>Ga0315294_10000126_pt1 | contig 78726 bp, 89 predicted proteins | sample YL17G13_40_MG_FD_203626 | JGI IMG/M metagenome (GOLD analysis project Ga0315294, IMG submission 203626) | Sediment microbial communities from Yellowstone Lake, YNP, Wyoming, USA - YL17G13_40 | ecosystem: Environmental > Aquatic > Freshwater > Lake > Sediment | place: USA: Wyoming | collected... | reverse complement strand
AAACTAACCAAGAATATATATTCCAATTAATCATTGCTGAAAATAGTAGAATTATAACTGAGATTGCAGTCAATATCTGGTCTTTAGTAAGTTTACTCATAATAATTTATATTCATTTTTGATATAAATAAAAATTAGATGTTCTATCTATTAAATGAAAATAATACTGGGTAACAATTTTTTGAACTTCCTATTTTCACTTACTATAGAACTTTTATGGAAAAGGTTTTAAGTCTAGTGTAAATGGAAATATTTAAATTGAACTTATGGCATTAATTAATCTATGAGAAAGATACTTTTAGTTATTTTATCTATTATTCTCTTAAATATTCCTCTTGCTTCTGCATTAGCAGTGCCAATAGGAGAACCTGAAAAAATACTGAACAAGGATGAAGTTTGGTATGTTGGCGGAGGATACAGCATAACACCTAAAGTGTTTGACACGGTAGCAAACAAGGTAACGCTTACCTTTAGAATTGATAATAATGAATTGGATTCTACTGCAGTTTCATTGGGTGACACTTACACCTATGAGGATATCTTCAGTACCAAAGTAGATTCCATATCTAACAGTAGTGTCAAGTTGAAAAACAGTTTGATAGGCGCTTCTGCAATCTTAGACACTGATAGCGCACCAGATATGGTAAGGATATATAGCATCGGAGGCAAGAAAGCATTATCAGTAGGAGAAGTGTGGGAAATAAGTGGTGGCTATAGCTTGCTTGTGCAGTCAATTGACATGAGAGCATCACCAAGACAAGCTTGGTTTACTCTTAGAAAAAATTGCGTTAAAGTAGATGATGTAGTAGTAGCACAAGGTCAATACTATAACTATTCAAAATACGGTACAACTATTCAAGCATATTTCGATACCACATTTGCAGGGGCTACAAGCAATATGTTACAACTCAAAAATACTACTGTTAGCTCAAATATTGACGTGTATTATCCTTCACGCACAGAAAACTGGACATGTGGTCCTTGGTTCTCCTGTGTAAACAAAAACCAGACAAGAGTATGCGTAGATTATAGCAATTGCGATCCTGCTATGAATAAACCTAACGAGACTCAAAAATGCAACAATCCACCAACAGCAAATGCAGGACCAGACCAAACATCTACCACAGACATATTGGTTATTTTAGATGGTACAGCTAGCTCTGATCCAGAAAATATGACACTTATTTATCTTTGGTCTCAGGTCAGTGGTCCTGCTATGGAATTCAGCAATCCGGTATCTTTGATTGCAACCTTTACACCTCCAGAACCCGGAGAGTACGTTCTAAACTTAACTGTAAGAGATGATGAAGGAGCTACAAGTTCAGATGCTATTACCATATATGTAGAAAATATGTAGAAAAATCTATAGCATCTGGAATAACAGAAAAACCAAGACTTGTTCCTATAGAAAATCAAAGTTCATCCCAATCGACAACGTCTTCAGACCTGACTATAATTTTCATAGGAGTTATAGTTATTTTGATTATTGTTATCGCTGTAATGTTTAAATCTAGGTTAAAATTAACATCTAAAAAGAAAAAATAATTATAGTTAAATTTGTTGAATATTTTGATTTTCAGTAGACGGATATTTTTTATGAAAGAAGTTTTAAATTCATAAAAACAATAACGTTTAAATACTCTTGGGAAGATATAATTTTTTACTTAGATGATATTATGTTCGCCTCAAAGTAACATGGGCAATAGCTGATTAGGCGACTAGATGATGCTCCTTCTGACAACACTATAGTTGTCATTCAAGCCATACTATCAAGTGTGGTTGTAAATTAATGATCATACGTAAGTGTGATTTGCCAAATGAGTTAATACGTTTGTTGAGCCAAAAGCTATGAAAATCCCACGGGGAAAATGATGGCAAAGGATGTAGGATGCACATTGCAAAGATGCTTTGCGATGTAAGGGTTGAAGACGATGAAGAATTTGAACACCTCTTGATGCAGCAATGCAAATGAGAACAAGACGGTAAATCGAGTCTTTTAGGTCTTTATGATCAATGAAACCAGCAGAAGTGGAAGTTAGGGTCTGAGCAGGGAAGCCAATAGGTGGATAGCTCAGCTTTCGAGAACGATGAAGGGCGCAGCAAACTGCGATAAGTCTTGGGTAGGCGTAAGCAGCCTTTGAACCAAGAATCCCCTAATGTGAATTCATACCAGCTTCGGCTGGTGTTTCGAAAGAATCGATAACCCGCTGAATTGAAGCATCTTAGTAAGCGGAGGAAAAGAAAACGAATGTTTATTCCGTCAGTAACGGCGAGTGAAGACGGAAGAGAGCAAACCGAATTGCTGCAGAAATGCAGTTAAGATGTGGAGCCTGGCACAACTTAGCTAGTTGACTTGAAGTCTGCTGGAAAGCAGTTCCATAGATGGTGATAGACCAGTAAAGGAAGACTAGAAAGTTGATTCAGGAAAAGACTACTGTTCCTCGAATTTGGAGCAGGAAGATGGCTGTCATCAATGGCCAACTCTAAATATCTCGAAAGTCTGATAGTGAATAAGTAAGGTGACTGAAAGCTGAAAAGTATTCTTAACCGAAGATGAAAAGACCTTGAAACCTATTGGTTATGGTCATCCATGGTCTGAAAGGTTCTCTTGCGAAGGAAAATTGCGCAAGCAGTGTGTACGAGCAGGAGATTACAGGATCATGGAGTCCGTGTAGAAACACGGGGCAGGGAGTTTGTTTTTGTGGCAAGGATAATTTGTTAAACAAAGTATCCGCAGCGAAAGCGAAGGTGCGTAACGCAAGTGTGGCACGAGGTCTGAAAGGGCCTGAAGTCACAAGGACAAGACCCGAAACCGCTTGATCTAACCCCAGTTAAGATGAAGCGTAGCGAAAGCTGCGTGGAGGTCTGAACCGATGTTGGATAAACCACTCGGATGAATTGGGGTTAGGGGTGAATTTCATTTAGGGCCCGCTCAGAACTAGTATAGTTTATTTCACCAAAATGAGTAAACAAAGCATAAATTAAAAGTCCACGAAATAAAATATATGGATAATTCCAGTGATATTAAGTTAGTTCATTTAATAGGAATTTTATTGACAGATGGTGGAGTTTCTAGGTTAACAAAAAATTTATATGAAACTTATATTACAAACAATTCAGAAGTCCTACTAAAATTATTTAAGGAATGCATTTCTAAATTGTTTGGACACCAAAAATTTTATGAATACGAATCAAAAACTGTCAGTAAAGTAAAAGTTGTCTCAAACTATATTGCAAATTTTCTATTTAGCCTGTCTCTAAGCTATAGAACAAGGCCTTGCGATACTTATCCGAAATGCAGAAAATCAGAAGATCATATTTCGTGTAAATCTTGTGAACCAGAGAATGGTTACCCACCAGTCAGAATACCGCAATTTATTTTGAAAGGCAAAGACAAAATAAAAAAAGAATTTTTAAAGGTTGTGTTTTCTGCAGAAGGCTGTGTTGAATTTTATGAAAATAGATATAAAAGCAAAAACAAGGTTGGTCTGCAGCGTAGGGTGAGTTTGTCGTGTTACAACCCACATTTATTAAAACAGTATTCAGAAATTCTTAGAAGCTTGGGTTTTAAAATCTCTATTACAAAAACAGAAATCAGAATCGGAGGAAAAAATCAATTAATGAAATTTAAAAAAGAAATCGGATTTTTAAACAATATTTACGTTTCCAGAAAAAGTAAATATTGGAATGGTTATGATAAAAAAGAATTATTAGAACTAGTTCTGAGCTCCTACTTGAACACCAAAAGCCAAACGAAGGCGGTGATAGCTGGTTCCTTTCGAAATATGTGACTAGCATAGCCTCATCAGAGATAGTTGGCAGGGTAAAGCACTGATTGGGGGACCAAGGAAAGAAATTTCCAGTTTTCCTGTCAAACTAATAATCTGTCAACGTCGTAGAAGATGGGAGTAAGGGCACCCGGGTAAGCCAGGTGTCCGCAAAGGGAACAACCTAGCCTGAGGTTAAGGTCCCTAATCTTAACTAATTCACAAAGCTTGTACAAGTCCCAAAACAGGAGGGGCGTAGGCTCAGAAGTTGCCATCGCATAATCAACGTGTAACAACGGACCTCTCGAGGACTTGCGCGGTGAAAATGGACTGGAGTAAGTTAAGAACCGATACCTCAGATTGTGAAAACAATGTGATAGGAAGGCGTTCTGTTTGGGTAGAAGCATCTTCGTAAGAAGATGTCGACCATACAGAATCGAAAATCCTGCTGGTAGTAGCATCGAAGAGAGGTTAGAAACCTCTCCGCCTTAAGGACAAGGATTTCACGACAACGTTTCTCGGTCGTGAGTTAGTCAATCCTAACCGTACTCTTAACTGCTGTACGGGAAGGCAAATCTGTTAATATTCAGATACCATAGGCATACGTGTGGCAACACAAGTCTGATTGCAGACACTTTAGAGATATGGCTACGCAAGTTAAGTAGCTAAAACTGAGGAGTTCCATCATGGAGAGAATCAGTTGAATCTATGAATAGCTCTGCTGTATAGTGGAGTTAGCCAAATTCCTAGAGTCCATGAAAATGTAATCAGAAAGGATTGTCTATGATTGTACTGAGAACCAATACTGGTATCCTTGCTGAAAAGGCAATGGCGTTTCGGATAATCCTAGTTTAGGGAAATCGGCAAAATGGACCCGTATCTTTGGTACAAGGGTTGCCTATGCAGAAGTGCATAGGTCGCAGTGACATGGAAGAGGCGACTGTTTAACAAAAACATAGCTGACTGCTAAAGAGAAATCTTTTGTATAGTCAGTGAGGCCTGCCCAGTGCGAGTGTGTGAAAATCGGTTTCAACCGATCCAAGCCCTCGTTAACGGCGGCGGTAACTCTGACCGTTGAGCATTATAAAAAAGGCGGTCATTAAATCTGACTGTATGCTGGAAACCCTGAAAGTTTCAAGTCCTGAGAAAGGGAAAATCTTGAAAAATAAATGTAGGGCAATCAGCAGGAAACCGTTTCGATTAAGATGGTGATAAAATGAAGAGCACTTTCATAAAAAGATCTTATTTGATTGGAGTAGCAGACTCAGAAGGTTGTTTCAGTATATCTACAAAAAAACAAAATGATGCGAGATTTGGCGTTGTTTTAGATCCGTTATTCCAAGTGACGCAACATGAAAAAAACAGAATAATACTAGAAATGTTTTTGGATGAATTAAAATGTGGAAGGATAATATCAAAGCCAGGTCAAGAAGACGTCTTAATTTATATTGTAGATAACAGAAGACAACTCAAAGAAAAAATAATTCCTTTCTTTGAAAAAAATAAACTCATCGCAAAACAAAAAGATTTTGAAATATTCAAGGAAGTTGTAGAAGCATTAGAAAGAAAGGAACACCAAGACAAAGAGAAGTTCAAAAGACTTGTAGAAAAAGTTTTTAAAATGAATTTTAACGGAAAACAAAGACATTATGAACTTTCTGAACTTTTAAAACAAATAGATGAAACGGGATCCTCAGAGACTATACGTCAGACACCATGAAAATGGTGAAGATATAGTCCGACTCTTACAGTAATGTAAGTAAAGTTGCTTAAGGTAGCGTAGTCCCTTGTCGATTAAATGTCGACCCGCATGAATGGCTTAACGACTTCTTCGCTGTCCTAAACTAGAGTCCGGCGAACCTGCTATTGTGGTGAAAAGGCCACAGACCCTCAGGGGGAATCGAAGTAAGTATCTTGGATTTACCACTCGAAAGAATAAAGAAAAAATATGAACATAAGATTAATTTATATGGTAAGAAAAATCTTGAGAAGCGGATTAAAACAATAGGATTTTCAAATCCTGCTTATTTTAGAGTGTTGGATAAGAACGATATTTTTTCGACCCTTAAGAGAAGACCCCGTGGAGCTCTGCGGTAGCCTGTCGTTGTTGTAATATTGTGTTTGCATAGCGTAGGCAGTAGCTGCCAAGTTGCTGATTTAGGTCAGCAAATAGGCGACAATGTAACACTGCCCTTTTACAATCTTATGACTAACCTCGACTCGGGGGACACCGATTGGTGGACCGCTCGGCTGGGGCGGTACGTCCTTGACAGGAGATCAAGGGCGCCCAAAGTGATCCTCATTCCCGTCAGAAATGGGAAGTAGAGTGCAAGCGCAAAAGGATCATTTATTGGATTCAACATGGTGATGAATCCAACCGTGAAAGCGTGGGCTAGCGATACGCCGAGCGTTATTGATGGATGTCGGTGACTTCAGAAAAGCTACCCCGGGGATATGGTAGCGCAGAGTTTTGGTCTTCTAAGAAATTCTAGATATCTTAAGAGACGTAAGTCTCTAAAATAGTTATAGGAATTTATGTCTGGCTAGAACCGTGACGTAAATAAATAATTTTGTCTTAGAAGATTGCTAGATTAATGAGAGAAGTGCAGTTAGTCTAGTACTTTGCGCTGCCACCTCAAAACAGAGTCGTGGCGGGCGAGAGCTCCTATCGACCCCGCGTGTTGCTACCTCGCTGTCGGCTTCCCCTCTCCTGGCCGTGCAGTAGCGGCCAAGGGTACAGGTGTTCACTGGTTAAAAGGGGACATTAGCTGGGAGAGAGTGCAGGGGACAACACAAAGGGGTTAATAATAGATAAATACAATTAAAGTGCTGATTTGATAATGGGCGATTTAGCTTTGTTGGCTGGGATCGTTGGTAGCGACGGCCATATAGCTAAAGATGAGCCGCAAATAATCATCACGAATAAAAACCTAGATTTCATTGAAAGAACAGTAGTACCGCTAATAATAAAATTTACAAACAAAATTCCTTACATAAAATTTATCAATTCAGGTTTTGGGACAGGAAAATATTTTGTAAGAGTCTGGTCGCCAAATTTATGGAAAGAATTACAAGATAAATACAATATACCAAGTGGTGCTAAGTCAAAAACAATCAAGCCTCCGAACAATCTATCCAGGACAGATAAAATTGATTTTTTAAGAGGCTGGATAGCTGGAGACGGAAGTGTTACAAACGAAAGAGGCAGGCCAAAGATAGAGATTTGGTCTAAAAGCAATGAAATGCTAGGATGGTTCAAGAATGTCTTAGAGAAGAATGGAATTGAGAGTAGATTATTTTATGCAAGAAAGAAAGACGAATACATCTTAAGAATCGGAAAAAAAGATTCAGTTAAACTGTTTTTAAATACAATCTCAATTCCTCATCCTTCAAAACAGGAAAAATTATTAACCCTTTGTTCCTTGGCTTTCCAGCAATTCAGTACGTCGTGATCTGACGCGGGTCTCTAAAAATACGATTTGAATAAATGAAGAAAGGTCGATTAAACGAATAACAAATGACTTTATCGAAGTCACCTCTGATATTCAAAGCAATCTTCTCCTGATTTAGAAATGATTAGCTTTAGCGACAGTGCTAGCGATGAAATCATTCTACCGTATGTTAATTGGCAATGAATGAACCGTCCCAATGCGTTTATACGCGAATGGAGTAGCTAATGAGCCAAAATTTCAATTCCTACGTCAGACGACAAAGACAGTACGGTTTATATCTACTGAGGGTGTTGTTACCTGACCTGAAGGATGGGTGAGTACGAAAGGAACGCTCATTCGTGACCTCTGGTTTACCGGTTATCAATTGGTACTGCCGGGCAGCTACGTCATAACAGTTAACATCTGAAAGCATCTAAGATGGAAACTGTCGGGAAAAATAGGTAATTGGCGCGGATAGACGATCCGCTTAATGGGAGTGGAGTGTACGCACAAAGCTTCGGCGATGTGTTCAGCTCGCACTTTCCAATGCCTTCTAGCTCAGGCCTCTTAAAACACTTCTGCTGGTTTTATTCTCTTTTATTTTGTCGCTTAGCGATAGCTATTTAAATTTTTGCATCTATAACTATTTTAGAGTGGTAAAATGAGTTATGAATCAATAAGGCATCTATTAAATATTGATGTAGATGAACTTGGAAAAAGACTTTATCAAATTCCACTAAATGAAAGAGGAAAGATTGCAGAATCAGTAGCTTATGAATATAGTGCCATAAGTGGTGGTATACTCACAAAATCTAAAAATAAATCTGAGAGTTCGGATTCAAAATCGAGAATTTGTGGGGAACTTATTGCCGCATTTGAAGGCCTGAAAGAAACTTTTGAGATATCATATCCACAAACTGATTTATGTTTAGATGTTGCTCTTAAAAGTTACAAAGTCACTCATGATATAAATGGAATGAAGAGGATAGGAAGAATCTTGAAAAGTAATATTATAGGTTTGCAAGATTTCGTAGACAAAGCTACTGAAGATAAAAGAAAGGATGAAGTTATATATGGAGCGTCTGCAAGATTAACCTCTACAGGAAGTTTTAAGTGATAAAAATGGCAGTAGAAGCAACCAAAGTTGCAAAAGAAGAATATGCAAGAGCTATTGATGGAGTTAATAAAAAATTTGAAAATTCAACTGTTGTTGGATATGAGAAATCAGACGGAAAAATTATTTATCGAGTTTTTCCAGACGTACAAACCTTAAAGACAATGATGGAAATAGGGAAGGCAGAGTTTTCTTATGTTGGACAAATCAAACTTCAACAAACAGAGGAAGGCTTGGTTCCTACATTAGAAGATGTAGATTTGTCAAAAGTAAAACGTTTGCGTCTTCCTGAAAGTTTAGTTAAGAAAGCAAGGGAACGGGGAGAAAAAAGAAGAAAGGAAAGGAAAGAAAACGCACAAAAACTAAGGAGCTATTCAAGCCAGATACCTGATGAAATAAAGAGTATGATTAGAGGAATAGACGATGAAACAAGTTATGCTATCATGGCATGCCTTTCAAAGGAAGGGGAACAATCTTATGCTCAATTAAAAGAAAAATTAGGTCTTGATGACAGAACTTTGAGAAATAGCATTGTTAAAATGGAAGAAAGTGCATTAGTTGACGAAAAGGGACCAATCTATTTCATAAAAGATAAAACAACAGAGCGGACTATAGATGTAACAGCTCCTCCTCAAGAGTCAACTTTTGAAGTTACAAGTCTCGGAAAAAGCTTAATGAGAAATCTTTCCAAAATTTATGAATTACCACCAAAAGGAGAATGAAAAGTTAGTGATAAAATATGTTTGGCAAAAAAAATAGAGATGTTGACGGCTTTCCATGGGCAGACAGAAGTTATCCTGCTGCAGCTGCATGGTTCAAAAGAACTTATCAATCAGGTGCATTGGATAAACTTTATGCAGGAAAGAAATAGTTTTTTAAGCTCTGCTAATTAATTCTTTTTGTGGGCTGGGCAGACAGCTGTCCCTTTAAGGGGAGGAAACTCCATCCACCATTAATTTGCCGTTCGAGAGAACTGAGCTGAAAAGTTCGGGATTCGATTGGGCTTTAGATGTTCAAAAGAGTCGTGGCAAGGTGCAAGATCAAACAGTCCTAATGGACGGGTAGATCGCATAGACGAATGCTGTCAAACAGAGATGAACGTGTTTACGAGATTTGTTCACAGAAGATGGGTTATGCCCAGCACACAACTCCTTATAAAATGATGTGTTAAATATCAGCCTATTCTTTGACTTGTTGTTCTATTAAATCTAGCAATTATACATTGACTATTTTCACAAATGTATTTGAATTCCACTTCATAAGGGCCAAACCCGCATGCATCAGGACATCCACCTAAAGTTGATTTGTCTGGTATGCATTTATCAAAATATTCCGTATTACCCAAGAAACAAGGATTTGTAGAGCACATGTAGTCCGAATCCCTTTCACAATATTTAGGATTAGGAATTTGACATACAGATGATGTTTCTCCAATACACCCAGAAACAAAAATAATTGCAGATAATAAAATAAACAATTTTTTCATACTAAAAATATGTAAAAATTAGGATTTAAATTCGTTAACTTTAAATGACAGTCGTTAACTTTTGTTATTGTTAACTTTTAATATACTAACGTTTACATATTATTAACATGTTAGAAAGTCTGTTTACGTCTAAGAGCAGGGTAAAGATATTAAAACTGTTAATCTTCTCTCAGGAAGACATCCATCTAAGGGAAATAGCGAGAAGAACAGATGTTACGCCGCCATATGTCAAAAAGGAAATAGAAAAATTGAGGAAACTGAATCTGGTGACTGAAACACGAAGGGGAAACCAAAAGATATTCAAGATCAATAAGAGCTCTCCTATCTACGAAGACCTTAAAAGAATGTTTCTTAAGACAGAAGTCTTGGGAGACGTTATCAAAGAGAGCTTGGAAAATGAGGATATAAAATACGCCCTGATTTTCGGCTCTTTTGCAAAAGGAGAGGAAAACGAAAAAAGCGACATTGACTTGTTGGTTATTGGAAGTTTGAAGGAAGAAAGTATACTAAAAATCGTGAGAGATTCCGAGTCGAAGACTGGAAGAGAAATAAATTACATTTTATGGAATGAAAAGGAATTTGAAAAAAGAGCCAAGGAAGGCCACCATCTGCTAAAAGATATAATAATAAAACCAGTAATAATGTTGATAGGAGATTTTGATGAATTTAGAAGGGCTGTTAAATAATAAAATGATTGAATCCATAGAAACTGACGATAAGCTTGTTAAGAAAAGTGTGAATTCTGCTTCAAGAGATTTGAAGACCGCAAAAGTTGTCTTAGAAAATGAAAATTATGACTGGTCTTTGGCTATTGCTTATAACGCTATGCTTCAGGCAGGGAGAGCCTTGATGTTTTCCAGAGGCTACAGGCCAGTTGGAGAGTATAAACATGTTGCTGTTGTCGAGTTTGTTCATTCTGAATTTGGAAAGGAAATCACCAACAATATGGTAGATATTTTTAACAGGTTAAGGAAGAAAAGGCATAAGGTCATTTATGAGGAAGTTGATATTGTAACTCCTTCTGAAGCTGAGAATGCTATCAAATTTGCTGAAGAATTCGTTAATAAGGTTAAAAGTATTTTGAAAATTTAATTAACTCCGTCTATAATACAAATCAATAAATTTAAGCTCGAAGAAATATTAACTAATTAGTATCCAAAAGCACATACTATTTTTCAGACAACCATTGTGCTGTTTCTTATTAGGAGAATTATAAATATTCTGATTTCTAAAATTGAAATATGAAAAAAGACGATTCATTTTGGGCAGAAGGTTGTTTTGCTGAGAAAGTGGGTTCAAGCGAAATGAAGAAAAAAATGAGGACTTTTCACATGAAGCACGATGAGGAAATGAATTTTAATTGCAAAAAGTGCAATAAGAAAATCTCTGCACACAACAACGACTGGCATGATGGCATGTGCGATAGTTGCTTCAATGAAGAGCATTTTCCAGATGATTAAGCTTGCAAAGCGAAAGGTATATAAACTAAAATGGACACGTGTTAATTAATATGGATATGTATAAACTAAAATGGACAAGGTTGCAGGCTGAGATATTTAGGTTCCTCTGCATCAAGGCGGGGCAGACTCTTAATTTGAGGGAAATATCCAAGGCGTTAAAAGTTTCTCCGACGGCGGTCTCCAATGCCTTGGCTGAGCTGGAAAAAGAAGGGCTTGTAAAAGTAAAAAAATCAAAAACGATAAATCTCCTGTCAATAGAGTTTAACAGGGACAGTCAAAAGGCAATCGAGATGAAAAGGGTTGAAAACCTGAAGATGATTTACGAGTCTGGTCTCTCTGACTTTCTGTTTAACGAATTTCCAGGATGCGCAATTATTCTTTTTGGCAGCTATTCAAGAGGCGAGGATGTTTGGAATGCAGAAGAAAATCGCTCAGACATCGACATTGCGATAATCGGGACAGGGGGAAGAAAAGTAGACTTGGCAAAATTTGATAAAATGCTGGAGAGAACGGTTTCTATTAATTTTTATAAATCCTGGGAAGGCGTGCACAAGCATCTAAAGAACAATATACTTAACGGCATATTATTACGCGGAGGAATCGAACTATGAACTTGCCAAAAGAATTTGAGGAATATGTCAAGAATGGAGTGATCAGAAAATGCTCGATAGACAAATCAAGGGCGGAGTTTTTAATAAATGAATCTCAAAACTCATTGGACGGGCTATACGAGCGAATAGAAATAATCGGCATAAACGACAAAAATGCAAATTCAATAATAAAAGATTGCTACGACATCTTAATGGAGACGATAAGGGCAAAGCTACTCCTGGCAGGCTATGGCTCAGCCGGGCAATTTGCGCACGAAGCAGAAGTTTCTTATCTCAAAAGATTGGGTTTTTCTGACATTGAGGTATCATTTCTTAATGACCTGAGATATTTTAGAAATTCTGTGACCTATTATGGAAAAATATTGGACAAGGAATACGCAAAAAAGGTGCTGGATTTTACAAACAGCATATATCCTAAATTAAAAAAGATGATCGAATGAATAAAACTGCTTGCTTAAAGAATTCGGTAAAAAGCAAGATATAAATTCTATTTTATATTATATTCAATTATATCTACACACAGCAAAAACTGGTCTATTTGTGCCAAATACCCGCATCTTATAACTATAAAGTTGCGTTGAACGTCTTTTCATATTAAACTAAAGTTAAACCAAAAATGTTAGATAAATTCCCGCTATTAGAAGTGCGAACAAAGCTATGAAAAGCCAGTCAGGAGTTTCTTGAACTCTTCCTCTCAAAACGCGACTCAGGCCAATAGAGACTGGAAATATTATTGTTAAAGAAATTATGAAGGCTTTCAATGTTACGAGCTGGTTAAGAGTAATTTTCTCAAAGAAGAAGTATGAAGTAGTATAATCAGCTTCTCTTGAATTGGGTTTCTGTATTTCAGATAGAAAAGCTATTAGGATAACTATAAAAATTACAGTAAAGAAACCACTAAGCGTTCTATTAGTGTTCAAGCCTCTAGTCATAATTGAGCTTAAGAAAATTAAAAATAAATACTTGAAATTTCATTAAAAACAACAATTAAGAAAACTTATATATAATAGAAATTTACATGATTCTATTATGTGCAAAGAATACAAGCTAACAATTTACTCTATACTAACAGGAATGCTCATTACCCTTATCACAGCCTTGTTTCCCAACGTCTTCTTCTTGGGAGTCAGCTACTTCGGTTATTTCTTACCATGGCTTCAAAGAATAGCCTATCCAGGAGCTCCAACAGAGATAATGTGGATTAATTTTTTTGTTAACATAGTTATTTGGTCTGTTTTCATGTACCTGACTTTCATCGGCATTGAGGAGAAGCCCAAGAAGCGAGCCAGGAAGAGAAAGGCTTAAATAATTTTCAGAGTATTGATTACTATGGCTCAAAAAGACAAGTTTGGAAAAACGCCGGCGGGAACGGCAGGCTTGATGAGATATGAGGAAGACACAGAGAGCAAGCTAAAGTTAGATCCGAAAATAGTTGTTTTCGCATGCGTTGCAATAGCAATCTTGGAAATATTGATGCTGCGCCTGCTTCCGATATAATTTATAAGCTGCTTCTCTTAATTATTATTTAATGCCTGCCATAGAATACATAGAAAAAGCATGGGAATCATACAAGAAGAATTTCTGGCAATTCACAATAGCTTTGATATTGCAGACGTTCATAGTCTCGATACCCTTTCTAATAGGCGTCCTGCCATGGATAGTAATTTTATTTTCAACAGGAATAAAGGCCGGTATTGTCAGCCTTTTGTTGTCAAATCTGGGCGTCCTATCGTTCTCTGTCGTGATGTTCTTGGTCGGCATATCAGTATCAACAGTCTTGGGTGGAGGATTCACAAGAATGGCTTACGAATCCCTGAGGGGAAAAACAAGTTATGAAACCATGTTTAAGACCGCAAAGGAAAAGTTCTGGACGATTCTTGGGGTCAATTCAATTGTTCTTTTAACTATTTCAATAATAGTAGCTGTCATGCTTGTTCCGATAATGGCGTTGGGCAACCTCTCCACTTTGTTCCAGGCCTCCTTTTTATACATATTTGTCATTTTTTCAATAGTTACTCTAGGCACAATGATTCTAGCCATAGTCGGCATCTTATTTATGTTTGTCAACCAGGCAATTGTCATTGACAACCTCAAAGCCTTGGAGGCAATCAAGAAAAGTTTTGAGACAGCGGAGAAGAACTTCCTCAGCGTCTTTTTCTTGTTCCTGATATTCTTCCTGATTAACAGCGGGCTAGAAAATGTTCTTTCTATAGCAGGTTCGCTCATAGTCTTTTTTGTGACAGCGCCCCTAGCTCTTATTTCTTATACAGCCCTTTACTTAGAGAGAAGAAAAAAGCATTGACATATATAAGCCGGCTTTAGCAATATAACCTTGTGATAATATGGCTAAAATTCAAATTAAAAAATTAGATGTTTTGTCAGTGGCTAAGATCGGCGGTGTATTGGGAATTATAATAGGACTCGTCGCTGGATTGTTCATTGCCCTGTTTGCTGGGATATTTGGTGCAGTGGGTGGCATGACTGGTCTGCCAGGCGCTGGCATTGCCGCAGGTGCTGGATTGTCAGCAATAATAATTGTACCCATATTTTACGGTATATTCATGTTTATATGGGGAGCGATTATTGCATTCCTTTACAACATCATTGCAAGCAAAATAGGCGGAATAGCTTTCGAGAGCTAATCCCTTTAATTTTTCTTTATATTTTTTACAACCTCTAGTGGTTAGAATTCTATATGCTTCTCTTTTTATCATAATTCAAGTGGGTGATAAAATGGTTGTATACAAACTAAAAGATTCTGGATATTCTCCAAGGTCATACACAGAACCATCTGTCTCTTACTTCGATAGTCTCTTGGAAGCTAGTGAGAAGACGATGGTGGCAATGGTAACATCAGCCACAGCTGTGGCTCTCGCGCTAGTTTCAGCGCTCTGCACATCTTCAAGGGGCTCGGAAAATACTTTAAGTGATTGAAATGTTTGATTTTCAACAAATGATTTCAGATATTAAGGAGGAAAAACTTTTGCCGTCTGTTCCTCAGAGGTCCAATCAGGTAGGGCTGCTAGAGGCAACAGGCAAGCTGTTAGAACATCTCCAAAGCAAGAGCGTTTATCCCAAAGAACTGGAGAGCCCGCTGGGATGCCAATTGGAATTGACGCACAGATGCAACCTGAGATGCAAGCAGTGTTACAATCAGTCTGGCTGCTCCAAGCCAGACATCTCTTTTAACAAATGGATGGACGTTGCGAAACAGCTTGTCGACATGAACATTTTCGAGTGCGTGATCTCTGGCGGAGAACCGCTTCTTTTGAAGGACAAGTTATACAAGATAATGGACGTACTAGACGATAACGGAGTGAGATTCATATTCGTGACGAATGGATTGCTCATGGACGAGAGAAAAGTCAAAAGGCTGAGCAAGTATGACTACTATTGGATTCAGGTGAGCATTGACGGTTCCAGGCCAGAGATACATGATAAAATAAGAGGAGTGAAAGGGAGCTGGAAAAAAGCTGTAAGCGCCGCAAAAATGATAAGCCAGGCAGGACTGCCTCTGGTGGTGTCGCACGTCATTCAAAAGGACAACATAGATTATATTGACGAGATGTTGAGGACATCCCATCTGCTAGGTGCCAAGAGAATGATAACAGGCAAGTTCACATTTTCTGGAAGAGCGATATTAAACAGAAAGGCAATAGACGTCGACTATAACAGAATAAAAGATGCTTATCAACTTCTGAAGACAAGGCGCGACCAATACGAGGGAAGGATGGACATAGTGACATCAACCGATCCTACCTTCTACCTTAGATACAGAATCCTTGAGCCTTCCAGCGTCTTGCTCGTCAGGCCGAACGGCGATGTCAAGGTAGACTGCATACTTCCTTTCAAGATAGGCAATGTGTTGGATGAAAAAATTTCTAGCATGTGGGACAGGATTGGGAGGTCGGCTTGGAAAAACAACGAGGTCATAGAATACATCAAATCGATAAAGGAGGAGAGGGACATGATCAGCAAGCATCCCAGACCGTATGTTGACGAAGACGTTTTGATAAGGTGATGAAAATGGAAAAGTATGTCATGGACGTTTTGAAAGAGCTGAAGCCTAAAAAAATTAATGTCAAGAAATTCAGGAATGAAAAAGATTTTCTGTTTTTAAGAGACGCGGCAAAGAAAATTCTGGTTCTTAACCGCACGGCAAGGGAAATCTATAATGCCTGCAACGGTGCGAAAGTGGGTGAAATCATAAGAATTATTAGCTCGAGATATCCAAGTATTGATATAGAAAAAATATCGATTGACATCCTGATATGCCTGAGGGATTTGGAGAGAAGAGGTTTGCTCGCTTTGAGATGATTATTATCAAAGAGATTCCACTAACATTCAAGTGCAAAGAGAAACAGATAGTCGGGATTCTTCATCTGCCGCAAAGGAAAAACCCACCTATAATAATAATGTGCCATGGTTGGGGCTCGAACAAACTCGGGACATGGCAAGGTCTTTTTGTCAAGTCCGCAAGAGAAATCTGCAAGAGCGGTTTTGCTGTTTTAAGATTTGATTTCAGGGGTTCTGGAGATTCTGAAGGCGAGTTCGAAGAACAGACAATCGAGACCATGCTTGAAGATTTGGATTGTATTTTGAACAGCCTTGATAAAAAATGTGTTAATATTGATAAGATTGGTTTGATTGGGCATAGTCTTGGCGGTAAGGCGGCTATTCTGGAGGCCGCCAAAGACAAAAGAATAAAATGCCTGGCTCTCTGGTCTACTCCGGCCTCTCAAAAAGATGCATTCCCAACAGCTTTTGTTGAAGAAATAAGAGACAGAAAAAAATTATTGCTCGGCGATTCTGGTTGTTGGATTAATGCCAGGCAGATGGAGAGCTATCTGAAGTATGATGGATTGAAAATCATAAGGAAAGTCAATATGCCTGTGCTTATTGCGAATGGCAGCGAAGATTTGTCAGTGTTTCCTTCCCAGAGCAAGAAGTTGTATAAAAACGCCAACAGGCCCAAAAAATTGTTTGTTGTGAAAGGAGCGGACCATGCCTTTCTTAATGATGATTGCAAGAAAGAGCTTTTCAGGATAACAATAAATTGGTTTGATAAATGGCTACCACGCTAAGTGGTAAATAATTTTTATGCCCGTGACAATCCATTAATATTTTATGCTTTTCAGAAAATGCGTCCATGAAAGAATAGACGACATTGCAGCCAAGGTTCGAGTGAATCCAGATGAATTTTTAGAGATTCCAGATATGAATTGCAAAATGGCTTCTGATAGTCTGTATGTTGATGGTAGGCCTTTGAGTTTGGATTTTGCAGAGGCTCAGTTGCTGACAAGGAAGCTAAGCAAAGATTACGGCGCTAACATAAGGTTGCCGACCCTAAAGGAGGATTACACTGCATTTCAAAAATTAAACAACAGGAAAAAAACACGTTCTTATGAATGGAAGGCAGAGTATTTGGACGGAAGTTTTCTCATGGTAAACCCAGAAGTCAGGGTCGTAAAGCACCCTAGGAAATACGATTTTCAAGGTGCATTTACAATCGTTGAAACTCCCAGATATTCTGGTTTTAAAGACAATGGAAACTTGTGTTGGCTTGGAATATCCAAGGATCAATACGACAGGTCTGCCTTTACAAGCAGCTTTAATGAGAAGTATTCGGTGGGAGCGATACCTCCTTTGTCTAAGGACTGCTTAAATGTTAGGCTATTGATAGATGAAAACAAGAAAAAAGATTAGAAAAAGCAATATAAAAATTGCTAAAAAATAAAACAATTAGCCTATTGTTCCACTAAGAGTACCTGTTGAAGTGAATGCTTGTGCAGGTGTACCGTATTCATACGTTATTGTAACTGATGCACTATAAGGTTTACCAGGTGCTTCCATAGTCACACCGCTTAAAGTACAACGAAGAACTCCTTGTGATCCTGAACTTATATTAGATGATGATAATGGATCTGCTTCACAATATCCTGTACCGCTACCACCGGCTGTAGGAGCTACCGAAATGTTTGCTGGGTTTATAGTTCCACCAACTTGATTTTGTACATTCATTGTTATAACTCCACCTGTTGTAAGACTCCACGGGTTCAGAACTTGTACTTGTCCGAATCCTCTTGCTGTCGGTCCCAAGAATCCTTGTGGTTGGAATATACCATAGTAAGCTAGTACTCCTGCTACAATCAAAATTATCAATATGGCCCATCCATATGTCATTAGGTACTCAACTGCTGTTTGTCCTTTCATTTTAAATACCTCCTATTTAATTAATTTTATTTCGTCGACCCGATACTTAAAGGTTTCTATTGTTTTGCACATGAAATTGCTCTTGTTTCTCATATGGTAAAAAATCCTTTGAAGAGCATCTTTACAACTGTGAGAGCTATCATCAATATTGCTATAGATGCTATGAGCATCATTGGTATTAATCTCAAGCCACTCTTCTCCTTGCCTGTCTGAATAAGACCTATTGTCAAAGAGCCAAAGAACGATGAAACTGACAAGGCCGCCACCGAGAACCAGAACAAGTCGTCCGTAGATATCTGGGGACCTTTTGCTTTCTGGAACATGCTTCCCATTCCCATTGTCGAGCCTGTCATTGCAGTGCCTGTACCTGCTGATCCCCAAAGTGTGGACATGGTGTCGACAAAGAAAATACTTATTGAAAATAAAAATGGAGCTGCAATGACAGCGGCAAATAATATGAATATTGAATAGGTCATCACGGACGCTTTTATTTCTTTCTTGAGCATCTGGGTGGTTCTTACATTGTTGGCGACTTCCTCCAGCAGGTGAGCCAGTTCGCCTCCGGACTCTATTCCCTCAAGCAATAATTTTATTGTTCTGTCCAATATGCTCGATTTAACAGTCTTTGTCATTTCATTGAATGCTACTTTTAATGGTTTTCCTCCCATAGTCCTTGCTCCTACCATCTTGATTTCCTCTTCAAGAACTCCGAACTCAGGCCTTGCAGAAAGCCATATGGCCCTGTCAATGGTCATGCCTGCCCTGACGTTTGCCGATATCAATTGCAGAGCGTCTGGCAAAACCTTTTCAATCTGGTTGGCTCTTGAATCGGCGATGAGCATGAAGAACAAATAAGTAAATATTATAACGCCGCCGCCGATTCCCAGGCCCATCAATAGCGACATTGCTCCGAAACCGAACAGCAGAAAAACAACAGTAGAATTTAAGAACAACACAATTGACAAGAAATAAGATAAACCGACTATTCTATTGGTAGAAGCTTCCTTGATGCCAGCATACATTATCTGGGGTTTGAAAAACTCCCTGTATTTTTTTGGCGTTAAATAATAAAGATCTTTTTTCATTTATCTCACCATTAAGGGCCTTTTGGTTTTAATCACTCCCATGAAAAAGTATTGGAATATTGACAGGCCGATTATTATTACAGGAAATATCAATTTTGGAATCTCGAGACCCGCGAACGATGACAAAATGATTAAGAAGGTTATCCCCAGGGTTGGCATTATTATTGCAATCATCATGTAGATTAATGTGTAAGGGCTCAACTCCTGGCCGTACTTTCTTATTGCTATTATCTGTTCTTGCGTTAGGTTGTGGACAATGGCCTCGAGAGCATTGCCTATATCGCTTCCGGCCTTGATTGAATTGGTAAGCTGCCACAGAGTTCTTCTAAAATAAAGGGAAGGATTTCTCCTAGATGATTCTTCCAAGGCTGCTATCTCAGACTTTCCAGTATTTATTTCTTTTACCACTTTTTTAAATTCTTCGCTTATTTCTCCATAATCCGTGCTTACGCTTACCATCGAATTGAAAAGCGGGACCCCTGACTTTATTTCTATGAGCATGTGTTGCAGCGCGTTTAGCAGGTCTGATTCTAAAACTCTCATCCTTCTATTTGCCACTAAATTCGGATACTGTATCAGATAAAAGAAGATAAAAGTGGAAAAGACAGTGCCGACCATCAACGGGAGGAAAAAATCTATTTTGCCGGCAATCAAGCCTATCCAAAAAATCAAGGGCGTCATAAGAACAAAATAAAAAACGCTTGTCAACACTATCAAGGATGCATATTCCCTTGGCCTCAATTCAATCTTGGCTTGATAGAGGCTCATCTTTAATGACGGGAAAGCCTTGCAAACCATGTCCCCGAATTTTGAGAAATGATCTGTCGCCTCTTTTGCTGCTTTTTTGATGGGGAATGGAACAAAGGGAATTATCATTTTAAACAGCTTTTTTGATTTCTTTCATTAAACTCGGGTCAAGAATCTCTTCAGCCTTGCCTTTTTTATTGACTATGCTCAACACATTTTCCTTGTCATGATAATAATCAGCCACAACCTTTCCTACAGTGTTCACAGTGTTTATCCTGTTGTCCAGCATCCACTGCAGGACGCATTCCTTTTCTTTCAGGTCTCTTTCCATATCCTCGTCTGTCATTCCAGTGTGCATTCTTATCTCGTCTATCAGCCTTATGCTGTCCCTGACTTTTATTATCTTGTCAATCTGCGGCTTCCATCTATACAATGTTTCCAGCCTTGCTCCTGTTTCACCTCTTGCGCCGCCTGGCAATAATTCCGCCACTTGCAGGGTTCTTCTTATTCCCAATCTCCTGTGCCTGAACTGGACGACGACTAAGTGCAGGGATTCTAGCAGAGCTTCCGGCAGATTTATTGGCGGATTGGTTAGCCTTCTTATTACTTGTTCAGCCCTATCGGCGTGCAGGGTCGCGTAAACGCTGTGCCCTGTGTGCATTGCCTCGAATAAAACTTCTGCCTCTTCCTGTCTTCTTATCTCTCCCACTACTACTCTATCGGGCCTCATTCTTAACGAGTTTACCAATAAATCAAGCATAGTTATCTCTCCCTTTCCTTCTGGGTTCGGTTCTCTTGTTGTTAGAGGAACCCAGTGCAAGAAATCTGGCAAACGTAATTCCCTGGTGTCCTCGATCGAAATAATTCTATGATTTACTGGTATGAATGGCATAAGGCCGTTTAGGACTGAGGTTTTTCCAGAGGCAGTTCCTCCTGCGACCAGTATGTTCAACTCGTATTGCATGCATAGCCAGAGCAATGATGCCACTTCCATTGAGATTGTCTTGTTTATGGGATCAATAAAATCTACCATTGTCAGCGGCTCTCTTCTGAATTTTCTTATGGTTATGGTGTTTCCTTTGGTTGATATTGGAAACAGCGTGGCATTGACCCTGTCCCCTGTCATCAAGTGGGCATCCATCAACGGGCTTAGATTGTTTATCTGCCTTCCGACCTTCCTTCCTATCAAACTAGAATAATTATATATCTGTTCTTCTGAAGGGATGATTATGTTTGTTTTTAACCAGCCCCACTTTTTGTGGAATACCCAAGCGCATTCTGCTGAGTTGTTTATGACCAGTTCTTCCAGATTATCATCATTCAAAACAACTTCCAACCTGCCCAATCCAAGCATTTCATGAACAAGATTGCCTGCCAGTATGTTTTTCTCTTCCTCTGGAATTTTTGGCATTTCTTTTGATATGGTTTCGAACGCGCTCTCCAAGAATCTTTTCTTAATGCCTTCCATGGCTTTTGGATCAAGAATCTCGCTCACTTCTATTTTTACAACTTCTATTAATTTTTCCTTTATCGATTCCAAAACAGCCTGCGTCCCAGGCTCTACTGATGAGAATTTAACTTCGTAAACAGGGGTGTATTCCTCAGGCCTTTTTATTATAATGACTTTGCCCGGCACTCTGTCGGCTTCTATCTCGTACGTGTCTATTATATTCGCCATATATTCACCAAAAGTCTCCATATGCAGATTTTTTCTTTACCTTGTTCTTCTTCTTTTCTGTCTTCTGCTTTATGTCAGAAACCTTCTTGTGCAGTTCCTCGTGCTTTTCTTTTATCTTTTCGTGCCTCTCCTCATGCTTTTGGAATAATCTTCTCAACGGGTTCAGGGAAGGAGGATTGGCGCTCTTGCCCTTAAACACGAGCTTCGTTAATTTGATTTCTGCGTCCAGGTTTTCTATGTCTTTTCTTATTTCCTGCCTAAGCGCCTCCAAGTCTTTTATCTGATTGCCATGCTCATCTATAAACTTAATCTTGTCATTTATTTTTTTGTCAATCTCTTCTATGTCGGCCTTTACGCCTTCGAAATTTTTCACCACGCCCTCTGTTTTTTGTTCTATTTCCTTTGTGTCGCTGACTATCTCTTGTTTTTTAGCTTCTAGAGAGTCTAGTATTTTAAGATTCGCCTCAACGCCTTCTATTCTTTTGTGGAGTTCTTTTTCTAGCTCAGAAACCTCCTTGTCGGTCATCTCTATTTTCTTTTCAGTTTCTGTTACTTTCTCCTCAAACTTTTCTGTCTTTTTCTCTATCTTCTCTTTTTCCTTTTCAAACTTTTTTTCCTTCTGATTTATCTTAGCGTCGGTAACCCTCTTAAGAATTATGAGAGGCTCCCCGATGGTCGGATACCTCAACTCTACAAAGTCTCTCTCTTCCAGAATTCTAACCCAATCCTCCACTTGAGTTTCGGTGGCTCCTAGAGTTTTTGCTACTTCTGCGATTGTTATCCTCTCCTTTTCCTTGACCAATTTTATGAGTTTGTCAATAGGAGTCTCTATGAGCATATCATTTATTTCTTCCATCTTCTTCCCTATTCAAATTAGTTCGTTGACACCATAAATATTTGCATGGTTCGAATCTATTCTTAGCCAGCTGAATATAGCATCGTATCCTACACTTCTTATTGAACTTCCTGGAGTGTTATTCCAATAAAGATAATCTAAACAACTATACTGATAACTTACATTCAATTCTTCGGACGATAACTCATCCAAATTAACGAAGGTTTCCAATCCATATTTATATTTGCTTGAAAGATTTAATCTACCTTCCAACCTGTCTAAAAAGCTAGGACCGTCCACAGAAGTTTTATAGTATTTATTTTTTACAAACGTTGTTAAGTTTTGCAAATCCCAAACCATTTTTGTCTGAGAGTCTAGATATATTCTCTCACTTTCGTTAATTGAAGATGAAGCTCCGACGGCATCAACTATGTACGGAGGATATAAACCTACAGGTACATGCGTACCTTCGCTAACAATGCCTCCAGAAGCGTTCAATAGCGCAAAGTCTCCATCATTCATTTCACTCGTAATAAATATTTTTTGACCGTTTATGCCAACTAAAGAAAATGTTGCATTGCCGCTTCCATATTTGCTTGCTATAGTGCCTGTAGTCAAATTCTTTGCGAAATTGCTGAAGTTAGAAGTCTGAATTACCCTCTTCACTCTTCCGTATGTTCTTAATGGAAACAAAGGATCTTCTATACCTTCTATAGGAATTGCTGTTTTGATGCTTAGATTTTTTAGAGCACCCATTTTCACATGCGGGTCTGAAATATTCAAAAAAACATTTGCCTCAAAAAGAACATTATAGCTGTCATTTTGAGTTATGTTAATTCTAGTGCTTTGAAAATCTACCCTAAAACCTGATATATTCGCTATGTTTGTAACACTTTCTTTCCATAAGTTCAGACTGTTCGTGTCAATTAAAGGTGCTATGGCACCATCTAAAGTCCCATTTGATATCATTTCAGTCAAGTTTGCTTGGGCATCAACTAAAGGAACACCCGTCGTAATAACCTTTGACACTGCTGAAATTAAGGCTCTTCTTCCAGCTATTTTTAAGAATCTGTCTAAATCTTCTTCAATGCTTATCGAGAAATATTCAAGTTCGTTCGACCTTATATTAATGTCAACATTTTTTTCGATTAGCTGTGAATTGAATAAAATTAGTCCAATGACAGGTATCACTAACAAAGCTGCTATTATGCTGTAAAGTATGCCTCTCATATTTACACCCATACGTTCACTCTAAAGCTGAATGGTCCGTACATGTAAGGAACTCCTCCAACTCTAAAGGAATCTTTCTGTATTACTGTTGCGCTTGCAAACGAACCTAAAGTGTCATTCAATCTTCTTTCAGCATCGCTTGTAGCATCATTTTGATTTTCGAATACATCACCATAACCCACCTGAGACGGTATCAGGAAGCTATATTCTACTATAGATCTTCTATTGCCCATCAAAGAGTTCGGATCTGTATTAAGGTATCTACCGCCATCTTTATCGCCAACCCTGATTGTGTTTATTTTGTTAGTGTGTAAAAATTGGACTGGGATATAAGAGAATGTCCCTGGAGGCGTGTCAGTATCCATAACTAAATTGTGTTCCACGGGCTCAGTCTGGTTTTCCCATGCCCATATGAAGTTATATCCATTATCATTTCCGCCCCATGTTTGTGTTCCTAGTATTTTCGTGCTCAGAACTGTTGTGGGGAATGAAAACGTCAGATTAAGGAAAGCGTCTTTGCAAGAATTTACATTGTTTTTTGTAATGCAATTTTTTTCAACAGTCGTGAAATTTTCTATTGCGGAAATGTCGATTTTTCCGTATTCTAAACCGTATCTTTCAACATCGTGGTAAACTGTCACATTGGATTTCTCAGTTATATAGCAGTAGTAATCATTCGCATGACCTGCTGTGTCGTTATTGGCAAACATACCTAATCTTTGCCAGTCTCTGTCAGGTGTATTCTTTACTGACAGGTTTTCAGGTTTTCTTATGTCAGCATATATTCCTAATGTGTTAGTCATATTATTGAAGATATTATTTATAGTGATGTTCGTGTTGAACCATGCGTTTAGTAGACTGCCTGCATAATCATATTCTCTTATCAGTGTTCCACTGCTGTTGAAAAACAATTCATAGGTTCTGTTTTTGATACCTTCTCCGCCACTATTTTCGCATTTGCCGTTCACAGTTTTTATTATTCTTACGTCATCAAGCCAATGATTTTCTCCAGAACCTGTAGTCCCGCCTACTCTTATGGCAAAATTATTGTGAAAATATTGTGCATCTGTTATTGAGTAGTTTTTAACACGCCAGTTATCCTCTGATGCGTCATTATCATTAAGGTCTGCTATGCTGTCCCAGTTTCCAGAGGAGTCATTATAATAGAGTTGGATGTCATTAGCATCCAGATTATCGTCTCTGCTTGCTATGCTCACATAAACTCTTGTAGATGCTGTTGTACTGACCTTGCCAGTGCTGGTCCATACATACTTGTTTGATAGAGACGAACCAAGTTTTGCGGAATAGCTTCCAGAATTCTTTTGAACAGTATCCCTTGCATAGCCAGAAGCAGTCGCAGTCCAGTTTGTAGTTATGTCGGTTTCAAAACCGTCATAAAAAATAGTATAATTTACTGGAGCACTCGAATTCCAAGAGCATTCCGGATGGGTTCCGCATTGTGTTTGATTATATTGACTGCAATCTAAAGGTGGCGGATACTCCCTGTATAGTAAAACATTTTGCATGGGATTGGAAGCATTATACCTGTAGTTTAGCGTAAGAAGCAAGAACGCATTTATATCTCTAACATCTACAAAGGCTGTCACATTTCTTATCTGTGCATTCACGAAGAATGATATAATTTCATTTGCAGATGGCGCCCCTCTGATAAAATCAGCATTGAAGACTGTTTCATTCGAACCTGATTCCATCTCTGACGTATTATATTTTATTTTTATATAACATCCAGGATGAAAGTGCCCTAAATCTAGGTTTACTATCCTAAAAGCTATATTGACTGTATTCAATCCAGGCGCAACATAATTCGTTATATTGAATTCTCTAATTGAACCAGCCAATGCCGAACCATTCCAGAATGAGTTTCCATTAATTGTTATGTTTGCGTAGTCAGTATCAAAAGCCATTTGCATGTAAGCATAACTTATATTTGCATCAGAAGGTATCGTGAAGTTCTTTTGAATTATTGACCACTTATTTGCCAAAGTAGCATCAGATACATAACCATTATACCAGTAACTATTAGCTGCACCTAAATTCTCTGTATAACTGCCCCACGCCAAGTTTATGGGTATCGCTTTTATCATAGTTCTTTTGATCTTGGTTGCCCACGCCCTTGCGACATAGCCTGATACGGGTTTATACTTTTCATAACCAGAGATTATTCTGCCAGAAGAAATTCTTATTGAGGCGTCATCATACTCTGGTCTTGAGGTACCAGAAGAATTGTAAAAGTCGTCTTCGTTTATCATTATCTGATAGCCAGTGTTATTGGGTATAAAATTCCCCAGTATATCTTCTGTTATATTGGCTGCTTCCTCTCTCTTTCCCGCTGACCACAGAGCACCTATGACATCCATGGTTTTTTTACTCAGATCTGTTTCCTCCAAAGTTCCGTCTGCAATATATTGATTTAACAAAGTCTCATTGGCAATCTCGCCCAGCTTAGAGTTAGAGAGAATGCTGAGTATATCTTCAGACATAAGGTGCAAGCGTTGTGCAGACAAATACGGAGACACTATATCTATCCTAAAATACGCAAGGCCGCTTATGATTGCCACTATTATTCCAAAGGCCACTATGGCGTCAAGAGTGAAAACAATTCCTTTCATATCCAAACTACAACTCCTATTATAGTTTTGGTTATGTTGCCGTTAAGTCTCGTTAGGCCGTACCTCTCCACATAAAAAGCTTGGGAGGCATCGCTAGATTTTTCTCTTCCAAACTCATAGACAGTTGTGCCATTTGTCAAGACATAACCACTTGCGTTTTTCAGTTCTATATAGAGATCATAACCACCGACACCTAGAAACCTTTTAGCAGTGTAATACTCAATGTTTTTCAGCTCTTCGAATTTGGTCAGGTTGATCAGGCCGTCATCATAGAGTCCTAAAACGTTCACATTGGTAGAATTCCAGTATTGAGGATCTCCGCTGCTAGTCACCAGCAGGTCTGCAATATTAATTGCTTTGCCCTGTATCTCATTACGAATCTTGTAATCAATAATGTCATTTTGTAGACTAGTGTAAAAAATTCCAAATATGCAAATAGCTGTTAGAAATATGGATAGACCGACTACAAAATCAGAGGAAAATAATTCAGCTTTCAATTATGATCATCCCTCCCTCATTTCTAATTCTGTTTTTGCCAGGGTTTATTGTGCCGGAAACATTGCTGGTGACAATATTAGACATCTGATTGTTGACATCCCACTTCACCTGAACAAACCTAAGTTCTGTGCTGTAATTAACAGTATAGTTTTCTATTCCAGCAATTTTTTCAGGTATTTCAAAATCCCTGTAGTAGCCTTCTATCCTTGAAGCCGTGTTTATCTCAGAGGCTATCGCATCAGCAATTTTCTGTGCGTCAGAGTACACCATAGATTCTGTTATATCATTGTTCTTCAAACCTATAACCACAACCATGAAGACGAATATTGATAGCATAAGGCCTATCAGCGAAATGAATTCTATTGAAACTTCACCCCTCCGTGACATTAACATAATTACCTTCCGCTTCCACTTTTATTCTCTTGGTTCCAGAACTGTTAGAGATGTAACCTTGGAGGTCTGATTTAGAAATCGCAAATATATCGTTAACTCCAGATTTGATTCTAACTTTCATCAAGATAGTCTTCTCATTAAATTCTATTTCTTGAATTTCTTCAGGGAAATATACAAACAAGGTTATTTGAGAGGGCTTGCCTTGCGTGCTCACTATGTTCGCTGCTTCCACAATTTTATTTACTGCGGTTATTGCGTTCGATACTCTTATGTCTTCTTGGTTCCTTAGGGTTATTTCCCCAGAATACATAATTAAGATTAGTATCAAGGCTAAAACTATTGAAAAAATCATCAAGTATTCAAAAGCTACCTGCCCTCTCATACGTAAAGATTGTAAAGCCTGCCAGAAAAAGGTTACTTATAGTTAAAAAATAACGAATACATATGATTATTATGGAAAATCTGTGGTTAGATCTAAAAGAAGAGATAGCAAAAGCCTTAGAAGTTGGCATAAATGAGATAGAGGAACCTGAAAAATACGGAGACTTTGCCTATGCATGTTTTTCTCTGGCTAAGAAATTAAAAAAAGATCCTAAAGAAATTGCTAACGAGATGGCCAAGAAACTGAAGATAAAGTTTGTTGACAGAATAGAGGCCGTAGGGCCTTATGTAAACTTCTATGTCAATTGGGGAGAATTCGGGCAAGAATTATTCAAATCAATAAATGAAAGATATGGCTCTTCGAAAGACAAAGAAACTGTAATCATGGACGTATTTCAACCAAACCCTTTCAAACCTTTCCACATAGGTCATATAAGAAATGCTGTTCTAGGAGAAAGCATAAGAAGGATTCTGGAGTTCTGTGGTAAAAAAACAATAGCTGTCTCATACATGGGAGATGTAGGAACACATGTTGCAAAGTGGTTGTGGTATTTTAGCAATTTCTACAAAGGGGATATTCCCAAAGAAAATGTTAGCAAATGGGCAGGAGAAATATATGCTGAGGCAACAAGAATGGTTGCTGATAACTTAGAGTACGAGGAAAAAGTTAAGGAAGTCAATAAAAAACTAGACAAAAGAGACCCTGAAATAATGAAAACTTGGAAAAAAATAAGAGATTTATGCTTGAAGGACTTTTGGAAAATAAAAGAAGAGTTGGGAGTTCATTTGGACGATAGCTTTTATGAGAGTGAGGTCGAGGGACCAGGCAGAAAAATAGTTCAACAATTGGTTGAAGAAGGAAAGGCAAAAACAAGTGAAGGTGCAATTGTTGTTGACTTGGAAAAATATGGTTTGGGAATATTTTTGCTTTTGAAGAGCGACGGAACTGCCTTATATGCGACAAAAGATTTAGGATTAAACGAGCTTAAAAGAAAGAAATACAAATTTGACAAATCTCTTTTTATAGTGGCTACGGAACAGGAACTTTATTTTAAACAGTTGTTTAAAGCAATGGAGATTTTCAAAATACCAGGCTGGGAAAAGAACGTTCATGTTTCTTTTGGTTTGGTTACATTGAAAGAAGGTAAAATGTCCTCAAGATTCGGAACAGTTATTTTATATGAAGACTTGAGAGACGAGATGATTAATAAAGTGAGCGAGCTACTAAAGGACGCTGAAATGAAAAACAAGGAAGAAATCATCAGAAAGGTTGCCTCTGCGGCAACAAAGTTTCCAATGCTGAATATCGACAGCAAAAAAACTATCAAGTTCGATTGGGAACAAGCCTTAGATTTTGAAGGCAAGAGCGGTCCTTATCTGCAATATTCATACGTAAGAGCTTTCAACATACTAAACAAAGCAAAAATAAAGAAATATGACGCATCGTTGCTAAAGGAGGAAATAGAAATAAAGCTAATCAAAAAAATTGCAGCATTTCCTTACATAATCAAACAATCGGCAGATCAGTATTCACCCAACATTTTGTCAAATTACTTGTTCGAACTGGCTCAGGATTTCAATTCATTCTATCACGCTTCGCCTGTTCTGAAAGCTGAAGAAGGACTAAAGAATGCAAGACTAAAACTTGTGGAGACAGTAAAATTTGTTCTTGGAACAGGCCTAGAATTATTAAGTATACCTGTCTTAGAAAAAATGTAATTGTCTAGTGGAAACAAATAGATTGAATTTAAGAAAACTTTAACAAGGATTGAACCTTTTCTATGGAACTAAAGATGTTGTCAAGATTGACTCCTATTATCGGGACTTGGAAGTTCTTTTTTTGCATTTCCTTTTCAATCTCTTCCATCAGGATTCCCTTTCCAGGAACGTTCTTCCTTCCGTTCTGCACCTGATGAACGCCGCAAGTGGAAGATAGCTCCACGCCTAAAATACCAACCACAAAATAGCTATTTTTAAGGTAGTTTTCTATCTGACCTATAAGATTAATTGATAATTTATGGCATTGACCCCTATAGCCACTTGTTTCGCAAGAAGATTTTGTTTTTATTTTCCTGTCCAATCCCCCATTAAATTCTATCTGGGGGCAGGGTATCTGAACTATTCCTATTCCTGACTCTGCAAACAGTTCCAACAGGTCTTTGAAAGAACCAGAAAATCTTTCTCTGCCTGATGCTCTTACGTTTTGGTTCAAAAGGCAGTGCGACACAAAAATGACTTTTTTGCTACGTTCCATACAATGACATAATATGGTTTTTTTATCTTAAATACTCACTCATTATTAGTAGTAAAAGTATAAGCACATTCGACAAATACCGATTTATATTTTAAATTTTAAATAAATTCAGAAAATAGGTTCTAATAAACGAATACGCCGAAAAACTGAGTTTTTTTCAACATTTTTGATATTTTATTTTCAGGGGGATTTTTAAAGTTTTGCGTCTTACTATTTAATAGGGTAATTTACCTAGAAAGAAGAGTGAAAATATGTTTTGTAGAACAAAAGAGCCAGAAAACTGGTCAGATGTTAATAGCTTAATAAAGTTATTAGATGAAGAGAAAGAAGGCTATACAAGATTGGAAGACAGAGGAAGTTTATGGGAATATAGAAAAGAGCGAGAAATGAAAGCAAGAGAAAACATACATCTTTTTGGTGGAGATTTTTATGCTGAAAGTGTCGATAGTTTAGGATTACCTAAAGCAGAACTTGAAGTATTGAAAAAAGCAAGAGATCGCGGTGTTAAAGTACAAATTTTAGGTAAATGGGAACCGAACTCAGCAAAACTAATTTACTGGGCTGGCGAATATGTTAATGCAGGATTTTCAGAGAATCCTGAAAATAGGAAAATAGGCGGACGTATTGAGTTAAAGACCTGGGGCAATGGAATTAGAGGGGGCGTATTTGACAGAGAAGAGGCTTATGTGATTCAAAGAGCATTGAGTGTGCTTCCTGACGAATTAACTCGACAATATGCAGAAATAGCACCACCCAAAATAGTCGGTGAGTCTCAAATAGCTCAGGAAGAAAATTTTCTCATTTTAGCTTTAACTACAAAATCGCCTCTTATTGTAAATTCTTTAGATGACCGCTTTAAAAAAGAATGGGAAAAATCAAAATACATGAGAGAAGATTTAGCCTTGTCGCAAAAACCAATGACTAGAGGAGAAGGTGCTGTACAGGGAAAAGTTCTAAACCCTTAATTTGCTCCACCAGAAGTTAAAATTTTCCTTTAGGACTTCTATCATGACAGGATTTTCAAACACGGTTAATTCATATTTAGACTTGTAATTTTTCTCTTTTGCGTTCATGCTTTTAAAGGCTATTAAAGCGTTTTCATCATCTATTATTTCTCCTCTAAGAGAGCTTTTGTATCCAAGCTTCACTTCAGCGCCAAGCTTCTTAATCTTATTTAGATTTTTTATGATTTCTTTAGAACCAGGCTCTTTCATCAAAATTTTAACCTTTACACCGCTTTTAATAGCGTTTCTTATATTGCTTTCTCTTTCAGGCAGCCATGACATGTCTCCGGCGAATATTAGAATTTCTTTCTTAGCCTTTTTTTCAATTTCATTAAAGACCGTTTGTACATTATACCTATTTTCTGTGGACCAAATGTTCCAACTCTTTTCAACATTTTCTACGGGCTCTATCTCACTGATAACATCTTCTATACTTTTTATGCTGTCTTCCAGATTTTTTGCTTTTTCCTCGAAATTCTTTCTTTTTATATCAATTAAATTTTTCAAGGCTTTCTCCGGTGAAATAGGCTTGAACTTTTTAGGTCTGGTCCTGTTTATTAGGACAAAGCCTTTCTTCTTCAACTCGGATAAAGTATCATAAACTCTCGGTAACGGTATATTGCCAATTTCCGATATTTGTTCTGCTGTTGCTATTTTTAGTTTTAGCAGGGTTATGAATGCTCTTACCTCATACTCTGTAAGACCGAATTCCCTTAACAGATTTTCAACCTTTTCCATTCATCACACCAAATTAACTATTTTCCGGTTAAAAAAGTTATATAATAGTTACTAAAATACTAAAATATTTAAAGCTTTCTTTTAAAAACCAGAAACAATAATTGATATTATGAGAAAAAGATTTTTAATTATTTTAATAGCTTGCGTGGCTGTTATAGTTTTTTTCATTTTTATGTCTTTAACTTCAGGAAAAAATCCTTTGGAAAATATTTTCAACCCTTCTCCTGATCAGGGAAATAATGAGACACAAAATCCTTGGAGGTTTCCTAACATAACATTTCCGTGGTCATCAAAACCCTCAGTAAATGATGCAGGAGCAGGAAGTGGCGGAAGCGGAGGCAGCGGCAGCAAAGGTGGCGGGTCAGGAGGTAATATTACGCAACCGCCAGTGATAAAGAGAAACTACACTTTGTTCGTTAACTCTACACACAATCTGGAAGTCTTAGCAATCTACACCGTTAATAATTTTGTTATCAATGAAACAAAGAATCTACCATTTTCTCTGGGCGTACAGGAAGGTTCGTATGCCTGCTTGTCGGAAACAACAGGTTCTGGAACGATAAGATGGCTGATAGATGATGGAAGCGATTGTCCTTTCTCAGAATGTGCTGGCGGCCTTTACGGTTGCAGCATCTTAATGGACAGTAACCATTCTGTCACAATCAGGCAGTACAGTTGAGTGATTTAATGTCATTTAAATTTTTAGAAGGCATTGCAACAGCAGATGTCGCAATTGAGGCAACTGGTAAGAACATAGAGGAAGCATTTGCTGAAGCAGCTGTAGCTATGTTCGAGGTTCAGACTGACACAAAGAGGATAAAGCCAACTATATCAAAGGAGATTAAAATAAAATCAGAGGATAAAAAATCTTTGTTGTTCGACTGGCTCTCTAAGTTGATTTACTTGAGGGATGTTGAAAGGATGTTCTTTAGCGAGTTTGATGTTAAGATAAAGGAGGTAGATGGAGAGTTTAAGTTGGTTGCAAAGGCTTATGGGGAAAAAATAGATTTTGAAAAACATCAATTAAAGATAGAGGTTAAAGGCGTATCCTATACTCAAATGGAGATAGAAGAAAAACCGAACAAGTGCAGGATTATAGTTGTCCTAGACGTATAAATAAAATATTGGTTCAGGGGGCCTGCTTGATTTGCGGTTCACATCCGACTATAAAGTAATTGTAAAAGTGAAATTATCTAATTTTTATATTTCTCTACAATCTTAATAGTCTCTTTAACATCTGCTATACGTTTAAGAGGAGCTTGACCAACATGACCTGTCCAAGTTTTAATAATCATATCAAATCTTTTGGTTGATATATCATGAATTGTTTTAATTTTTGATTTCATAGGCACAGCAATAATTTTATCGTCTTTATCTTCTCTCATTAACGCACCAATAATCCTTGCTTTAATGCAACCTTGTTTAAGAGGTTTGTTTGTAAGAACTATTACATCTAATGGTGAGTTGTCAGGTGCAGTTGTATTTTCAATAAAACCATAATTTTCCGGTGCAGGGCATATTAATTTTTTCTCTATTTTGAAGACACCATTTTCATAATTATATTTATATTTGCTATGCTTTGGTATCTCGATGATAATATCAACTATAGCCATAAATTTATTTCTTATTTAACTCCTATAAATTCTTGATTTATTTTAGTCAGATGTGAATCTTGAGTGATGCAGGAGGCAGGATTTGAACCGACGAAGGGACTAACCCATAAAATTAGGTGCGCATTATAAGCTTCACATCTTATGCCAGAATTATTTTACACATCTAATTAGGTTTAATAGCTACTTTTATAACTTTTTGATTCATCATTTCTTTGAATGCGTCTAAAAGACTTTCCAAAGGCATTTCCTTGCTTATCCATTTGTTCGCATCAACTTTCTTGGTAGAAATCAGCCTCAAGGCTTCCCTTATGTATTCTGGCGTGTGATGAAAGGTTCCTTTTAGTGTCAATTCGTTGTAATGTATCAACGATGTGTCAATCTTTATCGACGTGTCCTGAGGACAACCGCCGAATAGATTTACAGTTCCTCCTTTTCTAGCCATCATAATCGTCTTTTCCCATGTTTCAGGGTTTCCAACAGATTCTATGGCAACATCTGCCCCCCTTTCATCTTCTGTCAATCCCCTTACTGCTTTTACAACATCCTTTACTCCATTCAGATTTATTATCTCGTCAGCTCCAAGCTCTTTCGCAGTTTCAAGTCTTTCTTCTGAGAAATCAGTTATTATAACTTTTGCTCCTTTTAATTTAGAAAGTTTTACGAACATCAGTCCAATCGGTCCTGATCCGTTTATGACGACAATATCACCAGCCTTTACATTACTTTCCTCTATGCCGTGCACAACGCATGCCAAAGGCTCTACCAAAGCCGCCTCATTAAAGGTTGTGCTCTTGGGAATCTCTAGCATATTTTTCTCAACAATCCTAGGGGGTATCCTAATGAATTGAGCATAGGCTCCATTATTCCATTCGATGTTTTCGCAAAGGCTCTTTCTATTGATTTTGCAATAGAAACATTCATCACAAGGAGCGCTGTTAGCTGCCACGACTCTTTGTCCCACCTTCCAGTTTTTTACGTTCTTTCCAACTTGAGCTATAATCCCTGAGAATTCATGTCCGAAAACACCAGGAAGCTTGATCATCTGGGCATGATAACCTCTTTTGAAAACTTTCAAGTCAGTTCCGCAAGTCAATGCGGTTTCAACCTTTACAAGAACCTCATCGTCACTTATTTTTGGAATCTCTATCTTCTCAATTTTAACATCTTCCTTCCCGTACAATAAAGCGGCTAACATCTTTGTCACATATATCCCTTTACACTTTAAGATTTATTTATAGAATCTTAAATGCTTATTCCCATCCCCAAAATTAATCGGTGAAGAGCATCAGATGTGCAGGGGGTCGGATTTGAACTCGCGCAACTATTTCATGAAAAACAATGAAACTGCGCATTTTTAGAACGAACTAACCCTTGCAGACTCCGAGAGGTTTGAAACGACAGACAATCTTACTTATCCCTGCTCTCTCGCAGGCTTCTACAACTTCCGTGACGTTCTTGTAAGCAAAATCAGCCTCTTCTGACAATGTTTCCAAGCCAGCACTCCTAACAACAATACCTCTGCTTTCTAATTCTTTTTTAACATCTTGGCCACTTTTAGTTCTTATGGCCTCAGTTCTAGACATGACTCTTCCAGCTCCGTGGGCAGTCGAGTAAAAAGTTTCTTTGCTGGTTTCCGTTCCGACCAACAAATAGGAAAAAGTTCCCATAGAACCGCCGATTATAACAGGCTGTCCTGTCTTCTTGTATATCTCTGGCAAAGCAGGATGATTAGGCGGAAAACCTCTTGTCGCGCCTTTTCTATGAACCCACAATTTCACTTTTTTGCCATCAACTTCATGCTCCTCTATCTTAACTATGTTATGGCTTACATCATAGACAAGTTCCAAGCCTAATTCTTCCGCAGATTTGTTAAAAACTTTTTGAAAACATTCCCTGACCCAATGCAAGATCATCTGCCTGTTGACGAGAGCGTAGTTGACAGAAGCGCATGTTGCTCCAAAATAATCCTGCGCCTCATTGCTCTGGGCAGGCGCGCAAGCCAATTCTCTGTCCGGAACCCTAATATTATACTTTCTCATTGCCTGTTCCATTACTCTCAGATAATCTGTTGCAACCTGGTGGCCAAGCCCGCGGCTACCGCAATGAATCATGGCTGTTACTTGCCCTTCTCTTTCAATGCCCATGGCTTTTGCTATTTCTGGCAAGAATATCTTGTCAACTCTTTGAACCTCCAGATAATGGTTTCCAGAACCCAGTGTTCCTATCTGAGGAATGCCTCTTTTTTTTGCTTCTTTGGAAACTTTGCTTGCGTCAGCTTCTTTCATTTTCCCATTATCTTCCATTCTTTCCAAGTCTTGCTTCCATCCATAGCCGTTTTTGACAGCCCATTCTGCCCCTGTGAGCAGGATTTCATCCAACTGATTATAATTCAGCCTTGTTTTTCCCTCAGAACCAACCCCGCTTGGAACGTTCTTAAAAATCGCTTCAATCAACTCCCTCATCTTCGGTTTCAGTTCATTCTCATTTAAATTAGTTCTTAACAGTCTAACGCCGCAAGAAATATCATAACCGACCCCGCCAGGAGAAATTATACCGTTCTCAAAGTCAAACGCTCCTACACCGCCTATGCAAAAACCATAGCCCTCATGGGCGTCAGGCAATACGATAGAATGCCTAACAATGCCTTTTAACTGTGCTGTGTTTGAGGCTTGAGTCAGCGTTCTATCAGACTTAATTTTCTCAAGCATTTGCTTTGTGGCATAAATCCTAACAGGAACTAGCATTCCATCTGATTTCGGGACTTCCCAGACAAAGTCATTTATTCTGTTTATTACGTTCATGCTATCACTTACTTCTTCGTCCATTTCTTAATATCGTGCTGAATTATAAAAAGCTTTAATATTTATGTTTTATAAACTCTACAATATATTAAATATTAAGGTGATTTGTTTGCCCATAAGTACGGCACCATATACAAGAGCGTATGCTCACACTAAAGGGAGGGGAAAAGAAGGCCTAGTTAGATGCGAATTTTGCGGAAGATCCCTTCCTAGATGGAAGGCCTTTACCAAATTTAAACGGCCGTTTGGGCTCGACCCTTCATTGAGAAGGGAAATCAAGAGCTATAATGTTCACATGATTAGCAGGAAGATATATGTTTGCCCTAGCTGCGCTCGATTTAGAAGGATTATACAACCTGGAAAGACCGTTAGGAAGAAACATCTTAATATTTAAAAACTTTAAAGTTCTAAATACTAAGTGATTTTATGAAGATAATAGAAGTAAAGCCGGTGGGAATGCCTGAAGCAAAGAAGATTATGGCTAACCGCGAGAAGAAAAAGGAACTGAGCTATGAGCAGAAGCTAGCCTTGGAGCACCTGAACAAGTTTGCAAAGCTGAGTCCTGCTGACGCTGAAAAGTTATTGGAAGAACTATCCCTGGTTCTTAGGATGTCTAGCGAGACCATGATAAAAATACTTGACCTGGCACCAAAGACGCCAGACGAGCTAAGAATGATATTTGCTAGAGAAAAGTTTAGCCTAAAGGAAGACGAGGTTAAAAAAATTTTGGATATTGTAGCAAAATATTCTAAGTAGTGATATAATATGTTTCTAAAAGATGAAAATGTTATAGTATTGGATTTCCTCCCTAGAGGCCACTCGACTGGCAGGCAGGAGCCGATAGCCCAGGTTATAGGCATTAAATACTTCTCTCTTTTGGAGGTTGTAGTCAAGCCAGAAGTTGTTTTAAAGAACAGTGATGTGGTTTACATTGGAGAATCGAAAAGAGACCAGATAGACCATATCAAGAGAAGGATAAACACCAATGATCTTACTTCATTTTCCAAGTCCGAGTTGCCTTTTATTGTTGAAAAACTCGTCAAGGAGAATGAGGCTAAGTTTGTTAATTTCTTTAATACAGCCCAGCCTATATCCACGAGATTGCATCAATTGGAGCTATTGCCTGGCGTTGGTAAGAAACATATGTGGGATATAATCGAGGAGAGGAAAAAAGGCCCGTTCACGAGTTTTGAGGACATCAAGAAAAGGATAAAACTGATGCCAGACCCTATGAGCTCTATAATTAAGAGAATAATGGAAGAACTGGAAAACGATGATATCAGGTTTAGATTATTCGTTGCCGGTCCTGTGAAGAGATTTTAAAGATATAAATTCTTAAGTTTGTTATATTCTCTTATGATAGAACAATTTTCTAAAAAAAGTGAAATAGAAAAAGTAAAATTAGGTCTAATAGGCGCTATAACTGCAGCACATCTGAAACAAGAGATAAAACCTCCAAAAGAACAAAAACAGTATGAATCTACAGCTAAGAAGTTTCTCAATTATTTGGCTAATTCAGATAGCTTAATACATGAGATATTTCCATATGTTTTAGAAGAACATGAAGATACTATTCAGAATGCAAGAGAAAAATTCCCAGAGCCTGAATCGGAAGAATACCTTCAAAAACTTTTAGAAATGTACCCTTAAACTGGTAATATGAAAAAAATCAGAGAAATGCAATTGCTTCTAGCAAAAATTCCTAAAGGAAAGGTTACTACCTACGGCATAATTGCTAGAAAACTTAAGATACATCCTAGAGCTGCTGGCAGACTTGTTGGCAGCAATCCCGACGGCGTTAGATATCCATGCTATAGGGTTGTTTATTCAAATGGTGGAATAAGCGGTTACACATCTCCCGGTGGCGTAAGAGACAAGATAAGGAAGCTGAAGAGAGACGGCATAGAAATCAAGAACAACAGAATTGATTTGAAGAAATACCTGTTTGACTTCAAGCGATAGGTTTAAATACTTTTACTACTGAACGATAGTTTTAAATGCTTTTCTATACATACTATTATTACGGACGAGTGATTATTGTGTTGAACATGTTTCCAAAAGGTGATTTTGTGTTTAGAAGGCTAAAACCTCAAAGGCCGACTGTAATAAGGGTTAGAGATACTGTTAAAACTTGCTATTATTTTAAAGGCACTAAGACTTGTTTGGGACCCTTATGCTTCTGGATAAGGGTTGGCAACTGTCCTATCTTCAATAGAATGAAAAACAGTAAAGTACAATTCACCGCAAAATAAATAGGAATAGACCCTTTAGGTAATATTAATGCCTGATGAACTTGATTATTGGCTAGAGAACCTACGTTCTAATTTTGAAGAAAATAGAAAAATATTAAAAAATTTGGATTTTGAAAAAGAAGCTAGACTTGATGGTGAAGTAAAAAATTTTCTAAGACATCTTAGCAATCCAGGTCATGAATTTGATCATCATGACAGAGTTAGAACATTTACAACAATAATAGGAGTTGCTAACAATGTAGATACTGTTAATATTCAAGCTTGTAGATATGGAGCAATGCTTCATGATCATCTAAAAGAAACTGGAAAAGGTGGAAAAGGAAGTCACAACTGGTCTGAACTAAGGAAACTCACAAAAAAATTAATGGAAAATGCTAGGATTGAAAATAGATATATACCAAAAGTAATTGGTATTGTAGAAGAACATGAAATAGATGATCCTTCAAAAAGAAGTGAAATCGGGAACATTTTATATGAAGGAGATACTGTTGACATAACATTTTTGCCTCGTTGCTTTGATTTAGCACAAAAAGTTGAAGAAAAAAGAAAAGGAACCTATGACAGAGTAGATAAATGGTTGAGTGATTATTTATCATACCAAATAAATCCTTCTACACCTATTACTCCTGCTGGAAGACGCATGTTTAATAAAGGAAAAACTTGGTCTGTATCAGCCTTACAAAAATTAAAAGAAAGACTAGGAGATACCGATGTATCTCAGTATTTTGATTTTCTTGGTACAGAGTGGAAAAATAATCAAAGTAGAGCGCCAGAAAATCTTAGAGAGATGTTAGCAGATTATAATAAAAACTTGCCAAATTACACAATTAATTTGAGAAATTTCTTGTAATTTGCATCACTTTTTATTGCTGTCGGACAAAAATGCGTTCTGGATGCTTTGAAACCTTTTTTTCGTAGTTTCTTAATCAATGCTTCTATCTTAGGAATTTCCATTTTTATTTTCCTAGCCAAGGAATGCAGATCGTAATAAAAAGCAGGCATTTCAGACTCCTCTATTAATAATCTTAACAATTTTTCTTCATCTTTTCTTAGCCTAAAATCTCTTTTTTTAACCTCATTCAGAACATTCTTACAGAACTTTTTATCATTTATATTTCCCAAATAAATCAGTCCGCAATTCCTGAAGATGTGATTTTTACCGCCAGACTGGTGGCATGTTTCTATATTTCCCAATCTCCTCTCGCCGCATTTAGCGCAATAGTTAGCATAGCCAAAGTCTTCTAATAATTTCGTTATCTTTCCTGCGTGCTCTATCTTTCCAAATACTTTATAATAATGCTTGGTGGAAATCGATAGCATAGGTACAAACGCTCTGTCATACCTAGCTAAATTGAGCATTATAAAAGAGATCAAAATCCTGACTCCTAATTCGTTATAGAATTCTGTTTCAATTGACTTTATTCCATATTTCCTTAAGGTAGTTTCAGGATAGGTTCCCGACAAAGCTGCTTGGTCTGTTGCTGTTACGCATAAAAAGCCTTTGTGATAAATCGATCTAGCAACAGAGTCTATGAATATGTTAGGGGAGCCGAACGGGTCTAGATCAATCACATCGAAGATGTTCTTTCTGAGAAGAAGGTTTGCATCCTCCCAATTTGCCCTGCACTTTTTGAGTTTGTTTTCTTTTATATTTTTCTTAATCAGTTTCACAGCCAACGGGTTCTTATCGTTCAAAACAACCTCTTTTACCCCTTTAATCTCTTTAGCATACCTTAGGCCTCTTATTCCGGTTCCAGCTAAGGCGTCACAGATAGTTATCTTTCTTTTGAATCCTTTTTGAAATTCTTGGATTGCTGCTATTGATATGTCTCTGTTCAGTTCACCCTCAGGATTAAAGAATACTGACACGTCATAGATTCTTCCTTCTGGAGCGAAAAACTTTATTCTTCCTTCCTGGATTTTCTTGAGTTTCATACAAAGAATTACGTGTTCGCATAATAAAAATCGGTTACAAATATTTTTTGTCGATGTTGAAAATAAGATTTATAAACTTTGTTTTTTAATTAACTACTTGCACTCAGTTAACAAGGAGCTTAAAAAATGTCTGAAGTTGATATCGAAAAATTGTTGGAAGAACTTAGGCCTGACATAGACAGGGCAATTGAGAAATATATTCCAAGAAAAATCGATGAGGCATATCTAGAGTTTGTTCTAGGGAAAGCCAGATACAAATATAATGTTGATTCTATAGAGAAAATGATATCAGAACCTACATGGAACTACTTGGATAGAGGAGGAAAAAGATGGAGACCAGCTCTGTTCTTGCTGATTTACGAGGCTTTGGGTGGCAATACGAAAGACGTTCTAGAACTAGCGGTAATACCAGAATTCATACATAATTCGACCATCATTCATGACGACATTGAAGATCTGAGCAAGGAGAGAAGAGGCAAACCAGCTTTGCACCTGATATTTGGGAATGATGTTGCAATAAATGTCGGGGATGTTCTTTACTTCCTGCCGTTTCTCTCTATAATGAAGAACAAACACAAGTTTAGCCAAGACAAGATTCTGAAAGCATACGAGATATGCTTGCAGGAATTAATAAGGGTCGGAACAGGTCAGGCAACTGATATAGCTTGGCACAAGGGCTTGAGTAATGCTGACAGTGTGACAGAGGAAGAGTACTTGCAGATGTGCATTAACAAGACGGGTTGCATACCGAGGCTGGCAGGAAGAATGGCTGCTGCTATAGCAGGTAGGAGCGAGGAAGAAATAGAATTGATAGGAAATTTTACAGAATCTATCGGTGTTGCATTCCAGATTCAGGACGATATACTTAATCTAGTAGGAGAGGAATTTGCGGCAAGAAAAGGCGGCGCTGGAGAGGATATAACAGAGGGAAAGAGAAGCCTCCTTGTAATACATACTTTAAAAAAAGCAAGCGAAAAGGATAGGAAAAGGCTGTTAGAAGTTCTAAACATGCATACGCTGGATCAAAAGCTGAGGGACGAAGCCATAGAAATAATCAATAAGTACGGCTCTGTCGAGTATTCAAAGGAAAAGGCAAGAACAATGGTAAAGGAAGCTTGGGAAGAAGTTGATAAGATGCTGCCAGAGTCAAAAGCCAAGCAAAAGTTAAAGGCCTTTGCTTATTACCTGATTAACAGAGAGATATAAAATTGATTTTGAAACGTTAAGTTCATTTACCACCGTGGGTGGTAACAATACCTCATAAGTCTATTTCTAGTAAATAAAAACGTGAAAGCAACAGCGATTGCCAATCCAAACATAGCCTTGATTAAATATTGGGGCAATAAAAATGAGAAACTAATATTACCTTTAGAAGGCAGTATATCCTTTACATTAGACGAACAACTAGCGACAAAATGCACAGTTGAATTCTCTGATAAATATAAAAAGGATGAGCTTTGGATTAATGGCAAGAATTATTCATCGCCTGATCATATGGAAAAGAGCAAATTTCAATTGGATTTTATACGTAGAACTTTTGGATTCAACGATAAAGCTAAAGTTGTTTCCGAAACCAGAGTTCCTGTGGCAGGTGGTTTGGCAGGTTCTGCCGCAGGTCTTTGTGCTCAGGCCTTGGCTGCTGTTAACGCATTAAACATAAAAGTTGATAAGAAGCAGCTTTCTGTTATTTGCAGAGTTGGTTCTGGTTCTGCTTGCCGTTCTGTTTATGGAGGTTTTGTTGAATGGAAAAAAGGAGAGAAAAAAGATGGCTCAGATTCTCATGCAATTCAGATCGCCAATGAGAGTCATTGGCCAGAATTTAGATGCATTGTTTGTTTGGTTGATATGCAAGAGAAGAAGATAAAATCTAGGCCAGGAATGAGAAAAACTGTTGAGACAAGCATTCTTTATCCTAAGAGGATTGATTATCTACCTTCTGCATTAGACATTGTAAGAGATGCCATTTTGAAAAAGAATACTCCGATTTTATTAGAAGCTGTTATGCGTGATAGCAATAATATGCACTCGGTTATGTTAGATTCATGGCCACCTATCATTTATTTGAACGATGTATCAAAAAGGGTCATTAGCTCTATTCATGATTTTAATGGCGAAGAAATAAAAGCTGGCTACAGTTTTGATGCAGGTCCAAACCCATGCATTTTTACTGTCGATAGGTATATCCCTGAAATAAAAGGCATTCTAAAAGAAATTAAAGGAATAAAAGAAATTATCATATCAAGACCAGGTGCAGGACCTAGGGTTATTGAAAATCATTAATGTGACGATAATGAAAGAACTGATAATTTTAAAGATAGGGGGTTCCGTAATAACAGACAAGTTTAGTGAAATGCCTAGAGCTAACGTAGATAATCTGAAAAGAATATCAGAAGAGATTGCCTCTGTTTACAATAAAGAAAAAATGTTTCTGATTATTGTTCACGGCGCGGGCTCCTACGGACATGCTATTGTTAAAAAAACAGGTATTGACAAGGGCATAAGAACTGAAAAACAACTGGTGGATTTTGCAGAAACTCAAAGATTGCAGAACGAGCTAAACTCTATTGTTAGCAAATATCTCGTGAATGCTGGCTTACCTGCCATTCCTTTTCAGGCATCGTCCTTTACTGTTTTAGACCAAGGAAGAATTGTTAGAATGGATTTGTCTGCAATAAAGAGTTTTCTAGAGATAGATATGATACCTGTTCTGTATGGCGTTCCAGCTTATGACAAAACTTACAAGTGCTCCATCTTGTCTGGAGACCAGATCGCCCCTTACTTGGCTGTTAGCTTAAACGCCAAAAAAATTATTCATGCAACCAATGTAGACGGAGTTTTTACCTCGGATCCTAATAAGGACTCTGATGCGAAGCTTATACCTGAAATAAATTCTCAGAACATTGAACAAGTTAAAAGTGTATTAACTGGTTCCACTGCAACAGATGTGACAGGGGGCATGCTCGGAAAGATTTCTGAACTGCTTGGAATCGGTGTTGAGTCTCATATAGTAAATGCTTTGATTGAAAATAATATTATCAAGGCTTTCAACAATGAGAAAATAGGAACAATAATAAAATTATGATTACGGATTTAAACTAAAACCTACAGGGCTCATGAAATTATTTGGTACGTTTTCATAAGGACTCGTATAATTTGTAGGCAACGCATCTTCCAATGTGTTCATCATATGAATCATGGAGCCCGTTGATTGCTGATAATAATACATCATTGAGGTTGTTAGGTTTAAGACTAGTAAAAATGATAGCACAGCCAAACCCAATTCTATCAAGACCAGTATTATTTTTATCATGATAATATATTGGTAAAGCTAGCTTATAAATGTTACTATTCAATAGTGGTTACTATTTAAGAAGACGCTCGCCCAATTCATGATTTCTAAGAATTTTTACAGCTTCGATCGACCATGGCGTAAATGTCTCAGGCTTTCTCTCTGCTTCTGACAGGAGTTGCTCCAGGCTAACCATTCTAAAACCGTAGGCAGTCTCGGCATTCGCTTTCAATTCACCATCATATTTCCCAACAATCAGGGCGCAATACTCATTCTCGCAATTCTTTCCGTCCTCTTTGAAATAATTGAAAGCTCCTATCTTTTCTAAACTTACGTTCTCTATTCCCCACTCGTTTCTTAGACAGCGAGATGCAGATTCTATATAGCTATCATCTTTTCCATCAACATGAAGCGGATGACTGGCGCCAGCCAGGTCCCATCGCTTATCGAATAACTTATGTTTGCGGTGCTGCAAAAGAATTTTTTTATTCTTGTCGTAAAGAAGTATGACGAAGGCTCTATGCCTTCTGCCCTTTCCTGTGTGGCATTCGCTTCTAGGAGCATAGCCCAGTATTTTATCCTTATCATCAACCACAATTAGAGTTTGTTCCATAAATTTAATACTAAGCAGCAATTTAAATCCTTTTATCATTTAATATGAAATATCGTACAGCGAAAATCGTTTTAAATGTTTTTCTTTGTCATTGTCTACTATGATAAAAACGTCTGCTCCAGGCAACCTGTTCTTGGGAGGCGAGCATAGAATTGTTTACGGAGGTTCCGCGATAATCACCTCTGTTGATATGAGGACCTATTGCTCTTTAGAAGAAAGAAAAGATGATAGAATAGTAGTATTTTCTAAAGGCTATGAGAAAATTGATGAAAAGATAGAAGACATTGCTTCAAGACAATTTAATATTGATGATTTTAAAAAAGATGAAATGAACCTGACAAGATCCTTGATGAAGAGATATATGGATAGTTTTGGAAGATTTCGTTCTGGTTTTGAAATGCAAGTAGAAACTGAAATTCCTAAAACCTGTAAAGGCCTTAGCAGATCTACTTCTTTTTTGTGTTCGGCATATAAGGCTCTAAGCTTATTTTCTGACTTTCCTGTACCAGAAGAAAAATATTTTTTTCGCATTCTTCCTCTTCAAAGAGAGACTCATGGTGGTGCTGCTTCAGGCGTGGAGATAATATCAAGTGTTTTTGGAGGATTTCATAAGGTCAGAAGTGATGGAAGTAGAGAAAGTTTAGGAAGACCGGAATTTAGTGTTGTCATAGGTGACACAGAAGTTGAATCAAAAACTTATGAAACAGTTCCTTACGTAAGAAGCGGTTGGGAAAAAAGCAGAGAATCTTACGAAAGAACTTTCAAAAGAATAGATGATATAATTGAAGAAGAGATAAGCGCAATTAGAAATAAAGACATCGTGAAACTGGGAGGATTGATGAATGAGAATCATGAAATTCTTGCGAGAGGCTTGGGGGTTTCCCATCCTAAGCTTAACGAGTTAGTTGATGCTTGCAGAAAAGCCGGGGCCTATGGTGCTAAGCTGACTGGTGGTGGCAAAGGAGGGGCAATGTTTGCTTTGGTAGATGAAAAAAATCAGAATAAGGTTGCCAAAGCAATAGTGGATGCTGGCGGAAAATCTTACGTCACTAAGATTGGTGTCGAGGGATTGAGAAAAGAATAGTTATTTAAATCTTAATTCTGTTTACGTCAATCATCTTATTTTTAAAATTGTCGTAGTTAGGTTTATATTCTAACGATATAATATTTTGAATACTATTTCGTGATTAGATGAAATCGGATGTAGCTATAATTGATGTTGGAAGAACAATGTTTGGAGAGCATTATGAAATAGAACCACAAAAACTTATTGAGGAAGCTTTTTTAGATGCCTCGAAAAAATCAGGAATAGGAAGAAAAAACTTAGAAGCATGCTTCTTATCAACATACTTTTTGCCACAAACCAATAAAATTGGGGCTCCGGAAGGTTTCGTCTCATATGTTATGGGAACTCATGTTCCTATGGAAACTTCAAAATCTTTTAGTTCTGCATTTTCAAATGCCTATAATGCAATCGTCTCAGGGAGGTACAAACTTATTCTTGTTGGTGGAGTGGAGAAAATGACAGACCGTTTGAGTAAGGCAAGGGATGACTTGATGATTCTGGAAGACCCCTTGAGCTTTTATGCAGGAGCTACACCAGAAACAAATCACGAGCTTATGTTGAGAGAATACATCAGAAAATATGATATACATGATAAATCTCTTGAAGAACTGAACATGGCCTTGGCTCAAGTGTCTGTTAAAAACCATAAGAATGCTTTGAAGAATGAAAATGCGCAGTTCAGAAAAGAAATTTCTGTTGATACTGTTTTAAGAGCTAGAAAGAAAAAATCGTTGGGAACCTTTGATTTTGCCCCAATTTCAGACGGTGCCGCAACTGTTCTGTTAGCTTCTTCAAAAATTGCTGATCAATATACAGATAATCCAGTGTATGTGCTCGGTTTAGGCTCTGCTACTGATTATATTAGTCATCAGGCAAGGAATGAGAGGTCAGGCTTCCTGTCCACACAATTAGCAATGGAAAACGCTCTAAAGATGGCAAAGATAGAAAGAAAACAAATTAAACTGCTTGAGATTTATGATCAATCAACAGTGACAGGAATGGTTTCCTTTGAAGATTTGGGCTTTGCAGAAAAAGGAAAGGCCTGGAACGACATTTACAAAAGTTGCGAATGTGGTAAAGAACATTATGAAATCAATGGCAGACAGCTTTTTGTAAACACAAATGGCGGTCTTAAAGCCGATGGAAACCCTTTAGGTGCTACTGGCGGAGCTCAAATCTATGAAGTTTTTAGACAGCTTAGAGGCGAGGCAAAAGAAAGACAGGTAAAAGAAAAAATTAATTATGGCATAGCCTCAGAAATTGAGGGTTTTGGAATCAAATCTTATGTTACTATACTAGGTGTTAATAATGAGTAGCGAACCGGTTGAAAGAAGAGTTTCATATAACCTAGATAAATTAAGAGGAAGCAAATGCACTGTTTGCGGAAGAGAATATTCTACTCCAGTTGATTATTGCGGAGATTGCGGAAGAGAAAGTTTTGGAAAGATTCAAGAAAAAAGTTATTTTTTTGAAAAAGGGAAATTGGAGGTTTGTGCACTGGTAGAGGAACCCACAAACAAATTCTTAAAACTAGGAAGTTTCCTTCATGGAACAGTTTTGTTTGACAATGGTGTGAGGCTTCCGGCAAGAATAACAGACATGATTATCAACAAAGATGTAGATCCTTCTGACTTTGAAGACAGGGAAGTTGTCCCAAGATTTAGAAGGAGATATTCTGTAAAAAGAAGCGAGATAATTCCCACCTCTTCTTTGGCATTTACTTTCTCAGACGAATACTATCCTCATCAAAATTATGAAATAAGAAAACCAAAAAAAGAGTACGACAAACCAGGAATAGTTGGTTTTGGAGTTTATACGTCCAGATTCAGAATAAAAGAAGGAAGCATAGAGAGATCCGTTCCGTTTTTAGATGAGGATGCCATAACCGCAGCAGTCGAGGCTGGAAAGTTGGCTTTGATACAAAGTGGAATTGATGGCAAAGATGTTGGCAAGGTTTATGTTGGTTCGGAATCAAATCCGTATGCAGTAAAACCGATAGCATCAAAAGCGATCCAGGTTCTGGATCTCGGAAAAAAAGAGGATGGTGGTTTGAGAGGAGTCGATGCAATCGATACTGAATTTGCATGCAAAGCTGCCACAAGTGTATTCAAAGACGCAGTAGCACTTGTTAACTATCCTAATTCTAACATAAGTAACGCCATGGTGATAGGTTCTGATAATTCTCAAGCTGCTCCAAGGGATGAGCCCGGAGGAGAATTGGACATGTATGTTGGTTATGGTGCGGCTGCTTTTTTATTCGGAAAACATGATGTTATCGCTGAAATGGAAGGTTGGTATTCCTGTACATCAGACACGCCAGATTTTTGGAGGAGAGATGCCGAGCCTCATCCGATGCACGGTGGGAGGTTCACTGGAGATCCGGCTTACTTTAAACACGTTAGGAATTCATCAAAGAAACTGATGTCGCAACTTAATCTAAAAGTAGAAGACATAGATTATTTCGTTGCGCATCAACCCAATCCTCAATTTCCAACAAGAATTGCCAAAGAACTTGGATTTAAAGACGAGCAATTTTTGCCAGGCTTGAAAGTTGCAAAGTTTGGCAACACTTATTCTGGAGCTTCCCCAATAGGATTAGCCGCTATTTTAGAAATTGCAAAACCAGACGAAAGGATTTTGCTTGCGAGTTATGGCTCTGGGGCAGGCAGCGATGCATACTCCTTTACTACAACATCCCAGATAAATGAAATTAAAGAGAGGCAGAAGTTTACAGTTCAGCATCAGTCTGAGAATCCATTTTTGACTTATGTAGATTATCACACTTACAGAAAACTTAAAATCGGTATTTAGCTGATGCTGATGAGCAGAGTTCCAAGTTTTTATAAATTGCCCATGGAAAGGAGAATAGGAAAAATCAAGAAAATCTGTAATCTTGATGACTCTGATTTGAAATTACTAGGTAGGCTGGGCTCTCTAGAAGATTTTGGAACCGGAGAGAATGTCATAGGATGCTATGAAAAACCCCTCAAGATTGCAACTAACTTTTTGATTAACAGGGCAGACTACATTGTTCCGATGGTCACAGAAGAACCGTCAGTTGTTGCCGCTGCTTCCAATGGAGCAAAACTGGCAAGATATCATGGAGGTTTCATGGCTTATCCTGTGAACGAACCTCGCATGATAGCTCAGGTTCAACTCACAGAAATCAAGGACTTGGAAAGATCAATGGAAAGGATAATTGAAAACAAGGATTATATTTTGGATGTTACAAACAAGGAATACAGAAAAAAACACGAGCACTGCAAAGCAGTCGATCTAGAAGTAAGAGAGGTAAAAACTCCCAGAGGCAAAATGATAATAAATCATCTGATTATTGATGCCGAGAATTCTATGGGAGCCAATGCATCAAACGGGATGGCAGAAATAGCTGCTCCATATCTAGAGAAAATAGCAAACGCTAAATCGTCCCTGAGAATAGTGTCAAACTTAGCAGACAAGAGCTTGTTCAGAGCAGAGGCAAAGATTCCTAAAGCGGTTTTGAAAAAGGATGGATGGTCTGGAGAAGAGGTTGCTGAAGGAATACTAAATGCAGACGCTCTGGCTTGTAACGATATCTACAGTGCAGCCACTCGCAACAAAGGAATTCTTAATGGTGCTTGCGCTGTCGTAGAGGCAACAGGTAACGATTACAGAGCACAGGAGGCAGGAGCGCATGCTTATGCTTGCATAACAGGTTGTTACAAACCGCTCAGCAGATGGTTCGAAGAAGGAGATTATCTGAGAGGAAAATTAGAAATGCCAATCACTGTTGGTGTTGTTGGCGGTTCAGTATCATACCCAAAATCAAAACTTTCTCTTAAAATTCTAGGAGTTGGGTCATCTAAAGAATTGGGAGAAGTAATAGCTTCTGTAGGCTTGGCAAACAACTTGGCAGCTTTAAGGGAATTGGTGACAGAAGGCATACAAAGGGGTCATATGGAGATTCATAGAGAAACTTACAAGAACTAAGACATTAGATTGAGATTTCTGTCCATTTATTATTTCTATAAACGCTCTTTACTAGTTTTCCATTCACAAGATTATAACTTACAACTTCTCCTTCTTCAATCACTTTGCAGAGTTTTCCCCCAGCCAATTCATCTTTATAATCACCAACGCAGTCTCCCATCAAATCATCTTAAATCATTAGGAAGTAAAAACATTTAAACTTATCAAATTAATTATTCTCTGATACTTATGATAAGTTTCAAAGCAAACTTCTTTAAGATGAATAAAGGCCCGAAATGCCAACCAGCATACTTTTCAACAGTAAGAAATAATGTAATGAAAAAATTGAGCTTGTCCTCTGGGGAGGGTTTGTTAATTAAAACTGGCAATAATGTATTTCCTACAGTATTGAGAAAACATGGAAGCAATAGAGTTTCTTACGGCTTTACTGTACCACATAAAATAGCGAATAATCTCCAGAAGAATCCAGAATTTATTCTCCTTTCTAAAAATATTAGGAAAATAAGCTATATTAATAAAAAGAATCATCTAAACTTACTAAAAATCATACCTCCCAAAACTATAAGAAAATTTAACATGTATAAGTTTAATTACGAAAACAACAAGATACTTTTTTGGATATTTAGTAAAGGCAATAAACCATACGCTTTGCCTAAATTTGTGCCTTTAAGGAAAAATGAGTTTTCTTTATTGGAAGTTTTTGGAGCCTTCAATTGTGAGGGAGCTAAATACAGAAAAAAGAATAGACATAGGGATAAGCTATCATTTTCTAATGCAGAAATAGAACAGATAAACTGGTTTATGATATCATTAAAAAAATTATTAGATATAGATGAAAAAGAATGGAAATTACAAATCTTTTATCCAAAAATTGATGAACAAAACAAGAAAAGGCTGCTTGTTCATTGGGAACAGTTGGGTATAGCAATAGAAAACATTTCCTTCATAAGAAACAATAGAATTTCTGCACCTTATGGAATTGGTATATTAAACATATTTAATTCTACCTTATCAGAGGTTTTTTATTATTTAATGAAATATTGTAAAAAAATTGCTTGCAATTCTAGAGCAAATGCTATTGATGTATTCAGAGGATTTTCCAGAGGCGATATGGGTGTAATAGAAAATACCATAACCTTTGATGATGAAGAAAGAAGTAATCTTATTCTGTTCAGAAATGTATGTAATAAATTAGGTATAGAAACTGGTAGTATTAAATTCAATCCTGGCAAAAAAGGTTGGTGGAATATTAGAATAACTCATAGAGAGAATTTTAAGAAAATACTAAGATTTGATGGAATAAAGCATTCAGAACGAAAAGAAAGAATAATTAAAGATTTTCTAAATAATAGAAAACTATCAATCTACAAATATCTAAAATCTATAAGCAACGGATTCGGTGATTCTGTAAGCCTATCCAAACGATTAAACTTGTCTGTGATAACAACGCGTTTTTATCTTTCAAAACTAAGAAAGGAAGGCTACTTAAATATAAAAAAATTAGGAAATCATAATAAAATCCTTTACAAATTGACCAAAGGAGGTAAAAAAGAATTTGCATTTTATAAAAACCTAGAAAAACAATTGGTGAAATGATATGATAAGACAACCCATCGTGGTCACGGTCGGACACTGAACAAATTTCAGCCGAAAATAGCGACCATGGAAAGACAACTTTATTAGACCGCATTAGAGGCACCGCTGTTACTAAGATGGAGCCTGGTTTGCTCACACAGCACGTAGGGGCAAGCTATATCCCGATAGAGACAATAAGGGACACTTGCGGAGAACTATTGGATAAATTTAAAATAGAAATCAAAATACCGGGTTTATTATTTATTGACACTCCAGGTCACGCTGCTTTCGTATCAATAAGGAGAAGAGGCTCATCTATAGCCGACTTGGCGATTCTGGTAGTCGACATAACCGAAGGCGTGCAAGAACAGACAGACGAGTCAATAAGAATCCTAAAAGAATTCAAGACACCATTCTTGGTTGCCGCTACAAAAATAGACAGAATAGAGGGCTGGGCCCAAAGCAATGAAAAATGCTTTTTGGACAGTTTTAACAAGCAACCTGATTGGGTCAAGCAAAATTTTGATGAAAAGTTCTATAAGATCGTGGGTCAATTGTCCGAGAGAGGTTTCGAGTCTGAGAGGTTTGACAGGATAACAGATTTTAAGAAAACAGTTGCGATTGTTCCTTGTTCCGGTATAACAGGGGAAGGCATTCCTGATTTGTTGGTTATTCTTGCTGGTTTGGCTCAGGCATTCCTCAAAGAGCAGTTGGAAGTCTCAAAGGGGATTGGCAAAGGTTCTATACTAGAGGTAAAGGAAGTGAGAGGCTTGGGGACAACTTTAGACGTCATCCTTTATGACGGAGAGATAAAGAAGGGAGACTGGATGATAATCGGTGGTAAAGAGCCGATTGTCACTAAAATAAAGGCGTTGTTAAAGCCAAGGCCGCTAAAGGAGATGAGAGTCGAAAAACAATTCGAGAACATTGATTATGTTTCTGCTGCCTGTGGAATAAAAATATCAGCTCCTGGCTTGGATAATGTTGTTTCAGGAAGCCCTGTGGCGTTTGTTTCTGACGAGAGGAAAATAGAGGAAGTTAAGAAAGAATTGCAAGCCGGCATAGAGGAGATAGAGTTTGACACAGAGGGAGAGGGCGTGATTCTCAAGGCTGACAACTTGGGAAGTCTCGAGGCGTTGATAGGAATATTCAGGGACAAGGTTCCTATTAAGAAGGCTGAGACAGGAAAGGTTCTGAGAAAGGACGTCATTGAGATAGAGAATGTTAATGATAGGTTAAAGAAATTGATAATCGCTTTCAATGTTGGTGTTGACGAGCCGGCTTCAAAAGAGGCCAAGGACAAGTCGATAAAGATTCTGCAGAACAACGTGATTTACCAGCTTATCGAGCACTATGAAATATTTGTTGAAGAGGAGAAGGAAAAAATCAAACTAGAGAAACTAGAAACAATAACCTTGCCCGCCAAAATTAAGCTTCTTGCGGGCCATACGTTTCACGCTTCTCATCCCGCCATTGTTGGAGTAGAAGTCTTGGCAGGCACGATAAGGAGCGGTTATAAGCTAAAGAAGGATGGAAAGGAAATCGGCGAGATAAAGGCCATGCAATCAGAAGGATCAGCTGTTGAGAAGGCAGTCGCAGGCGACAAAGTCGCTGTTTCTATTGAAGGGCCGACTGTTGGTAGGCAGATAGACGAGGGCGATGAATTAACAACTGTTATCAACGAAAACACTTTGAAAGTTCTTGAAGAACTAGGAATGAAAGGCGAAATCGAACTAGCCAAAGAAATATTAAAATAAGATATATAGGATAATCTTATTGCTGAATATAAAGTATATAGATTTAAATTTCTATTATAATAATTATTTTAATGCCAAGGGAAAGAAGATTAGAAGGATTTATTCTTAGTGATGTACCCGAGTTGGAAATTGCAAGAGGTTTAGCAAAGCAAGCAAGAAAAGAGCGTAGATACGTTCATTTAACAGGAAAAACTTATTTGACTCATGAAGAGGAAAAAAAGTTACTCTATCATTTTAGAATGTTGGAAGAACTAATGGCAAGTGGGGTACTTGAGTATCCTCATCCAAAATACCCGTAAAAATAATCCAGCCATATACTTAATGCTGAATAAAAGGATTATAGGATAAGCATTTCAATTTCTAAGAAAAAAGAAGAGTTTAAATCTTTTAGTTTCGTATTAAAATACGATACAAATGGAAACTTCTAAACCTCAGGTAGAGCTGACATATTTGATGGAAAGCATCAAAGGGCAGCATGAGGATTATCAAAAAATAGTCGGGGAAATGGAAAATGTTGCTGCTAAAATTGTTGAATATGAGACGAAACCTAAAATAGTTTATAGCTTCAGCGGCGATGCGTCTGCTTTTCATGCCAGGAACCTGATGACAGAGGTTTTAGAAAAGTCAAGTACACTTCCATTAGAAGCTGCGACAGTTTATGATCTAATTGAAGGTAAAAGCAGTGCAGAGATTGATGTATACGACAGAAAAAGAATGACAGAGACTTTGGACAAACAAATAAAACTTTTAAAATTCATAGGCAACATTCAGACAGTTAATTTAAAAGAAAACGATTACGTGAGAGACTTGAAAGAGAAAGGTTATGTTTCAACTCATTATACTGGCGACGAGGTCCTAGTAAGATTTGACAGGACAGACACAAAGGAACTAGAGTTGCAGAAAAGAATTCTAGAAGAGCAAGCAGTATGTTTTGACAAACAATTCGAAAGAATTATTACATCTCTGGAAAAGGTTCCAAAATCCCAGATGTTCATAGACAATATAAGATATGCAGAGGACAGGAACGAGCAAGGGTGTGAAGTCATTTCTATTTTTAATGTTCCAAAACCTGTTGCCGATTGGTTGCCGGAAATATGGCAGGAAAAACAAAAAAAGACCTTGGGAAGAGACTGGGAAAGCAACAACCTTTCAAAAATAGAACTCTTAATCGCTAGGAGAGGATGGGAACCTGAGTACAGAAAATCGGAGAACTTCCCTAGAGACCAGACCAAAAGAAAGGACATAATTAAAAACCTTATCGAGGAAGGAAGAAAGGGAATTCTATATGGCATAACTGATTTATGCCATTATAATTGGAACCCGCACTATTCAATAAGCAGGATAGACTTTGAAGAAGAGAAAGCTAATATAGAAAAAGAACTAAAAGAACAGATAGACAAGCTCACAAAGAAACAAGAAAGTCTCAACGCACGAGCTTGAGCAAAGCTAATCTTTCTATAAAGATTTATATTTTTGCGAAAACTTCTTCTCATTATGACTTCACAGCATGACGAGTATCAGTATCTTTTTGATAAAGGCTTTATGGAAGTAACAAAAGAGGGCAAAGAAGGGGGAAATCATCAGGTTCGTCCCACCAAAAAGTTTTTTGACGCATTAGCTGAACAAGTTGTCCTGCTCTCTACGAAACTTTCTACAGAGGATCCGGATGTTTTTTTAGCTTATGCAACAAAAGAAGTCGTTCAGCAAAATGACAAGGACCTTCCCAATGACCCTGCTGTAAAATTCGGTTGTTATTTATACACATTTTTAAAAGATAGTAATGTCTATAAGGATTGTCTAGAAATCATACAAGAGCACCAGCAATTTACAAAGGTCGAGAAAATAACCAAGCCATGTACTTAATGCTGAATAAAAGGATTGTAGGATAATTCTTTTCAACTAGAAAAACTTATATCTAAATAACAATTTTTGCATAAATTAAGATTTATATTTCTTATTACCGATATTCTGATTATGGAAGAAAATGTGGAAGGCAATGGAGCATTGATTGAAGGTTTTGAACAAATAGTTATAGAAATACGAAGAGCATTGGAAAAAGGACGATATGAAGCATTAACTAAAAAAACTGCACATGATAAATATATCCTCAGAGGATAGTAAATCAATTTAAATATATCCTTTTCAAGAAGGAAAGTTATATGGGATAGTCTTAAAACACCTTAAAGCCCAGTGCTAGCAAGAGCACTATTAGCAAAGGTTGGTGCAATAGGTATATAGCTAACGAATTTCTGCCTAAAAAGTCCAAGGCTTTTATAATTAGATTGTTGGATAAATCTTTGATCTTAAAGCTTCTTTTCCCATTTTTATACAAAGTATTTCCAAAGAATATGCCTAGCAGTGTGATTCCGAACCAAGGCAAGATAGGGAAGTAATCAAACGTGCTAAAGTTTTTCGGTACAAAGCCTAGCCACAACAGCCAAGGAAAGTCGAAAGTGAAATTCTGAAGATAGAAGCCTAAAATTACAATTGAAAGACCTAAGAATAAATTCAGTTTTCTATATTTCAGAAAGAACTGTCCGATTATTATAGAGACTCCTATGAAGTGAAGAACTCCAAAAATTATGAAAACATTTGGAAAAAGTATGAATGTTATGACAGTTATCAAGATACCATAGCCGAATACTCTGACACCTCTTAAGAAGAATTTTTTAAAAATTTCTCTTGGCTTTCTATCTTTAATTCTGCTATAGCTTATCGTTAAAGACAGACCTGCCAGAAAAATAAAGACTGCCGCAGCCCATCCTTGGAACGATAAGCCTTCTTTGAACGTGTATATTCCTAGATAGAAAAGTGCGAAAGAGTAATTGAAAATAACCATCTTAATTATTGCAAGTCCTCGTGCAAGGTCTATTTCCCAAAGTCTCTCTTTAATCATAATATTTATTGTCAATATTTCAATAAATAAAAGGTGATTTGATGAAGTTTTGGGTTGGAATAATTCCTCCTAAAAAGATAAGCAAAGAGTTGTATAGAACGCAAAAAGAGATAGCAAAGAAGTACAAGACTTATCATGGTTTGGAAAACGAAATAGGACCTCATATTACAATAACATGTCAGGGAAATGTAAGTAGTAAACATCTTAGAAATATTGAAAAAGTTGTCAAGGAAATTTCTGAAAGAATAGAACCATTGGAAATTAGAATAGATGGTTTAGGTAGATTCTATAAGAAAAGAGTGATTTATGCTAAGGTAGTCAAATCCAAAAAATTAAATAAACTGCACAATCTGATGTCATCTAAGCTTAGAAATTTTGACAAGATAAGAATTCTTAGAATATATACACCGCACATAACTCTGGCTTACGAAGACATAAGCGAAAAAAACTTCAAAAAAGCATTTAAGGAATTTAATAAAAAAAGATTTTCTTTCAAGTTTAATATGAATAGAGTATATATCGGCAAATCTAAATCCTATGAAAGAATAAAAGTTTACAAAAGTTTTAAGGTTTAAATATCTTGCCCTTTGATTATATTTATCAAACAACCCGGATATGTGCCTGATAAGCAAAAACTGGGGGTGAAAAATTATGGCATTCAAAATAGTAGTCTCAGAACCAAAAGTTAGGAGAGCTTGGCAAGTAGAAAAGGATGTACCTTCTTTGATTGGAAAGAAAATCGGAGACAAGATCGATGGTTCTCTAATCGGTTTAGCGGGTTTTACTCTGCAAATAACTGGCGGAAGCGATAAGGACGGATTCCCCATGAGATCAGACTTGGATGGCGTTGTCAGGAAAAAAGCCTTGCTGACAAAGAGTGTCGGTTTCAGAGGAATCAAGAAGATAAGAAAGGTCAAGTACAAAGTAAGGGGAATGAGAAAGAGAAAATACATCAGGGGCAACACGATATCTGACAGCATCATTCAGATTAATTTCAAGATATTGGAAGGGGAGGGAGATGTTCCAAAGATACTGGGAATCCCGCCAAAGGAAAAGAAAGAGGAACCGAAGCCAGAAGCAGCCAAAGAAGAACCAAAGAAAGAGGGTGAGTGAGTTCAAAGATATAGACCCAAGGCTGATACCTGAAGTAAACATCGTTTTGTTACTTCTATCAAATAACAACAAAATGGAAAGACATTTAAAGCTTAGTTTCCAATAAGAAAGTATGAAAAATTTGCCAAAGTTTGAAGGAAGACCATTATTCGAACTTCCAAAATCACTACCAACAGTAAATTTCTTGGGAGGAGACTTTGGAAAGGCTGTTCTGCAGGAATACAAAGAAATAGCAGAAACAAAGTATAAAGGTGCTGATGTTTTAGATGTTTTGTCATATCATAATAATCTTATAGAGGGTTCGACTCCATTCGCAGTTGTTTTGGTTAACCAGATAATCGAACAGGAAGGATTAATAACTGCAACACCTGCAGATTCGGAAAGGGCAATAAGACTAAACAAAGTAAATCAGGAATTAGGTCTAAATTTGAGAGGCACTTATGAGGACATTGGTTTAGTTTTAAGAAGTGAAAGCGAACCTAATGAATACTTGGCTAAGGATGTAGCAAAACAAATCAAGGCAAGAGATGTTAAGCTTCCTGTCATGATTCCTTTAAACGGACTAGAGCTTGTAAATGACTCTCAATCTCCACATGATTTGTCATTCAAACTAGGCGAGAATGCACAAGTTTTTTACGCTCCTATTTTAAACAAATCAGGAAACTTTACATCTGAAGATATAGATGAACAAAGTGGCTTGCCAAGAAAAACAGGCGATAATGGAGACAGAACCTTATATACAAGAAACTCTGGTCTTTCCGGGTTGTGCTTGGACAGGCACTTGGACTTGGATTCCGACAGTGGCGACTTGGCGGACTCGTATTCCGATGGTCGGGTAGCCGTGGTAGGCTACAGTGCGGTTAATCCTGAAAAATACGTCGCAGAAATCAACAAATCAAGCACTGAAAGAAAAGCAAAATTACAGAGATTAATTGATGAAGCAGAAGCAAAGAAATCAAAAATAGATGATGAAACAGTAGCACAATTAAGAAAACAATAAGAATAAAAAATTTCTTTTCTATTAAAATTTATGTCCTAGCCATTATACGATAAAAGATGAGTATACTCGGCTGGCTACATGCCTGTTAATAGCGCTTGAGTAAAGCTGTAAAATTCAACTGCAACATTAAGTAGGCATTGCTGAAATATGAAGCGGTGGTGATTTACTTTCAATTAACAGGCTACATATAACTTTCCAGGTTGTACTTGAACAGGAACTTGGACTTGAATTCCAACAATGACAACTTGGCGAACTCGAAACCTAAATGGCGAGCTTTCCGATGGTCGAATAGCTCAGCATGGCTAGGGCATTCTATTATGAAAACTTACAAAAATCTTTATTCAGATATTTACTCTTTGGACAATTTGTTGAAGGCATTAAAGAAGGCAAGAAAAGGCAAAACTAAAAAGGTCTATGTCATTGAGTTCGAGAAGAATCTTTTAGATAATTTATTGAAATTACAAGAAGAATTGAAATCTTTGACCTATAAACCTAGACCATTAAAAACCTTTATTTTGAGAGACCCGAAAGCCCGTAGAATTAGCAAATCGGATTTTAGGGATAGGGTTGTTCACCACGCTTTATGCAACATAATCGAGCCAATATTCGATAAAGTATTCATCTATGATTCTTATGCAAATAGGAAAGAGAAAGGAAATTTGAAGGCTATTGAAAGATTTTACAAATTTATGAGAAAGGTTTCTAGGAATGGAGAAATAAACGGTTGGTTCAATGACAATCAAATTAAAGGATACTGCCTTAAAGCAGATGTAAAACACTATTTTCAAGAAATAAATCATAAAGTCTTAATAAAAATACTTAGAGAAAAGATACAAGATGAAAATGCCATATGGTTAATTAGACAAATCTTAGCAAATCATTTTGTCAGAGACAAAGGCATGCCTCTGGGAAATCTAACCTCACAATTCTTCGCCAACGTTTACTTGAATGAATTGGATTATTTTGTCAAGCATAAGCTAAAAGCAAAGTATTATTTAAGATATGTAGATGATTTTGTAATGCTGCTCTCTTCAAAATCTCAACTGAACTTGTGGAAAGAGCAGATTGATGAATTCTTAGGCAATGAGTTAAAGCTTGAATTACATCCAGAAAAATCAAGAATAATTCCTCTTTCAAGAGGAGTAGATTTTGTAGGATTTAGAAATTTTTATTACTTCAAGCTACTAAGAAAAAGAAACAAAAGAAAGATACTGTCAAAGATAGAGAGGTACAAGTGTGGAGAAATTTCACATGACAAAATTCTTGAAAGCTTTCAAGGATGGCAAGCTTATGCAAAATGGGCAAACACATATAAACTTCGAAACAGATTATTAAAATTAATTGATAAAAATTAGGAGAGAAAAATGGACTATAAGATAAGATATGTTAAACTATCAGATTTGGCTGATTCCAGATTTAAATTTTATTTAGACGATACTTTCAGAAGCCTCATATTCTTACAATTAAGAGAAAAATATGAAACGTGGAATAAGGTATGCCGAGAACTAAAGATATGCTTACGGGCACTTTTCGGTCTAAGAAGAGGTTATAACTATGAGAACGGAAAGAAAGTTTTGAGGTTCCTTAAAATGGATACCGTAGTGAGAATATGCCAACTGCTTGGCATAGAAATAGATTCTATTCAACATGAAGTCAAAATGATAGAGATAGGCAATAGGATAGAGAATATCGCATTTCCTGTTAAAATAGAACCCGAAGAAGATGTGAACTGCTTGAAACATAATATATTCGATTTCGTCTACTCATCAGAGTATGAGAAAGAGATAACCTTTGCTAAGAATCCTTTCAGAAAAGAAAGTTCGTATACAACATTAAGTTTTGACCAATTAGGAAAAAATATTCTAAACAAAATAAAATTAATGAGACTTAGAGGGCTCAGACCTGAGATTATTCAAGAAAATAATATGCTAAAAATTTCTTATAGGGTTCCAGGTACAAACAAAAGAACAACTATTATTTTGCCAAAGAAAATAGTCTTCGATGAGAAATTTTCAAAGGGGTTTGGTAAATGGATGGGAGATAGAGCAGGTGGGCCTCACAAGGTTGGAGTTTCTAACAAGGAGATATCGTTTATAGAAGATTTTAAAACTTTCCTATCTAATACTCTTTTACAACCTACTAAAAAAATAGAGGTTATACTATCGGTTAAACCAGGATTTGTGCCGCCTGAAGAACTGAGACAATATGCAGACAAAGTTGAAACATGCAAAACTCAATATGGTAATTTTGGATTTTCTGTGACGGTTTCTAACAAGCTATTAAGAAATTTAATTTTTGATAGATTAGAAAAATATTGGTTTGAAATTTTGTACAACTCAAAGAAAAAGGTAAGATTGGCATTTTATTCGGGTTTATTTGAAGCAGAAGGCTCTAGGGACGGAGACTCAATTTCTTGGGCGTTCGGTTTAAGCCTTAAAAATGGCGTAAATAACGAAGCTATGATGTCATTGTTGGAGAAAGCAACCAAGCTAAAGTTTCTATTACATTATGATGGTTTCGATTCTATTCTGTCTAGAAAAATTTCCATGAAATCTGGAACTCTAAAATACGATGTAAAGGTGTTTAGAAATTCAAAACAAAGAGAGCTTGAACTTAACTTATTTAAAGATATAATCAAATATGTAAGTCATCCTGTAAAGCTTTCAAAATCGAAAAACTTGATATATTCAATAGAAAATGGAGGTAAACAAAAAATGGTACAAATTGACAACAGGTTGATTCCTGAAGTGAACATTGGTACGCTCGGACATTGAGTAAGTATTAATTATTTACCCGACCGAAAACGTCGATCATGGCAAATCCACATTAGTTCAGGCTATTTCTGGAAAATGGCCTTCAGTGCATTCCGAGGAACTGAAAAGAGGTATCACGATAAAGCTTGGTTATGCTGATGCAACCGTATACAAGTGCTGTAAATGTAATACGCTTTGCGCAACAGAAAAATGTCCCAAATGCTTTGAAGTATGCGAGCCGCAGAGGACAATTTCTTTTGTGGACGCGCCAGGTCACGAGACGCTGATGGCGACCGTTCTTGCGGGAACGAGCCTGATGGACGGTATTCTTTTTGTAATAGCTGCCAATGAGAAATGCCCGCAGCCACAAACCCGGGAACATTTGATGGTATTGAACATAGTCGGAATAAAAAACATAATAATTGTTCAGACAAAGGTAGATGTTGTCAGCAGGGAGCAAGCCTTGGAAAACTACAAACAGATAAAGGAATTCGTTAAAGGAACAGTTGCAGAGAACGCTCCTATAATTCCTGTTTCTTCGCAGAACAAGGTAAACATAGACTCTGTTCTAGAGGCTATTCAGAACAACATACCAACTCCCCAAAGAGATTTTTCCAAGCCGCCTAAGATGTTAATTGCAAGATCCTTTGACATTAACAAACCTGGAACAGAGGTAGATGATTTGAAAGGAGGAGTCATAGGCGGTTCTCTGATACAGGGCGAATTAAAAATAAATGACGAGGTCGAGATAAAGCCAGGCTACCTGTTGAAGAGCAACTGGGTTTCTCTGAAGACAAAGGTTGTTGGCTTGCAAAAGGCAGGCAAGAATTTGGAAAAGGCCGGCCCAGGCGGCCTGTTGGGCGTGATGACAGAATTGGACACGAATCTTACGAAGGCTGATTATTTGGCTGGCTCCATCGCTGGAGTAAACCTTCCTCCTGTCCTCGAGACGTTGAATCTAAAGTTTAATCTGTTCAAGATATCCGAGGAGAAAGTGGAACTGATAAAGAAAGGAGAGCAGATAATGCTGAACGTAGGCACGGCTAGGACATTAGGAATTGTCAAGAACATAAAGAAGGATTTTGTTGAGATTGAATTGAAACTGCCGGTTTGCGCTGATAAAAACGACAGGGTGGTTTTATCAAGGAAGATAGCGGAGAGATGGAGACTGATAGGTTATTCTGAGATCGTTTGATTGATTTTCTATACCTTATATGAAAATAATCGCAACAACATCTATAAGATATTATATAAGCCGAGGATTCTAAATTAGAAGTATGAATTGGAAAGAGTTTTTTAGACCTCAAACATCTAAGATAATATTTTTTATAGCACTGCTTTTAATCTTCGGTGTCCCTGATTTTGTAAGGCAGTGTGCAGCATATGATTTTGGAAGAGGACAATTTCCTTGCGGTAATACAAGACTTGCATTAAATAATCCTATTTTTTATGGAGGTATGCTAGATGTGGTAGATAATTATTCTTACAATCCTATCTTAATTGGGGCGTATCTAATAGCCCTTTACTCTTTTCTCTCGCTGGTGCATTTTTTCACAGATAAGAAACGAGTAAACATGAAAAGAGTTATTTTTGTGACCATTTTGATAGCATTATACATTATTCTTATGCTTTGGATTTCGATTAGACCAGAAATTCTTAGTTTTTAAGTCCGTATTTGCGACAAGTTTATAGGAAAGAAGAATTTGTTATTGATGTTTTCACTAGTTATATGAAAATAAGTCGATAACAACAATAAGAATATTTTTGCTAGAACCTATAAAATCAGGCTGTTTTTGGCTGGAATTTGACGGAAAGAGGACATTTTTTACATAGGTTTTTATGTTGGGATTTCTAAATTAGATTATGAAAAAGATTCCGAGAAAATGGATTCGGATTATAATGGTTGCGGTTATCTTAATAATTATTTTTATTTACTTATTCCTTTCAGGGAGACCATGCTTTCCTGATAATTGTTTTTTAGTTTTTTGTGGACTTAAAACTGTACCTGAGGCTACAGCTTACTGTGATAATAATTTATGTGTTTGTTCAAGATGCTCTGGAGCGATGTGCCCATAAAGATGATAATAATGACTCTCAAGCAATCCCTGAAGCCAGACAGGAGAAAGATTGTGGTATTTGCAGTTTTATCAATTATTTCTTCAACATATCCTATGACTTTTGGTGTTGGTGAATTATATTTTCCATATAGAGGATTGCCATTACCTGTTTACGCATGCATTGAAGGGTTCTCTGACGTAAACTTAAAAACCCCACCAATGAGACCCTGTGAAATTTTTTATCAGTTTTTAATAATTAATTTAATAATTTCTTATCTTCTCTCCTGTCTCATAGTCTGGATTTATGATAAGTTCAGAAAGAAGTAGAAGAATCTAATATAGTTGTTGTTATAGATAAATGAAATAACCATGGGAAACATATATTTACCAGCGAATGCAGATTATTCTTATTGATTTCATGAAATGCCAGAGATGCAACCAAAATGAAGGAGAATATCTTTGCTCAGTCTGCAATAGGGTCGTTTGTTCAAACTGCAAGGTCATTGATGGTGGCAAAGTTTATTGCACTGACCATTCTCCTAGGGCAGGACTAGTGGCAAACGAGAACGCAAAACAGAGAACCGAGCCTAAAATCATTAAAACATTGAAAGAACTGATATATGCTGATGCAATTCTGCTAATAGGAATCATAATGATCTTTGTGATAGCCAATTTTTTCATACGTGGCACGTTATCTTCTCTTGCGGAACAGGTAATAGACATACTACCGCAGATATCCTTTTTGTTTTCCCTGTTAACCTTCTTTGAACTGTATGGTTTATACTCTATTATAGGGCTCTTTATAATCCTAATAGCGCTTATAATAATTTTTATTAAGAAACGACGACAGCATAAAAATATTTAAGCTTGTGCATGCAAATGATTCATATGAAAAAGCTTATTTTATCATTTCTACTGGCATTTCTTATTTTTAATTCCCTGGTGATGGCAGAGGATTTCTCTGTAGACGTTAAAATAAAGGAATATTATGTTGCTACTCAAACGGATTACATAACTTTGAAGATAAACAATCAGTTGCCTGATAGCTGGTTTTCTATAGGCCTCATAGGATCGGAAAAATGGGTTCAGGCTGAGACGTCATTGTTAAGAGTTCCAGGTTTTGGAAGCGGAGAAATGAGAATAGTGGTTCAGCCTCCAAAAGACGTTGTGCCGCTTCTCTATCCCTATCAGTACTTTCTCAAGATAAGAAGAGTTGGGACAGATTCTGTTTTGGAAAAAAGCTTGTTGCTGAAGGTCAAGCAAATAACCAACGCAATAATAAAAGATTTTAAGTTGAGCTGCACAGAGTGCGTTGACAGCATTGACATTTCAGGGACTGCCTATAACGTTGGCTCTGACTCGATAGACCTATCGATGATATTCAAAGTCGGGGGCCAAATAAAGACAGTTCCTCTCGGTTTTGTCAACATATACGGTAAAAAAGACTTCCAGACCACCATTTCTTTGAATGGCTGGAATCCCGGTGAATACGGCGTTGAGGCAAAGCTGATCGATGTTAATGGCAAGGAAATGTACGATGAGTCAGGCTCATTCAAGATACCCGTCATAGAGAACATAGTCTATGACAAGGATGCCTCCTCAACCATCTTTGGAAGTTTCATAACAGTGACTGCCACAAACAAAGGCAACTCTGTCGCTGACGCTGATCTGAAATCAGTTGCTCCCAAAGCATGGTATTCTGTTTATTCAGGCCCATCGCCAACAGGCATGGCCATTGGCGGCAGCTATTATTGGGCTGTTAGCTTGAATCCAAACGAGAGCAGGAAAATATCTTATTCAGAAGTCTATTGGCCAACTTACGCCATCATACTAATCGCGATCGCCATAATAATCCTAGCCTACTGGCAATCGTCGGCCTTTACCTTCACCAAGAATGTGATGAGCGGAAGAACACTAAAACCTGGCAAAGAGGTCTCGATTTCATTGAACTTGAAGAACAAGAACAGGGAGATTGACAAGGCGATTGTAAGGGATGTCGTTCCCTCTGGCTTCTCGGTTGTGAGCAAGTTCGAGACAGTCAAACCGATAATAAGAAAAATAGGCAGCGGAATAGAGCTCAACTGGAAAGTATCAAAACTAAAACCGAACGAGGAGAGAGTGTTCCACTACACCATAAAGCCGAACGACACAATCAGTGGCAAGAAACTGCCCTCGGCAGTGGCCAAAACGCTCCAAGACAAGAATATCTCGCAGAAGAATTCTAACAAGATATACCTAGAGCCTGAGAAAGAAGAGACCAAGACGATGACAGTGAAGGTAAGCAAATAAGAACTTAAAGTTTTCTTTCTATTATCTATATTTATGAGTAGAAAATCTGGAGATAAAAAAAGAAGTAAATTTGAAATAGTTTGTGATATAGTTATTTCAGCAAAAGAAGAAACAGAAAAATCTTCAGATAAAAGAGGCGGTTTTAAAACTTATATAATGTGGGCATCGCACTTAAGTGGAAATCAATATCTTTATTTTGATGCTGCTGTAGAGGCTGGATTATTAGAAAAGGTAGACGAAAAAAGATATAGACCAACGAGTGCTGGAATAGAATACGTAAAAATTTCTAAAAACCCACTTTTGAAAGCTGTGAATGAAACAATTGAAAAAATATCACAGTCTAGATCTCAATCTAAATAAAATTTATAAATACTGCAGGAACTAATATTCCAGATAGACTTAAAAAGATGAAAAATCTTTTATTAAAATATGGTTTAAATCCCCAGATAGCTCAATGGCAGAGCGATCGGCTGTAGCTTTTTGCGCTTGCATGAGGCATTTAGCAATCGCTCATACAGAGACCGATAGGTTGCGGGTTCAAATCCCACTCTGGGGACTGATTTTTTTAAATCCCTCAGTCAGGACTTTATTAAGGTTTAAATGCTTTGCTTTTGTATTAATTAAGGTGATTTAAATGATTAGTAAAAAACCAAAATATAACATAGATTTTGTGATAGATTTAAGAAGAGTGGATGGACCAGGAATATTTCCTTGCCCAGAATGCGGAGTAGAAATTGATCCAGATGATAGAAGCGAAAATACTTATGAAATCGTTGGAACCAGAACATACAGAAATCAGTTAGCATCAACGACTATTCAACACAATTGCGGGACTCGTATAAAACTTACAGGTTCTTCTGCAAAACCTTTAGAAAGACATCAAGAAATAACTGTTTAGTATTTTATTCTCTCGGGAAATCATTGAGAACGTTCCTTATCTCTAAAAAGTAGGTTATCAAGAACGGCAGAACGAACAGACCGATGACAGTGGTCATATCCTTGAAAAAGCTGCCAAAGCTCACTGACAGCACGTAGAGCATGAAAGCTGTGTCCATTCTTTTTTCATAACCAGTCTTCTTTCTGAAAGAGTTGAGGACAATGAAGAGTATGAATGAGAAGATGACAGTGGTCACCATGACCGAGATTATGTAGTAGGCTATCTGTAAGTTCATGGACAGCAGCGTGTTGTTTAACAGGATGTTATATAGCGGAAACAAGAATCCTATCAATAACAGCAACAGCCACTGCCAAAGCTTGAGTTTAGCCTTTTCTAGCATATATAATTATTCGGTTTATTTAAATAAATGTCGTCGTCAAAACTTTAAAATCGAACGCTGTGATAAACCTACGCACATAATGACTAAGCGGCTATTTATTGGTTGCTATAAGTTAAATGCACTTTTGGTTTGGCAATAGTTGTTTAACAGTTCCATTACAACAGAATAAAGTTTTTCCATTACCATATTGCCTTTCCCAATCTTCTACTAAACTTTTTTCATAGCCTTGAGCTTGACAACCGCACGGTGCATTATCTTTTATAGGACCGTCTGGGCAAATTGGAATACATATGTCTCGATTTTCTACTCCGTTTAAATTGCACACGCCAGACTTGCATGCAATATTTGACCTGCAGGGTTTTCCATTTTCGCATGGTTTGCATTCAAACTGTCCGCAATCAATATCACTCTCTCTTCCATTTTTTCTACCATCGCTGCAATTAGAGGAGATTGCCTGTTGAATGCAAGATTCATCTCCAGGCTGAGTTTCTGGAGAGGCAGCATTATAACCACAAACTACCCTCAATTTGCAGTTTTCGGCTTCATCACTATTTTCATAGTTTTTATTACAGATATCAAAAGCAGCCTCAGTTCCAACTTCGTATTTTATCACGGAAACTGTGATTTCAAAACATTGATTTTTATATCGACTTTGATTGTTGCATGCAGTCTCCCATTCAGTATAATTTAGAGGAGTTCTGCAATGCCCATTATCACAAAAAATATCCCATACTGCTGGTCCGTTTTCTGTTGCATATGGCATTGCTAAACAGTCAGAATGAGATTCACATCCTGTATGAGTTTCACTTGTATTAACATAAGTTTTAGTATAATTTCCAATTATATTTTGAGTCTGTTGAGAACATCCTGCTATTAAAATTACAGATAAAATAAGAATAGCTACAAGCCATTTCATACTTCTAATTTGCAAATCCTGACATAAAAACCTATAGTTTAGTTTTACTCAAGCGTCCAAAAGAAAACTTTAAATAGTTTTGAAAATTAAGTAATGAATGGTTGCCGACCAAAGAGAGGTGGTAAGACCCGTTCCCGTTCCGAAAGTAGGGAGAGATTATGAATAAAGAAATGTTCAAGTGGTCTACTAAACAGCAAATCGGATATATTAGAGGTTTTGTAGATGGAGAAGGAACAGTGATATTTGGTTGGAGTCATACAACAAAAAATGGTAAAAAATATAAGCAAAGAAATCGTGCAGTAAGAATTTCCAATACAAACAAAGAAATTTTACTGACAATAAAAAAGATGTTAGAAAATTTGGAAATACAATCACATATTTACATGGATACAAAAGCTGGAATTCGAAAATCAACAATGGATAGTTGGTTATTAGTTATTTTAGGAAAAGAAAATTTTAGAAAATTTCAGAGGCTTGTAGGCTTTACCGAAAAATGGAAGAAAATAAGACTCCAAGAAATAATCGCTTCCTACCGGTAACACGGTAGTGAATCGCCTCGTCGATTTCGGTTGTACTATAGAAAATATGGGAACCCGAAGAAGTTGGTGACCGCTCTTTTTCGTTTTATTTATATTATTTCTAGCACATCTTTTTTGTATGATAAAAGACAGATTCAAGCTGATACCGACTTCTCACCTGCTTCTTGTAAATGGAAGCAAAATTCTCCTCTCTAGACGTTTCAACACGAGTTGGGAGGATGGAAAATATAGTGTAGTCGCAGGTCACTTGGATGGGAACGAAACATTCAGAGAGGCAGTGATAAGGGAGGCAAAGGAGGAGGCGGGTATTGATATTGAATTAGAAGATTTGGAAATCGTACACGCGATGCATAGAAAATCAGCTGACGAGAGAATAGATTTCTTTTTGACAGCAAGGAAATGGAGAGGTGAACCCAGGATAATGGAGCCTAACAAGTGCGATGACATGAGATGGTTTGAGATAAACAAACTGCCCGAGAACACAATTCCTTACATAAGGCAGGCTATAGAATGCTTTGTTAACAAAGTTTTTTACAGCGAGCACGGATGGTAAGCCTATTTTATTTTTTCTAGAACCTTAGGCGTCAAATATCAACAGTTTTATCATGAAATAAATTATCAGAAAGCATTTAAATATTCTTTCAAATAAAAGATTAGATATGCCTTGGTAGTATAGTGGTTAGTATGTGAGCCTGTCGAGTTCACGACATGGGTTCGAATCCCATCCAAGGCGCTTGGGCTCGTAACTCAGGTTGGTAGAGTGTCTGGCTTTTATCTGTCGATAAAAGCATGTATAGTGCTTAAATGCACGATGACAGGAAGAAAAAACATCTTCAAACCAGAAAGTCGAGGGTTCGAATCCCTCCGGGCCCACTTTCTTTTGTAATGTTTATATAAATTTATCTTCTAAAAATAAGATTAATATAGTAAAGTCGGTTTAGCTCAGAGGTAGAGCGCTGGTCTCATAAAATCATTATGAGATTTGATTCAAAGATGATATGGAATCCAGAGGTCGCGAGTTCGATTCTCGCAACCGACACTCTAAAAATACGACTTCATTTTCTTGCCAGTTTTTAGTCTAAAATAATTGATGAGGTAATATTTGAAAGCCAATCTGTGAAAACCCTTCTTGAACCTTCTCGTGGAGATGGGCATGTAAAGATCCCTGTAGAATCTGACCTTGCCTGTTTTTCTTATCCTGTTTCCCAAGTCAAAATCTTCCAGTATATCGTATCTGAACGGATATTTTTTTAGAATGCTTTTTTTGAAAGCAACATTGGCAGCGCAGATGCACGGATACTTGAATACGGAGCTGGCCTTTAGAAATAAATCGCCCCACACCTTTAATCCTATTTTTACTCTTGTCTTGCCTTCGTAGGGCATTATTGGCCCGAAGACGCAGACATTGTTTTTCATGTGCTTTAGAATGTTCTTGACCCAGTCCTTTTGGGGCAGGCAGTCCGCGTCGCAATAGGCTACGATGTCTCCTTTGGCGTTCTTCCAGCCAACGTTTCTCGCGTCTGCAATACCTCTTTTATTATCCTCCACTATCTTGTCTGCGTATTTCCTTGCTATTGAGACTGTTCTGTCCGTGGAGTGGCCGTCCACCACTATTATCTCAGGTTCTACTGTCTGTTTTTTTAAACATCTCAGACAGTTCTCTATGTACCGTTGTTCGTTCTTTGCGCAGACTATTACTGAAACAATCATAAGAAAGATATTTAAAAACTAATAATATATAATTGAGTTATGCCTCGGTAACTCAGTCTGGTGGAGTGCCTCACTTGTAATGAGGATGTCGGGGGTTCAAATCCCTCCCGAGGCTAACCTTACCAATTATCAAAGCCCTTAGGTGTTTACTAAGAGGAGTCAAACCTAAGGTTAATTCATGGAAAAAGCTTTGGTTTCTTTCATGTATGAGAGCGGTTGTAGATGCCCTGATGAGTTATTACATATGAAAGTTGGCGATATGGAATTTAATGACTACGGGGCTAAAGTAAAACTTCGCAGCGGAAAAGTTGGTTCAAGAATCATATTAGTCATTTCATGCGTTCCTCATCTTAAGGCATGGATAGGCAATGAACATCCGAATCCTAAATCAAGCTCTTATTTATGGGTCAACGAAGGTTCAAGAAAATATGCTAAAGTTGAGTTATTCTTCTTTGAAGAAGCTGTGCAGAAAGTGGGTAAAAAAAGCAAAAATTGAAAAACGAATAACTTCTTACGGTTTTAGAAGGAGCAGATATACCCATTTGGCAACCAAGATAGCAACACCTGCTTTATACAATTATATGGGGCAAGTTCAAGGATTTAAAGTAATAGAAAGATTGATTATGAAAAAACTATTTTTACACGACAACGAAACTAATATAAACTAGTCTTCTAATAATTTGTAATATATGACATTACAAAAAGTAGACACTGGTATAAAGGAACTAAATGAAATGTTAGATGGAGGTTTACCGCAAAACAGAGTTATACTTCTTTCAGGATCGTCAGGAACAGGAAAAACTACACTTGGTATACAGTTTATTTATAACGGTATTAAAAATTTTAATGAACCTGGAGTTTTTATAACATTAGAGCAAAGTAAAGAAAAAATTAAAGAAGATATGAAATCTGTTGGAATAAATATAGAGGAATTAAGCAGTTTTAATTTAATTGGAGGCTCTATAGCTGAGGTAATGCATTTCAAGGACAAGACAAGAGCCAAAGTTAATGATTTTCTTGCTGAAATCGAAGAAATAATTAAACAAACTAAAGCAAAAAGGGTTGTACTTGATTCTTTAAACTTATTTTTAATGTTATTTAAAACAGACGAAGAAAGAAGAATAGCTCTACTATCATTATGTCAAATCTTAAGCAAGAATAGTTGTACAGCCTTATTAATTTGTGATACTAAAGAGAATACATTTGACCTAAGTTGGTATGGTTTTGAAGAATTTGTTGTTGATGGGATAATAACACTATATAGTATAAGACAAGGACAAGCCTTTCGCAAAGGAATAACTATAAGAAAAATGAGAGGAGTAAACCATAGTGAAAGCATACATACTTATAAAATAACTAATAAAGGCATTAAAATTTGTACAGAAGAATCTTGGCCAGATACTTAAGGATGTAAAGATTTTACGTTCCTAATAAATATTTTGCTTTTGCTTTAGGTATTAAACTTAAGGCTATACCTGAAAAAAAACCTATAAAATGGAAAAACTCACCTTTAAAGAGTGGCACAAAAGTACTGCGTAGAATGAAATTAAAAATAGAAAGAGAAAAAATAGAAATAACAACAATAGGCAATGTTATTTTTAAAGAAACTAGTTTTCTAGCTTTTATTAAACATAAAGCTAATACCCCATAAATTCCTGTAGAATTGCCTGCTACAATATCAAATGGAAAAACTAATAACAAAGGCAAAATAACTATAAACGTAGCTAAAGAATATATAAATAAAAAATTCTTAAAATTAATTTCTAATTCAATAGCAATGAGGGCAATGAATATAAAACCTACAGCATTTTCTAACAAATGAAAAATATTGATATGAAAGAATTGAAATGTAAAAAGTCTCCAAGGTTCTCTTAAAAATGAGTCAAGATTGAATGCATAAGGAGAAGAATTTGGTACAAATAAAAATACAAGAAAGTTAACTAGGCAAATTACTAGAACAAATAACAAAATTCGATCCATTTGTTGTCTGCTTCTCCATTAAATATATGAGACAATTTATTATTATTAAAATTATTATAAACCCTAAAAGATTTAAACCTAGCGGTAGAGTTATGGGTGATACATTTTCTGGATAAAAGACTAGAGGCACAATAGAAAGAAATATTATGGCAAAAATAATATAAATAATAGCAAGTGTAATTAATCTGTTCATGGAAACTCATTCAAACTTGTCTTTTATTTTCTCAAACCTGAGAGCATAACTTCTATTTTTTTCCCTTGTCCTTCTTATAATAAAATAAAAAAATAATATGAAAGTGGTAGTTGTTATTCCAATACCCAGTAGTATTAATTCATTCATAAAATCATTCTTAGAATTTGTTTTTTCTTAAATTTCCGTTTCTTAAGGATTATAAATATCATAATAGCTGAAACAACTATTACTATTATCCCTATTCCTAAACCTAAAGGTATTGTCCCTTTTGTAATTGATACGATACATGATTGAGATTCAGATGGTTTGTTAGTAGTTGTACCGCATTTGTTAGAATCTGTACATTTTCTTGTTCGCATACCATCAATACATTCAGACCAATATGTACAAGACCAGTTTTCTTCGCAAACAATAGCTGCTCCTGTGAGTGCTTCTGGTACACCTCCTTTAGTTCCAATTATAAAGACTGATAATCCTGGTGACTCTGCTTGATAAAGGACTTCAGAAGTGTCTTCACTTAAATATGTAGTTGGTAATTCGTTCCATATGTTGTTCGCCCATCTATACAAGCTTATGTTTGTAAAAGTTATGCCATTTTCTGTCAACCAAATTTTGTTGACAGCAAACTTGATAAAAACTTTGTTTATATCAGAATCAGTGATGTTTATTTTCTCTATGTTAATGTAGTGATAAACTTTTCCTTCAATGCTATGAGGAATTGTTGATGGCAAATCTGCTAGTTTAGTAATTATTATTTTTACGTTACTTACAGAGTTTAAAACAGTAATATCGATTAGTCTGAATGCAACACCCTCTGTTTTTGTTATTGAAATGCTTGATGTTTTTCCAGCGCCTAATGATGGAATTGTTATGTCTACATTACTTATTGTTAAAATAACTTTGGTTGTTGGTGTAGAAATTCCTCCCCTGCCTCCCCCGCCGCCTGTAGCCGTAGTAGTCGTAGCTACGCAACCATTTGTACATGCATAACCAGAAGAACAAGCAGAATTATCTGCACTACAGCTTTCTCCTGTATCACAATATCCATCTCCACAATAAGTTGAGGCTGCGCTACAATAGTTGTGGACGCAGAATCCGCCTGTACAACCACAAGCATAAGTACAACTAGCATCATTTGCACTTTTATTTATGCTTAAGTTTAATAAAGATTGTGGACCTGCATAAAATGTTTGTTGCCCTTCAGAAGCATTAACACCACATATTTTGAAAGTAATATTTTCTCCTGCGTTAGCTTGGACATCAATATAATAAAACCCGGTACAGTTTGATAATTCGCAATATGCTGCACCAACAGTCGTATTTCCAGCAATAATAGAAGTTGAATTTACATAAGCACTAACAATTGTTGCATTATTACTCGCTACTATAGTATTATTAATTTTAACATAACCATACCATGTTCCAACATTTCCACCACCACTTACAGCCATAGCTATTTGAACTAACATAGAAGAAAACAATAAGAAGTAAAAGATTTGTATTGGTTTCACTTTCATTATTTTCACTTTAGTACCACCAAATCAAAATTAGTTTATCTGCAATCTTTCATTAGTAACATTTATGTAAATCCAATATGGTCTGTATCCTGTTTGGTCATTGAATGTAGTTAGTGTACTACCTACACCAGGTGTGTATGACGTCCATGTGGTTGATGTCTCATTTGGATTATAATATATTATAGTGTAATTTCCTGCTACCGAAGCTAGTACATTAGTAACATTGTACGTTCCGGACGCATAAGCTAAAGTTGTGTTCTCAAGCATCTTCTTTGTCAGCCAGAAGGTGTTCCAGCCTAAGGCGAAATAATCACCCCATACTTTGTTAGTTCCTGCAGCTCCTATTGTGATGTTGAAGTTTCCTCCTGTATCCACTTTGAACGCAATTATGTTTGAATCCATGTTGTTTCCTAAAGTGTCTTGGCAACTCACATAGCGATATACCCAACCGTCGAGGACTTGGCCTATTGCAGTTGTATGATTAGTGGTTGATAAGTCAGCCATAGTATTTGCCATAGTTGTGTAGTTAACAGCACTCACATCCCACTTACATGTAGCCTGTTCGCTGGTTGTCACAGTTATATTCGGTGTTGAAGTAGTTACTGTGTCATTCACCTTTGGATAAATCCAAGTGAAGGACGGTGCAACATCGTCTGACGTGAAGTTAATCAAAACTGGTCCTGTAGCATCATTTCCTGCTGTATCTCTGCATCTCACAAAGTAAGTGTACATTATTCCTGCCTGGGTAACAGTGACAGTTGCGTTATGTATGTCATTAGCCGCATCAGTTTCTGTCATGTAATCGCCCATTGCATCATATCCAATATTGCTAGTAGCATATCTACAAGTACCATCTTCATTTAGCTTCACTCCTATTGTAACAGTCTTTGAATTCTTCGTAGCATTGTTAGCTGGACTTGCGTCTGAGATGGTAGGCACAATTGTATCTACAGTTAATACTACTATACCTGACCATGAACCTTCGTTGCCAGCACTATCCCTTGCAAGAACTCTAAAGTAATTCGTTGTCACAGGCAAAGCTGCCGTATAAGTATAACTGGTAGTTGTAACGGTGTTGTTTGTTGCCGTTGTGAAAGTAGCAATAGTTGAATTTTGGATGATATAACTAGCTACACCAGAGCTTGTGTCCACAGATGCGCTCCAAGTTATAGTTGGTAGCGTATTGTTAGTCTTTGAATTGTTGCTTGGAGATGTTATTATCGGTTCTGTTGGACCTGTATTATCAACAATTACATAAGCAGAGCTGTATTGCTTGTTGTTAGCAGTATCATTAACTACAATTACAATTGTATGAGTACCTTCTGTTGATTGAGTTATTGTTATCGCACCAGCGCGATAACTTCCACTTACAGTTATTAAGTTGGTGCCATCAGCTGTGATGCTGTCAACTGCAACATCATCAGATGCCGAGACGTTAACTAATACTCCAGCATTAGTTCTAACAAAACTAACATTTGTGGTTATACTGCTTATTGTTGGTGCTGTTGTGTCTGTAGTAACATTAACAGAAGCACTTGCAGTTATTGTTGTATTTACATTTGGAACAGCATCGTGAGCAACTACAGTATAGTTCCATGTTCCGTCAGAGGGAACAGTATCAGTGAATCGTGTTGTATTACCAGTCTCACCTAGATTTGTAGATGATGTTGTAACAGCTCCAGTACTTCTATAAACATAATATCCAGTTGCATCACTGCTAGTTGAAGCTGTCCAAGTAATATTAACTTGTTTAGTTGAAACAACTTGTACTGCAACTAAGCTTGTTGGTTGTAGAGGTGCTGTTGAATCTGATGTGGTAACAGTAACACTTACAGAGGTAACTATTGTTGTGTTTTCATTGTTAGACGAATCAATTGCGGTTACAGTAAAGTTCCAGTTACCGTCCTGTGCGACTGTTACAGATGTTTTGGTTACATTACCTACTTGGACTGAGTTGTCTGATGTTGTTACAGAACCGCTTAATTTATAATAAACATTATATCTTACAGTATCGCTTGAGGTTGAGGCTGACCAACTTATGTTAACTTGTCTTGTTCCAGAAACTTGTGTAACATTTACTGAAGACGGATTGTTTGGTGGTGTTGTATCTGAAGTAATGGTTGATGTCATTGTCATATTCTTTTGCGTTGTTACACCTGCTGTTACAGTTGCTGGAGTTGAATTCGAAGTATAATTACTTTTATCTACAGTTACGTTATAAGTTCCTGGTATTATACCAGTTATTAAATAATAACCACTTGCAGTTGTTGCCACTGGCGAGTATCCTGTTATAAAAACAGTTGCACCTTGTATTCCAGAGCCACCTGAACTATCTGCTATATAACCTTCTACTGATCCTTTTGTTCCAGTCACTGTCATTATCTGAGATGTTGAGTTTGTTGAATAGTTTGCAGTTGCAGTAGTGTTACATGTATAATTATAAACTCCAACAACATAGAATTGTGCTATCCCGTTTTGTGTTGAATTCACATCAGTTCCATTTCTGTATAAATTTGCTGATACTTCATTGTTTTGTGAAGTAGCAGAACAAGTAACAGTAGTTGCTTGTACGTCTGTTGGTGACCAGCTTGGGCTTGAAGATAACGTTAGCGATGGTGTTCCTTTAGATATTGTTAAAGCATTTGATGTTGAGTTTGATGAATAGTTTTCTCCTCCAGATGTATTATAAGTATAATTGTATGCTCCAACTCCTAATAAAACATTATCAGAAACAGTAGCGCCTGAACCAATTGAGCTAGTGTCATTTCTGTATAAACTACAAATTATTTGGGTTGATGGACAACCGCTTCCAGTAATGTTTGTAGATGTTGGATAAATTACTGTCCAACTTGTATTGTTCAAAAGGACTAATGGAGAATTTGCTTTGCTTGCATTCCACCAAAGAGTTACAACAGAACTGTCTGAATAATTTTCATTACCTAATATTTTAGTTGTGAAATTATTGTTGTATGCACCCCATTGGGTTATATTGAATGCTGTATTTGTTGCGTTGTTTATTAACGTACCATTCCTCCATAATTGAACATATAATCCTGTTACATTAGAAACAGCTGTGGCATTAATAGTTGAATTAGGATAGATTGATGTTTGTTCGCCTGTGCTTCCATTCAAGTACAAAGTAGCTAATGTTGGTCCTTTATTGACAAATACATAGAATGTCGATCCTGTTGCATTTTCAGAATAGTTAGCATTACCTGATGTGTTAGCTACATATACATAAGTAGATGCAGCTAAAGTAACGGCTGTTCCATTTTCTATATCAGTTACATTAGAATTGCCTCTGTATAAACTGGCAGAACCTCTTCCAGAATAAGTCATCAATGCTGTTGCATTTATCTGAGTTCCATATGTTATGGTGACGTTCTGGTTCTTATATTCAGTTCCATTGTTCAAATACAAATCAATTGGATTGCTTGAATTTATATTCACTGTTAATGTAAAGTTCTTTGATGCTGAAGAATAATTTGTGTTGCCTGAGGTGTTATAAACATAAACATAAATTCCTGCACCAAGTAGATTATTGTCAGTTACAGGATTTGTTGAATTTATATTTGTATCATTTCTGTATAATGTAAATGCCGGCGCTGAACCTGTAAATGAATTAGAATTGTACCAACCAGTTGCATTTGTCGTGTTTGGATACATAACTGCTAAGTTAGCTTCGCTTCCAGATGTTCCAACACCAAGAGTTAAGTTCATGTAATTAGAAGTTGAACTGTTTATGCTAACGGTTACGATTAATGTTGCTATGCTTGCATTTGATGAATAATTAGCTCCACCAGTTGAATTTAAGACATAAACATAAACACCGACTCCTAATAGAGTTGTGTCGTTAGCAGGAGCAATACCTAAAGTTGAACTGACATTTACCAAAGTGCTGTTTCTCCAGAAGGTGTAGTTAACATCAGCGTCTCCTGTGTTTGTTTCTGCGGGTCCTATGTTAACTGCTGCTGAATAGTTAACACCAGAACCTGCTATTGAACCCAGCAGAGTACCGTTATTAACTGTTAAAGTTTCTGTGTCTTGATAATTTGTGTAATTAGAAGTATCAGTTATGTTTGCCACATAACTATAAACACCTGCAGCTAAGGTTATTGATGTGTCGTTTGTTACAGATGTAGCACCCCTCCACATAGAACAAGTGTATAGCGAGGAATCATCCAAACAATATTGCGTAACAGAAGTCCCATAGGGTATAGATTGAGTTTGAGGATAGACTCTCACATTAGCATTTTTAGCATTTACCAATAAATCAAAGGTTGTTGAATTTGAAGAATAGTTTTCATTTCCAGACGTATTATAAGTATAAGTATATGCTCCAACTCCTAATAAAACATTATCAGAAACAGTAGTGCCTGAACCAATTAAGCCAGTGTCATTTCTATACAACCTACAAGTTATTTGCGCTGGGCAGTTATAACCTGTAACATTTGTAGAAGTTTCATAATTTATTGGTGAAGATTGATTTGCTGTTATAATAAGAGGCGATGATGCTAAATTAACAGTCAAGTTATATTGCTGTGAATATGCAGAATAGTTAGCATTATCAGATGTGTTTACCTTTACCATATACAAGCCAGCAGCTCTTGTTATTAAAGTGCTGTTTTCTGAGTCTTTTTGGGTATCGTTTATGTATATGTGGCATCCTGGTGCGCTTCCACAAGTTCCTGTTATATTAGAACCAGTTCCGTAAGTTATTATAACGTTCTGGTTTGCGTATTCAGTTCCATTATTTATGTATAGGTTTGTTGGATTGGATGCTTGACTAACTGTTATAGTCCTTGTTGCTATACTTGAGTTTAAGGAATAGTTGGCTCCTCCTGTTGAGTTCAAGATATAAACATAAGTGGCAGCTGCCAATACTGTAGCGTCTGCAGATGGGGCAGAACCAGTTGCTGAGCTCACCAAAGTGCTGTTTCTCCAGAAGGTGTAGTTAACATCAGCATCTCCTGTGTTTGTTTCTGCGGGTCCTATGTTAACTGCTGTTGGATAGGTTACATTAGAACCTGCTATTGAACCCAGCAGAGTACCGTTATTAACTGTTAAATAATATGTTATTCCAGAAGTGTTACTAGTATAGTTAGCATTACCAGTTACGTTTGCCTTGTACGCATAACCAGCTGTGTTGGCAGCAAGTGTTACAGTTTCATTTGCTCCAATAACAGTAGAACCATCTCTATATAATGCAGCTGTACCAGAACTTGAATAAACATGTGTGACGTTTGCTGTTACTGAGGTTCCGTAAGTTATTGTCACGTTCTGGTTCTTGTATGTTCCTGTGGAGTTAACAATGTAAATATCAACTGGGTTAGATTGATTTAGATTAACAACATAAGTTATGTTTGAGAATGAACTGTTCCAATTGTTTGACGTATCATTAGCATACCACTTATAATAATAAGTGCCAGCTGCCAGATTTGTAAGATTATAATAATAAGTAGTATCGCCAGATTTACTAACTCCACCGCTTCCTAAATAAGTATAATTGTTTGCGCCCCACTGAAAGACAACATCAGACACAGCTATGTTATCCGTCCAGTCTATCTGAAATCCATAATTCCTTGAGGGCGTATATTCAGTGTTGTTCGCTACGGATGTATCATTACTTGCATAAGTTGGTGCAGCCCCATCAATAGTAAATGTTCCAGTTGCTGTTACGTTCTCATTTCCTGCTGAGTCGTTAGCATAGATTTTCCATCCAACTATTGTTCCTGTAGCGACTGAAGCATTTTGCCAAGTAAAGTTTGACCAAGAAGATAATCCTGATAATGAAGCTGGTGAACTATAATTAGTAGTTTTGTTTTGCCAAGAACCAGTTTCATTGGTTGATAACCAAGCATATCTCAAAGCAAGATTATCAGACCATTGAGTAAAAATAAGCACAGGGTTACCAACTGCTATATTTGTTGCATTAGTATTGTTATTTGCATAAGTTGGTGAAGCAGTATCAACCGTGGCTGTTAGTGGGCTTGCAGCAGTTCCGTTATTACCAGTATTTCCAGCCAGGTCTGTTGTATTGAACAAATATTGAAGAACCTCC
>Ga0315294_10000125_pt1 | contig 78895 bp, 88 predicted proteins | sample YL17G13_40_MG_FD_203626 | JGI IMG/M metagenome (GOLD analysis project Ga0315294, IMG submission 203626) | Sediment microbial communities from Yellowstone Lake, YNP, Wyoming, USA - YL17G13_40 | ecosystem: Environmental > Aquatic > Freshwater > Lake > Sediment | place: USA: Wyoming | collected... | reverse complement strand
GCTCAGCTTTATCTATAACATCATCGATATCTTCTGATTCATTCCAACCCAATTCAGAAATCTTATAAGAGGCGGCAATCAAATCTCTCAAAACTTTCTTCTGATGAATAATATTAGCGTAATGAATGATATGAGCGCTGGTAGGCGTTTTATTTACTAAGGAGGTTAAAAAACTGGCACCATCTATTTCGTCAAGTAATTTTTTTTCTTCAAGACGATTGGATAAAGATAAAATATCAATGGGAGCATTTTTGGTATACAGATCAAAGATAGCTTCATAAATATAGCGATGTTTTGGCAAATAAAAATCATCTGGAGAAATAACATCCGCTACTTTTACTAAAGCATTATTATCAATGATAATAGAGCCTAAGACTGATTCTTCAGCTTCTGAATTTTGCGGCGGCATTTTATCTTGAGGGATAGAAGTCATAATTTCTTTATTACTTTAGGACCTAAAATTGTATCTTCTACTTTGAACCCGGCTTTTTCTATTTTTTGGCGTGTTTGATCAGCTTGAGGCCATTGTTTATTTTGACGCGCTTTCTCTCTTTGAGAAATTAATTTTTTAATATTTAAAGGCAGAGAAATAAGTTTTATCTTATCTAATCGCAATCCAAAGATTTTATCAAATTCCAAAACTAATTTATAGACAGTTTGAGGATTTATATTTGTTGAATCGTAATACATTTTAATCAATTTCCAAATTACTGCTAAAGCTTGGGGGGTATTTAAATCTTTGTTAATGGCTTCTTGAAATTTCTTTTGATACTTAGCAATTTCGAGAGTTTGATTTTTTCTTGTTTTTTGTTTTTTTGAAAACCATAAACAATCATAAACAAAATTATATAAGTTGTTTAAACTTTCTTGGCTAGCTTTCAAAGCTTCTAAAGAAAATTCCAAAGGAGTGCGGTAATGAGAATTAAGAACAAGATAACGAAAAGCTAAAGGAGAATAATCTTTTTTTTCTAAATTACTAAGGAGAATAGTATTGCCTTCTGATTTTCCCATTCTTTTTCCGGGTAATTTTAAAAATTCTCCATGAAGCCAATAATTGATGAATTTTTTATTTGTGACTGCTTCGACTTGCGCAATTTCATTAGTATGATGAATAGAAATATGATCTATGCCGCCGCAATGAATATCTATAGTGGTTGCTTTTTTAGGGAGAAACTTTTTCCCCTTAAAAGCATTACCAAGGAATTTTAAATTAATCACTGCGCATTCAATGTGCCAGCCAGGAAAACCAATACCCCAAGGAGATGGCCATTCCATTTGTCTTTTAACGTTTTTAGAAGAAAATTTCCAAAGGGAAAAATCAGTAATATTTTTTTTCTCCGGAGAAATCTCTATTCTCGAACCTGCTTTTAGCGTTTGGTTCAATTTTTGAAAATTCATTCCAGTTAATTTGCCATAATCTTTGAGTTTTGAAGTATCAAAATAAATTCCATCGGAAGTGCGATAGGCAAAACCTTTGCGTTTCAATTCCTGAATTAATTGAATATCTTCGTCAATATAATCAGTGGCTTTGGCGATAATATCAGGCTTGAGGATATTTAATTTTTGAATGTCTTTGAAAAAAGCTTTGGTATAAAAATCTGCAATTTTCCAAGCAGATTTCTTTTCTTTTTTCGCTTCTTTTTCTATTTTATCCTCACCAGTATCAGCATTAGAAGTCAAATGTCCAACATCAGTGATGTTTAATACATGCTTCACTTGATAGCCATTGAAAAGGAGAGTTCTTTTTAAGATATCTTCGAAAATATAAGTTTTTAAATTGCCAAGATGGGCATAAGAATAAACAGTTGGCCCGCAAGTATAAAGGCCTACTTTTTTATTATGTAAAGGTTTAAAAATTTCTTTCTTGTGAGTAAGAGTATTGTATAATTTTAGCATCTCGAAAAAATACATTAGAGGAGTTTCTTCTTTCTTAAGTACAGATATACAAGGAGAGAAGGGATAAAGGCAATCAGTAAAACAATTAAAGTATCGTAACGAGAGTTAACGAAAGGTAAATAATGAGTATTAGTTTGGTAAAGACTGATTACTAAGATAGTAGGTAAAGTGACGAAACAAATAGTAGTATATATTTTGGTTAAGACGTTAATTTTATGCTCCATAAGGGAGTTATTGGTATTTTCCAATGATTCCAAGGTATCTTTGAAGTTTTCAATAATATTTTCCACTCGTAAACTATCACCAACTATATCATCAAAATAAATTTTTGAATTTTCACCAAAAAGTCTTGGGCCGCGTCTGTCTAAAGAAGCTAAATCTTCCTTGAGATATCGGAAGATTCTTCGAAAATTTAAAATATCTCTTTTGACAAAAGATAAAATAGGAATAACTTCCTGCTGTTTATGCTGAAAGATCTGCTCTTCAATGAGATTAATTTTTTCTTGAATATGAACAAGCTGTCTCGCAGCAAAATCAAGATAATGTTCAAAAATAAAATGGAGCAATTTAACGGTGTCAGTAAGATGCTCTTTTTCGAAATCTTTTTGGTAAATTTTTTCGGTTAATTCTAAATGAGTTTCACATACTTCGTTATAACTCACAGTTACCAAAACCTTAGGAGAAATAATAATATTTAATTCCCAAGGCAAGGAAGTTTGCTTTTTGGAATCCCAATTAGGAAAATGAGTTACCAAGAAAAGATAGTTTTCGTAAACTTCAGCTTTATTTCTTTGAGTCAAGGTTTCTAACTCCTTTAAAATTAATGGATGGAAACGGTAATTTTTTTGCAAATACTCAATATCTTCTTTATTAGGCGAAGTGATATCTACCCACGTAATTTTTCCTTTATATATTTGGCGCATAGAAATATATTATTAAATTTACCCTATTAGTTTACCATGAGAAAATGATTGAGGCAACTAACTTTGGGATTAAGGAGTGGAAAAGGAGGGGACAAAATTACTTGTTTTCTAAAAGACTGTTAAACTCGCGCTTCTTAACAGGCTCGGATATGTTGTCACAAAAACACGCTATCGTCCCTCCCAGCGAGCTCCTTGCCTCTTTGCTCGGCCTCGCTCTCTCACTCGCTTTGCTCGTTTGGACCATGCCTGCCCCGTCTGCGCGGGCAGGTCGGCCTGCGCTACGGTTTTTGTTAACAACATATCCTCGCTCTTTTAAAAAATAAAAGAGGAGATCATAGAACGACCTCCCCTATAAAAATATTATCCATTCATCTTCTCACTTTACTAAAAAAAACAAAAAGGTGAATATAATAGAAACTATTATTAGGAGCGCCTTAAACGCTCCTTTATCTTCATCAAATTCTATTATCCTATCATCCCAATATATCCAATCTCTGAATTTTATGAGAAGATATCCAATTCCGGTTGCGAGAAATATGGCTATAACTATAAAACCTAAAATTCCGACACAAGCTCCGAATTTTATTGTTATAGACGCTGAGGGAGCGAATGGTGCGATACGTGCTAGAAAGTCATTCCAGATTAAATGGATCCAGGAAAAAAATTTAATACCAATCACTACTATAACAAAAAAAATGACAAGAAAAGAAAGAATTCGATTAATAATTTCTCTTAACATTTATTCTCTTCACCTCCCAGAGAATTTATTTATTAATAATATATTTTTCAAACTACAAAATATCTCACTATAAGACAATATAAGTATAGCATATATCGAAATAGTAGTCAATAGTGGATTCACTTGATTGATGCATTTATTTCTTTATCACGATCATCACGAAAAAATAGAAGCCCTTTATATGAATAAAAACGAGGGTAGTTGCCGAAAAAAATCGGGATAATTTGACAAGATCTTATATCTATGATAATATAAAAATATTGAACATTGAAAATTAGGTAGTAATATGAACTAGATGACTACCAAAGAGATTTAGAATATTTCAAGAAACTAGGATTTAAAGATTATCTAAATTTACGGACTTTTTAAATTATTTTTAAATTAAAGGAGGTGGTAGAGATGATGATTAGTCGCATTCCTATTGGTTTTAAACTTCATGAGCGTGATTGGGAAATCATTCAGAATTTTAAGAAAGATTTTCCAAGAACATTTTGTTTCTTGAGGGACTTTCCCAGAACTTTTGTTCTTGAGGTATCGGTTAGAATGGAGGATTTGGAAGAACTTAGAAGAGAAGATTGGAAAAAATTAGGAAAGTATGAGCTTGATGTCTCTGAGGAAGGAAATCAAGCAAACGGTCTCTCCATAGAATTTAGGGGAGGAGAAGAAATAGTGCCACGATGGGATAGTGGACGTTTTGCTATGGCTAATGCCGGGGAGGACCAAAATGCTCTCTCTTGGCTAAAAAATTGGGCCAGGGAACGGAAAAAGCTCATTGATGAGGTAATCAATGATGAAGTAATCAATGATGAAGTAATCAATAAATTTACGTGCTGACTTTATACTCGATTTGGCTGGGTTTTCAATCCCAGCCTTTTTATTTCTTTTATTTTAATTTTTAACCTTTTTAAGCAAACTCTTTTCTCTTGCGACCTTATAGATCTAAGCCTAAGAAGCGAGTCTTTAATTTGCGAAGAACTCAAAGGGTTTATTTTCAGAATAAACACATCTCACTATAACAGAATTTGGAATTTTATTTCTAAATAATGAACTTTATTTAGAGGACGAGGGAGGTTACTAAGAAAATCGTCGCGCAGGCCGAGCGGGCATGGTCCGAGCACTCAAAACATTGAGTGCTCGGGAGCGAGGCCGAGCGCGAGCACTCCGACCACGCTGGGGTCGGAGATAGCGTATTTTCGAAGCAACCTCCCGAATCCTCATTAGCACTCTTGACATTCGACTGCTAACGAGTATAATGGATATAGAAATAAGGATCACCTTGTTTCTCGCTTTGCTCGAAATGAAAAATTTTAATTCCAAATTAAAAAATCGCCAGAAAGAAATTTTACAAAAATTAGTAAAATCCTATATTCGAAGAGGAGAACCAATAGCTTCCCAATTTTTAGTTGTTAATTATAATTTTGATGTGAGTTCAGCAACAATTAGAAATGATTTTCAGGAATTGACCGAAGAAGGGTATTTATATAAATTTCATATTTCCGGCGGTAGAATACCAACCGATAAAGCTTGGAGATTTTTTGTTCAGATGATATCAGAAGATAATGATATTGTCATTCAGTGGAGAACAAGATGGGAAAGAATATTAAAACAAAAAGTGAAACTAACGAATGATTGGGAAAAAGTTGTTAATTTTTTATCTGAAGAAAGTCAGTCTTTAGGTTTTTGTTATTTGAAAGATGACAATGAAGTAAAAAAAAGCGGTCTCAAGTATATTTTCTCCAGCTTGCTTAAAGATTTTCCTTCTTCTCTAGATTTAATTCCCGAAATTGCTGAATCCCTGGAAAATTTGGATACTCGAATTAAAAAAGTAAGAGTTGAAGATGAACCATTAGTTTTTATCGGTTGGGACAATCCTTTTATTAATTCCGATGAATTTAGCGTTGTTTTAGCTAAAACTCATCATTCAAACAATATTTTAGGGATTTTAGGCAACAAGAGAATGCCTTATGATAGAAATATTGGGTTATTAAGCGCTTTGACAGAAAGAAGATGATCGGGAACTAAAAAATTATGAATTCATAAATTATGAAAACTTAAAAACTATGGAAGAAAAACAAACTTCAAAAGAGGAAACAAAAGAATTAACTAAGTTAAAAGAGGAAAAGAATAAATATTTAACTGATTGGCAAAAAGCAAGAGCAGAATTAATTAATTATAAAAAGGATGAAGAGAACAGATTAAGAGGAGTAATTAAATTTGCTAATGAAAGGCTGATTAAAGAGTTAATTGCTGTTTTAGATAGTTTTGATTTAGCAATGCAGAGCTTAGAAAATTCCGATGACGAAACGGCAAAAGAAAAGTATTTAAAGGGTATCTATTTAATCAGAAATCAGTTAGAAGATTTAATGAAAAAAGAGGGCTTAGAGGAAATAAAAGTAGAAAAAGGCAAAATACCAGATTTAGCTTGCGAAGAAATAATTTCTGAGATAGAAACTTCAGAATTTCTTCCAGGCAGTGTAATAGAAATTTTTCAAAAAGGCTATCTCTTTAACGGTAAAATAATTAGGCCGGTGAGAGTAGCAGTGGCCAAACAAATTAAACCTGCCTGCCGGTAGGCAGGAATTAAAAATTTTAAAAAATATGTCTAAAGTATTAGGTATTGATTTAGGAACTTCAATTTCAAAAATGGCTTCTATTATACAAGGAGAGCCAAAATGTATTGATAGTCGGGAGGGTTCTATTTTAATTCCCTCTGTGGCGGCTATGGCGAAAAATGGTGAAAGATTAATTGGTGATTTAGCTAAAAGACAGGCAGTGACTAATCCATTAAATACTATTTTTGAAGTAAAAAGATTTATTGGTAGAAAATTTGATGATCCAGAAATTCAAAAAGAAATAAAAAGATTGCCTTATGAGACAAGAAAAGGCAGTGATGGAGGAGTAGAAGTCAAGATGGGAGATAAATGGTATAGCCCGATTGAGATTTCTTCAATGATTTTACAAAAATTAAAGTTAGATGCCGAGGAAAAATTAGGAGAAAAAATTGAATCGGCAGTTATTACTTGTCCGGCTAATTTTGATGATACCCAAAGAAAAACTACCAAAACAGCAGGTGAAATTGCTGGTTTTAAGATTTTAAGAGTGATTAATGAGCCGACAGCTGCAGCTTTAGCTTATGGTTTAGGAAAAAAGCAAGCTCAGAAAGTTTTAGTTTATGATTTTGGAGGTGGAACTTTTGATGTTACCATTCTTGAAGTAGCTCCAGATACAGTAGAAGTTTTAGCTACTGGCGGAGAAGCCCACTTAGGAGGAAAAGATTTTGATCAAAGAATAATTGATTGGGTAGTGGAAAATTTCAAGAAAGATCAAGGAATGGATGTTTCTAAGGATCCTTTAGCTTTACAAAGGATCAAAGAGGCTGTAGAGAAAGCAAAAATAGAATTATCAAGTACTTTAGAAACTGAAATTAATCTTCCCTATATTTCTGCTGATGCTTCTGGTCCAAAACATTTATATACTAAAATCACCAGAGCTAAGTTTGATGATTTAACCAAAGATTTAATAGAAAAATCAATTGAAAAAGTAAGAGATACTTTGAAAGACGCAAAATTGGATAAGAAAGATATTGAAGAAGTGGTTTTAGTGGGAGGTACTACTCTTATCCCCACAGTTCGAGAATCAGTCAAAACTTTTTTTAGTAAAGAGCCGAATAAATCTATTAATCCCGAAGAGATTGTAGCCATTGGTGCAGCTATTGAAGCGGAGATTATTACTGCTAGTCAAGAAAAGAGAACTCCTGAAGGCGAGATAAAAAATGTTTTACTTCTCGATGTTTTGCCTTTATCTTTAGGAATTGAAACTTTGGGAGGCATTAATACGATTATGATTTCTAAAAATACCACCATTCCTGCTTCAAAAGTCCAAATTTATTCGACAGCTTCTGAAAGTCAAACTTCAGTGGAAATTAATGTCTTACAAGGAGAAAGACCAATGGCTAATGATTGCCGCAGTTTAGGAAGATTTATTTTAGATGGCATTCCACCAGCTCCTCGTGGCATTCCTCAAATTGAGGTCACTTTTGATATTGACGCTAACGGAATTTTAAGCGTGACAGCTAAAGATAAAGCTACAAATAAAAGTCAATCTGTTCGAATTGAAGGATCAACTGGTTTATCAAAAGAAGAAGTCGAAAAATTAAAGAAAGAGGCAGAAACATACGCCACAGAAGATAAACAAAAAAGAGAATTAGCAGAATTAAAAAATAATGCAGAAACTTTAATTTATACTGCTGAAAAAACATTAAAAGATAGTGGTGATAAAGTTCCTCAAGAACTAAAAGCCGGAGTAGAAGATAAAATAAAAGAATTAAAAGAAGTAAAGGATGGTTCTGATGCAACAAAAATTAAAGAAAAGATAGATATTCTATCCAAAGATTTATCTGAATTAGGGGCTGCTTTATATAAACAAACAGAAAAGACAGAAAATTCTTCAGACATGAAGACTAAAAAAGAGAAGAAACAAGAAGAGGATAAAAAAGAACCGCCAGAAGCCCATGATGCTAATTTTGAAGAAAAATGATATATCAAAGCAATCTTTGATTTATCAAGCTAAAGTTTGATATACTAAACTAAATGCCCCAAGATTCTAATTTTTACCGAGTTTATAAATTAGCTTACAAGGACAGAAGTGAATTTCTCAAATCACTTATTTTAGTGGCTTTCATTATTAGTGGTTTAAGTTTAGCCTCCTTGTTTTCTCTTGGAATGCTAAAAAATTTCAATTTAAATCTTTTGATTTGGACTGGAATCCTGTGGTTAATTTCTTTTTCTCTCTTGCCGATCTTTTTCTTATTAGCTCCGAAGCATCAATTCTATTTTTTTAGTTTGCTTTTTTGTTTTATACCCTTTATCCCGATTTTTTTAGATAAAGCCTGGGATACTAATATTTTTCTCGTTATTGGGGTAATATTATTAATCAATCTTTTGGCTGGCTGGCGGATGAAAGCTGAAGCAAATAGTTTAATCAAATTAAATTTTCCCCGAATCATCTCTAAAGGAATAATTTTTCTAAGCTTAGCTCTCATAATAATTTTAGGGACTTTGATCTATTTTGAAAGAAATAATTTAGATTCAGCAAGAATTAATATTAATAACTTGACTAGTGCTTCTTTTGGTTCTTTTAGTGGATCTTTTCAGTTTGGGGGAACAATCGACGATATCTTAAAAACTTATATCGCGACGCAAACAAGTAAATTGGGAATTATCGGAGAGCCGGCAAAAAAATTATTATTAGAACAAACTAGAAGTAGTCTTTCGCAAATGATTGGTATAACGATTTCTGGCGAAGAAACAATTTCTAATCTAATTGTTAATTATTTCAAAAACCATTGGCAGGGAATGTCATTGCAAATTAAATTAATTATCTATCTTTTACTGCTTTCCACTGCCTGGAGTTTATTAGCCTTGTTTAATTATGTTTTTTCTTTTTTAGTGATTATAGTGAGCTGGTTATTATTTAAGTTATTCCTTGTGGTTAAATATTTGCAAATTAAAAGAGTGGGAGTAGAAAAAGAGGAGATTGCTTTTTCCTAATTTAAATTTTTATTGTTTTAAAAGTTATGAAAGATTATTACGAAATTTTAGGCGTACGCCGAGATGCTTCTCAGGCGGATATTAAGAATGCTTTTTATAAATTAGCTCATAAATATCATCCAGATAAAGGTGGCGACGCGGAAAAATTTAAAGAAATAAATTCCGCCTATCAAATTTTATCTAATCCGGAAAAAAGAGCTCAGTATGATAAATTCGGTACCACATTTGAGGGAGCTGGAGCTGGGGCTGAGGGAGGCTTTCCCGGTTTTGATTGGCAAAACGTTAATTTTGAAGAACCCTTCGGGTTTTCTTTTAATAATTTCGGAGGGAATTTTGATTTTAGCGATATTTTTTCTGAATTTTTTGGCGGAGAAACTAGAAGACGGCGAAAAACCACTAATCAAAATCGAGGTCGTGATTTAGAAATAACAACAGAAATTACTCTTGAGGAAGCAGGTTTTGGGGCGAAAAAAGAGGTGTCTTTTAAAACTTATGTTGTTTGTGAGCATTGCCATGGCAAAGGCTATGAACCAGGATCAAAAGTAAAAGTTTGTCCTCAATGTAAAGGAGAAGGAGTTATTAGAGAGGCTAAAAGAACAATTTTAGGAACCTTTACTCAGATCATTGAATGCCCTAAGTGTCATGGTCGGAGTAAGATTCCAGAAAAACCATGTCATGTTTGCGGCGAAGATGGTCGTTATTATGACAGCAAAACCATTACTATTGATATTCCTCAAGGGATTAGAAATGGAGAAACTATCAAAATTAGAGGTGAAGGAGAAGCTGGAATTTTGAATAATTCTTCCGGGGATCTCTATATCAAGATATTTCTTAAGTCCCATTCAGTTTTTGAAAGAAAAGGCGATGATTTATTTATTACTCTTTATCTTTCTTTTCCTGAAGCAGCTTTGGGAAAAGATGTAGAAATAAACACCTTGGATAAGAAAAAGATTATTTTAAAAATTCCTGCAGGGACTGATGCTGGAGAGATATTTAGAATCAGAGGAAAGGGAATTAAACATTTTAGCAGTGTTGGTTTTGGTGATTTATATGCCACTGTCAAGATCAAAACGCCAAAAAACATCTCCAAAAAGACCAAGGAACTATTAGAAGATCTTCAAAAAGAAATTTAAGGGTAGGAAGTATTAATTTTCTCATTTTTGTAGTACAATTATCTTAATGAATAACATTACTTACATTCTTTCAGGGCTTTTATTAGGAATCGCATTGGGAATTTTGTATTTTTCCATAATCAAAAAAGAGAAAAAAGAAGAGAAAGAGAGTCAATCATTATTAATGATTCAGAACCAGATTCAGGAAATTGTCAGGACTTTGGATAATAAATTAGGTGAATCAACAAAAATGCTTCAGAGTCAGTTCGGTCAAAGCGCCCAAATTATTCGTGAAGTAACTGAAAAATTAACTAAACTGGATGAAACTAATAAGCAAGTGGTTAATTTTGCTGACCAATTACGAAAATTAGAAGATACTTTAACTAATCCTAAGCAAAGAGGAGTGTTAGGTGAATATTATTTGGAGACAGTATTAAAAAATGTTTTACCGCCAGGCAGTTATCAAATGCAATATCCTTTTAAAGATGGCACAGTTGTGGATGCGGTTATTTTTATTAGAGACAAAGTGATTCCCATTGATTCTAAATTTAGTTTGGAAAATTATAATCGCATTCTAGAAGCTCATGAAGAATCTGAGAAAAAGAAACTGGAAGAATTATTTAGAAACGATTTAAAAACAAGAATCGATGAAACTTCAAAATATATCAAACCAGAAGAGGGGACAATGGAATTTGCCTTTATGTTTATTCCCTCAGAAGCTATTTATTATGACTTATTAATTAATCGCATTGGCGCCATCAAAGCTAACACCCGAGATTTAATAGAATATGCCATGGGAGAGAAAAAAGTCATTATAGTTTCACCAACTTCTTTTCTGGCTTATTTACAAACCGTGCTTCAAGGATTAAAAGCTTTAGAAATAGAAGAATCAGCCAAAGAAATCAAGAAAAGAGTTGAAGAATTGGGCAGGCATTTGATGAGTTATGAAACTTATATGAAAAAACTAGGCAATCATTTGGGAACTACTGTTGGTATGTATAACTCTGCTTATAAGGAATTAAATAAAATTGATAAAGATGTTTATCATATTTCTGGCAAGAAAATAGAAACCGAGCCCCTAAAACTAGAAAAACCAAAAGAAGAATTTGAAGAAGAAAATGATCAAGAATAAGAACGAAAAATTTCTTGTTTTTGTTATTATGGGAACGCTAGTCATAGTTAGCGTTCTTTTTTTATTTTTGTCGAAAGAAAATATTTTAGGACTCAAATTATCAACCATTGTTAATTCTTCAAATGCTCCGGCTTTAATTTCAAAGAAAATGCTTTTTGTGGGTGATATTATGTTGGCTCGAGGCGTCGCTCAATTAACTGATAAATATGGTTTAGAATATCCTTTTTTAAATATTACGCCTCTTTTTTATATATTTAATTGGGATATTATTTATGGTAATTTGGAAGGACCTGTGAGAACTGAAGCTAAGCCTGTTGCTTTAATTTCAGTACGGTTTGATTATTCGCCAGAAATTCCGCAATTATTAGCTAAATTAGGTTTTAATCTTTTAAATATTGCCAATAATCATATGGCTGATCAAGGATATTCAGCCATTACCAGTACAAGGAAATACCTTGAAGAAAATCATATCTTTCCTTTAGGTGATTATTCTGATTGCAGTTTGAAATATAAATATCAAAAAGACAATTTCATATTTCTGGGAGCTAATTTAGTTTATAAAAGTAAATATTGTGTCCAGGATTTAATTCAAGAGATGAAAGAATTAAAAACCAAAGATTCCAATTTGTACGTTATTATTACTCCTCATTGGGGTGCAGAATACACTCCTTATCCCGATGATTTTCAAAAACAAACAGCGCATCAATTGATTGAGGCTGGCGCAGATTTAATTATTGGTCATCATCCTCATGTGGTGCAAGGGATTGAAGAATATCAGGGGAAGTTAATTTTTTATTCTCTAGGAAATTTTGTTTTTGATATGTATTTTTCTCAACCAGTCCAGCAAGAATTAGCTTTAGGTTTTGAATGGCAACCAACTCAAAAAACTTTTTATCTTTTTCCTCTCCAAAGTAACAAAAGCCAGCTTTCTTTTATGACAGTTGAGGAACAGACAAAATTTTTCGATTTTCTAGCTCAAATTAGCGCTCCTTCATTAACTGACCAAATTAAAAAAGGAGTGATAGAAGTGAAATAAGGATTACCTTGTTTTTCACTTCGTTCAAAATAGGGTTGACAAATTTTTTCTTTTGAGTAAAATAAAATCATATTTAGCAATTAATGTCGGTGATTGCTAAATCTAAAATAATTACCCAATTACTATAAATTACTAATACTTAAAACAATTATGAATATAAAGCCTTTATCTAATCATATTTTTGTTGAACCATTAAACGAAGAAAAAACCACTAAAGCTGGCATCATTATTCCCGACACGACAGAAGAAAAACCAGTGGCTGGAAAAGTTATTGCTGTTGGCCCAGGAAAGACTACTGAGGAAGGGAAAATTATTCCTTTGAACGTTAAAGTAGGAGATAAAATTCTTTTTACTAAATATACGCCCAATGAAATCAAAATAGATGAAAAAGAATATTTAGTGATAAGGGAAGACGATGTACTCGCCATTATTGATTAAAAATTGACAGCGAAGCTGTCATCGCGAGGGCGGAGCCCGTGGCGATCTCAGTAGATTGCTTCGTCCCGATAAATCGGGACTCGCAATGACATCTTAATTATTAACAATTTAACAATAAGATTATTATGGCTAAAAAAATAATTTTTGACGAAAAAGCTCGTCAAGGTCTCAAAAAAGGTACTGATAAATTAGCTCAAGCAGTGGTAGTGACTTTAGGTCCCAAAGGTTCTAATGTTATTTTGGATAGAGGTTTTGGTTCACCTTTAATCACTAATGATGGCGTAACCATTGCTAAAGAAATAGAATTGGAAGACAAGGTTGAGAATTTAGGAGCCGAGATTCTTAAAGAAGCAGCTGAAAAAACTAATGATGTGGCTGGTGATGGTACTACGACTGCTATTCTTTTAGCCTGGTCAATAATTGGTTCGGGATTAAAAAATGTAGCTGCTGGAGCTAATCCTTTAAGCGTGAAAAGAGGAATTGAAAAGGCAGTAAAGAGAATAGTGGAAGAATTAAAAAAGATTTCCCAAAAAGTTGAAGGCCATGATGCTGTTTCTGATGTGGCTACTATTTCTTCTAAAGACAAAGAAATCGGAGATTTAATTGCTGATATTATTGATGAAGTTGGTAAAGATGGAGTGATAACAGTAGAAGAAGCGAAAACTTTAGGTTTATCAAAAGAGGTAGTAAAAGGATTACAGTTTGACAGAGGATATATTTCTGCTTATATGATTACCGATTCAGAAAAAATGGAAGCAAGATTGGAAGATCCATATATTTTAATCACTGACCAAAAAATCTCTAATATTCACGATGTTTTACCTTTATTGGATAAGATTCTTCAAAGCGGTAAGAAAGAGCTGCTAATAATTGCTGATGATGTTACTGGAGAAGCTTTGACAACTATCATTCTCAATAAATTACGCGGAGTTTTTAATGTTGTTACTGTTAAAGCTCCAGGTTTTGGCGATAGAAGAAAAGAATCAATGGAAGATATCGCTATTGTGACTGGTGGCAAAGTCATTTCTGAAGAATTAGGATTAAAATTAGATAAAGCTGAGCTTAGTGATTTAGGTCAAGCCAGAAAAATTGCCGTGACTAAAGACAACACAACTATTATTGAAGGTGCTGGTTCTAAAGAAGATATAGAAAAAAGAATTAAGCAAATCAGGAAGGAATTAGAAATAAATGAATCTGATTTTGATAAAGAAAAATTAGAAGAAAGATTAGCAAAACTTTCAGAGGGAGTAGCAGTGATTAAAGTCGGTGCTCCAACGGAAGTAGAGCAAAAAGAAAAACAACATCGAGTGGAAGATGCAGTGAGGGCTACCAAAGCTGCCTTAGAAGAAGGCATTGTGCCTGGTGGCGGCATTGCTTTTCTTAAAACCGAACAATCATTAGAAACTATTGAGGTAGATAATGAAGATGAAAAGATTGGAATAGAGATTGTGAAAAAATCATTAGAAGAGCCAATTCGTAAAATTGCAGAAAATGCTGGTAAGGATGGGGCGGTTATTTTGGAGGAAGCAAGAAAAAGGGGTAATAACGAAGGTTTTAATGCTTTAACTGACGAATTTGTAGATATGATCAAAGCTGGTATTGTTGATCCGACAAAAGTAACCAGAAGCGCGTTAGAAAATGCCGCTTCAGTGGCTGGCATGCTCTTGACTACTAAAGCGGTAGTTTATGAGTTGCCGGAGAAAAAAGAAAAATTTGCTCCAGAAATGCCAAGCGAAGAATATTAACAGGAATAGAAATCTGGTATAATAAACAAAAAGTCGAAAAAATAAAAAATAAAAAATAAAAATATGAATATACTTTGGGTAATTCCAATTCTAATTGTTCTTTTTGTAGTTGGAGTTTATAACTCTTTAATTAGAAGGAAAGTGAGAGTAAAAGAAGCTTGGGCAGACATTGATGTCCAATTAAAGAGGCGTTATGATTTGATCCCCAATATTGTGGAATCAGTTAAAGGCTATGCTACTCATGAAAAAGGAGTTTTTGAGGAAGTAACTAAAGCCAGAAGTCAGGCAATGCAGGCTACTGGCGGGGCCAATAAAGTGGCAGCAGAAAATCAATTGAGCCAAACTCTTAAATCTTTATTTGCGATAGCAGAAAACTATCCCGAGTTAAAAGCTAATCAAAATTTTTTACAATTACAAACAGAATTAGTTGATACCGAGGATAAAATCCAAGCAGCCAGAAGATTCTATAATGGCAATGTAAGGGATTATAATATTGCTGTTCAAACTTTTCCTTCTAATACTATTGCTGGAGTTTTTGGCTTTAAGGTAGAACCTTTGTTCGAAACAACTGAACCAGAGGAAAGGGAAGCAGTCAAAGTTAGTTTTTAATGACTCTTTATACTCAAGCTGGTGTTAATATCCGCAAGTCCTGGTTTTTGATGACCGGTTTTTTGATTTTTATCATCCTTTTAGGGTGGTTTTTTAGTTATCTTTTTAATGAGCAATGGATTTTGATTTTAGCGGTTGTTTTTGCTGTTTTTCAGAGCTTTTTGAGTTATTGGAATGCTGATAAAATTATTCTCTCTTTATCTCAAGCTCGAGGCCCGATTAAAAAAGAAGATAATCCAGAGTTATATCGAATTGTTGAGAATTTATCAATTACTGCTGGTTTACCTCTGCCTAAAATTTATATTATTGATGATGTTTCGCCTAATGCTTTTGCTACTGGTCGTGACCCTCAGCATGCGGTTGTTTGCGTTACCAGAGGTCTTTTAGCTAAATTAGAAAAAGTAGAATTGGAAGGAGTTATTAGCCATGAACTTTCCCATATTGGCAATCGAGACATTTTGCTTTGTTCAGTAATCGTAGTTTTGATAGGGATAATTAGCCTTCTCTCTAACTGGCTTTTAAGAGGGATGAGATTTGGCGGAGGAAGAAGAAGAGATGATAATGATACTTTGGGATTTATTTTTCTTCTTGCAGGTTTATTAGTTGCAATTTTAGCGCCCATAGCTGCTGTTTTAATACAATTAGCTATTTCTCGGAAACGAGAATTTTTAGCTGATGCCACAGGTGCTCTCCTGACTCGTTATCCAGAAGGTCTGGCTCAAGCTTTAGAAAAGATAGCTAATGATCCAGCACCTTTAAGAACTGCCAGTCAAGCTACAGCTCATTTATTTATTGCTGATCCCTTAAAGCTGAAAAGGACTAATTGGTTTACTAAACTCTGGTTAACTCATCCACCAGTGGAAGAACGAGTGAAAGCTTTGAGACAGATGAGTATTTAATTTTTAAGGAAAACTTGCTATAATAAAAAAAGGTCGAAAAAAAGTCGAAAAATAATTTTAATATTAAAAATTCCTGCCTGCGCAGGCAGGTAAAAAATTATGGAAGAAAATAAACCATTAGAAACGCAGCCCTCAGCACAAAGCCCTAACAAAATGGATGAAAATAAAACAATGGGCATTTTAAGCTATATTAGCGTTCTTTGTTTGATTCCTTTGTTTACGAAAAAAGACAATGAATTTGTTTATTATCATGCCAAACAAGGCTTAGTGCTTTTTGGTTTTGAAGCTATTGTTTATATAGTACTGCGTTTGCTTATAAGTTCGTTATCATTCTCTTTAATGTTCGGGTGGTATGGTATCATAGGCACTATTTCTACGGTTTTGAATCTTTTCTTTCTTATCTTGTCAATCTTAGGCATAATGAATGTTATTCAGAATAAAAAGACAGCTTTGCCTTTAATTGGGAAAATTGCTGAAGGCTTGAAATTCTAAAATGATTTTTACGGAAACGGTGGAAAAGGTTGCATAATTTTTCTCTAATATTTGTTTATGAATGTAAGCTTGTTGAAATATCCGAAGAAAAGTCATAGAAAATCTATTCGTATCCCCAGAAACTCTGCCCTATTGGCAGAGTTTCTGGGGATTGAATTTGGTGATGGAGGCATTGGAAATTCTTGGCAAGTGATTATAACTCTCAACGCCATCTCCGATGCAGAATATTCTCAATATGTGGTTAAGTTGATTAATAAATTATTTGGAGTAGGGGTGGTTGTTCGTAAAAGAAAAAATGAGAATACTTTACAATTAGTCTCCTCAAGCACGTCTTTGGTAGATTTTTTAGTAACAAAGAGCGCAGTTAGAGGAAATAAAGTTAAACAGCATTTTGATGTTCCTGATTGGGTGCGAAAGAATATGAAATATGAGAAAGCCTTTGTGCGAGGGCTTGTAGATACCGATGGTTGCCTTTACATTCATCGCCACACTATTAAAGGCATTACATATAAAAATATCGGATTTTGTTTTACGAGTGGCTCTCAAAATCTTTTAAATTCTGTGGCAAATATTCTAAGTAAGTTTAAAATAAAACCACATATAACAGATAATGGTAAAAGAATTTATTTATATGGTGCTAAAGCCATAGTAAATTATTTAGAGACTTTTGGATCCTCTAATCCGAGAATTACTAATACGTATAAAATATGGAGAGGTGCAGGAGTGGTTTAACTGGCGGTCCTGGAAAGACCGTGTATCGAAAGGTACCGTGGGTTCGAATCCCACCCTCTCCGCAGCGCAGCGGAGGAGAGAAATTGGTCGTCCGGAGCTTTATGCGAAGGAGACCCTCTCCGCCTTCGCCTCGCTGAAGCTCGGCTTCGGCGGACGCAGTCCGCCAATAGACAAACAAAAATGTTCTCCAAGTTATTAACATTTGAAAATCAGCAAAAAACGGTGTTTTAAAACGCCGTTTTTCTTTAGACAAAATAATATATTTCTGATAAAATGAAGGGGTATAAATACTAAATTATATGGCGAAAATCACTAAAGCGTTGGGTGTTTCAATTGAGAATTTAATCAAATAAATTTATGAAACCAAGTCTATTTGGAATAACAAACTCAAACAGAGATTTTACCCAAAAAGAGACATGGGGAAAGAATCAATTTAATTCTTCTTTTCCAGCTTCGCTTGTTTGTTATATGGCAAGCAGAAATTTGAAATTGAAATATCTTAAATTAAACGGAAGCTCGGAAGTATTACACGATTATTTTGACCCAAATAAATTGCTGGGATTAAAGTACGACGATCCAAATTTGTTTTTCTCTTTTGAAAGCGACTATTCGCCGTTTCAAAAACTTGTTGTAAATAATCTGCCAAGGATAGACTTGGTTACGATAAACTCGAAAGACGGGAATTGCCTTAGGGGAATAGAAATAAAATTAACAGCATTGCCAGATAATTCCACATGCCGTTTGACCGACGATAAATTCGGTTGCGAAATCGTTGTTCGTCCCGACACGATAGTTTATATGGCATTAAGTATTATTTTATCGTTGGAAGAAGACAGAAAATTATTTAAGAATATTTTAAAACCGCTAAATAAAATATCCGATTGGACGCACGGAATAAATGTCGTGTCGTACTTACCTTTGATGGGGCTGTTGATAGACAAAATTTTGTCCGACAGACTGGAAAAGCAAACTCCTTTGATTTTACAACCAATTTGGAAAACAAACGGCAAGTCGCAAATATTGAGCGACAACGCGTTTGATGTTTTCGTTTGGTCTGATTTTGCTTTCGCACAATTATTTTTAAAAGTTGCTAAAGGCGAACTTAAAAAAGACAGCGACAAAATAACCAGACAAACGAGATCCATCGTGTGGCTCGCCAAAATGCTTTTGGATTATGCCAACGATGGTAAAGTTAATCACAAAAAAGTTATAGACGAACTTTCGTACAATACCAAAAATGATAAGGCCTTTGCCGTAAGCGGCCGAGTGTCTTATCCGTTCATGAAATGCAAAGAATTAACAACGCCACGAATTAAAAAGCAAGAAGTTAAAAACATTATTCTTGGTGACGGCCAAAATCTGCTTAGCCCCGAGAGGCGGCTTGATTCCGTAATTTTGAGCACGCCAGGATTGTTTGATTAAAAAATTTATGAAATATAAAGTTGTTGATTTATTTTCTGGGTGTGGCGGTCTTTCACTCGGCTTTATGCAGGCGGGCTATTCCGTGGTTGCGGCTTTTGACAATTGGGAACCAACAATCAACATTTACAAAAAAAATTTTAATCACGATGTCGTGAATTTAGACTTAAGCGATGTTAAAAGTCATAAAAAGATTGCAGAGTATAAGCCAGATATAATTGTCGGAGGGCCTCCTTGCCAAGATTTTTCAAGCGCGGGTAAAAGGAACGAGGAATTAGGAAGAGCTGATTTAACGGTGGCATATGCTCAAATTGTATCCAAAGTGAAGCCCCAATTTTTTTTAATGGAAAATGTTGACCGTATTTTAAAAAGTCGCCGATTGAAAGAAGCTGTAAAAATTTTTAAAGATTCTGGCTACGGATTGTCTTATCAAGTGCTGGAAGCGAGTTATTGCGGCGTTCCCCAAGCAAGAAAAAGATTTATCATGTTTGGAGAGTTGGACGGAGAAGATCATATTTTAGAACATTATTTTCAAAAAAACAAATCGAAAAAACCGATGACCGTCAGGGATTATTTTGGAAACGCCCTCAATACAGAGCATTATTACAGGCACCCGAGAAATTATAATCGCAGGGCGATTTTTAGCATAGACGAACCAAGTCCGACCATAAGAGGGGTTAACAGGCCAATTCCAAAAGGTTATAACGGACACAAAAAAGATTCGTCTCCGATAAACGGACAAGTCCGACCGCTGACCACTGTGGAAAGGGCTATGATACAAACATTTCCAAAGAGTTTTGTTTGGGGAGGGAAAAAAACAGATTTGGAACAGATGATCGGCAATGCCGTGCCGGTAAAATTGGCGAAATTTGTTGCCAAATGCATTAAGGAATATACGGACGATAAAAAATCTGGGAAAACGATTGTTTTCAACAGACCAGTCTTTCAACAATCATTGAAATTCTAAACTTATGGTGGATGTTTTTACCAAAAAGAAACGAAGCGAAATAATGAGTGCGGTTAGAAGCAAAGACAGCAAAATAGAAATATTATTTCGCAAAGAGCTTTGGAAAAGCGGTTTGAGGTATCGCAAAAATTCTGGCAAGTATTTTGGGAAGCCAGATATTGTTTTGCCGAAACATAAAACAGCAATTTTTATTGATTCTTGTTTCTGGCATGGTTGCAAAAAACATTGCCGAATACCAGAGACAAGAAAAAAATACTGGACTGAAAAAATTCAAAGAAATAAAGAAAGAGATACAGAGGTCATCCATCACTATAGAAAAATTGGTTGGAAACTGTTTAGATTTTGGGAACATGAAATTTCTAAAAATATTGATAAAATTATTTCAAAGATTTCAAAAACATTATGAAACTTTTAAAATTTCGCATTCAATACTATAAATCAATTAAAGATAGCGGCTGGTGCTGGTTGGCTTCTGATTTAACAATGCTTGCCGGCAAAAACGAATCTGGCAAAAGTGCGATTTTGGAGGCGTTGCGTGATTTTGATACTAATGTGGGAGAAATTCCTGGCAGTGCATTTCCGCTTGATGAAAGCGGCGAACCAACTATTGAGTTATGCTTTGAAATTGATAAATCCACTCTCGATGAAATCGCAAAAGAGGCAAATATCACAATTGATAAACCGACACGCGAACTTATCGCAAAAGACAACCTTACAATTTTGAAAGATGCCGATGGTAGATATGATTTGGAACAAAAAATCAGTGAGGCACTAGACAAACAAAGAAATGAAGCTAACCAGCAACATATCAATAAAATTCAATCAATCGTTGAAAAGCTAAAGAAAATAGAACAGCTATCCAATATTGCCGAACCAAAACTTGATGGCAATATCGAGGAAATTCAGCAAACGGCAGCACAATTTATTGCACAAGCCAATCCCCAGTTATCGGCAATAACCGATGAAACAAAAAGGCAAGAAGTAAGCGAATCTCTGACAGCAATAAAGGAAGAATGGGAATCGCTACAAAAAGAAAGTCCATCAAATAAGTTTTTAGATGAGGCAACCACTTACATTCCTAATTTCATTTTCTTCAGTGATTTTCTTGATATTCTGCCGTTTGAACTCCCGCTTTCCGAAGCCAAAAATCATAAAACAGTCCAAGATTTTGCAAAGGTAGCTGCATTAGACTTGGATAAAGTGATTAAAACTGACGATATTCAAAGAAGAAAAATAATTTTAAATAAACACTCTGCGACAATCACCGGGGATTTTATGGATTATTGGGGACAGAATGAAATTGAATTAGTTGCTGATTCTAACGGAGAAAATCTGGTGCTTGGAGTGAAAGAAGCAGGAAAAACAATGATTTTCAAAGCAGAACAAAGAAGTAAGGGATTCCAATGGTTTTTATCTTTTTATCTCCGCCTCAATGCCGAAAAAGACGAAACGAACATTATTTTGATTGACGAGCCAGGCCTTTATCTTCACGCAAAAGCCCAAAAAGATGTTTTAAAAATTCTAGAGGATGTTTCAACGGAAACACAAGTAATTTTCAGCACACACTCGCCTTATCTGATTGACCCCGACCGATTAGATCGGGTGAGATTGATATTAAAAGACGACGATGGCACGAGAATTGAAAATAAAATCCACAAAGGTGCAGACAACGAAACACTCACACCTATTATTACGGCTATCGGTCTTGATTTGACGAGAAGTTTTTCCGTCGCAGGCAAACAAAATGTTTTGCTTGAAGGAATTTCTGACTATTACTTTTTGCAAGCACTAAAGGAATGTGTACCGAAATCAAAAGTACATCAAGCAAACCTCACTCCCTGCACCGGTGCACAAAAAGTCCCCCAGATGGCCTCGTTTCTTATTGGTTTAGATTTAGAATTTTTGGCGGTTTTGGATAATGATAACGAAGGAAAAAGAATTGCCAAAGAGCTTTTTGAAAAGTTGTCATTGGAAGATACAAAAATAATTCCGGTATCCGACAAGGATGGCTATTCAGTTGAGGATTTATTCAGCCACGATGATTTTAATTCTTTTATTTTGGACGATGTAAAAAATGAGGATGCAACTATTCCTAATTCCAAGTTTTTAAAAGATAAAAAATTAGACAAAGTTTTGCTTGCAAAAAAGTTTTTTGAGGAAGTAAAAAAAAATAAAGCAGGAGTTAGTTTGTCGTCTGAGACGATCAATGCATTCAAAGAACTATTCGAAAAAATTTCGGCCGGTTTCGGTAGTCCATAAATTACACTATAATTTATCTAACCCCACCTACCACCTAAATTAAGGTCTTGCCGCCCGAAAAAATCACTGGGGGTTTCCAGCAGGCGGGCAAAAATTCCTTCCCCTACAACCTCCTTTTCTTCCCGCTCCGTCCGAGTGTCGGGCTTTGTCCCTGCCGTGCGAAGTGCGACAACCTGCTTGCCGGTAGGCAGATCAAAAGTCAATTTCTGGGTTTTCGTCAAAAAAGGTTCGAACTTCGTCCAAAAAACACCGCCAAGACAATTTTTTATCGGCACGACCCGAGCGTTCTGCCTATGTCAAATGATGTTGTAAAAATAAATCAGGTGCTTATAGAAATACTTGGCCCCAAAAGAGGTTATTTTGGACGTGTGTTTACTTGGGGGCAGAGACCAACAGAATTTGAGTATATTGGCTACGAATTGACAGAAGATTTCTTTCCTATTCTACAAAAGATGTCCGAAGATCAACAGAAGAATCTTATGATGATAATGAGTTATTTTGAGATACACGCATATCCTCTTAAAAATCTATTAGATACCAAACAAGAGGGATGTCCTTATTCTGAAATAGCATGGTCACACTTTATGATTGTAATAATGTTTGGAATGTTGGAAATCGCAGTAAAAGGAAAAAGGGGGTATCTTTCAAAGAAAAAACAGAGAATAAAGCAATTTTTGGAAGCAAATCTACCGAAAAAAGTAAAAGAGAGCATCTCTAGAAGATATTCAGTCGAGGAAATTTTTAAATATGGGAAAAAAATTCAAAATTTTTCTGATGTTATTGATCATCTTTGGGATCAAATAAGGTCTGGTTTTATTCACGATGCTGGAATTGAATTTAAGGGACTTGAATGGTACAAATTTGGAGAAGAAATTGGAACAAAAGATGATCCAACAACAATTAAATCGGATGTACCCATGCAAGAGTTATTGCAAATAACATGGCAAGCAATTCTTAGTTCTTATGGCTATAAAGGGACCTTAGTACTTCCAAAGTTTAAAAAAGATAAGTGACCCACGTGCCTCAAATTAGACTCTGTTCAGAAAGCCAAAAAAGCCCCATTATATTCTTATAATATTGCTATTTCGGGGTACTTAACCCGAATGTCCTGTCAGATTTTCAACTTTGAACTAAATTAGAATATGAAATTATTACTTACCTCTGGTGGTATAACCAATAAATCAATTGCAGATGCCTTGTTCGATTTAGTCGGCAAAAAGCCACAAGATACTTCACTGGTTTTTATTCCCACAGCCGCAAATACAGAAAAGGGCGACAAAAGCTGGTTTATTGATGATTTGTTAAATTTGAAAAAGCAAAATTTTAAATCTATTGATATTGCTGATATCTCAGCGGTTGACGAAAAGATTTGGAGGCCAAAACTGGAAGAGGTTGATGTGCTATTTTTTGAGGGAGGCAATACCTATCATTTAATGGAATGGATTAACAAGTCAGGTCTTGCATCTCTTTTGCCTGAGTTATTGAAAAACAAGGTGTATGTAGGATTGAGTGCTGGGAGTATGGTAACAAGCAAAGATTTGACTCTCAGAATTTCTCAAATTGCGTATGAAGAAGACTTGGATAAAACCGAAGACATGCCAGGACTTAACTTTGTAGATTTCTATCTTTTACCCCACCTAAACTCTCCTTATTTTGAAAAATTAAGGGAAGATTTTATAAGAGAGGCTGTACAAGGAATACCAGAAAAGATTTATGTTTTGGATGACAACTCTGCTTTAAAAGTGGTTGATGGAAAGGTTGAAGTGATAAGTGAAGGAAAGTGGTTTGTAATCAATTAATAAAGTTTTAATATGCCATTGCCAGAGATATTAGATACAGGATTTAAAACTGATGAGCCAAAACTATGGGCAGTTGATATTCCAGTTGAAGAAATAGCTATTTCTGAGATAGAATATAACTTGAACATTCCTTATCTTGAACAAGAAGGCACAGAAGATTGGAATTTAACCCCAAGGATGTTAATTGAAAATTTTGACAAAGAATCTCTTCATGCCAAAAAAGTTAATGAGGTTGATTTAAATTATCCGATTGATATTTATTTTCATAAAAATAAATGGATCATTCTCGATGGAGTCCATAGATTTACAAAAGCCATTTATCTTGGATTGAAAACTATAAAAGTGAGAAAAGTCTCTGAAGAAATCGCTCAGCTGACAAAAAGAAAATAAGAAAAATTATCATGTAATTCATAAGCTATGAAAAATGAATTAATCAGTGCGGGGAAAAGGTATGTATTCAGTTTGATTGGTTACAATGGAAAAATATCTTTATCTAATCTTTGTGATGATACTTGCAGTGAAGTTTCTCGAATGTTGGCTCAATGGCTTCGAAACAAATTACCCAAAACAGATATGTATATTGCAAAAGGGAAGATTGGAAAAAGATTCCATGATTTACTTTTGGTTCACGATGAGGAAGTTTATATATTAGATCCTACAGTATGGCAATTCTTCAAAAATAAGAAATCAATCCTTATCAAAAAAACAAAAACAGTCAATGATGCTCTCTCAGTGCTTGCAAGTATATATGGAGGAAAATGGAGAATTTCAGAGCGAATTACCAAATATTCTCGCAATGAAATAGAACGGCTCAAAAGTGTTTTGACGAAAAGATTCAAAAACCCTTATAATGCTTAGTAGTTACGGATTTTAGACAGAACTACACAACTATTTTAAAAATTTATGGCTAATACTAAAAGAGATTTAGAATTTTTATTTGAGATTGCTTCGCTTCGTAATATACAACGGGGTTGGAGACAACATCTTGGAATAGACTGCGCCAGTGTTTTAGAGCATACCTTACGGGTAATTTGGTTGGCTCTTATCATTGCCCGAAGAGAAAAAATAAAGAATGAGGAAAAAATTATTAAGATGGCTATGGTCCATGATATAACCGAAACTAGGACGTCAGAGCTTAGTTATGTCCAAAAAGTTTATGTTAAAACCAATGATGATTCTGCGGCTGAAGATTTATTTTTCAAAACAAGTCTCAATGATTTCTACAAATCTATTTTTAAAGAATATGAAGAGAGAAAATCAATTGAAGCTAAAATTGTAAAAGATGCAGATAACTTAGATATAGATTTAGAATTAAAAGAGCTTGAAGAACAAGGGTCGAAATTGCCCGAAAAATGGGCAAAATTTCGAAAAAATGTTCGTAACGAGAAGTTGTATACCAAATCGGCTAGGGCGCTATGGGATAAGATTCAGAAAACAAACGTTTCGGATTGGCATCTAATGGCAAACAAATGGTTAAAAATACCGAAGGCGGGTAAATAAGTTGCGATTGAGACACATCAAAATCGCCAAGAAGGCGATTTTTTGGTAGAATAGAAAAATGGGGAAATTAGAAAAGATAGTAGTTGCCACTCGTAATCTTGGCAAAAAAGAAAGGTTCCAAAGGTTTTTGAATAAAATCGCAGAAAAAGTATTAAGTCTTGATGATTTTAATTTCGCCGGCAAACCAAACGAAAGTGGCGAAACCGCAGAAGAAAATGCCAAGATTAAGGCTTTGTTCTATGCCGAAAAGTTGAATCTGCCGGTTTTCTCAGAGGACGAAAGTTTATTCGTTGATTTTTTATCAGAAAACCAACAACCGGGAACTCATGTCAGAAGAGTGAACGGAAAAGAACTTAATGATAAAGAACTACTCGCTTATTGGGCGTCAATCACAGCCAATGTGCCTAAAGATAAAATGACTGGCAGATGGCATATAGCATACTGTTTCGTCATGCCGTCGCAAGAACCAATTTTAATATCAATTGATCATCCCATTATCTTCTTTAATATTCCATCAGGCACAGTACCTTCAGATTGGCCGATGAATAGTATTCAGGGGCCGGCTAAATTTGGCAAACCAGAAAGCGAATTAACGCCAGAAGAACTCAAAAAACACGAACAAGATACAGAAACTATATTAATACAGAGGTTAGATGAATTATTCCAAGTGCATTAGACAGGTTTCAACATCGTTCCATAAGGACAGTCAACTTAAAAATCCTTTATTTAAAGGCTTTTTTAATTAGGGTTAAATAATGTTCTAACTTGTGATATAATAATAAATACATATATGAAAATAATAGCAGCATCAGGATATTTTATATGGCTTCACGTAGGCCATCTTGAATACTTGCAAAAAGCACGAGAGTTGGGCGATAAATTGATTGTAATTTTAAATAACGATGCTCAGCAGATGCTGAAATATGGCAAGATTATAGTGCCATTTATAGAACGCAAAAGAGTTTTAGAGGCAGTTAGATATGTAGACGAGGTGATAGAAAGCATAGACACAGATAGGACTGTTTGTAAATCTTTAGAATTGATTGCGCCAGATATTTTTGCGAAAGGTGGTGATAGATTTGCTGAAGAAATACCAGAAAAAGAAATATGTGATAGATTAAATATTAAAATAATAGATGGTTTGGGTAATAAAATACAAAGCTCAAATGACCTCTTAAAAAAATTATGAATATAAAATCACAGATATGAAAGGATTTTTTCCGTTGATTCTATCCTTAATTCTCTTTTTAGGGGTACAACAATTTTATATCAAAAAGCGGGGGATAAAAGAGATAAATCCAGGCTGGCATTGGATTGCTGTCTTATCTCTCTCATTTGGAATATTGAGTTATATTACCATCGCGCATTTTACTGATCCCTGGAAGTTTCAGTGGTCATCATGGGGGCTTCTTTTGTGGGTATGCCCTTTAACGGCGGTTATAGGAGGAGTGATTCTTCTATTTTTTAGGCATAATCGTTTTGCCTTATCAGCTCTTATAGCTTGGATTTTTAACGGTCCACTTTTACCTGCACTATCTGAAAATAACCTGCAACTTCAGCAGTTTCATCACCTTATGTCAGCCATAGTCTTATTGGTAATTTTGTGCCATATCAGAGAGATATGGCACCCCAAGGGTATCTTGTTCGGGCTGGCCAGCTTCTACGCCTTTGTGATCATCACAGTCAACCTTAGTGGGGGGATGGTGAATTTATTAAAGCCATGGCAAGAGAGCGTACCTCTTCCGCTGTGGGTGGGGATAATTTTTGCTTTACTTTCTTTCATCATCTTTTTGTGGTATAAATTTGATTTTAAGCATGCGCGCTAGAAAAAAATAATTTACCACTAAAAATATAAATTAAAAAATCATAAAAACTAAATAAAAATATGAAAAAAATAACATTAGCCATTTTTTTGATTATTTTGCTGTCTTTTACGGTCGGGGTTTATTTTTATCCCCAAATGCCCGATAGAATGGTTTCTCATTGGAATGCGAGGGGAGAAGCGGACGGACATATGTCAAAATTTTGGGGGCTGTTTTTGATGCCGATAATCTCCACGGCAATGGTGTTGCTATTTCTTGCAATTCCCAAGATTGATCCGTTGAAGGAAAATGTAAAAAAATTCAGGAAGTATTTTGACGCGTTTATCATCCTAATTCTCCTATTTCTGTTTTACCTCTATCTGCTTACGATTTTTTGGAATCGTGGTGCGAGGTTCAATTTTATTTTTGCTCTCGTACCGTCGTTTGTCGTTCTGTTTTATTATCTCGGAGTACTAACGGAGCATGCCGAAAAAAACTGGTTTATTGGCATTAGAACTCCCTGGACTATGAGTAGTGAAACGGTCTGGAAAAAAACCCACAAGCTTGGCGGCCGACTGTTCAAGCTTTCCGCGCTTATCGCCTTGGCGGGAATATTTTTTGAAGGGCATGCGATATATTTCGTAAGTATCCCTGTAATCTTAACGGCCCTGTACACTACTTGTTACTCTTATTTTGAGTATCGAAAAGAAAAAATATAGCAGGCGTCGGGACGCTCGATTGATTTTTTTATAGATAAATTAAACTATGAACAAGTTAAATAAAGACCGAATTTTAATCGCAATTTCTACAATAATGCTGCTATTCACAGCATTGATAAATTGGACGATTTATTCTTGGCTAATTTTAATTTCTGTAATTATAATTATGTTTGTTTGGTATTTTAGGAAAACTTGAAATCGTTCTTTTTGCTCCATTTTATGAAATTACTATCTTTATCAACTAAAATTTATATCGGGCTTGTTATAATACTTGCCATTTTGGCGGGAATTTATGTGTTTTTGCCCCAATATCTCTTTTTACCATCACAAAATCTTCCCGCTTCAAAACCGGTTCTCGCTTTGATTAATGCGGTTTGCATGCTTATTATTTACGGCGGTTTAGGTTTTTTAGGATTAAAACTGACGCGAGAACTCGGTTTCGTTGATATTTGGGATAAAAATATTTCCAACAAGCAAAGATTTTTGATTCCGGCAGCTATCGGAGGAATCATAGGCTTGTTTTTTATTATTATTGATCTGATTTTCCGCAGATTTAATTTTGTGGGTGCAATTCCTCATCCGCCATTTCCATCTTCAATTGTAGCGTCTGGAATCGCCGGTATCGGAGAGGAAATAATTTTTCGCTTGTTCTTCATTTCTTTCTGGACGTGGTTTGTTTCACGAGTAATCCTAAAACGCAGATGGCAAAATCAGATTTTTTGGATAACGGCGATTTTTTCGGCAGTTGCGTTTGCTTTGGGGCACTTACCTTCATTAATGATTCTCTTTGGCTGGCATACTTTTACTGGAATTCCTCTTGTTTTCTTAACAGAAATTTTGATTCTTAACGGCGTGCTGTCGATTTTTGCCGCTTATTATTTTAGAAAATTTGGTTTTTTAGCCGCTGTTGGCGTCCATTTTTGGACAGATATTGTTTGGCATGTTATTTGGGGAATAATATAAATGTACTGCATTCATGTTTTTTTCTTTATTTAAATCATTATTTCAAATATTAAAAACGCAATACAAAAAAATCCTCATTTGGGGTTTTATTATCTGGGGGTTTTTTGCTTTTGGTTTTGGCAGTTTATTAGGATGGTTTTTAGGATCAAAAGCTACTTTAACGAAATTTCCCGATATTTATTCAACCGATAGAATTTTAATTATTTCTCCTCATACTGATGATGAAATTTTAAGCAGCGGGGGATTAATGCAAGAAGCGCTTGCGATAGGGGCGCAAATTAAAATTATTTATTTAACTAACGGCGATAATAATTATTTCTCAGTAATTAAAGAAAATAAAAATCTTAAAGAAACTCCTAATGATTTTCTGAATTTAGGAGAAAAAAGAATGGAAGAGGCTAATGAAGCAACAAGTGTTTTAGGTGTGTCTTCGTCAAGTTTAGTTTTCCTCGGCTATCCGGATAATGGCTTAAAATACCTTCTAAACGCAAATTTTTTAACACCCTATACTCATAAAGCTTCTAAATTAAACTATAATCCTTATTCAGGAACTTATCACAAAAAACAACTTTACACGGGAATTAATTTATTTAATGATTTAAAAGAAATTATTAATCAATTTCAACCCACAATAATCATTTTTCCTCATTTTCGAGATTTAAATCCCGATCATCAAGCTGCTTATCATTTCGTGGTTAACGCGTTAGAAGGAAACGACCAACGCATAAAACTTTTTGGTTATTTGGTGCATTATCGATATTATCCTTTAGAAAAAGGATTGCATCTAAATCAATTTTTATATCCTCCTGCCAGATTATTTACAAAAGAGGGCTGGGTTAGTTTTGATTTAACTGAAGAGCAGGAAAAACTCAAATTAGGAGCTTTATATAAAAATCAATCTCAATTGTATTTTTATCCCAATGAAGGCAAACTTCTTTTAGAGAGTTTTGTGAAAAAAAATGAAATTTTTGAGGAATTAAATTAAAAGAATTAAAGCTGTATATTTGAAATTCTGAATAGGCCTGATATAATTATATAATTAATAGAAGTGATAAGGGTTAATAATAAAAAATTAAAATAATTTAAAATTACAATAAATAAAAATATGAAAGGATACGTTAATAATATTGAAAAAGACACTTTGGAAAATAATAATTTTCGCCAAGTGTTATATACGGCCAAACATAGTCAATTAGTGTTAATGAACTTAAAACCAAGAGAAGAAATCGGAATGGAAGTTCATCCTGACAATGATCAATTTTTTCGTTTTGAAAAGGGAAATGGCAAGGTTATTATTGATGGCAATGAATCTGAGATCTCAGATGGCTTTGCCGTAATAGTCCCGGCCAAAGCACAGCATAATGTTATTAACACTTCAGATAAAGAAGAATTAAAACTTTATACTATTTATTCGCCAGCTCATCATAAAGATGGGATTATCAGAAATACTAAAGCTGAGGCGGCAGCAAATGAAGCAGAATTTGATGGAAAGACTACTGAGTAGCCAATTGTTTTACTAATAAAAATTATTACGAAAACAGTTCGTAAAAAACGAGTTAGACAAAATTGATTTTCATCTATGACAAATGATTTGTGGCACGATTGCTTGATTTGCAAGAATAAGTGCTGTAAATGGGATTTAGCGTTCCCGCTTTTTACGACACCTGACGAACGAGAAAAAAACAAGGCAATCAATTTTAAAAAGTCTTGCGTATTTTTTAACGACTGTGAGTTATGCGAAATTCATAGCTCACGATAAAAAACAGCAACAAACTTTCACAATCATTCTACCGAATTTAATTCACAATCCAAGAGTGGTTATTCATGCTATAATATAAATGTGCTTACCAAACAAAAACTTCCATTGGTTACGCTAAGAGAACTTCTAAAAAGGTTTAATTTAGGCACAATCAAGAAAATTAAACCGCTTGCCACAAGTGGTAATATCGCATACATCATAAACACCAATAAGAAAAATTATTTACTTCGTCTTTCTCCGCTAGGCTTCAGATGGCGGTCTAAACAGGAAATAGATGCTGAACTGGAAATTATTAGCTATCTCCTAAAGAAAAAATTTCCTGTCCCCAAACCAATTATTACAAAAAATGGCAAGCAGATAATTTCTTGGAAAAACCACTTTGGATATTTAAGAGAATTTATTAATGCTAAACCTAAATTAAATCCAACTCCTGAAGAAGTAAAACATTTTGGTGAATTATTAGGACAGTTTCATAACCTAGTCAAAGATTATAAAACTAAGTATGAAAGAAAGCATATCTGGGACTTGAGAGAAACAAAGAAAAATTTCAAACAAAACAAGAAGATAATTTTAAAAAGTGATTTTAAGCAAAAAGAGAAATTCGTAGAAAGACTTGAAAAAGAAATATTTTCGTTAAACTTTCCCGATAATCTTCCTTCTGGAATGATTCACGAAGATTTAGGAAAAAGGCATGTTCTTTGGTACAAGGATAAAATTATCGTGGTTATAGATTTTGACAGGAGTTATTACGGAAAACTTATCTTAGATTTAGGACAAGCCTGCCGTGGCTGGTGTTTTACGAATAATTGGGAAAAATGGAGCAGCAAAAATTTTCAGGCATTAATAAGTGGCTATCAAAACCAAAGAAAATTAACCCGACTTGAGAAGGAATATTTAGTAGATGCTATTAAATTTAGTGTTCTAGAAAGAAGTTTAGCTTTCTGTTTACGATTTATTGAGGTAACTAGGGATCCCGAAGACGAAAGATACGCCACGTATTCAATTTTAGAAAATGGACTACTGGGGATGGTAGAAAAAAATAGAGAAAAAATTGAAAAATTTTTAAAAATGTTGTAATCTTATTACTACATGCAAGAAACTTTTGAACCAAAAATTGAACCAGAAATTGAAAAAGAACCAGAAAAACCAGCGACTGATATTTATATGGAGAATCTAAATCCTGAATTATGGCAGGAATTTGTTTGTTTATCTCCCGAACAACAAGACAAACGTTGGTTTAAGTTAACTCAGGAACACCTTAAAGATTACAGGGAGCTGGAATTAGCGCTAAAAGAACCGGAATTAACGAAAGAAATGGAATTAGACATAGAAGAGAAAGTAAATATCCTTTTAACAACAGAAAAGTTTAAATCGGAAGAATTAGAATTGCTTTTTTTAAATCAATTATTTGCAAAAAGTATTCCTTCCTTGAGCCCGGAAATACCTCAAAGAGGATTTTATTTTGACCCGGAGAAACAACCTAAACAAAGAATGGAAAAATTTGGTAATTTCGGAAATTTTATAGAAACTATTCAAGAAGAGGCGGAAAAACACAAAGAAAAAATATCAAGACCTTTCCAGGTTTTAGTGGGCGGTATTGGCATATCAGGCAAGGCCACCATAAGAACGGTTTTAGCAAAAGAATTAAGTGAAGGAGCTTCAAAATCAAGAGTGATTTCTTGGGACAGAGATTATCAAAAACTTTTTCCCATTCCTTCAGGATGGCAAGGTGAGATTAACGTTATAGAAGACGTGCATGGGTTAGACGAAGAACGAGACGAAAACAAAAAGTTAAAACGATTTGATGGCACAGAAGGACTGCCCGAAGGTTATAACATGGTGATATATGTTCTTCCAACTGCGAGCACTTATAGACAAAACTTAATCAGACGTGGTATGGGTTGGTTGCGGGCAGGAAAGTTGGATCTCACTGCTCCAGAAAAACAATATATGGGCGAACAAAAAGAAAAGATAAAACAGACAGCCGACGAGTTGGAAAGATTTTTACCAGAAGCAAGAAAATGGTTCAGAGAGCAATTAAGAGTTTTGAGAGAACTTAAAAACAGAGGAATAAAAATAGCAGTTGTTGAACCATCAGAAATATTAAAAAAACTTTATAACCTTGAAGAAAAACCAGAATTACTTGATAAATCTTTTTCAGAGGCACTAAAAATACTTTTGGAGAAACAAGAGACAATATAAATGTTGGATATTAGGAGAAAAATTCTTGCGAGATTTTTCCCAAAATTTTCTTCTGTTATACTTTTAGAAATATAGCTGTCATCTAAAGATAAAGAGGTGGCAGCTTTTATTTTATTGGGTTATTGACTAATAAAATAGATAGTGGTATAATAAGAACAGTAGACCGTCAGTCCTTTGATAATTTAATAAATAAAAATAAACATAAAAGGAAGATGAAAGATAATGTTGGAATTTGGAAAGCCAAATTTAATTAGATTGTATGATTTGAATGATGAAGATAGGTTAGTAAGTATATCACTTATGGATATAGGGACAAAGTGGAAAAGAGTAAAATATGATGAAATTATAAGCATTCTATTAATTACAATTTTCCTACTATTCTTTTTTGCTACTAGCCTAAAAGTTTTTATAGCTTTACTTGTTTTTGGATTAGTTATTGGAATATTTTGGTTGATTAAACATTATAAAGAAAAGAGGTTAAAAATGACAAAAATTAAAGATTTTGTTAATGCGATTGTGTTTTTTCTTCTTAAGTCATTACGAGGATGTAAGTTTAAGATCTAAGTTTAGATGGAGGTGAGAATCGTGATATGGATTTACATGATAATTATTTCAGGTCGAGTTTTAGTTAATTGGAAACTTGGTGGTACTGCGTATTTTTATGATTTTTATCCTTCTGCTAAGAGGTGAAAATTATGCCATTATGTGTAGTCATAGTAATAGGAATTGGGATTATTATAGGAATATTCAAATTCAGAAAAAATGAAAAAAGATTTATAAAATTCTTTTATTTCAGTTTTGTTGTATTAGTGTTTATGTTTTTTGCAAATCTTTTTTTGATTCGTAAATAGGGGAGAACTAACCTCCCCTTATTTTTTTATAATTATGAGATCCTTCACTGTGTTCAGGATGAGCCTGTTGAATTAATCAACAGGCTCAATTTATTGAATTGTTCACCACGGTCAAATTCGTTTTTAAACTTTTCAAAACTGGTTGCCGCAGGAGAAAAAAGGATGATATTCTTCTTTCCTTGTTTTCTTAAATAGAGGCTGTAATGAAAACATTCTTCTAAAGATTCAAAAACAAAATAGTTATTTGAATATTTTATTTTTTCCAATTCTTTTATTAATTTTTTACTTGCCGAACCATTTAAAACAACCAAATTTTCAGGCAGGATGGCCTTTTTTATTTCTTTAGCTAATTCGTTGAATTTTAAATTTTTATCAGTGCCTCCAGTGATAATAATGAGATTTTTGTTTTTAGCCCAACGATTTAAAGCCGCAATAGCAGCTTCTGGCGAAGTACTAGCACTGTCATTAATAATGGTCAAGTGGTCATTTTGAAAGATGATTTCCTGTCGCATTTTTATCTGAGGCAAGGTGATTATTTGCTTTTTAATTTGCTCAATGTTTAAACCAAATAATTTAGCCGCTAAAATTGCCCTTAACAAATTTTCCAAATTATGTTGCCCCCAAGTTTTTAAAAAAGAAACAGCATTGAAGACAAAAAACTTTTTTCCGTTTTCTTGGAAATAAATCTTAGATCCATCTTGCAAAACGCCATTAAGTTTTTTGGGTAATTTCTTTTGAGAGATAAAATAGACTTGAGAAATTGGTTTTAAAGAAAGAAAATATTTAGTCCAAGAATTGTCATAATTGAGAATCAAGTAATCATCTGGTTTTTGATGTAAAAAGATATTGGCTTTTACTTGAGCGTACTTTTTCATTGTTTGATAACGATTGAGATGGTCTTGATAGAGATTAGTAATAAAAGCAAGATGAGGAACTTGATTTTCTAGTAATTCTAATTCAAAACAAGATAACTCTAAAACTACTGGCGAATTTTTAGTAATTTTATTAAAGAAAGATAAAACAGGGCTATCAGGAATATTGCCGCCAATGAAGGTCTGAGGATATTTTCCTTTTAATAAATGACAAATCCAATTAGTAGTGGTAGTTTTTCCTTTCGTACCAGTAATACCAATAATAGGATTAGTTACAAATTTGAAGAAAAGACTAATATCATTTTCTATAATTTTGTTATGTTTTTTCGCTTTCCTTAAATATTGAGCCACTGCTGAATGAGGATTCAAGGTGGAAATAGCTGGATTAACGATGATGAGTTCGTTATCCAGAAAGTCTTTTTGAAGATGGCGGCCTAAAACAAATTTGATTTTGGAAGAATATTTTTTTAGCTTTTTGAGAGAAGGTTTCAAGTCTTTCTTGGATTTTAAATCAGTAATAGTTAATTGAGCTTTATGTTTTAATAACCATAAAGCAGTAGCTGTTCCACCGCCTAAAATTCCCAAACCCACTAAAAGGACTTTTTTATTTTTAATAAATTGATTTATTGATGAATTATCTTGAGTCATATTCTCCACGTTATATTATTTTATCATTTTTTTGTTTTATTGACAATTATTATTGATTTTTTAAAGCTATATGATATATTAATAATGGCAGTCGCAAGATTGCCGACGGTGGGGCTGCCCCCTCCTTTCAATCGAAAGGAGGGGGTTCACCGAAAAACCCGCTTTACGCGGGTTTTTTCGTTTATTTCGGGGGGTTGACCCCGTTAGAAGCTTGTTTTTAGGCAATTGTATTTTTAAGGAAGAAAAGAAATATTATGGTATTTCCTAATAAAAATCACGTGAAAAAATTTAAATAAACTAAATTTTTTCACTAAGAGTTTCTAACGGGGTTGATTTTTAGCTCCAAAAAAGCTAAAATAACTAGAAATAACAACTTAATTACATGGAAATACGAGATCTTATTATCATTGGTGGCGGACCAGCTGGTTTATCAGCCGGTGTTTATGCTGGTAGGGAAAAACTCGACACCTTAATCTTTACAGATCAATTAGGAAACGGGGAATTAGCCCTGGCTATTGATATAGATGATTTTCCTGGTTTTCCAAAAGGTATTACTGGTTTAGAATTACTTAGTCTGATGCGAGAACAAGCAAAAAAGTTTGGTTGCGAATTAATTGAACAAAAAATTTTGGAAGTAGATTTTTCTAAAAGACCTTTTAAGGTTATAGCAGAAGATAAAAAAGAGTATTTTTCTCAGTCAGTTATTATTGCTACCGGAGGAAGTACTCGTTGGTTAGGTTTAGAAAAAGAAAAAAAATTCATTGGTCATGGAGTTTCTGTCTGTGCTGTTTGTGATGGAGCTTTTTTTAATGGCAAAACCGTGGCAATAGTAGGAGGAGGGGACGTAGCTTTAGAAGAAGCACTTTATTTAACTAAGTATGCGGAAAAAATTTATTTGGTTCATCGACGCGATGAATTTCGAGGAGCTGCTTTATTACAGGAAGAAGTAAAGAAAAATTCCAAAATAGAAATTTTGTTTAATAGTGAAGTAATAAAACTCTTAGGCGAAAAGCAATTAGAAGGAATAATAATAAAAAATAATCAAACTCAAGAAGAAAAAGAATTGAAAATCGCTGGTTTATTTTTAGCAATTGGTTTTCAACCAGTAACTGACGTTTTTAAAGATTACTTAGAGAGAGATGAAAAAGGATATTTGAAAGTCCATGATAATGTGAAAACTTCTGTAGAGGGTATTTTTAGCGCTGGCGATGTTTGTGATTCTGTTTATCGGCAAGCAGTGACAGCTGCTGGCACAGGCGCCATGGCAGCTATAGAAGCAGATAAATGGTTAAGAGCAGAAAAAGAAAAAAAGTTATGAAATCAGAATTTCTAAAAGTTGAGCATTTAACCGTTAAATTGGAAAACAAAATAATTCTTAATGATTTAAATCTCAATATTAAAAAAGGAGAAATTCACGCTCTTTTAGGCCCGAATGGAAGTGGAAAAACAACCTTAGCTCAGGTTCTCATGGGTCTTCCTCCGTATAAAACCGTTCGAGGGAAAATTATCTTTAAGGGAAGAAATATCACCAAATTCACTCCAGAGAAAAGATCCAAATTAGGCTTGGGATTGGTTTTTCAGAATCCGCCGGCTATTAAAGGAGTCACTTTAAATAGTTTAATTCAAGAAATTTCTTCTAATAAAAAGAAAAAACCAGAATTTTTTTCTGAGAAAACAATAACCAATCTTAAAACGAGAGAAATTAATTTAGGTTTTTCCGGTGGAGAAAAGAAAATATCAGAACTTTATCAATTGGTTTATTTGAATCCTCAATTAGTAATTTTAGATGAGATAGACTCAGGTTTAGACATAGAAAGATTACAAAAAATTATTAGTTTTATTAAACATAAATTTCATAGTAAGCAAAGATCTTTTTTAATCATTACTCATCGAGAGGATATTTTAAAATATTTGAATCCCTCGATGACTCACATTCTTTTAGATGGCAAACTTATTTGTTCTACTAAAGATTGGTTTTTAATTTGGAAAACTATCAAAAAATATGGTTATGAAAAATGTAAAAATTGCTTCAAAAAAATCTGCTAATTTTTTTTATCTCAATAATACTTTGAAAAATATTTTTGCTCCGGAAGGAGTAGAAATTTTAGAATCACCAGTGGCTTTTAAAAAATATTCTTGGCTTAAAAAATATTGGCAGGAAAAACCAAAAGAAGGTTATTTTATTTGGGTTAAACAACAACCCAAGCAACTCTTGACTACTTGCGTGGTTATTTCTCGTTCGAAGACGATTCAAAACTTAAGAAATTTATTAATTATTGAAAAAGGCATTGCTGCGGAGTCTTTAGTTTCTTGTAGCGCTTTTGCTATTGGTCTATGCGCTAAACATCAAGCCCAAGGAATGATTGTTTTGAAAGAAGGCGCCAGTCTTTCTTATAAACATTTACATTCTTGGGGAAAAAATGATTATGTAGAACCAGATTATGAATTTATTTTAGAAAAAGGAGCGAAATTAAATTACTTCTATCAGCTTTTAAATCCTCCGAAAGAATTAACTTTTAAAACCAAAATTTCTTTATTGGAAAAGGCTTCAGCTAATATGAAGATAATAGTGAGAGGTGAACATTCTTCAATTAATATTAAGGAAGAAATGATCTTTTTAGGCAAACAATCTCAAGGTTCGATTAGTTTACGATTAGTAGCTGACAAACAAACAATTATTAAAGGTGTCAATCAATTAATCGCTGAGAAAGAAGCGAGAGGGCATTTAAATTGCCAAGGAATGATTTTAGATGACCATTCTTCCATCCAATTAGTACCTGCTTTAACAAATAAAAATAAAAAATCTCTCTTGACTCATGAAGCTTCTATTGGTAAAATTAACGAAGAAGAAATCAATTATTTAAGGGCTAGGGGATTATCCCAGAAAGAAGCTATTAACTTAATTGTTAACGGCTTTTTGCATCTTAATCTCTAATTTTAAAATTATGTGCGGACCTATTTGTGCTATTGGTATTGCTGGGGGTTTAGGCCTCTCCAAATTATTAGGCATTGATGATATAACTTTAGGTTTTTGGATTGGAGCTTTAATCCTTTCTTTTTCAGTACAATTTAATCAATTTTTAATTAAAAAAGGCAAAGCCTCTCCTTTCAGTTTTTGGATAGTGTTTCTCATTACTTGGTTGTCAAGTTTTTTGCCTGTTTGGAATAAATTAGGTTGGGGTGAAAAAACTTGTTTTTGCGGTTTACCAAGAGTGATAACAGGATCTTTTTTGGGAATGTTTATTTTGTTTTTTAGCGATTGGTTGGATAATATAATTTTAAAAAAATTCCATCAGGATAAAGTTTATTTTCCTTATCAAAGAGTTATCATTCCTCTTATTGCTTTAATCATCATTAGCGCCATCTTTGAATTATGGATTTGTAAAATTTTTATTTAAAATCATTGAATTATCCATGAATCAAGAAGAACAATTTTCTCAAATTATCAATAAAATTCAAGAGTTAAAAAAGGGTAAAAATCCGTTAGATTTGTCATCCAAAGAGGATTTGGCAATTGGTATTATGAATCTTATTTCTTTAGAAGAACACTTTTTCTTTACCTATAATAAGACTAATGATGGCAAATATCTGGAATTATTGAATCAGATTCGCAGTATGAGAAAAGATTTATTAAAAGAGATAGTCAAGAATCCTAAAGGAGAAATTTGGTGCGTCTCAAAGCATTTATTAGCAGCTTCTATGAGATTAATGGAAGTAGGAACCAAGAAGCTATCTGATGGCGAGAAAAGCAAGGCAGAAGAATTATTTAAGAAATCTTATACTCTTTGGAATATATTTTGGGGTTTAAATTTGGGATTGATTAATGCAAAGGACATAGAGGCAGAAGATAATGATCCCAAAGAAGAATCTTCTGTTAAATTAACTGATGATAAGACTGAAAAGAAGAAAAAATTTAGTGTCTGGGGTAAATTAGGAGATATGATTCAAGAAGTATTAGATTGCTGCAAAGAATAAATTTGTGTTTCGAATTATTAAACAATCTAAAACTAATAACGCTCGCTTAGGTAAATTAGAAACAAATCATGGTATTTTCAATACCCCTATTTTCATGCCTCCAGGAACCCAGGCTACAGTTAAAGCTGTGGGGCCTGATGATTTGGAAAAGATAGGCATTGAGATCCTTTTAGTAAATGCTCTTCATTTGCATTTAAGACCGGGGGAAGAGTTAATTAAGGATCTAGGAGGGATTCATGGGTTTATGGCCTGGCAAAAGCCAATTTTGAGCGATTCAGGAGGTTTTCAAGCTTGGAGTTTAAGCCAAAGGGCTAATTTAAGCCGTATTACTGAGGAAGGAGTGGAATTTGCTTCGCCTATAGACGGAACTAAGCATTTTTTTACCCCGGAAAAAGCCATAGAAATTGAACACAAAATAGGGGCAGATATTATTATGGCTTTTGATGAATGCGCTTCGGATAATGATGATAAAGATTATATTAGGAAATCAATGGAGCGAACTCATCATTGGGCTAAGAGATCTTTAGTCAAACATCAAGAATTAAATAAAAAAGAATTAGAAAAAGGAGAAAAACCGCCTTTGATTTTCGGGATTATTCAAGGCGGAACATTTTCAGATTTACGTAAAGAATCAGCCAAATTTATTTCTAGTTTGCCTTTCGATGGTTTAGCTCTGGGAGGAGAAACTATCGGTTATAATATGCCAAGAACTTTAGAAATTATAGAAGAATTAAAACCAATTTTACCTCAAGATAAACCTTTATATACCATGGGCTTAGGTGCCACTCCTGATGATATAATAGAAGTTGTAAAAAGGGGAGTAGATATGTTTGATTGCGTTAATCCAGCTAGAATTGCTCGTCACGGAGGTTTATATTCAGGTAAATTTGTAGTTAATGATTTGGCTATCTCTTTTGAATCAGAATTTAAGGATGGAATTTTAAAAATAGCTAATTCTCGTTTTAGAAATGAGAAGTTGCCAGTTGATGATGAGTGCGATTGTTATACTTGCCAAGATTTTTCCCGGGCTTATTTAAGACATTTATATTTGGCTCAAGAATCGCTCTATTTACGTTTAGCTACAATACATAATCTTAGATTTATAATGAGATTAATTCAATTGTTAAGAGAAAACATTGAAAAAATATGTTAAAATAAATCTATGAAGAAGCAAAAGACTATCTTGATTTTAGCGAGTTGTATCTTTATTCTGCTAATTATCTTAGGAGCTATTTTAAATAAGAAAGAAATTCAAAATTCAGTTTTTCCGCTTACAGATATTAAATTAGGTAAGATTAACCCAAAATCTAAAGAAGTGTTATATACCAATACTTTTTTAAAAAGCGACGAATTTTTGATTTCTTTTAAAAATTCTGATCAGGAATCTACCTTAAAAGTAATTCTTTTAGATTATGGTCACTTTAAAGATATTCCTTTGATAGATACCATTATTCATCCTGGAGATAATGAAATATGCTGTTTTGAGGCGCCAAAAGAAACTGGCCAATACGATTTAAAATTTATCATTGGTAATCAAGAAACAACTGTTTCTTTTGAAATAAAAGACAGGTTAGTAGAATATCAAGATTTTAATTTAAGAGGCATTGGTTCAATACCTTATCCTAATTGGCAATCTCTTGATAGCGGGGTAATTAATAATCTCTTAACTGATGTTTTCTCATATTACTCTAAAGATTTAGGGAAAGGCGTTTCTACTCTATTAGTTTTGCAAGATGAAAGCGGCGCTCAATTTTCTATCAGCCAAAGGATAGTTTCTAATTACAAAAATCTTCCCTTTGGTAATTTAGTGCAGACAATTGAAGAAAATGAAAATAGAGCTCTTCTAAAGGCTCATATTATAGATGATTACACAATTTTAAATAAGAAATACGGGGATAGAGAAATTTATTTAAAAATCCGAAATATTTCCAGAGGAATTAGTTATGTTGTTTTCAATAAAACCTATCTAGAAAAGAATTTTTTGAATAAAAGATTCTTATTAAGCGTTAGCTTAACCTGCCCTGAAAGATTAGTGGATTTTTATCAACCAGTAGTTGATTATATTTTTTCTAATATTAAATTAAATCAGAATCTTTGAAATTGATATTTAAGCCCCTTTCAATAATCTGACTAACTAATTTTTGTATTATAAAGTTCTTTTTGAGTACCTGAATTACAATTTTTTCATCAAAATTTTTGCAGGAGAATAAATCAAAAGCAAAATAGTTGCTTTCTGGCCAAGTATGGATTGCTAAATGAGACTCGGCAATAATACAAAAAGCTGTTAAACCTCCTGATATATCTTTAGTTACATCTTGTTTTTTAGGAAATTGATAAATTACCGGAGCAAGAACGGGAGTAATTTTGATTGCTTGACTAATTTCTTCAAACACCTTTTTGATCAGTTTTTTATTCGTAAGCTCTTTTGGATTTTTGGTAATAACCTCTACCAAAAGATGTTTGCCGTATTGCATAGAAATAAAGTTATATTTATAACATAAATAGAAAGAATTTGTATATCATTTATTTTAATCTAAATATTTTTTCTGTCAACCCATTAATGATATAATTAAAGCAATGTCCAAGGTAAAATTATTTAAACAATTAAAAGAGGGTAAAATTCAATGCTTAGCTTGTAATAATTACTGCATAATTCCTAATGGAAAGACCGGTATTTGTGGGATAAGACAGAATAATAATGGCGAGTTGAAGCTTTTAGTGAATAATAAGGCAATAGCAGTTAACTTAGACCCTGTTGAGAAAAAACCTCTTTTTCATTTTTTGCCAGGATCAACTGCTTTTTCTTTGGGAACATTTGGCTGTAATTTTGCTTGTGAATTTTGTCAAAACTGGGATATCTCTCAGACTATAAAAATACCTGCCTGCGCAGGCAGGCAAAATACAAACTCTTGGGGTGAAGACTGGCCTCCAGAAAAAATTGTAAATTATTGTAAAGAAAATCATATTTCAATAATTGCTTATACTTATAATGAACCAACAGTCTGGACTGAATATGCTTTATCTATTATGAAATTAGCGCAGAAAGCAAAAATCAATCCTTCGACTTCGCTCAAGATTAATGGTGAGCAAAGCCGAACCATCAAAAATATCTGGGTATCAAATGGTTATATGAGTAAAGAAACATTACATTTAATAACACCATATTTAGATGCTGTTAATGTTGATTTAAAAAGTTTTTGCGAAGAGTTTTATCAAAAGATTATTCATGCGCATTTAGAACCAGTTAAAGAAAATATTAAAAAGATCTGGCAGAAGGGAATTTGGGAAGAAGTGACGACTTTAATTATTCCTGGATTTAATGATTCAGATCAGGAGCTTAAACAAATTGCTCAATTTTTAGTGAAAATTTCTCCGGATCTGCCATGGCATATTTCTGCTTTCTACCCAACGTATAAAATGTTAGCTACACCTCCAACTTCCCAAAAGAGTTTAATCAAGGCTTATCAAATTGGTAAACAAGCTGGTTTAAAATATGTTTATACTGGCAATATTCCTGACGAAAACTACGAAAGTACTTATTGCCCCAAATGCGGCATAAAGATAATTGAGAGATGTGGGATAGAGATGAAGCAAAATAATCTTAAAGATGGCAAATGCCCTAAATGCGGGGAGAAAATTGCTGGAAAATTTGTTTGACTATGTATCTTCGTTCTTCACAATTTGCCGGAACTTTTTATCCTGATGATCCTCAAACTTTAGAAGAGATGATTGAGAATTTTTTGCATGAGGCGAGTATTCAAAAATTAAAATCAAAACCAAGAGCTTTAATTATTCCTCACGCTGGTTATATTTATTCTGGGCCAGTAGCGGCTTATGGTTATAAAGTTATAGAAAATCAAAATTATAAAAAAATTATTCTTCTTGGTCCCAGCCACCATTTTAGTTTTCAAGGTTTAGCCTCCAGCCCTTCGGGTTATTGGGAAACTCCTTTAGGCAGAATCGAATGTTTAGGAAAAGAGAATTTAAAAGAATTGAAAAAAACTAAAGAAATTATCGAATCCTCAGAAATTCATGAGCCAGAACATTGTTTAGAAGTAGAGATTCCTTTTCTTCAAACTGTCTTAAAAGACTTTAAAATTGTTTCCTTTTTAACTGGAGAATTAAACATCAAGACAATAGTCAAAATTTTAGAGCCTCTGGTTAACGAAGAGACTTTAATCTTAGTGAGTTCTGATTTGAGCCATTATTATTCTTACAAAGAAGCTCAAAAATTAGATAAAGTCACCATAGATGCAATCTTGGATAATGATTTCAAAAGATTAGAAGAATTTGGCGAGGCTTGCGGAAAAACTGGAATTGATATTTTGCTCGAGATAGCTAAAAATAAACATTGGCAGCCAAAATTATTAAAAGCTTTGAATTCCGGTGACATTACCGGAGAAAAATCTCAAGTTGTTGGTTATGCTAGTATGGTGTATCTTTAAATTTTTCTACCTGGTATTCATATATTTCCATCTCTAAATTTTGCCATTCATCAGGATTCATTCCAGCTTTAAGACAAAGTTGAGTCATAAAATTCTTTGCTTCAGGTAATTCTTCCCACACTTGAGGCAAAAAAGTAGCTTGAAAACCATTTTTTTTGATTAATAAACCAGGTTTTTTCTGAGAGAAATAATTTAATAACTCTTCGCTGTTTTTGAATAAAGGAATCTTCTTTAAGGGACTAAGAATAGAGATTTCAATGATGATATCTTTTAGTTCTGTTTTGTCTAAAGGAGAAAATCTGGAATCTAAAAAAGCACTAGCTAAACTATTATCAATAATACTTTGATAAAGATGTTTTTGAGGCTCTAAATCTCCGATACAACCTCTTAAATTATGATTTTTTTCTAATGTCACAAAAGTAGCTCTTTTTTCCAGTAATGTTTTCGTCAATTCACTATCTTCCAATTTAATGATATTTTTGCTTTGAAGATATTTATCAATAGTTCGTCTAGCTAATCGAAGTAAATATTTTTTGTCGTTCAGGGTCATATTAATCAGAGATAATATAATTTTTTATCCATTGATTACCATTAAGGAAACTTTCGCTGGTCATAGTGTCTTTACCAGCTGGTTTTAGTTTTTCAATGATGTAAAAACCTGAGTTGCATTTGATAGCCATCTTTTTTTCGCATTCAAAAACTTCGCCAATTTGTTTTGTAATACTTAATTCACTATCAATAGCAGGAAATCCTTTAATTATTTTTATTATTTTTTCTTGAGCAATAGTGAAAACTCCAGGATTGGGATTTAGCGCTCGAACTTTTTTGTCAATTTCTTCAGCGCTGGTTTGCCAGTTAATCTTTTCGTCTTCTGAAGTAATTTTATGGCAATAGGTAGATAAAGATTCATCCTGGGGCAGGGGAGTGATTTTATCTTCTAACCATTGAGGCAAGGTTTCAATAACTAACTTAGCGCCAAGATTAGCTAATTTTTCTGATAATTCAGAATAAGAACCTCCTTCGCTTCGCTTAGGAGAACCTTTTTTCTCGCTACACTCGAAATAAGTAATTTGGTAATTGGTAATTGGTAATTTAGAATTTGCTATCGTTGGGCCATGATCAATTTGCTCATCCATCAGAAATAAAGTGACACCAGTTTCTTTATCACCAGCTAAAATTGTGGATTGGATAGGAGTAGCGCCTCGCCACTTTGGTAAAAGAGAGGGATGAAGATTAATAAATCCTTTAGAGGGTAATTTTAAGAGAGTAGAAGGGATAATTTTTCCATAAGCAGTTAGAAGAATAAAGTCTGGTTGAAGATTTTTAATTGTTTGAATAAAATTTTCATCATTTAAATTTGTTGGCATAAGACAAGAAACTTTTTCTTGTTCAGCGAAGATTTGAACAGGAGAAGAGGTCAGGGTTTGTTTTCGTCCTTTTGGTTTTGGAGGTTTAGTAACAACTAAAACAGGCTTCAAATTATTTTGAAGTAATTTTTCTAATACGATTTTAGCAAATTCCGAAGAACCAAAGAAAACGTATTTCATTATGTTTTTTTAGATACATCGGCGGAGCCGATACATCTCGTAAAAAATTTGCCCTGATACCGAGCACTCAAATTGAGTGCTCGGTCAAATTTATATAGCTACTCCTTTTTGTGCAGTATCTTTGATAATATTTTTTGCTTTATCAATGAATAAAATGCCATCAAGATGATCGATTTCATGCTGAATTACTCTAGCCAACAGTCCGAAAACTTTCAGTTTTATCTTTTTACCATCTGAATCTATAGCTTTGAGAATGATTTTTTCTGGTCTTTCTACTTCTCCGTAGATATTGGGCAAACTTAAACAGCCTTCTTCTATAGATGAAGTTTCCTTGGAAGATTTGACAATTTCTGGGTTGATAAAGGAGTAAAATTTATTATCCACATTGCAGATAATAATTCTTTGAGAAACATTTATTTGAGGAGCTGCTAAGCCGACTCCATTATCATTTTCCATGATTTTTTTCATCTGAATAATTAAATCTCGCACCTCTTTAGTTAAGTGCTCTACGAATTTACTTTTTTGTCGTAAGATCGGATTTTTTTCTCCGGTAAGTATATCCATAATTCATAATTCTTAATTCTTGATTTTTTAATTCTTATTTTTTTCTATTTCATAATTCTCCATTCAATATCTGTCTGTTTTCCAGCAAATTCTAACCATTCTCCTTCATCATTAATAACATACCATTTTCTATGGGTTTGGGACCAAACCATTGGATTACCATAATAATATGGCTTTTTGACTATTTCTTTGGGTTTTAGTTTATCTAATTCCAGCCATTTTTTAAAAACTGTTTCAATGGCATAGTCTAAATTTCTTGATTTTGCCCACTCAGCCACTTTCCAAATCGCTTCTTTGGCTTTCTTGATTGAACCAGATAGTATTAAGAGTTGTTTAGCTGGTTTTGTAAATCTCGAATAAATTATATTTCTTTTTTTAGCATCCCGTTTCAGTTGATCTAAGTTTATTCCTTTAGTTTCGAAATAATAAGTAACAATTTGTCTAATGACTGTTTTCTCTTTTAGTTCTTCATAATATTTAATTTTTCCTTTTTTTAAGTATTCCTCAATTTTTTTGGCAATGCTTTTTCCTATTCCTGGTATCTTCTCAAGAGCTTTCACTCCTCCTATTTTATAAACGGAAGGAATGTCTTCTTTTAAATTCTCTATGAATTGAGCAGCTTTTCTATAGGCTTTTGGTTTGAAAGCCACACCGTTTATTTCCAGCAATTCACTTATTTCTTTTAGTATTTGAGCAATTTTTTGATTTACCCCGTTAGAAGTTTGCATATGTATTGTTGGCCAAAAAAGACCAAAGGTCCTTTTTTGGCGTGGATTTAATTAAATAAAATGATTGTTTAAATTTTAACATATTTAATCGTGACAAACTTCTAACGGGGTTGATCATGCTAATGAATCATCTTAAATTTTGTAATTTGTCATTCCCGCCCCCCGCTTATGCGGGGGTAAACTCCAGCGGGAATCAGAGATCCCCATTTGCACGGGGATGACAGTTGAGCTGTCATTTTTTAATTTTAAAACGAAATTCTTCTAAATCAGTATACTGAGCACCTTCTTTATGTAAATGGCTTTCCATTAACCAAAGACTTTGAGGGAAAAAAGTAAAATGAATTTGAGTATTAATTTTCGTTTCCGGAGGCAAATTGTTATGAAGAGGTGTTTTTATCCGAGCTAAAGTAATATGAGGTAAAAATAATCGATTTTCTTCTTCCAGAGTAATTTTAGCTTTATCTCGCAACTCTTTTTCCAAAGATTTTTTGAGCTGTTCTAAACTGTGATTAGGAGAACCTTCGAGCCAAATTAAGCGAGGAAACTTTGGATTAGGCCCATAAGTTGTTTCAAGAAATTGAATTGATTGAGGTTGAAAATTCTGTGTCATTTCCAAGGTAATATCCTGAATTTTCTTTATTTTTTCTTCCTCCACATAACCAAGAAAAATTAAAGTTAAATGAAGTTTATCTTCCTCGATTATTCTAAAAACTTGAGGATTTAATTGTTCTTGATAACTATGCAATTGATCTAAAAGTTCTTCGGGCAGTTTAATAGCTAAAAAAAGTCGATGATTGGGCATATCCTTTCATTTTAACTTATTTCGAGATTCTGGTAAAGCGAGAAAAAACGTTCTTGAGCGATAGCGAAAGGTTGTTATTTTTTTGATTTTTGCTATAAATCTGTTATTATATATGTTATTATATAATTAAAGTTAGCATGAAAAAAACGAAGAAAATATTATTAATTATTGCAGCCATACTTCTTTTGTCAGGAGTATGGTTTTTTGGCTTTTTTGAGGGAGCTAATTGGGGTTGGAAAGCTAATTTGCCATCTCCTTTTACAAAAATTCTCAATAGAGAAAAACCAGTAGAAATACCAGCTGGTGATATGAGCGTTTTTTGGGAAACATGGCAAGTTATTCTCCAAAAATATGTTAATAGACAGAATTTAGACACTTTAAAAATAATCGAGGGTGCTACTAAAGGGCTGGTAGAATCTTTAGGAGATCCTTATTCGGAATTTTTGAATGCTAAAGAAAATGAAGCTTTGTCCCAAGAACTCTCAGGAGAATTTTTTGGTGTAGGAATGGAAATTGGCCGCAAGAATAATACTATTGTAGTAGTTTCTCCTTTACCAGAAACTCCGGCAGAGAAAGCTGGTTTACAACCAAATGATATCATTTTAAAAATTGATAAACAGGAAACAAATGATTTATCGAGCCAGGGAGCAGCTAATTTGATTCGAGGGCCAAAAGGGACAACCGTTACCTTGACTATTTATCGTCCTGCTTGGAATGAAGCCAAAGAAATTAAATTAGTAAGAGATAAAATTGTTGTTCCATCTTTAAAATGGCAAATGTTAGATGGAATAGTTTCTAATAAGCGAATAGCATATTTAAGAATTTATAGTTTTAATCAGCCGCTAACTTTTGATTTTTATCAAGCTGCCTTTCAAATTATTAATGCTAATCCAGAGGGATTAATTATTGATTTAAGAAATAATCCCGGGGGTTATTTAGATTCAGTGATTAATATCGGCGGTTGGTTATTACCAAAAGGAGCCATAGTTTTAAAAGAGGATTTTGGCAACAGCGAGATCAAGATTTATCGAGCCAATGGCAATAGTTTATTAAAAGATATTCCTACGGTAGTTTTAATCAACGAAGGAACAGCTTCAGCTTCAGAGATATTAGCTGGCGCTTTAAGAGATGATAGGGGAATTAAATTAATTGGTCTTAAGACTTTTGGCAAGGGTTCAGTGCAGGAATTGGTATCTTTAGAGAATGATAACAGTTTGAAAATTACTATTGCCAAGTGGTTGACTCCTAATGGAACAATCATTCAAGATAATGGTTTAATTCCTGATATGGAAATTAAAAACGATGAAGACCTTGGCTCTTATACCCAAATTAATTTAGAAAAAGACAAGCAATTAGGGAAAGCTTTAGAAGTATTAATGAATTTAAATTAAAGAATCTGCATATGAAAGTTTATCTTTTAAAAGATGTACCTGGTTTAGGGTCAAAAAGCGAAATAAAAAAAGTGGCTGATGGCTATGCCAGAAATTATTTATTTCCCCAGGGTTTAGTAAAGCAAGCTACAAGACAAATTATTCAACAAGTATCTCGTGAAAAAGAAAAAAGAAATCAGGAAGAAGCACATACAAAACAAAAAGCCCAAGAAATATCAGTCCAGATCAAGAAAATTATTTTGGAAATTCCTTTAAAATTCAGCGAGAAAGGTAAAGAAGCTTTTGATTCTGTTAATAGAAGGAAGATAGTTTCAGAATTAAAGGAAAGGGGAATAGAATTAAAAGCTGATCAAATTCTATTAGAAAAGCCCCTGAAACATGAGGGGCTCTATGAAATTAAATTGGTTCTTTATCCGCAAATAGAGACGAATCTGAAACTGAGAATCATCGCTTCGGAATCACATTAATAACTGATACTTTTTTCGCCTGACCTGTAAAATCTTTTTTCTTCTTAGTAGAAAATTGAACTATCCCATCCTTTAAAGCGTAAATAGTATCATCATGACCTCTTTTGGTATTTAAACCCGGATACCATTTAGTACCTCGCTGCCTAATTAAAACATTACCAGCGTTAACAGTTTGATTATCAAACTTTTTCACCCCTAAGCGTTTAGCTGCTGAATCTCTTCCTAATTTTGTTGAACCTCCTGCTTTAGTATGCGCCATAACTTAAATAAATAATTTTTAATTTTAAATTTTTAAACAAATATGAAGCCCCACCGAATAATTATTGTATCAAAGATTTTGTTTTTTGTAAAGCGAGAGGCAAAAAAAATTATGTTTGCCATCGCCATTTTTTTAATAGCGAGTTTATTTTTTTCTATAGGTTTTATTATGGGAGGAAAAATCATTTCTCGGCCACCTCTCGTAATTGATAAAGAATTAATAGTCAATTTAAACGAGGAATCAACTGCTTCTAATCAACTAACAACCAAAGGTCAATCTCTCTTTGTAGCTAGCTCCCGAGGAAAATATTATTATCCTGTGGATTGCTCTTTAGCTCAAAATTTAAGCGAGAAAAACAAAATTTATTTTCAAAGCAAAGAAGAAGCTGAAAGTAGGGGATACATTCAAAATACCAAATGTGAATATTAGATGATCTAATGTAATTCTTCTTCCAATTCTTTCTTTGTTGCGTTATTCGCTTCTAAATATCTATATTCTTTTTCCACTTTTTTGACTTTTTCTATTTCTTCTCTTGCTTTGGGAGGAATTTCTTTTATAATTTTCTGCAGTTTTTTAGCATCAATGGCTAATATCTCATCCCATTTTCCCAAAGGCTCTAAAATGGCTTTCAATTTATTCTTATCAAAAGATATTTTATTAGTGACTTCTTGATTAAAGGAGCCATTATTACCGAAGACCCTTTTTAATCCTTTCTCATGGCTATAAACTTCAATTAAATTTTTTAATCCTTTTAATTTTTCCTCAATTTTATCTTTGTCTTCCCGGAGTTTAAAATATTCATCAATTTTCTCTTCAATATTAATGCCATTGAATTCCTTTCCCGAGCCATTTTCATAAAAATGTTTCCAGACTGGACAAATAGGACGATAACCGCACCAATTGCAAAGGGGTGAGGACTTGGGTTCAAACGAGCTGTTTTGAATTTGGTGGATTAAATCAATAATTTTCTTTTGCGTCTTGTCTATATCATCCTGGCTCTTTTTAGTCTCTATTTTTTCGTTAAATTTGAGGAAATATAAACTTAGGCGAAGATCTTCTAATTTAATCTTAGGCCATTTTCTTTGAAGGCCTAAGGCATAAATGGAGAGTTGTAGATTAGTGTCCACATCATTTTGAGAAGGCATTCTTTTACCAGTTTTGTAATCAATGATTTCCATGGTGCCATCGGGTAATTTATCAATTCTATCAATTACGCCACTCAAGATATGCTTTCCTCCAGGTTCATCAGGAGTTTCATCAACCACTGCTTCAAATCTTGTTTCTAAATCCATAATCATTGATTTGGGCGGAAAATTCTTCTTGTAATATTCTTCTAAAATCCTCATTCCTTCTTGAAAATAATCTTTTTCCTCCTGTTCATCTTGCCAAACAAAATCTTCTTCTTTTTTTGGTTTACCCGCCATAGCCCTGCCTTGCCGGCAGGCAGGCTTGGCGGAGGCGGGCCAATGATTATAATAGTATTCTAGTAAGCCTTCCAGGGGAGGGAAGTGAGGGTCTTGCTGATAAAACCATTTTAAAACTTGATGAATGTAATTACCAAAAACAGCCTCTTTGCTTTTAGATTCTTTGATGTTGTCTATGTTGGCAAATTTATATTTTAGAGGACACTGTTTAAAATTTTCCAAACTGGAATAGGAAATACGCATAATAATAATTCAAAATTCAAAAGTTCTATCATTCTATCATTATTTTACCTGTTTTTCAATCGAATTTGCTCAATTACTAATTACTATTAATTACTAATATTTCATTTGACATTTATTATAGAATATGAGATAATGTTGATACTTGCAAATTGAAAACTGAATAAAAATATAAAATTATAAAATAAGGAGGTGAGAAAAGGTGGAAAAAATCAAAAAATGGTTATTAATCAACGACGATGGAACACTAACTATTTCCTGGAAACAAAATACAGAATTTCATCATATCCCTGATATAGAAACAGCTCTTAGACAAACAATCCATATTGTCGAACAATATGGAAATCAGAAGATCACAATTGATAATGAAACTATAATTATTCTCGGGAAAATCGCTGAATTAAAGAAGTTCAAAGATATCGTCGAAAAAACTCTCAAATTCTTGAAATCAAGTTCTATTGATTTTAGCACAGGTTTAGTTATACAGCATCAGATAGAACTTAGCCAAAAAGAAATTCTTACAAACGTCGATAAAAAAATTAAAAAAGATATAAAAATCTATTTTGCTGTTATGAAGAGAGGACTAATAATCAAAAAGGAAATCATTAGATCTCAAAAAATTATTCTCAATGTGTACAAAGAACTGGTTAAAAGTTATAAATCTCTCATAGATCATCCTACAGAATCAAATCTTCGCCGAATAAAAAATAAGATTTCTGGGAAAGGAGCTAATCTTGTAAATGGATTGCATACAATTATCGTAAATCCTTATCGACACAGAGTTCAGCTATCATCAATAAAACGATTGGATAAATTGGATAATCTGTCAAAGATTGTTACTACGCAACAACTGAAAAAGGTAGTTAAAAATGGATTTAATAGATTAGCGCCTGCGATTCCTGAATCAATGAAATCTGAGATATTTCTACATAACTCAAGGTAGGGGATAAACCCCCTACCTTTTTTATTTATATTAGATCTGTTTGACATATTAAGTAATTACTGATATAATAAGGCTACATGATTGTGTAGCTTGAACATTGAAAACTTAATAAATAATAAAAATATAGAAATATAGAAAAGAAAGGGGGATTAGTAGGATGGAAAAACAAATGCGGATATTATGGAAAACACCAAAAGTTAATGTCTCTGAAAAAAAGAAAAAGAAATTATATCACACCATTGTTACTCAATTCTGCAAATTCGGTGGTGATCCAATTGATTACTGGAAATATGCAGATAATTGGGATGAAAATCAAAAATTAGTAGCTATTGATTTTAATAATCGGTATGGCTTTATAAAAAGCCATCTCGTGGAAATGGAATTAGTAAAAGTTTATAAAAAATGAAAGGGGGTAAGAAAAATGATTAAAGAAGAATTAATTAAGTTTATTTGGGACTGTAAGTATTTAACATTGAGTCAAAAAAACGAACTAGAAATGGATATCAAATACAACCGTAGATGCAACCGTATTTTCGAAGACATAGATATAGATAAAGAAGTCCAAATAGAAAAATTGGAAGGGGAAATAGAAAAATTGGAAAGGGAATTGGCAGAATTTGAACCCTTCCGAGGAATAAAAGACGCTGTAGAAGACTTCGTAGTAGAAATGAAAATGAAAAGGAGGTAAAAAATGAAAGGAGGCAAAGAAAATGACTGTCCAGGATCGATTTTTATTTTTCGCTAGAAGATTGATAGAGAATGGTGTACCAATCGTGATATGTCCATATTGCAAATATGAAATACGCGGCTGGTTGGCCATGAAGATGAAGGGTACTATTCGCTGTTTCCATTGTGGAAACACTTTTAGAGTTTTAGGGTTAAAAAAGAAATGTAAATAAGGAGGTAAAAAATGAAAGGAGGTGATTGAAATGAAGTGGAAAGGAAAAGAAGATTTTGAAAAAATAATCAATGATTTGAATAATAAAATTTTAGACAAAAATTTGTCTAAAATTGCTGATCCCGCAATCGATACCGTTGTTATTTTCTTTCCGTACAACCAGGCGCATCTTTTCGAACCAGACTCAAAAGATTGGGAAAAAGTTTTGAAAGATACTAAAGACAACATTATAGTTATTGCTTTTCCTAATGGCTTGAAAAAATCTAAACCAGATATATCAGACTCTCGACTTATCATTACAATCAATGAAATGGTTCTAAGATATTGGGAAGAAATTAGAGATTATATTATTTCTAATCGTAACATAGAATACATAAAAATAATTAGTTCTGATATAGACATCGAAAGAGTTAAAAGGGATTTCAATATCGTATTTTCTAATTTTTTTAGAAAATTTGAAGTAAGCTACTCGATTGTAATGATTATGCCATCGTTTTGGAAAACAATCTATAAAGTTAGGGAAAAATTAGTTTTAATGTTACCAATCGGATTGTATAAATCGCTAGGAAAATATCGCTAACATAATAACCGGCGAGGATTAATCCCAAAGGATTATTTCTTACCGGTTTTTTTTATTACTTAATTTTTCTTCCTCCATGAAATTTCTGATGGATATCTTTGAGTTTTCTGTTAGTGACATGGGCATAGATTTGAGTAGTAGCTATATTTTGATGGCCTAAAAATTCTTGAACAATCCTTATATCCACTCCTTGCATTAATAGATCTGTTGCAAAGCTATGCCTAAGGGTATGGGGACTTGCCTGTATAGAGATACCAGCTTTAATGACATATTTTCTAACAATGTTTTCCACTGAACGAGTAGTTAAACGATGGTTTGTTGATGTTGGCCCTTTATAATTAATAAATAAAGCTTTCTCACCATCTTTTCGAGTTTCTAAATAATTTTTAAGAGCCCTAAGAGATCGTGGCGAAAAATACACTGGCCTGATACGACTACCTTTGCCAATAACATTAATCTCTAGATCTTCATTAAGGTTTTCTATTTTAATCTGATTTCTATTTAAACTTATTAATTCAGCCACCCTCAATCCTGTAGAAAATAAAGTTTCTAAGATGGCTTTGTCTCTTAAACCAGAAGAATTGGAAATATCCGGTGCATCTAATAATTTTTCAATTTGTTCTAAATTTAAAAATTTGATACTTTTTTCTCGTTTTTCCGGAAAAAGTTTTACTTTTTCAGCTGGCAAAGCCGTAATATCCATATCAGCAAAATAATTTAAAAGATTCCTTAAAACAATAAGATAATAGTTAATTGAAGTTCTTTTTAAGGGCTGATGACTGTTTTTATTATAAATCTTGGATAAACATACCCGATATTGCCAAATATGCTCTGAAGTCAATTCGTGCGGTAGGAGAGTGGTTAATTTAGAATCTTTTAACCAGTTTTCAAACTTATTAATCAAACGGTTATAAGTAATCTGGCTGTTATGACTTAATCCTTTCTCTATATCTAAGTATTCCATAAATTGAGGAATATACTCTAAGACGGTTTTTGTGCTTTTTTTCATATATTTGTAGGGGAGTAGTAGTTAATTCAATTGTCTATATTCCACTTCGCTAAAGCTACCTTATGCGAAGTATCCTATATCTATTTTAGCACCTGAATATAGACTGTCAAGGGCTATTCCCTATCAAGGTCTGTATTCAGTATTCTGTATTAAGTATTGAGTATAAAGAATTTTTAATTTTAAATTTTAAAATAATATTTTAATTTTTTAATTGATTGCCATTAACATTAATAAAAAAGGCCTACTCAGTATCAGAAAATACTTTGTAGGCCAAAATACTACTTTCGATTCTAAGAAATCATAATTTTTTTTATAATTTTTATTTCTGTATTTATTCCTCTACTCAAATCCTTAAAAAGAAGATCTATCCCTTTTTTACTAAAATAAGTGTGGGATGGTTCGTTTGTTCTCAAAACGAGTTGCAAGATGTTGTCTTGGACAGTTTTTCTCAGTCTAATAGTTTCGTAAGATAACTCTAAAAGGGATTTTAGAGTTTTGGCTTCCTTAACATAGTTATCAGAATACTGAATTTCAAAAACCATTTTAATCACCTCCTTTCTCTTTCAGAAATTTGTTTATATATAAAATATTAAATTTTCAAGGCTAGAAGATTTTAATAATCTCCCTAGCTGAATAATTATAATTAATCAGCGCTAATCTTAATAACCTTATATTACCATAAAATATATGCTATGTCAATATAAAATAAACAGCCCTGTTTAAGAGTAAGAACAGAATTTTATTTTACGATGAATCTTAATATTCTCACAATAGCTTCTAATGCGGTGATAAAAAACTTACCAACAGCCTTTAAGATAGCTAATAAATGACCCAAAATTCCAGACACAAATATCTGGTTTATTAAATGGCTTAACTCAGATAAGGCATTATAAACAAATTGTGAGAATTTGGTAACAAATTGATTCCAGTCCATATTAATAATAATTTTAAATTTTTCCTGCCTGCCGGCAGGCAGGAATTTTTAAATTAGCCCAATCGCCTTTTTGACTCTTTTTAAACTTTCTTTTTTTCCTAAGACTTCGGAAATTTCAAATGGACCAGGAGAGTCTTTTTGTCCTGACAAAGATACTCTCAAAGGCCAAAGCAACTTTCCCCTATTGCCTTGGTATGTTGGATTAGATTCAATAAAAGCATAAAATTTTGATTGTAAATTAACTCGATTAACATCTTCGTCATTGATTTGTTCTAAAATCGAGTAAGCATCAGTTAAGGATTGTTTAATTTCTGAATCAGTCCCCTCTTTCCAACTTAATAATGTCTTAGGATAATCGATAGTTTTTTTAAAGAAGAAATCAGAAGTTTTAAAAAGATCACTGAATTTATTTATTCTTGATAATTCGATTTCTAATATCTTATGAAGATAATCAGCATCAGGACGAAGAAAATCTTTTTTGGGAGCATAATTTGATAGATAATCAGAAAAATAGGTAAAAACTTTATCCGAAGGTAATCTTTTTAAATACTGAGCATTAAACCAGTTTAACTTTTGAAGATTAAAGATAGCTCCTCCTTTTTGAACTCTTTCCAATTCAAATCTATTAATAAGTTCTTCCGAACTCATTATTTCTTCTTCGCCATAAGGATGCCAACCTAAGAGGGCTAAGAAATTAACCATGGCCTCTGGTAGATAACCTAATTTTTGGTAATCTGTCAAAGCCATAGCTCCATGCCTTTTGCTTAATTTTGCTCTATCAGGACCTAAAATCATCGGTAAATGCGCATAAATAGGCCTAGGAAGGGCCAATGCCTCCTGAATAATAATTTGCTTGGGGGTGTTGGAAATATGGTCTTCTCCTCGAATTATATGCGTTATTTTCATTAAATAATCATCAATTACAGCGGCAAAATTATAAAGGGGCTCTTTTAAGCTTTTAGCTATCACAATATCCCCTATTAAATCTAAATTAAATTCTATTTCTCCTCTTATTAAATCATTGAATTTTATACTTGTCTTAGGCATTTTTATCCTAATAACTTTCGGCTTTTTGTCTTCCAAATACTGATTTACAGTCAATTCTGAAAGATTACGGCATTTCCCTGAATATTTAGGTGGTAATCCCCTAGAAACTATATCTTGTTTTTGGGCTTCTAATTCTTCTTGAGTACAAAAACAATAATAAGCTTTGTCTTCATCCAATAATTGCTGAAGGTATTTTGCATAAATATCTAATCTTTGGCTTTGTCTATAGGGTCCAAAATCTCCATCCCCCTCTTTTTCCGGGCCTTCATCCCAATCTAAACCTAACCAGCGTAATCCGTTTAAAATCTTGTCTTCATATACTTTCTTAGAACGTAATTTATCAGTATCCTCAATTCTTAAAATAAACTTTCCACCGGTTTTCCGGGCAAACAAATAATTAAAAAGAGCAGTTCTTGCGTTGCCAATATGAAAGAGACCAGTCGGGCTGGGAGCCATTCTGACTCGAGGAGCGAATAATTTTTGCGGAGTTTTAGGATCATCCATAATAAAAATTCAAAAATCAAAAATCAAAATTACAAATCAAAATTCAAAATTAATTATATAATCATAGATATTATACCGCAAACTAACGTTTTACGAAAGAGAGTTTTCTAAGAGATATTGAGCTATTTGTTCCGCGGCTTTTGGTTTAGCAAATGATTGGGTTGCCTGGCTCATTAATGCTAATTTTTTAGGATTATTTAAAGTTTGGAGAATCAAATCAGAGAAAATACTCGGTTTAAGATTATTTTCCTCAATGACTATAGCTGCTCCTGTTTTAGCATATTCATAGGCATTTTTCTTTTGATGATCCTGACTAGCCCAAGGTAAAGGAATGATAATGGATGGCTTGCCACTAGCAGCAATTTCAAAAATTAAGCCGCTGCCAGCTCGAGCAATAATCAAATCACTAATAGCTAAAACATCTTTTAAAGAATTTATGTTTGGAATTTGTGATTCCTCGAAAAAAGGAATTGGATGATAGTATTGTTTTTTCTCTTCATCTTGAATAATCTCTTGGAAAACAACTTCTGTCTCTTTTTTCACTTCTTGAAAATTATTATTTCCCACTTGATGGATGATTTCAACTTGATTAATGATTTTAGGAAGAACATCAAGGATTAAATCATTGATATGTTTGGAACCTTGAGATCCCCCAATAATAGTCAAAACTTGCTTTGAAGATAATCCCAATAATTTTTTTGTTGCTTCTGGGTTTATTTTTTCCGTAAATAAATCTTCACGAATGGGATTTCCAACTAAAATAGTTTTTTTAAGAGGAAAATATTGTTTTGTTCCTTCAAAAGAAATAAAAATCTTTTTACAAAATCTCCTTATGAGATGATTAACCAGACCAGGAATAAAATCGCTTTCATGGGTATAAGTTGGAATAAAGAAGATAATCCCCCAAAAAGTAACAGGAAAAGAGCCATATCCCCCTTTGGAAAAAATCAAATCTGGCATCAAAATATAAACATAAAATAGAGCTTGAAAAATACCAGCAATGGTTTTAAAAATATCCAAGAAATTTTGCCAAGAAAATTCTCTTCTGAATTTACCTACTGAAATTGTTTTAATCCCTATCCCCTCTTTTTGGATATAGGGTAAGGTAAAATCATTTGGACCAAGGTAAATAAGTTGTAATTCAATATTTTGAGCTAAAGCAATTTTCTTTAATTCTCGGCTAACGGCAATTAAAGGAAAAGTATGGCCGCCAGAACCGCCACCAGTTAGCAGAAAACGAAGTTTTTTATTAGCTAAAGTTTTCGATTTGAGAAAAGAGAGATCCATTATTTAATAAATTTTTAATTTTTAATTATTTGAAGCAATATTACTTATAATACCAAGACCTAAAAGATTAGTAATAAAAGCTGAGGAACCATAACTAATAAAAGGTAAAGGTATACCGGTAATAGGAATTAATTTACACATTGCCGCAATATTGATGAACGCTTGAAAACCAATTCCTGAAATAATTCCTATAATCACAAATTTACCATAAGGGTCAATTGTTTCTTTGGCAATACCAAAACCAGCAAAAACAAACAAAAGAAAGATTAAAAGAATAAATATTGAACCAACAAAACCAAATTCCTCGGCAATGATAGAAAAGATAGCATCAGTATGGCTTTCTGGCAGATAATTAAATTTTTGTATAGAATGACCAAATCCCACTCCAAATAATCCACCAGAACCAATTCCAATTAAAGATTGGAGACTCTGATATCCTTTGCCTAAAGGATCGATAGACGGAAACAGAAACGAAATAATTCTTTCTGATCGATATGAAGTTCCCGTAATTAAAAAGCCAAGGAATAATCCTCCTAAGAGAAAGACCGCGATTATTTGTTTCCAATTTAATCCAGCAGAAAAATATATTGCCAAAGAGCTTAAACCTAAAATAATAGATGTTCCAGTGGATGGTTGTTTAGCTAAAATTCCTGCGATTATACCCAAGGAAATAATATAAATTACAAAAGGTAGAGAAAATATTTTTCTTCTTTTTTCTAAGCTAAAATTATTTAAAACACTAGCTAAGAAAACAATATAGGTAATTTTGAGAAATTCAGAAGGTTGAAAAGATATGGGACCAAATTTTAGCCAACGATAAGCAGAATTAACCGGAGCTTTAAAGGGGCCAAGAAAGCATAAACCAACAAGAATCATGTTCAAAATCAAAAGAAAGAGCGCAATTTTCTTGAAAAAACGATAATTAATTTTTGAAGCTATCCAAGCAATAATTAATCCTCCCAAAACTCCTTGAAGTAATTGTCTTTTAACAAAATAGTAAACATTATTATGTTCTTCCGCACCGATAATCGAGGAGGCACTAATGAGACTCATTATTCCTATAATAATAAGAATAATAGTACAGACAAGAAGCGATTTTTGGTATTTTTCTTTGGCAATCATCTTAATCACATTGTATAATATTTTCTTTAAAAGCTCAAATAAGTTATACTATAGATAGAAAAATCTATGACCAAAGCTAAAAAAATCGTAAGTCTTTTGTTTATTTTGACTCTTTTAGGAGCAGCTGGTTTTGTAGGAATTAATGTTTATCAAAAACGTTTAGAGACTTTTGGAATTCTAAAAGCTACTCTCATACCAGAAAGCACAATAACAGTAATTAACGAAAAATTATATAAAAATCCGAATGGATTTTTGATTGTTAAGTTGTTGCCAAATCAATATAAAATCAATTTTAGTTATCCTGGTTATTCTGTAGTAGAAAAACAAATTGAGATTAAATCTCAGCAAACTTTAGATTTAGGGAAAATTTATCTTTTTCCTGTTTTTTGGCCAAAAGAAGAATTGATACAAAATGATAGTATAGATCAATTTTATGTTGATGAAAGTATGAATCATCTTATATTTTTCAAAAAAGTAGCTAAAAATTATGAATGGAATATTTATAATAGGAGCACTAAAGAGAGCCAAAAATTTTATCAAACCTCATCTCTGCCCCAAGAAATAATATTTTCACCGGATTCTAAAAAAATAATAACAATGATTAAGGATAATGATTGGAAAGTAGTATTTTTGCCTAAAAGTCTGATAGATACAGATATTAATCTAAATAATGAATTTTCTATTGGATTAAAACAGGCTAACTTGCAAACAAAACAATCGCCAAAAATCAAACAAATAATTTTTGCTCCCCAGAATGTCAATAATGAGGATGTTCTAGTGAGAACAGATCAAAGTCTTTATCGTTTTAATTATCTCGAAAGAACAATGATCCAGATAATTGATTCTCCCCTCTCGCCTTTTCTCTTAAGCGAAAATTATCTTTACTTTATCAAAGATAATGGACTTTTCACTAGTTTAAACTTAGATAGTTTGAAAGAACAACAATTATCTCTCTTTAGTTTTAAAGATGGTGATGAAAATTTAGATAGCATTATTATAAAAAAAGCTTCCCAGAAAAATACGTTTCTGATTATCAAGGATAATGGAAAAGCCTATCTCTTAAATGAAAAAACAGAAATTCCCCCAACTTTGGGAGAGATGATTGTTAATGGAGATTTTTCTTTAACCGGGAATCATCTTCTTCTATATACAAAGGAGAAAAAGATAATAATCTATGATTTAAATCAGGAAATCAAAACCGAGAAAAATCTTTATTCCGACTCTTTACCCCAGTGGTTTCTTGATGATGACTGTTTACTTTTCTCCAATGATAGCCAGTTAAAAATATATAATTTGGAAACTCAAGAGACTTGGCCAGTAATAAATGATTTAAAAAACAGTGATTTTATCTACGATTCTTCATTGAATTACATCTTCTATCTTTCAGCTACTGGTATAATAAAAATATCTTTGTAATTTATTCGTAAAATTATTAAATAAAAAAGCCGCTGTTAGTTCGATCTTAAACCTAATCAACGGCTTATTTTTTACTGTCTTATTAACCAATTTAATTTATCTTTTGCTCCACTGAGCGGCTTTTCTGGCTTTCTTCAAACCATATTTCTTTCTTTCCACCACCCGGCTATCGCGAGTTAATAATCCTTTTTCTCTAAGCAAGGGTCTAATTTTTTCATTTATTTGAGCTAAACAACGGCTGAGACCTAAACGGATAGCTTCTGCCTGACCAGTCATTCCTCCGCCTTTTACTTTTATTGAGATGAAAAATTTATTTTCTATGTTAGTTTCTTTGAAAGGACATAAAACTTTATTTTGCATTGAAAGAAGAGGAAAATATTGTTCTAGGGTTTTATCATTAATAAGAACCTGCCTCGCTTCTCTCGGCAGAACCTTTTTTCTCGTTTCGCTCGAAATAACCAGGCCTGGAGTTTCTTTGCTTAATCTAACTCGAGCTACGGCTTCTTTTCTGCGACCAATAGTTTCAATGTATTTTGTTTTTTGAATAAGAGTCTTTTTCCTCCCTGCCCGTCCGGCAGGCGGGGTTTCCTTTGAAACAATTTTTTTAGTTTTAGTAACCATATTTTTTAGTAACTATGAATTATAAATTAATTTTCAATCGTTTTAAACGACGGTCTCGAAGTTTATTTTTTGGCAACATTCCCCTAACAGCCATTTTTAGAATTCTTTCAGGGTCTTTTTCCCACATTTTTTCTAAAGTAGTTTCTTTTAAATGACCAATATAGCCAGTATGTTTATAATAAATTTTGGTTTTAGGTTTATTCCCTTTAAAGTTGATTTTACTAAAATTATTAACAACAACAGTAGTAGTTCCTGCTTTGTTGGGTTCAAAAGTCGCTTTATTTTTATCCTGAAGCAAAACGGCAATTTGTGAAGCTAATCTTCCTAATGATTGTCCTGTGGCATCTAGATTAATGGTACTATTAATAACTTTAGTCATAATTGTTTACTTAATGAGTTCTAATATTACTAAATCAGAAGCATCTCTCTTTTTTCTAAGAGAAGTTTTAATGATTCTGGTATATCCTCCCTGTCTTTTTAAATATAAAGGCGCTATTTCATAATATAATTTTTTACTGGCTTTATCTGGCAAGGCTGCTTTAATTCTTTTAAGTGACGTCAAATCTTGTTTTTTGGCAATAGTAATTAATCTTTCAATTTTTTTCTTGGTTTCTTTAGCTTTGCTTAAATTAGTAATAATTTTTCCTCGTATTACTAAATTAGCTGTTAATCCTTTTAACAGAGCTTTTCTTTGATCTGTCTTTCGATGGAATTTTTTTCCCTTTTTTAAGTGTCTCATAACTTACTTAAGCGTATATTCCAAATTTTTAAGGACTTTTTTTACTTCTTCAATTGATTTTTCTCCTAAGCCATCTAACGTTGATAATTTTTCTTCTCGATATCGTAATAATCTAGCTAAGGTTTTTATGCCATTATTAATTAAAACCTTTTTCGTTCTAGAGCTTAAATCTAGATCTTCAATTAATATATCTTTGGGTTCTTTTTTCTCTCGTTTAAATGCCGAGGAGGCACTGGCTTTTGTTTCTTCTACTTGAGAGGCAAATTTATTTTCAATTAAAGCAAAATGTTCTTTTAAAATAGCTGCTGCCTTGGCTAAAGCTTCGTCAGGACTAAGAGAACCATCGGTTTCTATTTCAATAATCAGTCGATTATAATCAGTTCTTTCCCCTACTCTCATATTTTCCAACTTAAAATTTACTTTTTGAACTGGACTGAAAATCGCATCAAGGCTAATAGTTCCAATAGGAAGTTTTTCTTTTCTTCTTTCTTCAGCTAAAACATAGCCTAATCCTTTTTCCACTGTAACTTCCATACTTAGCTTAGCTTTCTTATCAGTTAGAGTAGCAATATGTAACTCTGGATTTAAAATTTCAGCCAGAGGATTTTTCTCAAAATCTTTAGCAGCAATATCTTTTTCTCCGGTTATGTCCAATTTTAAAATCTGAGGTTCATTAGTAAAAAGCTTAACCCTTAGTTGTTTTAAATTAAGCATAACATCAAGAGCGCTTTCCACCACATTAGGTATGGAGCTAAATTCATGCTGAATACCTTCTACTTTTAATGAAGTAACAGCCGCCCCTTCAATGGAGGAAATTAAAACTCGTCTTAAAGAATTGCCAAGAGTAATACCATAACCTGGGTATAAACCTTCAATTTCAAATTTTCCGTAATTTTTTAATTGTTCGATTTTTTGAATGGATGTTGGTAATTGGAACATACCTTAGATAATTTTAAATTTTTAATTTTACCTGCCTGCGCAGGCAGGAATTTTTATTTGCTGTAAAACTCAACAATGGATGGAAAATCAATAGCCATTTTTAATTCTTCTAAATCTGGCTCGACAATAATTTTTCCTACGAGTTTCTCAGAATCTAATTCAAGAAATTTTGGAGGATTATATTTTTTAAGTCGGTCTTTTATGTCTTTGAAAGCATTACTTTTAAGACTTTTAGGATTGACTGAAATTGTATCTCCCTTCTTTACAATAGCTGAAGAAATATTATGTTTTCTTCCATTTAGAAAGAAGTGACCGTGAGAAACTAATTGCCTTGCAGCAGCCCTATTCAAAGCAAAACCCAATCGATAAATCACATTATCAAATCGACTTTCTAACATGCCAGCTAAGATTTCCGGAGTCGCCCCTTTTTTCTTATAAGATAGATCAAAATAACGATGAAACTGTCTTTCTCTTATACCATAAATTAGTTTTGCTTTTTGTTTTTCAATTAATTGTCTGCCATATGGGGTTAAAGTGTGTCTTCTTTTGCTTTTTCCATGATATGCTATACCTCTTCTTACCATCGAACATTTTGGAGTATAGCATTTTTCCCCTTTAAGAAAGAGTTTTTCGCCAACTGCTCTACATTTTTTGCAATTAATATCCATAAATAAAATAATTAAACTCGACGTAATTTTGGTGGTCGGGGTCCATTATGAGGAATTGGAGTAACGTCTTTAATTAAATCAATATTAACTCCGTGACTAGCTAAAGCTCTGATTGATGATTCTCGACCACCTCCAATTCCTTTAACATAAATCTCAACTGTTTTTAACCCACTTTTCTGTACTTTTTGAAGTAAAGATTCTATTACCTTTGAAGCAGCAAAAGGTGTGGCTTTTTTTGGACCCTTGAATCCTAAAGCACCAGCTGAACTCCAAGCAATTAATTCTCCATTAAGCTTAGTTAAAGAAACCAAAGTATTATTATATGAAGCGATAATATAAATTCTTCCCTTTTCTAATTGGGCTTGAGTAGCTTTTGTTTGAGAAGTAGTTATTTTTTCTTCAATTTTTGATAAATCTTCCCCTGATTTTGTAATAACTCTCTTTTTCCCCATTTTAATATTTTAATTTTGTATTTTATTACAGAGCGAACCCTTTTCTCTTGAGCGACATTATGGAGCCAAAGATACAAATATACGAAGAGAGCGAGAGGAAAGCCGGAACTGAGCGCAGCGACATTCCGGAAGGTTTCCCGAAGCGAACGAGTAATATTTCGAGCGAAGCGAGAAACAAGGTTCTGTTGAACGAAGTGAAACAGGTTCTTATTTGTCTTTGGCGGAATATCAGGAGCGAAAGAGAAAGGGTGAGCGATTGTTATGTTGGAGATGCTGCTTTTTTCCTTCCTGAACCAACAGTTTTTCTGACATTACCTCTTATTGTTCGAGAATTGGTTTTTGTTCTTTGTCCTCTAGTTGGCAATTTTCTGATATGTCTAATTCCTCTATAAGCATTAATCTCAATTAATCTCTTAATATTAGCTTTGATTTCTCGTTTCAGATCACCTTCAATTTTAATGGCTTTCTTTTCAATTAATTCTTTTAAGGTGTTAATTTCTTCGTTTGTTAAATTCTTTGATTTTTTATGAGGATCAATTTTTACTTCCTGGAGAAATTTCTTTGCTAAAGAAGGACCTATCCCATAGATATAGGTTAAAGAAACATCAATATTTTTATTCTCTGGGATATCTACACCTAAAATACGAACCATAAAATTATCCTTGTCTTTGTTTATGTTTAGGATTAGTGCAAATGACATAAAGGCGGCCTTTACGTCTAACCATTTTGCAATTTTTGCAAATTTTTTTTACAGAAGCTCTAACTTTCATGATTATTACAATCGATAAATAATTCGACCCCTTTTAGGATCGTAAGAAGAGAGTTCTACTAAAACTTTATCTCCGTTTAGAATTTTAATTCTATGAAGGCGAAGTTTCCCAGATAAGTGGGCTAAAACTTCTTCTCCATCGGTTAATCGAATTCGAAAAATCGCATTACGTAAAGCTTCGGTTACTATTCCTTCTTTTCTCAACGCATCTTCTCGGGGCATAAACGTTTTTAGTTTAACAAAATATACGAATTTAGTCAATAAAAATCTTAATTTTATTGAAATTAGTAGGCACTTTTTTAATCCAAAAAGGAAAAAGATTAACTTTTATTTCCTCTATCCCATCCATACTTTTTAGAATGATTTCTAACTCTTTTTGGTTTTTACCAGCAACATCCTTTTTAATCTCATCTTGAGAAAGGTGATAACAAATAGTTTGTTTGACAGATATTATCAATTTCAACGTTCCTTTCTCAAAATCAGGCTTGATGTCCTTATATTCTATAGTAGGATCACCGCAATAATCATATTGCTCTGGTTTTTTAACATCAAACTGGATTCTTATAAACCCAATAAGATCTTGTTCCCTGAGAGCAATAACCCTGATTTCTCCAGCAGCAGTTACAGTAAAGCTTTGACGGAAATCTCCAATTGAAACATCGCTGCTAACTTTCGTAATTTTAATACCGCTTTTGGCACCGTCAATAATTTTTAAATTATTGGGAATTTTATTTTTTAAATCTTCGTTTATTTTATTTTTTATATTTTCTAAAATAGCATCTTCAGCTTTTTTTAAATCTTCGGCAGTAACCATTGGAACTGAGCCTAAGCTTCCTCCAGTCATTGATTTATTGCTAATTCCATAAAAACCATCAAACTATGATGTTCCCTTAAAACCAGGAATAGTAAATTTACAATTATCATTACAGGCAATAATATTATACTCTGGTCCTGATGTAGCAGCAGTGACATTGACATCTATTGATGAAGGTTCGAGTTTGCCATTTTTCATTGTTGCTCCAGGGATGACTATACGGGAATCTAAACGAAAAATTTTACCATCAGGAGTTTCAAACCGAGTATTAGCTACTAATATCTGAGGGGCAGAAGAAAAATTATTGATAATAGTAATAATTCCTTTGGCCATTTGTTCATCTTTGCCTTGACCAGTACTTTTAAATTCTTTTTCATCATTTTCTGAAAAAATAAATAAATTACCTGGAATGACTTTTTGGCTATAATTAGCCTCAGTGATATTTTTATCGATCAAAATCCCATCACTATCAATAGATAGAGTTAGTTTTTTAGAATTAATAACTACTTCAGCTTTAGTTAAAACAACAAATCCTAAATAATAAAAAAGACCAAGGAAAACCAAAGGTAAAATAATATTGAAGAGTTTCTTTCTTTTTGTTTTTATTCTCGTTTCTCCAGCTTGAAAAGGCGCTTCGTAAATCTCCGGCCCCTTTATGATTTTTTCTTCTTCTAAGCTGGTCTTTTCTGGTTCTTCTTCTACCATAGGTAAAGGAGTTGATTCAATTCGGATCATGATATTTTCCTCTTTTTCTTGATATAAAACATGTTCTTCTTGTTTTAGTTTCTTTTCCTTTTTTTCTAAAGTATGAGGAGGATAAATATCAATTACTTTTTTCTTTTTAGCATTTTGCATACGTTTGAATTAATTACTTCCTAATTAGTATATCAAATTTATTTTGATATATCAAAGATTATTCTACTCCCAAACCAAACAGACTCGGATATGTTGTCACAAAAACACGCTATCAAATTCCCCTGCGAGGAATTTGCGCTCGAGCTCGGCCTCGCTCTCTCTTTCGCTTTGCTCGTTCGAACTATGCCCGCTAGGCCTGCGCTACGGTTTTTGTTAACAATATATCCTCGCCTTTTTAAAGAACGAGCTCTTCACTCTATTGTTGCTTTAATTCTTCTGATTCCTTGCCCTACTGCTTCTTCTTTAATAATTTTAAAATGACCAAGTTCGCCAGTAGATTTTGCATGTGGACCGCCACAAATTTCTTTCGAGATAAAATTATCTTTTTTTCCTATGGTATAAACTTTGACCCTTTCTCCATACTTTCTCTCAAAAACTCCTACTGCTCCTTGTTTTTTAGCATCTTTTAATAATATTTCTTCAGAAAGCACAGATAAATTATTTTGAATTGCTTCGTTTACTATTTTTTCCACTTCTATTTTTTGTTCCATAGTAAGTTTTCCAGTATAAGAAAAATCAAAACGAAGACGTTCAGTAGTAATATTTGAACCCTTTTGCTCTACATGTTCTCCAAGCACCTTCCTTAAAGCAGCCAAAAGAAGATGGCAAGCAGTATGAAGTTTTTTGGTTTTTTCGGAAACATCAGCTAATCCACCTTTAAACTTACCAGCAGCAGCAGTTCGAGAAAGTTCTTGATGTTTGATTGATTCTTCCTTAAACTGTTCTGGATACTTTATTTTAATGCCAGACTTAAGTAATTCTTCCTCAGTTATTGCAAAGGGAGTTCCAGAAGTTTGGTATAAATCAAAAGCCATCTTTCCTGTTATTTCTTTTCCACTACTCAATAAATCTTTTACATGTTTTGATGTTTTTTCTAATACCTTATTGAATTTAATTTCCTCTTTTTCCAAATTATTCATTATAAATTCAAAATTATGGATTAATTCAGGGTAAATTAATTTATAATCATTAACTATAACTTTTGCTATTTCTTGGGCCCAAGACTTTTGTTTAATACCTATTTGCCGGCCATAAAAAATAGCCCTTCGAATCAATCGACGAACTATATAACCCTGCTCAACCTTGGAAGGAACAATTCCTTTATCGTCACCCATAATAAAAGTGGCAGCTTTTAAATGGTCGGCAATAATCTCAAATGGTTGCATATTGCCTTGATATTTATGTCCTGATAATTCTTCAATCTTTTCAATAACATTAATAAATAAATCTATCTCAAAAATATTATTCTTATTCTGACTTACCATAGTAATTCGCTCTAAACCACCCCCAAAATCCACATTTTTTTGCGGCAAAGGTTCAAATCCTTTTTTAGAACGAATAAATTCTATAAAAACGCTATTGCCAATTTCAATGAAACGTCCGCAATTACAATTAACATGACAAGGTTCATTGCGCCATTTGGAATTCTCATGGCGTTTTAAGTTTTCCCCTAAATCATAAAAAACTTCGCTATCTGGACCTCCAATTTCTCCTCTGGGCATATTGGCCGGAACTCCTGAACGTGACCACCAATTTTTACTTTCGTCATAATAAAAAATACGACCCCCCTGAAGTCCATGTTCATCAGAATAATCTACATCATTGGCTTCGATTCCAATTTTTTTAAAAATATCTTTCCAAATCTGAACAGACTCTGAGTCCTTGCCAATGCCGATTTCTTTATTGCCTCGAAAAACAGTAACGTAAATTCTTTTAGGATCCAATTTTATCTCTTTAATTAGAAATTCAAAAAACCAATTTAATTGTTCTTCCTTAAAATAATCGCCCAAAGACCAATTACCCAACATTTCGAAAAAAGTAGTATGGCGATTATCTCCTATTTCTTCAATATCTTCAGCCCGAAATGATTTTTGAACATCTACCAACCGCTTGCCTTCAGGGTGAGGCTCTCCCATTAAATACGGCACTAAAGGCTGCATTCCTGAACCAGTAAATAAAGTAGTCGGATCATTTTCCGGAATTAAAGAAGCAGAAGGAATTATTTTATGTCCTCTATTTTCAAAGAAATCTAAGAATTTTTTTCTTAATTCTTCTGAATTCATAAAAGGTATCCAGCTTCTTTTAAAATTTCTTTTGTGACTACCCTATCATCAAAAGGTATTTTTTTGTTTTTATAAAGCATAAACTGCTCGTTTCCTCTACCTAAAATAACTATTAAATCATTGTCTTGGACCTTTTTTATTGCAGTTTTGATGGCTTCTCGTCTATCAAGAATAATTAGATATTTATCTTTAGAAAGATCATTCTTTTTGGCAAAATTCAAAAAATCTTCTTTTGCTTTTTGAGGTGATTCATCTTTGGGGTCATCTTCGGTTATAATCACTAAATCAAAGAAATCAGTAGTTAATTTGGCTAACATTTCTCTTTCTTCCAAAGGACTTTCATTAAAAGTGCCGTAAACCACGATTTTTTGTCTTGGTTGATAATCACTTTTTATGAAATCAATCAGGTTTTGAAAAGCTAAAGGAGTATTGGCTTTGTCAACAATAATATTAAAAGGTTGCGCTAAAACAATCTCTAATCTTCCAGGAATGCTTTCTATTTCTTCCAAACCAGTTCTTATTTGCTCTTCAGAGATTGGTAACTTATATACGGCACCAATAGCAGCCAAGGCATTTAAGAGATTAAAAAGAGCTGGAATTTTTAATTTTAAATCAAAAGTTTTATCTTGGCAATGAACAACTGATCCTGTTGCCCAAATATCACAGTTAGAATTAAAACCGTAAGTCAAAACTTTTGCTTGAGTATTTTTTTTAAATAAATTAAAATATTCACTTTCCTGAGGTAAAATCGCCGTGCTTTTTTTAGATAAATAACGAAAGAGTTTTAACTTTTCTCTTATATAATTTTCCATTCCTCCATGAAGAACAACATGGTGATTATAGGCAATATTGGTTAAAACAGCAGTTTTAAACCTTAAACCGTATGTTCGCCAATACATTAATCCAAAAGAAGACACTTCAATAATTACCACTCTTATTTTCTTTTGCACCATTTTTCTTAATAAACGATGAAGTACAAAAGGATTTGGAGTTGTTCCAGGTCCCTCACCCTGTTCATAAATCAATTCGTCATCAACAAAATAACCAGCTGTACCAATTAAACCGGTTTTAATGCCTGCTTTTTCGAGAATACTTTTAATCATAAAAGTAGTGGTAGTCTTGCCAGTAGTTCCAGTCACTCCAAGAAGAATTAATTTCTTAGAAGGAAATCCAAACCATGCAGAAGCTATCAAAGCTAATACTTTTCTTAAAAAAGAATTTTTCTTTAATGATTTCGGGATTATTTTCTTCAGAATATTTACTATCATTCTAAAAATTCTTTTATCTTTTGAGACTGGGGGTGTTCTTTCATTTTTTCTAAGGTTTTGGCTTCAATTTGTCTGATTCTTTCTCTCGTCACTCCGAATTCTTTTCCTACTTCTTCTAAAGTATGATTGATGCCATCTTCTAAACCAAATCTCATTTTAATGATATCTCTTTCTCTTTGGGCAAAAGATGGATCCAGAAGAATATTTCTTATTAAGTCTCTAAGAATTTGAAGATTGGCATATTCATCTGGACCAGGAGTTTTTTTATCAGGAACGAAATCCCCTAATTCACTAGTTTCTTCGTCACCCTCTCCTCCTCCTATTGATTGGTTTAAAGAATAAGTATCTCGAGAAATTTGTATTAAATAAAGGATTTCGTCTAAGCTTTTGTCCATTTCTTTGGCAATTTCTTCTGGCAGAGGATCTCTGCCTAAACTTTGGGCTAAAGCTCTTTTAGTTTTTAAGTATTTGGTAATTGTTTCTACCATGTGAACTGGAATTCGAATAGTCCTTCCTTGATCAGCTAAAGCTCGAGTAATGGCCTGTTTAATCCACCAAGTGGCATAAGTAGAAAATTTAAATCCCTTTTTATAATTGAATTTATCAACGGCTTTAGATAAACCAATATTTCCTTCCTGAATCAAATCTAAGAGGCTCATATTGCTGCTGCGACCAATATAACGCTTAGCAATAGAAACCACCAATCTTAAATTGGCTTCGATCATTTTTCTTCTCGCTTGTTCATCGTCTTGATCAACTTTTTTTGCCAATGCTCTTTCCTCATCTGGAGTTAAAAGTGATATTTTCCCTATTTCTCTCAGATATGATTGCACATTATCGCTTATTTCCTCTGTTTCTCTAAAACGCAAACTTTCTTTTAATTCTCTCTTTGTCACTTCTGTTTTAGGTAAAAGTAAATCTCCGCTTTCAATAATATCAATATTAGCTTCAGCTAAAGAATCGTAGATTTTTTCTAACAAATCAATATTTTCTTCTACCTTAGGAAAATATTTTAAAATCTCGTCTTGAGTGACAAACCTTCGACCTTTTCCTCTTTTGATTAATTCCTCTATACTTATTTCTCCCAAAGCTTTCTTTTGACTAAATTTTTTCTTCTTGGACTTCTGTATTTTTTTCTTTTTGATTCTTTTCACGATTCTTCTTTTTCGAGTTATTTTTCGTTTTATTTCTCTCTTTTTATTCATATAAATCAATTTTTAATTTTGTAATTTTAATCTTTAATCTTAAGACTCAGATATGTTGTCACAAAAACACGCTATCGATTTTCCCTGCGAGAAAATCAGCCTCTTTGCTCGGCCTCGCTCGTCGCTTTCGGCGACACCCTGCCCGCCCCGCCTGCGCGGGCAGGTCGGCCTGCGCTACGGTTTTTATAACAACATATCCTCGCCTTTTAAAGAGCGAATCCTTATCTCTTGAGCGATTATTACAATAATTCTTTCGATAATTGACCAAATTGCTTAATTAAATCTTGTATTTGCTTTTCATTTTTATCTTTCTCCGCCGTCATCATCTCATTTTCTATTTTTTTAAGCTTGATTTTTACAGCTTCTTGTTTTAAATCAGATAACTGTTTATTCATCTCTTCTTTTAAAGAAACATTGAATTTTTCAAGCATTTCTAATTCATAGTCAGCTCTTAAAGCTAATTCATTAATCTTATCAATTATTTCTTCCTTGAAATTCATTTTTTGTAAATTTTTTAATTCTAAGTCCTGCGAAAGATCAGCCCTAAGAATGATTTCTAAAATTTCAGATATTTCTTCGGGAAAATATTTTTTATGTTCCTTGACTTCTTCTTTAAACGAAAAATCTTTGATCAGAAAAGCTATAATTCTTTCTCCTAAAATTTGACATCTTGGTTTTTCTAAAATAGTAGTCAGAACAACACTGGAAGAATATTGATATTCATGTTCATTTTCGTCAATTAATCCTGAGCCTTGTCGATGGGTGACTGATTCGATGGTAATTCTTTTTAACTCGTCTTCTAAAGCGCGAATATCTATATTTACATAGCGAGAAATTTTTTCTAACCAAAAGGCTTTGTCTAGAGAATTAATTAATTTTTTCACTTTCGGAAGAAAGTAAGAAATAACTGTTTTTTTCCCTTCTAAACTATTAATATCCCCCATTATTTGAGCCCTTTTGAAATAAAAATCCATAATCGGAATAGCTTTTTCTAAGAGGATTTTAATTTCTTGAGAATCTTTTATTTCTAACAAGCAATCAGCTAAATCTTTGCCTTGAGAAAGCTGAAGGATTTTGACATTAAATTCTTTAGCTAACGCTAAATCAATGCTTTTTTCAGCAGCTTTTTCTCCAGCTTCATCCATATCAAATCCCAAAATTAAGGTGTTATTGTATTTCTTAAGAATTGTTAGGTGATAGGAAGTGAGACTGGTGCCAGAAGTGGCCACTATATTTTTAATTCCTGCCTGCCAACCCATTAAAAAATCCATTTGTCCTTCCACTAATAAAGTCGTCTCGAGTTGATGCAGATAAGTTTTTGTTTTGGACAAACCATAAAGAATTTTACTTTTATCAAAAACCAGGGTCTGCGGCGTATTCACATATTTACCAACTGCTTCAATATCTTTAATGGTTTTTAAAGGACTTTTATCTTGGAAAATTCTTCCTGTAAAACCAACGATATGACCATTCGCATCTTCAAGAGGAAACATAATGCGAGAACGAAAACGATCATAAAGATCTGTAGGACGGGTGTTCTGAGATTTCATACTAATTTCTGCTATTTCCTGACGATTAATAACTAAACCACTTTGAGCAATATCTTCTGGTTTAAAACCTTCCTTTATTAAAAACGATAATAAATTCCTCCAATCATCTAAAGCAAAACCTAATTTAAATTCCTTTATAGTCTCTTGAGTTAAACCTCGTTTCAAAAGATATTCTAGAACTTCTTTATTTTTTTGAAGATTAATCTCAAAAAATTGAGCTGCTTTTTCATTCAAATCAAGAATTTTTTGTTTTTGAGAATTGATTTCCGGGCTTTCATAAGTTAATTTCACTCCAGCTTTATCAGCGGATATTTTTAATGCCTCTTTGAATTCTATATTGTCAATTTTCATTAAAAAACTCACTGCATCTCCTCCAGCGCCGCAGTTACCTACTACAAAGTTAGAAGCAACATAGGAATGATCATCGGCTACTGTTAAATTATAAACACTTCCTTTAAAATACTTTCTTGAAATACTAGTAATAGGAGAAATCCAATAAAAAGTATTTTTTTCTTTATCTTCATAGAATTGAGAAAAATTCAATTTATAGATATCCTCCCAACAAATGATAAAAGATTCTTTATGATGGACACCTCTTTTATCAATTTTTTCTTTTTCTACTCGAAAAGTAGGGGCAATTTTTGCTCTTAACAATATATCCCTTAATTGTTCAGCTAAAGTTAAAGAAATAGTAGTAATAACTTTAGATTGTCGTTTTCTTTTACAGCCATTCACTTCTTTTGTATACCCATCTCCCTTCCAAATGGCTTCTAAGATAGTCTTCTCTTTTTTTAATGGTAAATACTGAAAAGTAAAAGGAATATGTTTATTCTTTGCATATTTACCACAAAGATTCTCAAAAATATTAGCTAATTTAGCATTACAAGCACTAACTTCTATCCCGCTCTTGTCTTTTCGAACATGGATAGAAGTTTTAATATGAAAAATATTTTCTATTAAAGTTTTGATTTCTTCGGCAAAATTTATTTCTTTATTCCCTAAACTAAATCTGATATAAGCCCGGTGGTTGCTACCTTCAGCAATATAATAACCAAGAAGTTTCAAAAAATTATCATCCACTTGGATTTTGGTAGGAATTTTTTTAATAGTTGGCCCAAAATTACTGATTTTCTTATTATAAAATTTCTCTAAATCTATAATCTTTATCTCCTTAATTTCTTGATTAACTGGAAAAAGAAGGTAATCATTGACTTTTAGCTGAGAAGCGGGTATTTTTTCTATCTTATAGTTCAAATAATATTTAGCTGGACAATGCCTATTACAATTCCATTGGCAAATTCTTGTCTGGCGGCCTTGATACTTGCAGTTTTTCGTCTTTATTACAAACACTTGGTGATCTGTCGTCAGAGAAGTTATCTCATTAGATTTTCTTACCCGAATATTGATCAAATCACCCTCATAAGGACGCCAAAGAGTTCTTACTACCGGCCGGAACCTTCCTCTAGAAGTCAATACCATATTCCCTTTTTCTATTTCTTCTATATTATGGTAACCTTTTTCTGTCTTAATAAGAGATCGGGCGGGAAAACACCCAAAACAATGAAAAATCTGACGCGAAGGAGATACAATAAAAGAAGGGGTTTTTTCCTTATGAAAAGGACAAAGAGCTTTATAATTAGCCCCTGCTTTCTGGAGTTTCACGTATTGGCCAATCACCTCCACAATATCTAATTTGCTTTTAATTTCTTCTAATTGAGAGAACATGAGAGATAAATTTTTAATTTTTTGTCACCACTTGATTTTTCCCTCGCTTTTTAGCTTGGTACATTAATTTATCAGCTTTATTAATGATTACCGCTAAAGTTTTTTCTTTCTTGGGAACAATCAATCCCACACTAACAGTTAAATGCAAACCAACTATTTTGGTTTGAAATATTACTTGGCATAATTTTTGAGTGATTCTCTGAGCATTGACTTTGTTAACATTTACTAATAAAATAACGAATTCCTCATCTCCCCAACGGCCTATTAAATCAGTTTTTCGGAAAGTTAATTTAAGAAATTTAGCTAATTGTTTTAATACTCTATCCCCTCTTTGATGTCCATATTTATCGTTAATCTTTTTAAAATCGTCGATATCTAAAAAGATAAAGGCTAAACTAGCAATTTCATTTTTTCGACGTTTTCCCCTGCCTGCGCAGGCAGGCTTGTCCTCCCTAAAGGATTTGAAGTAATTTCCTCCAATCTCTGAAAACCCTCTCCGATTATAAACATTAGTTAAAGCGTCCAAATAAACTAATTTTTTCAATCTTTTAATCTCCTTTTCGAGAAGTAAGATTTTAGATTCAGGGTTTATCATCAAGTGTAATATTGTAACAGAATTAAAATTTTTGGCAAAAAGATCACTAAACCAATGATTATTGAAGCAAAAATAGCAATAGCTACTGATCCAGCTATTAAATCTTTAATAATTCTTATTTTATCAGATAAATTAGGTTCAAGATAATCTAATATTTTCTCCAGAGCTGTATTTAAGGCTTCTAGAGAAAGAACCATACTCATAATCAAGATAAGGATAAGCCATTCAAAATAAGAAATTTTCATCACAAAACCAAGAAGAATAACAAACAAAACACTCATCAACATCGCTCTAAAATTGTGCTCCTGATTGCTAATTTGAATTCCCTGAAAAGAATATCTAAAACTCTTCAATATTTTTCTTAAAGACATTTTCATATTATTGGTAACTTCTTTTTAATTTTTTCTTTTGAAAATAACTTTCGAAAGCTAATTGGATTAATTTATCCAGTAATTTGGAATAGGATAAGCCAGAAACTTGCCATAATTTAGGATACATACTGATTTGAGTGAATCCAGGAATAGTATTTGCCTCGTTTACTACTAATTTTCCTGAAGGTTTTAAGAAAAAGTCTATCCGTGCCATCCCTTGCAATTTTAATGTTTGAAATACTCTAACGCTCAGTTCTTGTATTTTTTTAATCAATTTTTTCGGCAAAGGAGCCGGAGCTAATAATTTCGCTTCTTTCTCCTTTGGATCCAAATATTTTGCTTTATAGGAATAGAAAGAACGAGACCTAATTTCTCCCGGTAAAGAAGCTTTAGGATCAAAATTGCCTAAGACTGAGCATTCTATTTCTCTTCCTCTAATAAATTTTTCAATCATAATTTTTGTGTCGTATTGAAAGGCTTCTTGGACAGCTTTATTAATTTTTTTTCTGGTAAAGACTTTAGATACCCCTACTGAAGAACCTAAACAAACCGGTTTTATAAAAAGAGGAAAATGAAATTTCTTTATCGTCTGACTGATTTTATTTTTTTTCTCTGCTGATTTGTCTTTTTTTTCTATGATAATAAATTCTGCGACGGGTATTTTTTCAGCTATTAATAATCTTTTAGTTATTTCTTTATTCATCCCTATTGCTGAACCAATAACGTCTGCCCCTACATAAGGGACATCTAAAAGTTCTAAATAACCTTGGAGACAACCGTCTTCTCCATATGTACCATGGATTAAAGGAAAAAATATGTCTATTTTAAGTAAATTTCTTTTTCTTTGCAAGCTGAAAATCTGGCTACAATTTTTAGATTTTAAAAGAACTATTTCTTCCAAAGAAGATCTAAGTTTCCATAATTGGCCCTTGATATCAATTATATCTTTAAGATTACGGGAAAAATACCACTTTCCTTTTTTATCTATGGCTATGAGTACTCTCCGATACTTTTTTTTATCTATATTATTATAAACGCAAAAAGCTGAGCGCAAAGATACCTCATGCTCTCCGCTTCTTCCTCCGCAAATAATGGCAATCACCTGCTTTTTCATTTAAAAATTCCCTTAATAATCTTTTTAATTTCTTCGGTTTTCGGAGGTGGTTTTTCTTTTCTAAAAGAAGCTGTATTCTTTATTTCTTTTAAACAATCTTCGCAATACACTGGTCTATTAGGATCAGGTCGAAAAGGAACGATAATGGATTTACCGCAGTTAGAACAGACAGCTTCCCATCCTTCTTTAATTGACTGGTTATTTTTTGGCTTTTCTTGTTTTTCTGAGGATGAAAAATCTAAAAATTCCCAGTGCCTCATAGTATTTTCCACCTCTTCTCGTTTAAAAGTGTAGTGTTCTCGAGAATATTGAATGATTTCTTGAATAAAAGATTCTGGAGGTAAAGCGTTTGGTGGAATGTTCATCCCAGAAAATCCTTTAGTCAAATAACCATCAATCATTAACTTAATATAAAAATTAAAATTTGGCAGATTTATGATATCTTCTTGACTAAAATCCGGTATAAAATATTTTTCTAAAAGTTCTGCATCTTCTGGGCCAGCTCGAAAAGTTATTAAAGTTCCGATATTACCAAAAATAGCATCCCTGACCATATCATTTAATTGAGCAATGTACTGATGAGCTAAAATTAAATCAAGACGATACTTTCTCGCTTCTGCAAAAATGTTAGCAAAAGATTCTGTAGAAAAGTTTTGAAATTCATCAATATACAAAAAGAAATCTTTTCTCTCATTTTCTCGAATATCAATCCTCGACATAGCCGCTAATTGTAATTTTGTTATTAATAAGGCTCCTAAAAGAGCAGAATTATCTTCTCCTATCAATCCTTTAGAAACATTAGCCAAAAATATTTTCCCGCTATCCATTATTTCTCTTAAATCTATCTTCGATGTCTTTTGACCGATAATGTTTCGTATCAAGGGATTAGAAATAAACTGTCCTACTTTATTTTGAATAGGAGCGATAGCTTCAGTGGCAAAACGATCGTTATAGCGGCTGAATTCTTTTTCCCAAAAAGATTTGACCACTGGATCGGTTACTCTTTCTACAACTGCTTTCCTAAAATCATTATCGGCTAACATTCTGTTAACGCCTAAAAGGGTAGAGCCCGGATATTCTAATAAAGCTAAAAGCGTATTATTTAAAATGTATTCCATTCTGGCTGACCAAACATCTGGCCAAATCTTTTTAAATACTCCCATTAATCCCGCTACTACCAAATGTCTTAACTCGAGGGGCACTTCTTCAATTACGTTGAAAGCTATCGGCCATTCTAAATCACTTGGATTAAAATAAACCACATCTTTTATTCTTTCTTTGGGAATAAAATGGATAATTCTTTCTATTAATTCGCCATGAGGATCAATAATTCCTACCCCTTTGCCTCCCTGAATATCTTGAATAGCCATATTTTCAATCATGGTTGTTTTACCAACACCGCTTTTACCAATAAGATACATATGCCGACGCCTATCGTCAGTTTTAATGCCAAACCTCTCAAAATCGTTACGAAAATTCGTTATTCCAATATAAGAAAGATCTTTCATAGATTAAGTAGGTAGGTTAGGTGGAGCTTCGCCTTTACGTGACAAAGACCTAATTAAAGCTGGGGCTTTCACTTTCAAAACCGGGAAGTGATAAACTGAAGCTAATTCTTCAGTATTTAAAATAATTGTTTTTTTAATTTCTTCTCTCTGTTTAAATTTTCGATAAAAATTTAATTTCTTAAAAAAAGTCCTTCTTGTTTTAAATAGTCTTAATTTTATTTTAGTAGAAGCTAAATCATTAATTTTGAAGGCATTAAGATTTTCAGTATTAAACTGTTTAAAATAGGCGGGGAAAGCTAAGCTATTTGTTTCATCATAAATTGACCTTGGACTAATATAAATAAATCTGATTGAAACCTTGAAACCTAATTTCGAAATTTTTTGTTCTATGCGTTCTATTTTTTCTTTATCGCCAGAGGAGAGTGGAGAAGAAACAAGTTTTTCTTCTTTTTTTTCACCTGGCCAAACTGGCAAAGTATAAAAAGCCGTAATTAAGTTTCTAATGAAAGAACCGATCCAGTCTTGCCAACCTACTTTTTCCTCTTTTTTGCCTAAAAGTTTATTGATTTCCTTTTGGCCGTCTTCTATCCATTTCTTTTCTTTTTCTGAAGTTAAGGGTGAGATTATCATCTGAAGAATTAAATATTCCGATGATTGAAGCTGGCTTGCTGATTCGATAAGATTCGCCAGAGGATCGATTCTTTTTTCTTCTTTGACTTCTTCAAAAAGAGGATAAGTTCTTATAGGAAAATGATCGGCATTTTTAAAAATTATTTCTGAGCCGTATAAATCAAAATCTTTATTCGGCAGGAAAGGAGGAAAAGTGGAAAAATAATCATAGACTTCTTTAATATCTACTTCTGGGTATTGAGCATAAAGTTGAGATTCAAATAATTTTCTATATTCTTTAGGTAATCTAATCAAAAAATTAATCT
>Ga0315294_10000123_pt1 | contig 79995 bp, 68 predicted proteins | sample YL17G13_40_MG_FD_203626 | JGI IMG/M metagenome (GOLD analysis project Ga0315294, IMG submission 203626) | Sediment microbial communities from Yellowstone Lake, YNP, Wyoming, USA - YL17G13_40 | ecosystem: Environmental > Aquatic > Freshwater > Lake > Sediment | place: USA: Wyoming | collected... | reverse complement strand
CCGTTTCACCCGAACTGCCCATGATCCCCGTCGTTCCTGATAGTGTTTCCATCTTCTTTCCTCCCCCGCCCATCTACATTAATTTAACATAGGGGGAGTGTCCCAGTCATGTTGGCACAGAGGGCGTAGTGCATCGGCAATAACCGTAAACGCCTGTGCATTGGTCAAATGGCGGAACAAGATTTGGATCATTTATTGCCGAATCAACCAAAATTTTCTTGCCGTTCATTTTTCGGCAAAAAGAACAGCTGTTTTCTCCAGCTGCAAGAATTTCAAAATATTTGACAACCCCTGATTGCTTGTATTTCTGAATATTTTTCTGATTTATTTCTCTGAAAGTTCTTACTAATTCTAGGCGTTCGTTTTTCAATAATTCCTCGTGCTGCTCCTCTGTATAGAGAATCCCTTTTTTCACATAAATCTGTTTTTGACAATGAGGACATTTTTTTGACCTTTTGGGCTTTGGATCAAGCGGTCTCTTGCAATAAGGGCATAAATTTTCTTGTCCTATGGTTTCCATGCCAGACATCTTGATCTTAACCTACCCCAATGTCACTTCGGTCAGAGATTTTGATTTTTTCCATTGCCTCTCTATGGACTCCAGCATTATAGATGTATCGCCCCCGGTTTCTTGGACAGCATTTAAGCATCAAGCGGCCAGCCTTGTCAAGAACCTTTTTCTAGCCTCGGCTCGTGCTACGTAGCGTAGCTACTACGCAGAGTAGCATCGGGCTCAGGAACCCGAGCCGCTCGATTCGCCACTCCGCGTTATATAGCCCCACGAACTTTACGAACTTTACCATCATCCATCCTCCCTTGGCTTTGAGTTTAACCCATTTCAATGTCAGATCCGGTCAGAAATTTTCGATAAAAATCAACCGGCCTTGCAATTAGCTGGAATCAAAGGAGAAAACGACAAAAATATTTTTGCGGATTTGCTCGGAGATACGCGGTTTGGGTTGTTGCCATGGACCTGGCTCGGATTTCGAATTCCTGATTTTTGCGGGTCAGCTGCCCAGGACTTTGAGGTCGCGGAGGGTAAGGCGGGTCTGCTGCTCGTTCCTCCAGATGCTCCGCTCGATGGTGTAGGCGATGTCAATGAATGATCCGGCCTTGACCGGCTCGATCCCCGCGCGGAAGAACATGGCCTGCATGGTGGTGTCTTTTTCGCGGAGCAGGAACCAGAGGTGTGATTCCTTCCTGGGCTGGCAGTCCAGCACCAGCACGGACTTGGCCACCAGCACCGGCTCATAGTTGCCCGGGCCGAAGGGCTTGAGCTTGGAAATATCGTCCGTCACCTGAGCCGTGATCCGGGGCAGGGGCAGTTCCGCGTCGCAAATCATGACCGCTTCGAACGCGTCCTTCGCGGCCAGTTCGTTCACCGCTTTTTCAAACGCGGATCGGAAAGGCTCCAGGCTGGACTCGTTGAGCGAAAGTCCGCAGGCCAGCTTGTGGCCGCCGAATTCAATAAGGTGATCCTGGCAGCTGAGCAAGGCCTGATAAAGGTCAAGGCCGTTCATGCCCCTGCCCGAGCCGCGGCCGCTCCCGCCGGACAGACTGATGGCGAACGCGGGCCGGAAATATTTCTCGCGCAGCCGCTGGGCCACGATCCCGATCACCCCCGGGTGCCAGTCCCTGCCCGCAACCACAATGCTCTTCCGCTTCCGGAAATCCGCGACCGATTCTACCTGCGCAACCGCCTCCCGCATCATCTCTTCCTCCAACCGCTGGCGGAGACGGTTCCTACGCTCAAGCTCGTCCGCAAGATCGTTGGCGCGCTTCGGGTCTTGCTCCAGCAAGAGTTCAAACCCCGGGTCGGGCTCGTCAATTCTTCCCGCGGCGTTGAGCCGGGGCGCCAGGAAAAAAGCCACGCTCCCGTACCCGATCTCGCGCTCGTCGCACCCGGCCCTTTTTTTGAGCACCCTCAGCCCAAACCTGGCGGTCTGCTCAATCTGCTTGAGCCCGTAACAGAGGAGTATGCGGTTGATTCCCGAGGCCGGGGCCACGTCGGCCACGGTCCCGAGCGCGACCAGGTCCAGGCTGCGGCGGAGGTTTGGTTCCGGGACGTTTTTGAAGAAGCCCTGTTCGCGCAGGCGCCTGCGGAGGACCAGGAGCAGGAAGAACACGAGTCCTGCGGAGCATAGTTCCTGGAGATAAGTCGCGGACTCATTGAGGTGGGGGTCAATGATCAGGTCCGCGTCCGGGAGCTTTGCGGGCGGGCGGTGGTGGTCGATGACCAGGACCTCTGCTCCCAGTTCCTTGGCCCGGGCCACGGGCTCAAAGTCCGAAATCCCGCAGTCAACCGCGATGATGAAATTCACTCCCTGCTTCACCAGTTCCTCAATCCCGGCCTTGCTCAAGCCGTATCCGTCCTGCTGGCGGTGGGGGAGGAAATGGGCGATGGGCGCGTTAATGGCCCGGAAGAAATCGACCAGGAGCGCGGTGGCGGTGATGCCGTCCACGTCGTAGTCTCCGTGGACCCCGAACTTTTTTCCTTGGGCCAGGCCGGCCGCCAGCATCTTAGCCGCGGGATCGAAGATGGAAAGGTCGACGCCGTCGGTCATTTCTTCGATCCGGGGGTTGAGGAATTTCTGAACCTCTTCCGGGGTATTGACGTTGCGGTTGACGAGCAGCCATGCGAGGAGTTGGCTGACTCCGGCGTCCCTGCACAACTTTTCAACCTGGCTTGGGTCGGGGACCAGGACCTTCCAGGTTCTGCGCATCGCTAGACCAGGCGGTAAATGGCCACCACGATCATTGCCGCGCCCACCGCCATCTTGCTCAGGATCGCTCCGACCCTTCCGAACATGGCGGCGACCCCGGACTTGTAGGCCAGGGATAATTTTCCGTGCGCGACCATCTCGACGATGAACGCTCCCAGGAAAGCCCCTGCGAAGACCCCGGCCAGGGCGCCGATCACCGGGATCGTGCCCCCGAGCATGAAGGCGCCGGCGATGCCTCCGATCAGCGCGGCCAGGCTTGCCCACCTGCCGGCGCCCTTGAGTCGCGCGCCCACGTATCCGATCAGGAATTCCAGCAGTTCCGCGAACAGTGCCAGGGCAAGTAAAATCAGGATGACGTTGAGGCTGATTTTATGGAACCCTTCGAAGGCCCCGGCCACTATTGCCAGCGCCAATATGATCCAGTTGCCGGGCAGGCCGAAGACGTTCAGGCCCAGGCTCATGATCATGGCCAGGCACAAAACGACAACTCCGATTATGGCCAGGGCGTGCATTATCTTTCCTGCTCTCCCAACGCGGCCTTGCCGCTCGTCAGATAATCATACAAAATTACCAGCGCGCTTGCAACCCAGCTCGCAAGCAAAGTTCCGGCCAGCGCGGCGCAGAGCACGGCCGGGGAGAGCGCGCCGACAACCCCCAGTCCGAAAAGCGACAGGAGCGCAATGGCAATTGCGGAAGCGGACGCGGCGAGCGCGGTCCTTCCAAAACTCTCGTTCACGGCCTGGTTCAGTATCTCCTGGATGGATTTCCGCGCGGTCTTCATGCCTGCCTGAAGCCCGGCTATTTGGAAACCGGCAGCGGTTTTCGGGACTTCTCCGTCCGGGCCGCGCCCGCGGAGCCGCGGTTCCGGACGTCCTCGTACAGAAGCACCAGCGAGCTCGCGATATAAATTGTGGAGTAGGTTCCGACGACCATGCCGAAGCTCATTATGATCGCAAAATCGCGGATCACCCCGGAGCCGAAAAAGGCCAGGAACGCCACCGCCAGCATGGTGGCGAAATTGGTGAGGATGGTCCGGCTCAAGGTCTCGTTGATGCTCTGGTTCACGATCTCCCTGAGCGAACCCCTCCGGGCCTTGCGCACGTTCTCGCGGATGCGGTCAAAGACCACGATGGTGTCGTTGACCGAGTAACCGATTATGGTGAGCAAAGCCGCGATGATGGCCAGGCTCCACTCCCGCTGGATCACGTTGTAAACCCCGGCGCTGATTAAGGCGTCATGGAACAGCGCCAGCACCGCGCCCAGGGCGTAGCGGAACTCGAACCTTATCGAGACGTAAAATAAAATCCCGATCATGGCGAAGACCAGGGCCTTGACCGCGCTCATCCTCAATTCCTTGCCCACCTTGGGGCCCACGTAGTCAATGGCCAGCACCTGGAAGGCGTCTTCTCCGAACTTCTCGCCAAGTTTGTCCGTGATCAGCTTGCCCGCGGCGGCCGTCTCTTTGCCCTCCTGGGACGCCTGCTGCTCGGCCCGGATGATGAAATCGTTATGACCCGGGGCCTCGCCGATGCCGGGGCGCAGGTTCTGGATCTGCGACTCGCCCAGGCCCAGGCCGTCAACCGCGGAACGGATTTCTCCGATCTTGACCGGCTTGACGAACCGCACCCTCAACTCGGTGCCGCCCGCGAAGTCTATGCCCCAGTTGGGCTTCGGCCAGAGGAACGAGAGTCCGCTGAGCGCGATCAGAGCCAGGGAGAATAGGAAAAAGTAACTGCGCTTGCCTACAAAATCGATTTTGGTGTCGGGTTTGATCCACTGCATAGCCAGTTCTCCTAGTTTGCGGCTTTAAGGCCGATCCGCAATTTGCCTTCCTTGCCCATGTAACGGTACCAGAGGTCGTAAATGGCTCTGGTCACAACCACCGCGGTGAAAACGGTGCTGAACAAGCCGAACGTGAGGGTGACCGCGAATCCCCGGATGGGCCCGGTGCCCACCTGGAACAGGATGGCCGCGGCGATCAATGTGGTGATGTTGCTGTCCAGAATCGCCCAGAGCGAGCGCTGGTAACCCGAGTCAATCGCAGCCCGGACGGTCTTGCCCGCGCGCAACTCCTCGCGCATGCGCTCAAAGATGATCACGTTGGCGTCCACCGCCATGCCCACGGTGAGCGCAATGCCCGCGATGCCCGGGAGCGAGAGCGTCGCCCTCATGGCCGCCAGCGCCGCGAAGATGAACAGGACGTTCAAGAACACCGCCAGGTCCGCGATCAGACCGCCGGCGCTGTAATAAACCACCATGAACAGGATCACCGCGCCGATGGCGGTGATCGCGGCAAGCTGTCCGCGCGAGATCAGGTCCTTGCCCAGGGTCGGACCAACCGTCCGCTCTTCCTCAACCCTGATGCTCACCGGAAGCGCGCCCGCACGCAAAACAATCGCCAGGTCCATCGCTTCCTCGGCCTTGAAATCGCCCTCGATCACTCCCCGGTCAAAAATTCGAGACTTGATCACCGGCGCGCTCTTCACCTTGTCTTCAAGCACGATCGCCAGGTTCTTGCCCACGTTCTCGCCCGTGATCCGGCCGAAGATGCGCGCGCCCTCCAGGTTGAACTCGAAGCTGACCATGTACCCGCCCATCTCCAACCGGTCGCCCGCGGTCATGCGGGCGTCGGTGAGGTAGTTGCCGGTCATCTTCGGCTCGCTCTTGAGCAAATACCAGGCGGTGATCTCTCCGGTGGCCGGGTCATTTTCTCCCGGAACCACCACCCGCCCGGGAGGGACGTTGCCGCCGGATTTGGCGAGCAGGCCCTCTTTGGTGGACGCCACCTCATCTACCAGCAGGAACTCCAGCTTGGCCGTGCGCTGGATGATGCTGAGCACCCGGTTGCGGTCTTCCTCCTTGATCCCGGGCAGCTGCAACACGATCCGGTTGGCGCCCTGCTTCTGGATGCTCGGCTCAGCCACGCCGAATTCGTCGATCCGGCTGGTCAGGGTCTCCATCACCTGCTTCACCGCGTTGTTCCGGTATTCGGTGGCCTGGGCGGGGTCAAGGGTGTAAAGCCGCTTGAGGGTGGAGGAAGAGCTTTCGCTCAGCATCCGGCCGTAGTAGCGTCGGATCCAGTTGGAGCCTTTTTCGACGCTGTCCAGGTCCGGGAAAGACACTTCGATTTTGTCGTCGGCGGTCAACTGCACGTCGTCCACCACCACTTTTTCCTGGCGCAGATACTCCCGGATCGAATCCTTCATCTGGCCGAGCTCGTTCTTGACCGCTTCGTCGGTGTCCACGCTCACCACCAGGTGCATACCGCCCTGGAGGTCCAGCCCGAGCACCACCGCCCGGGTGGGAAGCACCTTGGCGTCCTTCCACCAGGCCGGCATCGTCGACTCGTTTTTCGAGTAGTCCCACATCAGGCTGGGCGCGCAAAGCAGCGCCGCCAGCGTTACCAGCGCGACAATTAAAATCAGTTTCCACTTCAGGTTCGATGGCATCTAAAGCCTCCTCATTCTTTTTGCTTGGCCTCTTCCTCCGCGGTCGAGGCGGTCACCTGCGTGATCGAACTTTTGTGCACCTTGATGCGGATTTTGGGAGCTATCTCCAGGGTCACGGTCTGTTCGGCCACGCCCGTGATCTTGCCGTAAACCCCGCCCGAGGTCAGCACCTCATCCCCGCGCTTCATGTTCTTGAGCAGGTTGTCCCGCTCTTTGGCCTTTTTCCGCTGGGGCATGGCGATCAGGAAATAGTACATCACGACCATCATTACGATGATCATGGCCAATGAGCCGTACTGGCTCATGGGCGAGGCCGGCGCCGCCGGCGCCGCGGCTTGCGCAACCGGTATCAACCAATCCAACATTATTCCTCCCAACTCCCCGCGCGCAGTTTTTCCGCGCGATAGAATTCGTTGAACTTGCCCTGGACAATTGCAATGCGCGCCCGCTTAAACAAGCTATTATAATAATATAAATTGTGCCAGGTATCCAGCCGGACGCCCAGGATTTCGTCCGAGAGGTAGAGATGCCTCAAATACGCCCGGCTGAATTTTTGGCAGACCGGGCATCCGCATTCCGGGTCCGGGGGGGAATCATCGCCGGCATAGGCCGCGTTCTTGATGTTGAGTTTGCCCTGACTGGTGAACAACTGGCCGTTGCGGGCGTTCCGGGTCGGGAGCACGCAGTCAAAAAGGTCCATGCCCATGCCGATGTATTCCAGGCATTCCAAAACCGGGCCCACGCCCATGAGGTACCGCGGCTTGTCCTCGGGAAGGACTCTGCTCATGGCCGAGACGATTTCCGACCGCGGCGAATGCTCTTCGCCCACCGCCAGTCCTCCCAGGGCGTAGCCGTCAAAGCCGATTTCTCCAAGCTCCTCCAGGCTTTGGCGCCGAAGCTCAAGCTCAACCCCGCCCTGGACGATTGCGAACAGGGCCTGGTCTTCGCGCGTTTTTGCCTGCCTGCTCCGCTTCGCCCAATCGGTCGTGCGCTTGATTGACTCAAGCAGCCGCGGCTTTTCCGCGGGCAGCGCCGGGCAGTCGTCCAGCGGCATGATCACATCCGAGCCGAGCGCCTGCTGGACCTCGATCACTTTTTCCGGGGAAAAAAAATGGCGCGAGCCGTCGATGTGCGACTGGAACTCCACGCCCTGGTCCGAGAGTTTGCGCAAGGCGGCCAGGCTGTAAACCTGGAACCCGCCGGAGTCGGTCAGGAGCGCGCGGTCCCAGCCCATGAACTTGTGCAGGCCGCCGAGCTTGGCGATTGGCTCATGGCCGGGCCGGAGGTAGAGGTGGTAAGCGTTGGACAAAATCATCTCGTAGCCGATCTGTTTCAGTTCCTCCGGGCTCATGGCCTTGACCGCGCCCTGGGTCCCCACCGGCATGAACGCCGGAGTCAAGACCTCCCCGTGAGCGGTCTTGAGCGCTCCCGCCCGGGCCGCGCCGTCTCGCGCCGCTAACTTGAATTCAAATCCCATCGGGTCAGCGGGTTAGTTTACACGCTTACGCCGGTCTTAACCAGCAGGAGTTCCTGGCCGGGCCCCGGCGGTTTGCATGATTCCCGGTCAAAGGTTACAATTGCTCCGTGAGTGAACCGGCTAACGCGCATGCCTCGCAGTTGAAGCTGGCGGAAGTTTTCAGTTCCGTGCGCCTGCTCGGTCCTCCCATGAGCGACAAACTTATCCGGCTGATCGTCCATTGCTTCACCCCGGAGCAGGCCGAGGCCGCGAGTCATCTCCCGTTCTACCTTCCGCAGCCGCTGGCCAAGATTGCGCGCAAGGCCGGCAAGGCGCCCGCGGAAATCCAGCCCGCGCTCGATGCCCTGGCCGCCCGCAAGATCATACTCAAGACCCGGAAAGGGTATTCGCTCCTGCCCCTGATCCCCGGCATGTTCGAGCGCGTGCTGATCAACGGCGCTGACAGCGACTGGCACAAGAAATACTCGGAACTGCTGCTTGACCTTTACTCAACCGGGTACGTCCGCGAATACAACCGCACCGCCATTCCCCTGGTCCGGAACCTCCCGGTGCAAAAGGCGGTTGAGGCGCAAAACCGGGTCGCGACCGCGGACCTGGTCTCGGAGACGATCGGTTGCCACCAGGAATTCGCGATCGCCAACGTCTGCCAGTGCCGGCAGTCCATGCGCTTCATCGGCAAGGATTGCAAGCGCGCCAGGCCCGAGGACGGCTGTTTGATCTTCGGCAGTTATGCGAAGATGTCGGCCGAGGGGGGCAACGCCCGGATGGTCGACAGGCAGGAGATGAAAGAGGCGGTGGCCGAGAGGTTTGAAAAAAAACTGGTCTTCTTCACCGCCAATATCGCCCCGGAAAACGCCAACGCCATCTGCACCTGCTGCGATTGTTGCTGCCATTTCGTGGAGTCCGTGAACAACTGGAACGGAAAGGCCGGGATTGCGCCGGCCCATTTCCTCGCCCGGATCGACCAGTCGCTCTGCGACGACTGCGGCAAGTGTCTCAAGCCCTGCAACACCCTGGCGCACCTGATGGAAAAAAAGAAACACCGCTTCTTCGCGGAAAGATGCATCGGCTGCGGCAACTGTCTCTCGTCCTGCAAGAATGCCGCCATCTCCCTGGTTGAGAACCCCTCTTACAAGCCTCCGGCCGCGGGCTTCAGGGCCCTGGGCATCAAATCCTTTCCCGCCATTTCCTTGACCGGGATCAAAGTCAGGCTCAGAAGAGACTAGTTGGCGTTTGGCGCCGATTAAGCAACAATCTATCTGATTATCTCCTCAATTATATTGTTAACCGCCTTCACCATCTCATCCTCAACCTCCGGCGACCAGCCCACCGGAGAGGCATACTGGCTCTGGATCACCTGCGACTGGTAGGCCTCTATTTCCACCAGACGGCGAGTCGGGATGTAGAGGTTGTGCTCACCCATGTAAGCCGAGACCATGATCGGCCGGTCCTTGCGGAAAGTGTCCTTGATCCGCTTCCCGATCGGCGCGCAGACCTCGCCCTGCATGGATACGAAAATCAGCGGGCCGATGGCGGCCACGATTGCCTCTTCGAAATTGCAGGGGAACTCGCGCGGCTCCGGCAACTGCTTGACCAGGAAAGCGTCATCGGTGCAAATGTATTCATCGCTCCGGGTGGGGAAGGGAATGCGCTGGTCATAATGTTGTAAGAGCGACCTGAGCCAGTTGCTCCCGCGGCCGTTTTGAGGGTAGGGGATGAAAGCAACGTCGGTTTTTATTTTTTTGCTTTCGGCAAGCTCCCGGGCGGCCTGGTAGGAAATCGGCGCGCCAAGCGGCAGCGAGATTACCTTGAGTTCGCTCTTGATCCCGCCGGTGACCTCAATCATTTTTCCGGACGAAATCTCCAATACCGTTTTGGCGAGCCGGCGGGACAGTTGCTTCACCTGCCAGAGCGGGGCAAGCATGATTTCTCCGATGGTCGCGAATTGGTCTCCGCCGCAGGCGTCCGCGTACATGGCCAGGGCGCCGGGAATTTTTCGCTCGAGCTCGTCCATTGCATAACCCGGGTGGCTGGGGTTGATCCTGGAGAAAGAGGAAGCCATGGGATGGGTTGCCTGGTTGAAAAGCAGGGCAATGGTCTTGTCGCCCTCCGTCACTTTCAGGAGTTGCACTTCATTGTCAACCGGCTTGCCGGTCCAGCCGTAAACCCGGGGGTAGCGCGGGTCGCTGCGCACAAAATCGCCGGGCCCGGAACCAAAGTATAGTTTGACCGGACCGCGCTCTTCGGCAATCGCGTCCTTGATCAGATTGAAAATCTTGTCCGCCAAAACCCGGCCGTAGTCAAAGTTGGAAGGCGTGATCTGGATCGGCGCCGCGTGGTTGTGCGTGGCCATCATCACCAGATATGCGGGTTCAATGCCGAGTTCATGCAGGCAGCGCGAGCGGATGATGGGCGTGGCCACGTCCAGGCAGTTGAGGTCATAGGTGACGATCACGAGTTTTTTGGCGCCGTCATCCAGCACGAGCGCGCGCGCGTAGATGTCGTGCATCACGCCCGTGGCCTTGCTGCCCATCACCATGACCCGGCCCATCGGGTCCGAGGGAGTGATCACCACCTTGGCCGTGCCGGCCTTCATTTCCAAAGCAGACGACGATGATGAAGAAAGAAACAGGAACAGAAATGCAAATAGCATTGAGAAGCCTGCGCTTTGCCTTGCCTTCATCTCCGATACCTCCTTAATGCGGGACTTCGCCCTTGGCGCTTTATTTTTCATCCTTCATAATTCATAATTCATAATTCATTCCGGCGCGCACTCTGTCGGATCGATGTTCCATCCCCAGAGTTTGACCGCCGGCTTTTTGCCTTCGAGGTTTTTGGGTGCGAAGGAAGCGGTCAGGGTTTTCTGGTCTCCGGGGAGTAGAGCGAAGTAGTTGTCGGACCAGTATGAGGGCGCGACTTGGTAACCGCCCGTGCCTTTGGTTATAGCGAGGTTGACGAAGAAAGCGAGGTCCTTGCCCGGGTTTTTAAGGGTGACGGTTGCGACGTTTTCTTGGCCTTTGGCCGCGATTGAGCAGGACATATCCAGCTTCACTTTTGGGAGCTTGCGCAGGTCGCTGTGGTCGTTGTAAGAGCTTGGCCAGAGCGCGACCGCTCCGAAGAACTGTTTGGCCGGTCTTTCCGGCTTGGTCGAGAGCCAGTAGAAATTATCGGTAACGATTTTCCCGTCGCCGTCATAAAGTTTGAGGCTCAGGAAATATGATTTGCTCAGTCCCTTGGGCCAGGTGATGACGAAGGCCTTGGTCTTTCCGTCCGAGGCCGCGTCCAGCGTTGCTTCCTGCGAGAATTTTTCGGTCATGTCCTGGTTAAAGATTTTGGCGGTTGCCTTGAGCCCCTTGAATTCCTTGTAGAACGAGTTGACCACCCAGACGGAATTGTCGTCGTAGGAGAACTGGACGTGGAGCGGCTCGCAGGCTTTTTTGGCGCCGTAGTAGCCTCCGGTCGGGAGCAGGAAATAGTCGATGTATTGCCAGGTCATGGCCGCGGGCCAGGCCGCGTCGTATTTCCAGGTGGTGATGCCGGTGGATGAATACTTGTTGCGGGCGTAGGCCTCGAACATTCCGCGCGCGGACTCGTAGTTCATGGCATGGCTGGTCATGGCGAATTCGTCGATGTCTTTGGGCGCGCCGTATTTGGCGTTGAGCGCCTTGACCATTTTGTTGAAGTATTGCCCGCCCTGGATCACGGTGTGGAGCGACCACGAGGGGGTGGTGAGCGCGGGCCACCAGTCCGACTCGGGCATCATGCGCTTGATGCTCTCAGCCGATGCCACGATCCCGCCGATGCCGCCTGACTGCGCAAAGCCCCAGGCGCCGTCTTTCTTGTGGGTGTAGTAGTGGTAAGGCCCGGCGTAGGTCCAGAGCTCGAGCGTGCCGGTGCGGGTGCCGCCGGTTTCGAAGCGGTCGTTCACGTTGAACGCGCCGGAGTGCGGCTGGTAGGTGCGGTCGGGAATGTATTGGGCGATGAGCTCGCGGTAGGCCGCGTCCAGGGTGGGGGTGGGGAAGGTCTCATCGTGTCCGAGGAAATGGACCAGCGAGGGGTGGTTGCGGATTCTGAGCATCATGTCCTTGACGCAGGTTACGGCCAGCTGTTCGTCGGGAATTGAGCGGCCGAAAATCTGCTGGGTGACCATCACCCCGTGTTTGTCGCAGATGCCGTAGAATTCCTCGGTCTCCCGGATGGAGAAGCCCTCGCTCCGGAGCATGTTCAGTCCGGCTTCCTTGGCGTAACGGACGAGCGCGTCGTAGCGCTCCGGGCTTAGGCGCAGCAGCATGTCCGTGGTCATCCAGGCGCCGCCCCGGATCAGGATGTTTTTGCCGTTGACCTTGAACTGACGCCAGCCCTCGTCGTTGATCGCGCTGGTGATCTCGCGGATGCCGAAGGTTGTCTTGGCGTCGTCCGACTTTCGGCCCTCAACGCTGGCAATGAGCGAGAGTTCATAAAGCTCCTGGGGCCCGAGCGGACTCGGCCACCACACGCGCGGGTTCTGAAGGTTGAGCGCCGGGAATTTGTCCGGGGCAAAGGTGACGGTCCTGGTCTCGCCCGGGCCGAGCTTGACGGTTTGCGAAAATTTCACGCTCTCGATCTCGCCCGCGAGCACCGCGGTTGCCTCCTGGTCTGTGACATTGGTCAGGTCCGCGGAGATAGTGAGGCGCGCCGTATTCATATCGGGCAGGTCGAGTTTGGATAGCACGTACGGGTTTTTGAGTTCCACCGGCCCGGTGGCTCTGATGAGCACCGGCTGCCAGAGGCCCACGTTCAAGTCGGGCGGCTCGGGGTTGTGGTCGTCCCATCCGGTGGCGGCCTCCACCTGCTTGGTGAGGTACATTTTTTTCGGCAGCTTGCCCGGGGCCGTGGTCTCGATGGCCAGGGCGTTGAGCCCGCCGAACTTGAGGTATTGGTTGACCGGGAATTCGAATGCGCGGAACATTCCCGCCACCGTGTCCATGCCCGCGATTTTCTTGCCATTGAGAAAGACGTTGGCTTTGTAATTGATGCCTTCCAGGCGCAAATTCAGGTTCTTGCCCTTCATCGATTCCGGGACAACGAATTCCGCGCGGTACCACCAGCTGGGATAGAACGGGCTGTCTTCGGGCATGGCCAGCCACTTGCCGGAGACGTAGCCCGGAATTTTCGTGATGTTCACGCCGTAGTAGGGGTCGGGGTAAACCTTGTTGGCGACCAGGCCCGCAAGCACGGTGGTCGGAACCGTCACCGGGTACCAGCCTTCCGCCTTGTACCCGGCCCGGGACATGACCTCGCCCGAGTCCTGGAGCTTGACCGAAGACTGTAATTGCCAGCCCTCTTTGAGCTGCAGCTCTTCCCCGGCTGAAACCGGGCCGGTGATGGCCGCGGCAAAAACCAAAGCCAGAAACGCCCCGAAAATTCTTTTCATTGCCCTCCTCCTTTCCCAAAATCGATTGGCGCCCACGGCGCAAATCAAAGCGGTCTTCAAAAAGTATAGATTAGCTCAAATACGGATGTCAAAGCCGCAGACAAATAAATCGCGAGCAGGCCCGGCCCCAGGGGGCCAGCTTGAAAGAATCGCGGGTTTCGATAAGATAGACAAATATCATTCAAGGAGTTTTGGCCATGAAGACAAAGCTTGCGGGAATTATGGTTGTCATCGGGTTCGCGATTTTATTCGGGGCCTGCCACCGAGGAGGGGGAGAAATGGACAAGGCGTTGCTGGAAAAACCGGTTGAGCAGCTGAGCGCGGAGGACATGTCCAAGCTGACCGCGGTGATCGAGACCAATTACGGCGTGATCAAATTCAGATTTTTTTCCAAACAAGCCCCCAACCACTGCCGGAACTTCATCAAGCTGGCGCGGATGGGCTTTTACAACAACCTGGTCTTCCACCGGGTGATGCGCGGGTTCATGATCCAGGGCGGGGACCCCAACGGCGACGGCTCGGGCGGACCCGGCTGGAGGCTCAAGGCCGAGTTCAGCAATCTCCCGCACTTGAAGGGCACGGTCTCCACCGCCAGGCGTTCCGGTGACCCGGATTCCGCGGGCTCACAGTTCTTCATCTGCCTGGACAGGCAGCCCGGCCTGGACGGAGAATACACGGTCTTTGGGCAGGTCACGCAGGGCCAGGACGTGGTCGACAAAATCGGCGTCCTCCCCACCACCGGCCCGCAGGGATATCCTCCGGACCGGCCGCTCAGCGATGCGATCATGAACAAAGTATATATTGAGTTGCAGGACTAGTGCGCAGTAGTTTCAAGGTTACAGAGTTTCAAGGTTGCAAGGCCGGAGGGGGAAGCAAAAGAGGCGAGTTATCGATGGCCAAAAAGGTTCGCAATTTTGAAGACCTCAATGTTTACGCATTGGCTCTGGGACTGGCCAATGAAATTTACGGGGTCACCAAGGGGCGGGATTTTGCCAGAGATTTTGCACTCCGAGAACAAATCCGCCGTTCCGCGATATCTATCGTTTCCAATATCGCCGAGGGATTTGAAAGAGGCACCAGGAACGAATTCATACAATTCCTGTACATAGCCAAAGGCTCTTGCGGCGAATTACGAGCGCAGTTGGCGATTGCCCGCGGACAGAATTACCTGGACGCGGCAACCTATGAATCAGCGCTCAATAAATGCAAGATGTTGAGTTCGATGTTGCATAATTTCATATCTTATCTGAAAGGCTCCAGGCGCCAGAGGACCTCGCCGCCGCAGAATTGATCTCTGGCCTTGCAACTTTGCAACTTTGCAACCTTGCAACTCTTACGGAAGCTCATACCAATACGCGACGCTCGCGTAATCGTCTCCCCGCTCCTGGCTGAGGTTTCCGATGGGGTGTGGCGTGAGGAAAGCGTTGCCGAGGATTTCGTAGCTGACCTTGATCGATTTTTCAAACGGGACGTAGTCCGAGGGCCGGAAGCGGTAACCGATGTTGTCGCCCCGGACCTTCTGGCATTCCTTGTTCCTGAGAATCGGGATGATCTGCGCCACGATCGATTCCTTGCACGCCGGGATCACCGGCAGAGTCCCGGACACCGGCGACATGTGCGGGGCGTATCCCCACGACCAGTTAAACTCGTCCTCGGTGCCCGTGCCCTGGATCTGAGGCTTGGCTGAGCCGTCAATATAAGTCATCTCGTCGCCCTCGCCCCACCAGACCGTGCCCACGCTTTTCACGAAAATCGCGCAGCCGATATATTTCCCCTTGCCCTGCTCCTCCAGCGCCACCCAGTTGTTTTTGGGGTCAACCGGAGTGGTCAAGGTGAAAATGTTTTCCCTCTTCTCGTTCTCCGGGAATTCCCGCGCCTTGTAGAATGCGTGAAAACGCATGGCGTTTTGCGGGAGCGAGTCCCGTTTTTCCACCAGCGCGGTTATTTTGAGGTTCTTTCCGGGAGCGGAAACGGAGACCTTTGCGCCGTTGGCAAAGGGCATGGGGAACTTGGCGGAATAACCGTTTTTACCCGCGGCTATGAAAAAGCTCTTGAGCGAAGCTCCCGGCCATTTATCCTTGAGGTCAGGCTGGTTGATGAAGAAGGCGTCCACCGGCGCGTCCACCGCGGGCCGGGCATTGCCGTCCCAGAAAATTTCCAGCTTGCCGGCCTTGAGCGGGTCCGAGGGGTTGTCAGCGTCAGCGATCGCCAGGCTCCGGATTACACCCGCGGCCTTCAGGTCAAGTGCCGCCCGGTCTTTTCCGCTTGCCGCGAATTCCATTCCGGCCTGCAATGGGCTTCCGAAATTGCGCCACGCGCTCGCCGCGGACTCAAAAGCTTCCCCCGACTTTGCGGATTCCCTGCTGAAAGATTTCACCTCCACCGACCGGTCGCAGCTCTGAAAGCTCACCTGATAGTATGCCGGGAAGTTGAAGCCCGGAGCGGTGATGATGATGGACCTGGCAAACGGGATGGGCATGTAGTTCGCGGTCCGGCCGACCGAGAAATTCCCGGGCAGGCCCGCGCATTTGCCTTTCAGGTAATTTTTGAACCCGCAGCAAATTTCCGGCCGGGACTTGCCGTCAATATAGACCTTGATCCATCCGGAAGCGAACGCGGACCATACGCGGTAAACGGAGCCCGGCCCCTCAATCCTTGCAAGCACCGGCTCCCCCCGGTAATGGCCGTGGAAATTCCACATGTCCATGTTGCCGCCTTTTACATCGGTGCTGGAAGACATCGCGGTTTTGACCTTGCCGTCGTAAACCCATAACTGGTCAAAGTCCGCGAACGATTGGTAACCCACTTTGGGACTTTGCGCCCCGGCCGAGATCAACCCGGCGAACAATGCCAAGAGCAAAACTTTTTTCATCGCTTCCCTCCCGCCCTTTCCAGGGCCTTTTTCGCCAGAGATTCCGAATAGGTCTCCCACTCGTCTTTTTCCCCGGGCTTCTTCCGGCTGATTTCAAACCGGCAGGTCTTGGCGCCCGCGGGTATGGTCTGAGTGAACATCACCTGGAAATCCGCCTGCGGAAATTTCTCGCGCATGGCCTCCACCATGCCCTCCACCAGGTAGCGCTGCACCCGGCAGTCAAAAGCACGGTAACTGTCCTGGTGCGGGCACCAGAGGATATCGAAGGAGCAATGGTCCGCGTCCCTGATCGAGGGCTCCTCGGGCGAGGCGTAAATCTCGCGGTTGATCCAGCTGGCATAGGCGGAGATCATTTCAATCGGCGCCACGCCCTCGGGCACGCCATTCACGTCCTTAAGCATCTGCCTGCCGATCTCCAGGCCGGTAGATACCAGAGCATTGATCATGGCCTTCTGGCCCGATTCCCCAAGCGCGCGCTCAGAAGCCTTGAGCATGGCCAGGACCGAGAGCGCCATCATGTTGCCCCAGCGGAAAAGCGAACCCGGGTCGTAATCCGGCCGGGAAAGCGCCTCCTGCTTGCAGCGCTCGCCAGCGGCCGTGAAAGGATACCCGAATTTCATTTTCAGAGTCTGCATGTCCGTCTCCCCCCGGATTTCTTCCGGCAAAAATATTGCAATATTTTACTACCTCTCTCCGGACTTCAAAAGGCGCTAATGGTCATCGACCAAGTAATTTATCCGATAGGCCAGGTTTTCGATAGCCCGGCGCTTCAGCGCCGGGGAGCGCGGGTGCTCCCACTCCTGCTGCGGCCCGGGCCGCGGCCCGGGCCGCAGCAAGGGTTTTAGGCGGTCGCCGTTCCCGGCCATAAATGGCCGGGCTATCGAAATCCAATTCCAGTGCCGAAGGGCAATTCATAAGTTGCGGAATTCATGGACCCGTTTCAGGTGTCTTTGTTTGCTCCCCGGCTCTTTGTGCTTTATTCTTTCAGCAATGAAACTGAAAGCGGCGTTGCTCGCGCTGATCCTCTGCGGATTGTTTTCCTGCTCCAAGGTCTTCAAGCTGACCCGTCCCGCGGTCCAGGGCGAGGAAATCGTGGCAAGGTATAAAAGCCTGGCCCGGCCGCCGATTTCCGCGGCCTTGAGCGCAACCTCCAGTCTGGGCAGCTTCAAAGGGCAAATGTATCTTGAGTCCGGCTCGCCCTCCCAAGGGCTGATCTACGGCTTTACTCCCTTTGGGCAGAGCCTTTTCGAACTGAAAATGGAAGGCGGCGGCTTTTTATTTTTGGACCTGGCGAGCAGCCGCGCCTATTCCAACCGGAAGCAATGGCTTGGAAATTATGTGACCGGGCCGGCGCCCGAGGCCCAGGACCGGCTGGTGATCTATCTGGCGGATGCTCTCGGCGCCCTGATGGGCGGGATCAAAGAGCCCTTGGAATTCTCCCGCGACCTGCAAGGCCGGCTCCTGGCCGCGGCCGGCCAGGGGCAAGGATATGCGGTCAAGTATTATTTTGACCCTTCCACGGCCCGGCTGTCGCGGCTGGACTTGAAAAAAGACGGCGAAAACTGGACTTTCAAATTCAGCTACGGACCGGCCTGCTGGTTTCCCGGACAAATCCGGCTCCAAGGCCAAAGCATCAACGCCGGTGTCAACCTGAGCGACGTTGTCTGTCCTGAGCATCAGAAGCCGAAGATGGATTGGACCGCGCCGGAAGGGTTCCTGCGCATCCTGCTCACGGCTCCGTGAGCAGGCGCGACAATTCTTTTTCCGCCGCGGCGCGTTGCGGCCATTCTTTGGGGACCATCCCCAGGATTTTTTCCAGTTCGCTGATCGCCTGCTGCTTTTGTTCCGGGATCCGCGCCAGGGCCTGCGCGTAAAGCAGGCGCGCTTGCGGGTCATCGGGCCTGAGCGAAAGGACTTTCTCGAACCGCTTGAGCGCGGCTTGGTATTGCCCGAGTTGGAGGAACAGGATTCCGCTTTCCGCCCAGGCGCTCAGGTAGTCGGGATTGACCGCGGTCGCCTGGGTGTAGTAAGTGAGCGCCTCGGGATACCTTCCCAGCCGGCGGCAGGCCTGGCCCATGTCGAAGAACAGATCGGCCTTGGGGTCCATGGGATTGGCCTCTGAGAACGACTTGAACAAGGGGGATGAATCCAATGTGGTTTTCACCCGGTCAAAATTGGCCAGGGCCCGGGCAAAGGAATTGAGCGCCAGGTCGGGCCGGCCGTTCTGCATCTCGACCCGGCCTCGCAGCATCCATGCCAGGGAGTCCACGGGACTGGCGGCCAGCGCCTTGTCCGCCCATTGCGCGGCCCGGTCCAAATCTCCCGCGCCCATGAAGTAATAACCGGCCAGCGTGGGTATGGCCGAGCCCCGGGGCTTGAGTTCCCAGGCCTTGACGTAATTGGCCATGCCCTCGGCGACCTTGCCCTGGGCCAGAGCCCTCTTGCCCTGGTCGGTATAGTAGCCCCACAGGATGTCCCTGGCGAACATCTCTTCCGGGTCGTAGGCAATCGCCTGCTCGAGTTCCCTGAGTGCCCCGGCAACGTCGGATTCTTCCGCCAGCGACAGGAAAGCGTACATTGCCAGGTCTCTCTTGTCGTAATGGAAATTGATGGACGGCAGATCCGCCCGGTCCGCCTCGTTCTTGAAGGACAGGCGCCGCTCCGGCCTGGCTTTGTATCTATAAATCTCCTTCATGGTCGGAAGCACTCTCTGCCGGTAGTTTTGGCCGTGTCCCTGCCGCGGCACCGTCAGTTCGATCTGACGGCGGTCATCGCTGTGCAGCGGCCCGCTCCCCGCGAATTCCCGCAGTTCCTCGGGTCCCATCAGGAACCGGGATATGATCCTTTCCGGCCGGGCCAGCCGAACCCTCGAAAGGTCGTCCTTCACCGCCGGCTCTTCCAGCCTGCTCTTGAGCAAAGAGTAATCGATTTGCGCCGGGCCGGTAAAGCCCACGATCAGGTAGTCTCCGCCCGTGATCGCCTCCCACAGGATTGATTCCGGGAAAACGTCCAGGAAGGTGCGCGCGATCATTTTTACCGCCTCCAGGTTCAAGTCATAAATGCCTATCCAGGTGACCATGATCCCGCCGGGGTTCAGGCGGTCCCGGGCCTGGAGAAAAAAGTCGCGCGTGAACAGCAGCCCCTCTCCGCCGACCCAGGGATTGCTCGGCTCCGAGACGATCACGTCATACTTGTCCCGGGTGTGCGCGAAATGGTAGCGGCCGTCGTTGATGATCAGTCGGGTCCGGGAATCCTCGAGCGGCCTCCGGTTATAGGCCTTGAAAAATTCGCTGGCCGCGACAACCTCCGGCGAAATCTCAACGCAGGTGATCTTTTCCAGCGGGTGGGTCAGCATGCTCCCCAGGGTAACCCCGCTGGCCAGGCCCAAGAGCGCCGCGCTCTTGGCCGCGGGGTGAAAGAGCAACGGCAGATGGCCCACGGCCACCTGGGTCGGCATGTCTCCGCCGGTGGAGGCGTCGCTCTTGCCGTTTATGCGCAGGCCGATGGTGTTATCCTCGTTAATCTCCATCACGTCCACGGTGGCTTCAACGCCTTCTTTGTGGAAGAGCAATTTGCCCTGGGTTTTGAGCATCCTTTCCAGGCTGGAAACCGTCAGGCGGCTTTCAGCGAAATTCTCATGATAGTAATAAGGCCCGCTGCCTATGATTTCGGGGGACCAGCCGGGCATGAAATACAAGAATCCGGCTGCGCAGGCGGCTGCGGCCGCGGGCAGCGCCAGCTTGGCGATGAGCGCCTTCTTCTCGCAAAAAACCAGCGCGGCTCCGATTGCCAGGCTTGCCAGCGATGCCAGGATCAGGGTGTTGCGCAGCCCCAGCCAGTTGATCAGCAGGAAGCCGCAGAGGAACGAGCCCGCGATCGCTCCCACGGTGTTCCAGGCGTAAACCTGTCCCACGGCCGAGCCCACTCCGCCCCGCAGGCTCTTGTAGAGCCTCACGGTCACGGGCAGGAGCGCGCCCATGAGAAAGGTCGGGACCAGAATCAGGGCGGTCCCGGCGAGGAACTCGATTCCGAGCCAGGCGTAATAACTGGGCGGTCTTTGCGCCAGTCCCATCCAGAGCGGCAGTCGCGCGAACAGCGGCACCACCGCCCAGGCTGAGACCCCGATCAGGATTTCGAAAATTCCGGCCCCGAGCCACAGCCGTTTGATGCGGTCGACCAGAGGGGCGATCACCGCGGCGCCGATGGCAAGCCCGGTGATGTAAGCGGTCAGGATCAGGCTTAAAACATAAAGTGTGGTCCCCAGACTCAGGATCAGGGCGCGGGTCCAGGCCACCTGATAGACCATGGCCGCGGCCCCGCTCAAAGCGTACAAGCCCAAGAGCAACGCCGGCTTCAGGCCCAGGCCCGTCTCTTGATCCAGCGGCTCAAATTTTTCCTTGAGCGGCCGGAAATCCGCGGGCCGCACCCGCCAGAACCAGATAATGGAGACCATGATCGCAAGGTTGAGACCCGCGGCCGCATAGAGAGTGGCGCGCTGGCCCAAAGCCGGGATCAAGACCATCCCCGAGACAAAGCTCCCGGCCACCGCGCCGAAAGTGTTGACCGCGTAGAGCCGCGCCGTGGTCCTGCCGAATTCATCCGCGCTTCCGTAAGAGTACCGGACCAGGATGGGCAGCGTTGCTCCCATCATGGTGGTGGGCACGATCAGGATGACGCCGGAAGCCAGGAACCTGACGACCAGTCCCGCGGAATTGTGGTCCTGCAAGAACGGGTAGAGCAAGTTGAATACCGGGTTGAGACCGCTGATCAAAAGCGGGATCAGCAGGCAATATAACCCGATCAGGCCTTCAAGGACGCCGTAGACCAGAAGCGGGCTCTGGACCATGCGGTCCGCGTATTTGCCGCCCAGCCAGCCGCCGAGGGTGAGACCCGCCATGAACCCCACCAGAACGGTGGTGAAGGAGTAAACCGTGCCCCCCATCACCAGCACGAAAAGCCTTACCCATAATACCTCGTAGATCAGCCCGGCCAGACCGGAAAAAAAGAAATAAAAATAAAAAGATTTCCTCACCAGCCGAGATATTATTGCGCCCCTGACCCAAAGTCAAATCATCTTTGGACCGAAAATTATCCGCGCCGGGCGTCGGCAATCGGTTTCAAATGCCTTGTCCGCCTGCATTCCAAAAGTTCAAGGGGATAGCGCCAGGGCTATCCCCGTGGTCGATTGCCGGAGGTTAAGGCTATTCCACCGTAAAGCTCAGGCTGGTGAGCAAATTGTCTCGCGTGTCCCTGATCTCCACTTTCCAGGCCCCGGTCATTGACGGCAGGATGGTCTTGGAGCTCCAGGTCCGCCAGGACGAGCTGTTTACCGGCAGAGTAACGGTGGACACTTCTTGCTGCTGATAATACCAAATGAATCTGACTTCCGTGGGATTCTTGGCCCCGACAATCCTCGCGAAACAATACAGCTTGCCAACCGTATTCGGGAATGTCTGCGACACTCCCATCGGCTCCATGTTGGAAACCCCGGTGGCGATCACGGCCCCCTCGGCCGTGAGCTCCGGCGCCATCATTTCCGCTGACGGAACCGCCGGCTGTTGTTCCTCACCGACCGCCGCAAACGACAGCATCAGGCAGAGCACTCCCAAGGCCAGAATTAATTTTTTCATTTTAGCTCCCTCCTTTTTGGGTGTTGGCTTTGAACAAGCTGGCTAAAATGTAGAAACGATTTGAGCTTTGTCAATAGCCGCTGGAGTTATTTTGGGGGGCGGGGCCGCCTGCCGGCAGGGGCATTCACGCCGCTGTGTCCAAAGCCCCCGCGGCCGCGGCGGGTATTGGCGAGTTCGTTCTCTTCCCGCAAAACCACCTCCAGGCAGCGCGAGATCACCATCTGCGCGATCCGGTCGCCTTTCCTCACCCGGAAAGGACGCTCGCCAAGGTTGACCAGGATCACCTTGAGCTCGCCCCGATAGTCCGAATCAATGGTCCCCGGAGAATTGAGCAGGGTGACCCCGAACTTCCAGGCCAGACCGCTGCGCGGCCGGATTTGCGCTTCGCAGCCGGCCGGCAGTTCCAGGACCAGCCCGGTTGGGATCAGGGCGCGTTTGCCGGGCGCGATGATTATTTCCGAGTGGTTGCTCGCCCGCAGGTCGAACCCGGCGCTGCCGCCGGTCGCTTTTATGGGCAGCCCGGCTGCGGCGTCTTTGCCCGGGAGACGCTTCACCTTAACCACTGCTTTGGCCATTCATTTCCCTCCGTATCCGAACCGGTAAATTTTCAAAACGCCGGCCGAGTCAAAGCCGGCTTCAGGCGAGAGTACTTTCGCCAGCCGGTCAAGGTCATTCTTTTTTCCCTCGTCAATAAATTTGAGATAGACGATCACGTACCTGAGCTCGCGGCGCTTGAGCTCGGCTTGAATCTCATCCTTGGCCCGGGCCTGGTCGCCGGGGTCAAGCCTGAAGAACCGGAGCGGCTCGTCAAGGTAATAGAGCAGAGGGGACTTGGCCAGGCCAGCGCCCACTTTGCGAGCGGTCAGGTCCAGCGCCAGCCGCTTGTGATGATAGGGCTGGAAGAACCCCGAGAACCGGTAGATGTCGGGCAGCAGCGGCAGCTCCAGGATGGTGTATTGTTGCGGGTCCGAGCCCATCTCGCGGTAAAAGGCCGGAGGGTCCACCCGGTCAACCTTGACCGGCGCCTGGATCAGTTCCATTATCGCCAGCGCGCCGATGATTCCCGAGACCAGTCTTTTCCGCGACTTGAACCTGTCCTCCAGCAGCCGCAGCAAACCCGCGGAAAAAACCGCAAGCGAGAGCAGGGCCAAAACCACGATCCTCACCGGGCTGCGGTCCATCTGGAAGAAGAAAAATACCTTGCGCAAATAAAAATAGGGCAGGGGCAGGTCGTAAAAAGTGTTCCAGCCCAGCACCAGGTACGGCCCCAGGCTCAGGATGAAAAAGACCGCCAGGGCCATAAGCCAGAACCCGTAATGCTTGATCCGGGCCCGCGCCAGAAAAATGCCCGGCAGACCGGTGAAAAGCAGCACGTAGCCCGGAAAAATCTCCCGGCCGCCCACGCCAAAGCCCCCGGTCAAAGACTGCGTCCAGCGGCCCAGCCCGCGATAGAGCGTCTGGTCCGGACCGGGCAGCACGAAGCCCAATAGGTTCGCGGAATAGCGGCTCTGCTCGCGCAAAGTGCTCCCCACCGGAGTGGCGTTGCTCAAAAGCTCCTTCCCGGCCTCGTAAAGAAACGGGCCGGCCAGCGCCGCCGCCAGCAAAACTCCCGCGGCCGCGGACTTGAGCAAATTCCGGTCCAGCGAAGAGCGCTCAAACGCGAGCAGGTAGAGAAAATGCAGCCCGAAAAATATTGCAAGATAGATTACATAATTGGGGGACTGGTAGAGCACGGGGACCAGGCTCAGGCCGAAATAAACGCCGCGGCAAAGGTCCTTCCGCTTCAGCATCCGGAAGTAGCAGAGCGCGGGCAGGAGCAGGAACTCAAGACATGAGGCGTGGCACCTGGGCAGGTTCCAGTAGTGGAACGGGAGGAAGCTGAAGAGTATTCCGGCCACGGTTGCGCCGGCGCTGCTGCCGGTGATTTCCTTGCACAAAAGGTAAGCGAGGAACCCGGTGAAGGCGAAACTCAGGATGCTGACCCAGTTGAAGAACGCGGGCAGGGCCTGGGGGCTTCCGAAAAGCAGCTGCGCGGCCCAGGCGAATACCCCGTAGCTCAGGTATAGCGGGAACGGGACCGCGCTGTATCCGTCGGGATAGTTGATCACGGTGTTGAACCAGGGCGAGACGTGCAGCTCGAAGATCGAATAATACTGCCACCAGAAATTATAAAAAGCCGCGGCGATGTCCATCTGCTCGGCGATGGGGTATTTGTGCAGACTAATTGCCATCGGCCAGGTCATGGCAACGGACAGGCACAAATAGAACAAAAAAACCGCGCCCGCTTTCAGTTTATGTTCAAAATTCATCTGGTTCTGGTTTTGCCGGCCGGAGGCCTCTCCCTATTGGATAATTATTGCAGGCTTTGGGTTCCCGTCAATATTTTCCGACCGCGGCCAGATAGACCACGCCCTCGGTCTCCGGGTCCAGGCCCAGCAGTTCGCCCGCCTCGTCGTCCAGGTACGCGCCGATGCCGCAGCAGCCCAGCCCCAGGTCCTCGCAGGCCAGATACAAATTCTGGCAGACGTGCGCCGCGTCCATCAACACGTAGCGATAGCCCCGGTCCGAATACTTATAAGTGCTCCGGGCAAAGACCGCAGTCCATGCAAAGACCACCGAGCCAGCCCCGCACATCTCCTGGCCCAGACCCGCGGACTGTATCTCCCGCGAAAAGTCACCGGAATTGAGCTGCTCCAAATCCTGCGAAACGATGTTCCAATGATAGATGCCCGGCTCAATCCCGGACACGCGATTAATCACCAGGTAGGTCTCAACCGGGAAGAGCGCGCCCGCGCTGGGAGCGGTGCGGAGCAGGAAGTCCGAGACCTTGGCGGTCACGCCCTGGCAGGCCCAGACCAGGAGCGAGAGCTGGTCCTTGCTGATCGCCTCGCGCTTGAATTCCCGGCGAGAGCGGCGGTTCTTCAAAGCCTTCCAGAGCGAACCCTCCGGCAGTTTAGGCTCGCCGAGCCTCACCGTCTTCGCTCCGGGATAAGACTTGAACGGCGCCGCCGCCTTCGGCCTCACGCCCGAAAACGCGCGCGACCGCGAATACCCCGTCCGCTTGTAAAACTCTTCTCCAATTCCTGCCATTGCTTTCCCCGCTTTCTTCTGTGCGAGCGACTTCAGTCGCGAATCAATATCGTAGCGCAGACACTCTTGTTAGGGCTGCAGACACTCTTGTTAGGGCTGCAGACACTCTTGTCTGCAGACAACTTTCTGTGCGAGCGAGCTTGCTCGCGAATCCCATTTCACCGCAAGCGCAACTAAAGACCAATTGCTAAGCTGCTCGGCTGACAAGACACGTTCTTTTCATAATTCAGCATTCATAATTCATAATTTTCACAGCCCGATCTCCGAGGCAATCTCCTTCATCGCCGCCAGCGAAATGGCCATGAACTCCGGGAGCGAAAGCCCCATGTCCGCGCATGCGTTCATCTGCTCCCGGCTCGCCCCCGCGGCGAAACGCTTCTCCTTCATCCGCTTGAGCGCGAATTCCGGCGCCACGAACGCCAACTTCTTCTCCGGACGGACCAGCGCGCACGCCACCAGAAAACCCGTGACCGGGTCCGCGCTCCAGATCGCCTTGTTCATCAGGCTCGTCCGCTCCGACTTGCCGCCGTGAGCCTTGATCGCGTCCAGGATCTCCGGGGAAAGGTTGTAAGACGAAAGCCACTCAACCGTGACCAGGCTGTGACGCTCCGGACTCTTCAGCGTCTCCTCATAATCAAGATCGTGAAGCATCCCAGCTACCGCCCACTGCTCCTCGTCCCCGCCCAAACGCTGCGCCAGATGTCTCATCACCGCGGCAACCGCCAGGCTGTGCTTCTGCAAATTCCCGTTCTGCAACCTCTCAAACACCAGCTTCTTCGCCTCTTCAAAATTCATGGTTCCTCCCTCAGGGGAACGGACACTCTTGTCCGTTCACAAACAATTCTTGGCGCGGACACTTCTTGGGGCGTGGGCACTCTTGCCCGCGCACAAACCTTGCGCCTAATTTTATCCCGGAAAGTTGGAGGGAGCAAAACCTTTATGATGTAACATCGGTTACGCCCAAGAAAAATTAGAAGTGAGCATTTTACCCTGTGACCACAATGCCGACTTTTCCTGTTTTTGGAACATGTCGGTCATAAACGAAATAGTTTTTCCAGGCAGTTTGCAGCATAACAATCAAGGAATGAGGCGGATTCCCTAGCACAAGGCGATGTTCAATTCCCCAAGGATTTCTTGGACCTCTAAATAGACAGACGCTGGCAATTACTCTATCGTCTCCTTCGATAGCAGAAAGCTCATGAAACCATCGAGAAGGTCCCCATATGATGCTCAAATTTTTCCGTATTTTCTGCTTGAGAAAGAAAGTATAGGGATTACCACCATTAATGATGAAATCACGTATCGGAGCGAAATGTTGTTCATTGCCTCTGAATTTTTGAGAATGAACCAAATAATAATGAAATGCGATTTTTGCTATAGCGCGATAATAGTGATCAGTAACCCTAAAAATTTCCTCGCAAGAAACTTGATAGCGGCCAACACTCCAATTGGGCAGATTTTCAATTTTGGAATTGGGCCAAGCTTCCTTAATTAATGTTTCATAGGTAGGATATGATTTATTTTCACAGTGCACGCGCGCATCTTTAATCTTATTTATATTCAGTAATTTTACCTTGTTTCTTAACACTGCTGATTTCATTTTGGTATTAAGCTCAATGAAATGCGGCTCATCTTTTTCATCGTGGATGACGAGTTGATCGAAGATTTCTATAGTTGTTGGCTCTCCCATACTACGAGCCTTGAAAATTCCTGCCGCTGTATCTACTCTTGTTTCTCGGGGTGGAACTCCGAGGGCACCTACTTTTTGAACTTTTTGGCCTCTTGATCGACTAGTTGCAGGTACTACCAGTTCGCGAAAGAAACTTTCGGGTCCGCACTGTAACATCTGCTGTTCTGACCTGCCTATTTTCTGATTACAGTCTGTGCATACTCGCCGAAATCTCTTATCGTCGCTGAATTCGCCAAGACGAGCTGGAATGATATGGTCCCCTTGTCCTTGCGATGGGTCAAATAGATTATTGCAATATATGCAGCGTTCAATTGGAATCATTTCTTTGCGTGCATTTTTGGTATTTTAAATTTCTATCGTTTTGTTGTCTTAGCAAGGAATTGCCAGGTATGAACCGAGGAAGCGTTAAAATTTTTCAGGCCCTCATCCTTCAAATCTGGCTGGTTGTTGCGGGTTGCGCCGATGATATCGAGGTGGGTGTAGCCAAGGATGAGGTGGACTGAGGTTGCCGGGTTTTGCACGACTTCTTTTGGGAAATTTGTCTCCGTGACTTTGAGCCCCCTAAAGCGGTGTATCAATCTCATGGAATTTGTATTCCTGGTGCGGTGACCCCTGCGCCCTTACGGACCCTGGAAGACTTCTTTTCATAACGATCATCTCCACTCCCGACACAAAAATTGCATTTTACATAATTATTATATGCGATATAAATCTGACCTGAACCTCCACAAGCTTTACATGCATCACGCACATAACGATCATCCCCACTTCCTCCACAATAAGCACAACGAACCATTGTTCCCATGCTCTTTCCTCCTGAATTATGATTTTGATTCAGGCTTTAATTTTGTCATGCTAAGAAGAGGCTCATCTCTTTGTGATACTTGTAATTCCAAAAATATGTAATAGCGTTCTAATATGCAGTTTGAGTATTTGAGTGATATTCCGTCCGTTGATTTATCGATATAGGCGGAGCCTATTTTTTCTATATTCAAAAAAGCTTTGCCGACATCAGTACTACCGAAAGATGCCTTATCAATCCATTTAAAAGATTTTTGAATTTCCATGCCACCTCCAATCGATAAAAAGAATGAAGGAGGCATATTACAAGCTTTTAGAGAACCGTCGGAGGAAATGCCTGCGAATCCAACTATTCCGCCGCAGCGTGCTTCGAACTTTTCGCATTCTTGGAATCCAGATCTGATCTTTTGATCTGCTGGCAATGATTGCCATAAGGAGCTATCGAGATAAGAAGCTCTCCCGGCCTTTTTTAAGCTGACAGCATTGAATAAAAAGCCATGAAGATTTGCGTATCTCCGTAATGGTTCTATTTTTGATATTGTTTCTGGCCGCACGGTCATTGATATTCTTATAGGCAAGCCGTAGCTTTTTAGAATAAGCGATGCATCCATTACTCTTTTCCAAGTTCCTTTGCCCCTATAAGCGTCATGGGTCTTTTCATCAGCTGAATCTATGGAGATCTGGATGGCTTTTAGATTATAATTTGCAAGCTTTTGCGCCTCAGTTTGCCGGATTAATTGTCCATTGGTGTTAACTTCTGTAATAAAATGCTCGCAACAGAAATCGAGGATTTTCCAGAAATTTGGGTGGAGTAATGGTTCGCCTCCTGAAATAACAACTGAACGAAGCCCCTTTTTATATAATGTTTCTAAAATAGCAATCCATTTATTGCCATCCATATCAATTTTAAATTTATTGGCCTCAGCATAACAATAGAGACAATATTGGTTACAACGATTAGTAATATCAATTGTGGCATATACAAGTTTTAAACTATTATCAAGATTTCGTAATTCAAATAATGAATGCTTGGGATGCTTTTTACAGGCAACTTGTTTTGATAAAATGTAACCTTTTATTGCAAGCGCATCCAAATAAAATTCTATCTGCTTCCCGACAGCATCTTTTGCGGGAGCTTCAATGCGACATGCGAGATCATCTATTATTTGGCTTAAACAGCAGCCGTCACATATTTTTTGTATTACTTCTCTTGCCGTGTAATTACCAACATCAAAAGAATTCAATCGTTTATTGTATATGAATATGCCATTGGGCTGTAATAATGCCCTCGTGCCTTTTGTAATCTCATAGAATCTATTGCGCATAAAATTCCGCTGGAACCTAAGAAGATAAAGTGACCAATATTTTTCACAAAAGAATTAAGTTAATCTAACAACCAGCGGTACTCCCGCCCCCGCCATGGCAATTTTGAACCATAAGTTTGGGCGATACATACTTCTTAATAGACTTTGCAACCCTTTTTCGCTTGTTTTTCATATTAAATTATCTCCTTTCATTAAAAGTTTTTGCGCACCAGTGAATTGCCCCTTATTTCCTAAAGACAATTTGGGTACATTCGGCCAAAATTGTCAAGTGTGAATTGGCACGAGACCTTTCGTCCCCTGGGGTCGCGTGCCCCCGGGTCGGGTCTTGAAATATGACATTATCTTTCCTGCTGTGTGCGCGGATCATTGCCATTTTTTTCAATGCCAATCCCGGTCATAAAATTATGTCGAAGCAAAAGGACGCTCAATTTAGAGCGCCTATAACTGCGGGCTGCTCCCTACTACCTCCCACGTGAGTTCGAGCAAGCTGAGACTTCCGACTTGGTCCCATTTGGATGTTCGATGACGGACAATAGTGTCCATCCCCCAAATGCGGCTATGCCATTGTGGAACATAGCGCATTTTGAAAATGTTGTCAAATCGAGGAGAGGGCGACACGCGGTTCGGCCCTTCGGCAAGCTCAGGGCTCACCGCAGGTCGGCTCGCGTTTTTGAACGGGCGTTGATGGAGGAGGGGCCGGGGCGGGATTCTGGCGTTACGGCAAGAGCTTTCAAGGTCCTCAAAGGTCCTCAGATCCTCGGCATTTGAATGCATAGCCCCTCCATCCTGATTCAGGGCATTATATAACGAAATCAAATATCATGTCAATCCCGCAATTGAGGGGATTATACAATACTTAAATTTCCCCCCATTCAGGGGATTGACATTGGCATGGATTATGGAGCAATATGGCGCTAAGTTTGGGCTTGGCGAAAAAAATTAAAAAAACTTGCGGGTTTCTGACCGCTCCTGTCATTGAAATGGTGGAAAATGGGTTTGGCCGGCCGCGGGCTGATGTAATGGTCCGGTGTCCGGCGCATATCTTTGGCAATTGAACGAGCCGTGAATGGAAAGTGTTGAGAGCATCAGTTCGCTTTTGTCGGACCTTTACGGAGGCCTGGTTGATGAGCCTCTGCTCTTGCGCGCCCAGTCCAGGGCGCTTGAGATTGTCCCTGCGGACTGTTTTTGCCTGTGGCATTTTCCGGGCAAGGGCCTGGCCCCGGAGCCGGCCTTGAGCGCGAATTGCAGGGCACAACCGCGGCGTCGTTTGGGGTCTTTGTTCAAGAATTCTTTGCCGGCGTTTTCAAAGTTCCCTCTTGGCCATCGGGTATATACCTGCCGTCAACAATCGGAGCTTGTCGGGGAGGGGTGGCAGCGGTTTTTGCTGGAGGTTTGCCAGGGGTTCTGGGAGCATTCGGGCCCGGGGTTTTACCTGTTGGGCTCCTCTCCCTTGCAACAGGGCATCGGGATTTCGGCTTTCCGGAGGCGGGTCCGCGGCAACCGGGATTTTGGGAAGGAAGAGAGGGAAACGGCCCTGGCGCTTTGCCCTCATTGGGGGAACTATCTGCGCCTGCGGCAGATTTGCTCGTTTTCGGCGGAGCATCAAGGGGTTGACTGTTTTTTCAGGGGTTGCGGCGCGAGCAAGCGGGAGCTGGAGGTTGCGCGCCTGGTTTTCCGGGGGGATGACGTGTCCGGCATAGCGCGCGGTCTGCGTATTTCGCCTGACACGGTTAGAGACCATTTGAAAAACATTTACCACAAGGTCGGCTGCCACTCCCGGGGCGAACTATTCGCGAGCTTCTTTCGGGCCTTCAAACAAACCATCCGCCATACTTGATCTGGGGACAGTCACCCGTGACTGTCCCCAAATGCGGGCGAGGAATTGCCAGGTATAGACCGCGGAGGCGTTGAATTTTTCGAATTCGGGTTTGAGATCGGGCTGGTTGTTGCGGGTTGCGCCGACGATGTCGAGGTGGGTGTATCCGAGGATGAGGTGGACGGAGGTTGCGGGATTTTGGGCGACTGCTTTGGGGAAATATCTTTCGGAGATTTTGGGCACTGAGAACGCGCCCGCGGAATCGTTGCCGTAGAACGCGATCACCGGGAGCGAGATGCCGCTCACGGCCGCGGCGCTGAAGACTTCGGTCCCGTCCTTTTCCAGAATCTTGCTCCCAAGCTTGCCGGCGTCGGTTGACAGCCGGGGCGGAAAGTACCATTCCGCGAAGTCATTGGGCCCGAGCGACAGCGCCGGCTTCTCGATAAAATATCCGGGACCGTCATAGGCCGCGTTGGCGAAGGCGTAAAAGTCGGTGACCTCCGGCCCCTCTCCGCACTCCCTGGCGCAGGCCGGGTGGAGCGTCTTTCCGCAGTAGAAATTTTTGGGGTTTTGGTCGATGTTGACCCAGTCGTAAACGAACTCGGGGTCCATGGGGCGGCTTCCGTATCGGAAGGGGGTTAGCAGGGGGCACTTGTGGGGGTCAAGCGGGAGACCGGTTGCTCGGCGGAACTGTTTTCCGAGCTCTCCCGCGGGATAGCCGACGGACGCGCGCGCGATGAAGAACGGGCTGAATTCGTCGTCCATGGCGAACGCGAGCAGGGCCTCGTTGGTGATGCGCGGCAGCCGCACGAGCTTTGGCCGGGAGTATTCCGGGAACACCGATTCCTGCCCGCGCGCGTTGTCCGCGGCCCAGCCCGAAAGCGCCAGCGAGAGCATGGTCGAAGGCGCGTATTGTATGCCCAGGATATCGAGGTCAAAATAGACCTTGCCGTCCTTGAACTTCCCGGCCAGGGACTGTTGGTAAGAATTCGCGTCGGTCACGGTCAGTTCCTTTTTGGAAAACCCGCCGCCTTCGAGGAGGACGAGGCCATCGACGTCGCTCGCGCCGATGAGTTCTCGGCCGGGTCTCCGGTCGAAATCATAAGCCGCGTAAATCACGGTGAGCGATCCGCCCAGCGAATGACCTCCGATCAAGACCCGCTTGCCCGGCTTCTTCACAACCATTGCTTCCTCGCCGGACTTCTCGATCACCTCATTGCCCACCGCCCTGTGCGCGGCAAGCACCACCGCTCTCCAGTCGCGCACCGTGGTGTCCGCGCCCCAGTTGGCCATGAACCTGACCGCGTCTTGGTCCAGAGGCGTGAACAGCCGGCCCATCAACTCCTTGCGCTCGCCCTCGGGCTCAAACGATTGGCGGTAGTAATCCATCAGTCCCTGGAGCAGTTCCGAAGTGTTGAGTTTGCCCAGGTTCTCGTTGGCCCAGAGCAAGCCGGTGTGGTCCTCTAGCTGCTCCGAGCGGCGGTCAACGCTCCAGACCTGAAGTCCATTGACCCCGCTCCTGTCCGCGAGACGGATGAGGTCGTTTGCGTATGCGTTCATGCTCATGGCTCCGGCCCAGGTGCCCGGCATTAATATTAATATGGTGTCCGGCGGCGTGGCGTCCGCGGATTTATATGCCGTGTAGATGGCGTGGTTCAAGTCGAGGTACGTCCCGTCCGCAAGTCTGCCCTCAGAGTCCAGCATCAGCGCGTCCGCAAGCTTGACTGAATGAAAAGGCGCAGCCGCGTCCCGGATGTTGAAACTGCCGTCCGGAGTAACCGCGGCCATCGGCTCCCGGTAAGGCGCAGGCGCCGGAATGATGTGCTTCTCCTTCACAACCTCCGAAGCGTTCACGGCCGTTCCCAAAAACAACGCCCCAAAGAGGACCATGGTTCCCAATCTTTTCATTTTTCGCTCCTCCTGCTTTTGTCTGCGCAGTCCATTATCAGAAATTTGCCAACGAAAGTAAAGGCAGGTTTTCGAAATTGGGGTCAGAGCTTTAATATTTAGCATCTCCCCTTGCTAAAAACTAAAGCTCTGACCCGAATGGCGCTAATGACCCGAATGGCGCTAATTTAAGGTTGAGCATGATAGCCAAGCGCTTATGGTCATCAACCAAATAATTTGATCGGGAGTTCGGGTTTCGATAGCCCGGCGCTTCAGCGCCGGGGAACCGGGCCGCGACCCCTCCCGCTGCGGCCCGCGCCGCGGCGTGGGCCGCAGCAAGGGTTTTAGGCGGTCGCCGTTCCCGGCCATAAATGGCCGGGCTAAGGAAACGCAAGACCGGGATTGTCCATGAGCTTAACTTAGCGCCATTCAGCTCTGACCCCAATACCTTCTCCGGCAGACACTTGCTAAAAACTAAAGCTCTGACCCCAATGCCTTTCGGAGAAAAAAAGCTGGTTTTGACATGGCTGCTTTGATCGTGTTATAAGTCATTGAGAAAAATTGGAGGAGTTGCCATGAACAAGCTTTTGACTTTGTCGGGCTGCAAACTGGCGGAGATGATCCGGAAGCGGGAAGTCAGTTCCTCGGAAGTGGTTGAGGCGCACATCAGCCAGATTCAAAAAGTCAACCCGGTGATCAACGCGGTGGTCAAGGACCGGTTTGGCGCGGCTCGTGAGGAAGCCAAATCCGCGGACCAAGCGCTGAAAACAACTCCTGCGGACAAGCTCCCGCGGTTCCACGGCGTTCCCTGCACGATCAAAGAGGCGTTCCGGCTCAAGGGCATGCCCAATGCCTCGGGCCTGCCGGCGCGCAAGAATATTATTTCGGACCAGGACGCCACCGCGGTCGAGCGGCTGAAGCAGGCCGGCTGCATCCCCCTGGGCGTGACCAACACCTCGGAGCTGTGCATGTGGTATGAGTCGGACAACCGCGTTTACGGCCGGAGCAACAACGCCTACAACCCCAGGCACATCGTGGGCGGGTCTTCCGGCGGAGAGGGCGCAATCATCTCCGCGGCCGGGTCCCCCTTCGGACTGGGCGCGGACGTGGGCGGGTCCATCCGCATGCCCGCGTTCTTCAACGGCGTGTTCGGGCACAAACCCACCGGCGGCCTGGTTCCCAATACCGGCCAGCACCCGACCGTGACCGAGGACGCCGCGCGCTATCTGGTCTCGGGCCCGCTGGCGCGCAAGTCCGAAGACTTGTGGCCGCTGTTGAAAATCCTGGCCGGCCCGGACAACAAAGACCCCGGATGCATCGACTGGAAACTGGGCGATCCCTCCGCGGTCAAGATCAGCGGTCTCAACGTGATCGACGTTGAGGACAACGGCAAGTCCAAAGTGCACCCGGATTTGCGAGCGGCCCAGCAGAAGGTCGCGGACTATCTCGCGAGCAAGGGCGCCAGGGTGAAAAAGGTCACGCCCGGGCTGCTCAAGTTCCAGTTCGACATCTGGTCCGCAATGCTCACCACCGCCAACAAAATACATTTCTCGGTCCTGCTCGGAAACGGCAAGGCCGTGAACGGCCCGTGGGAACTGTTGAAATGGATCTTCCGCGTCTCCGACCACACCCTGCCCTCGGTCATCATGGCCATGATCGAGCGCATCCCGGAATGGACCCCCAAGCGCACGCAACTGCTGATCGACATGGGCAAGGCGCTTCGCAAGGAACTGGTCGAACTCATCGGGCCCAACGGCATCATGCTCTTCCCCTCACACCAATACCCCGCGCCCGTGCACTATCGGCCCCTGCTGACCCCTTTCCACTTCGCCTATACCGGAATACTCAACGTGATGGAACTGCCCGTGACCCAGGTCCCGCTTGGACTAAACTCCAAAGGCCTGCCCACCGGAGTCCAGGTCGTGGCCGCCCACGGCAACGACCACATCACAGTCGCAATCGCGCAGGAATTGGAAAAACAATTCGGAGGTTGGAGAGTACCTGCTCTAGCTGAAAAAGACCGAATGGATCGGGAAGGAAACAAACCATGAGCAAAAATTATTATTGGTGCTGGATCGGGGCAGGACTGATCATGGCGGCATGCGTAACCATCAAGACCGACCAAACCGCTTTTCAAGACTTGAGCCGTCAAGACGAGTGCGCCAAAAAAATTTTCCCGGCCCAAAGCAACAAGACCTGCCTCTCAGGGGAATTCGATCATTTCACCATCCGACGGCTCACCGACAAGGGCGAGCGGCCGGTGTGGTCCCCGGACGGAAAGCGGATCGCTTTTATGGACAAGGAATTCGGGGACGCCTGGGAGCTGGACCCGGCCACCGGCCAGACCAAATGCCTCACCTGCGGTTTTACCCATCCGGGTTTCCTACGAGTGCATTACCTCAAGGACGGCGACTACCTGCTCCTGGGACCCAGGCGCCGCACAAATGATTTCGCGGACCGGGTGTTCAAAACCGGTTTCTGGTGGATGCCCAGGGACTTAAGCCAGGGCCCGCGCTGGCTCGGGGAGGAGCATTACGAGGGGGTCGCGGTTTCCAGGGAGTCGCGCAAAATCGCCTATACCAAGACCTGGCTGGACACTTTTCTTCATTTCCCCAGCGCCCTATACATTGCCGAACTCACGCCCGAGGGACAGATCAAGAACCGGAGAGCAGTCGCATGGTCAATCAATCTGATCGAGGCCCAGGACTTCCTGCCCAAAGACGCCGGAGTGACCATGGCCCGCTATACCCCAACCTACGAAGTCCTCGGAATCGACCTCGCCACCGGAAAGATCACCAACTACTCGAAAAGCCCGGCATCCGAAGAGCCCGAAGGAATATTCCCCGACGGAAAATTCACCATGATCGAATCCGACCGCCACGCCAGGAAGCCCGGAGACATGGACCTCGAACTATACATGCTGAGCCTCGACCAAACCGGAAAAGACGTCCGCCGTCTGACCCGATTCACAGAGGTCCCCGGAGAAAAAGCGTCCAACCCCGCAGTCAGCCCCGATGGATGCCGGATCGCCTTCATGAAAGCCAAAAAATCTCCGGACCCCGCCAAACTCACCGGACTCGGTGACGGCATCTTCCTCCTCGAATTCTACCAATGCCAGGAGTAGCAGCGATTCATTGAACCGCAAAGCCGCGGCGAAGTCCGCCAAAGTCTCTGCTTGCCCGTACCCTCTTGGGACGACGGCGGAAGGGCGCAGAGGAATCCGGCGATTCTTCAATGTGCGAGGGGCTTCAGCCCAGATGATTTTCACCGCAGAGAACGCAGAGAACGCAGAGAACTCAAAAATCAAGGTCTGAACCCGTTATTCGTACATTAAGTATTAACTAGAGCTCTGACCCCAGGATTTCTCTCACTCCCTGGCTTTTGCCCCGATTTGTCAGCCGGGCTCGAGGTTAAACTCCGACTTCAGTCAGTCCCGAGGCATTCCTGTAATATTTGTTTCAGCCGGTCGATGCCATCCGCGCTGCTGGTCATTTGGAGGAAGATGATTTCCTTCCGGCGCTGCGCGAGGATTTGGGCGCAATCCGGTGAGAACTTTCTCAGCATCTCGATGAGTTGTTCGAAGTCAGCGGGCGCTTCACTCCGGGGTCTTGAGGCGGCTTTGAAGAAGTCCTGGATGGCGCGGACAATCAATTGATATTCCTGGTCGGTCATGCCCACTCCCCGCCCGCGGTTGTGAATGGTTTCTTGCCATATTTTCCAAGGATCTGGTAAATAGTACTGACCACCCTTAGGGCCAGACGCAGCCAGCCGATTGGGCCCGAGAGGAGCTTGCCCGCGAGACCGATGGTGGCGCCGACAATATCGCACGCCATCGCGAAATCTCGCACGTTCAGGCGGAGTTGGCGAAGGTGTTGCTTGGCGTCGGCTGCGGCCTGGGCGGGATCTTCGATTGAAATCAGGTTAAGGCAATCGAAGTCGCGCTGGAAACGGGTGTCCATCACGTTGTTTTTCCGGCTGGTGCGGACCGTAAGGTCTCTCAGGAACTGGTAGAACCTTTTCAGGCTCTGCCAGAAGCAGGCCAGGGCCTTTTTAATTCGCGCCAGCGCCTGGGACATGAGATGCAGGCCGGGTCTTTCAAACCCGCACAGAGTTTCATGCCAGAGCTTGATCGCGCCTTTGGCTATAGACTTTCCCACGAACACAACCACCGATTTCGCCCCGCGATATAGACCTCTAAAAAGCTCCCGGGCTTTGGACCAGGCCGCGGACAGCGCCCCGTTCTTCAAAAGCAAGGGGCTGGCGTCTCCTTTTTCACTCTTTGCCAGGAGACCATCGAGGCTGGTCGAGACGGCATCCGCATAATCCTGCGTTTCCTGCGGCCCCGGCCGGTCAAAGCCAAAGAGGCTGAATATGCCGGGCGCGATCAGGACGTAGCCGCCGGTGATGTAAACCAGGAACTTGCCCTCGTCTCTTTCCCCGGAATTATGTTCGCAAAGAAAAGAGCGCAGGGCCTTCAAGGATTTTTCCCCGAAGATGCCGTCAACCGGGCCGTCATAGAAGGAAAGCATCCACAACCGGAATTGCAGGAGTGCGAGTCCGACGCGGTTTTCGGGACTTTCCCGCAATTCTTTCATTTTTGAGACGTGTTCTTTGGTGGAAGGGATTAAGGGGTCAATTACGAATTGGTCCTTGCTCGTGCCGCCCGTGCCGACTTTTACATGGTGGCGGCTGAGAGCGGTTTTCATAAAGGCAAGGGGCAGGGCCAGGTTGAGCACCAGGGGCTGCCCCTGCAATCGCTCGTAAATTTTTCGGCTCAAGCCAAAGGGATTTCCCAGCATTGCGAGCAGGTCCTGGTCCACCAGCCCGGGAGCGGCAGGTTCCAGGGCCAAGCCGAAGGACCGCTTGAATTCCATGACCGCGTCAAGGGTATGGGAGTCAAAAATCCCATCGACTTCCTGATGGAAAAACCCCAGTTTCTTCAGGCGGTATTGGAGGATGCGGACGGGAAGACCCCGGCTTTCCGGACCCAGGGGCTCGGAAAATTCAAGGTCGTCAGCCTCGCCCTCGAACTCCAGAAAGTCGGTCAGGCGGTCGCTGACTTCCAGGTCCAAATCTTCCCGCTGCTCGAGGCCGGCTTCCTTCTTAAAGGCGGAGAGCGGCGCGCGCGTGCCCATGAGGCCCGGTCCGGAGACCGGGCTTGGGCCATAGCCCAGTTCCCGGAGACCGTCTCCGACCTCTTCCGCCCATTCCCTGCCCTGGGCCATGTTCAAGCCCGGATAGGGAGGCGAAGAGAGCTTCAACTCCCTGCTCAGAGAGCGGAAAAACAAGCCGGGGTCTATGGCAAAAGTCTCATTTCGGATCGCATCAATAATTGAATTCATTTGATAATGCCGGTGATCGCATTAGCCACCATCTCCACCACCTTATTTCTCATTTCCTGCGCGGCTTTGACCGTTTCCTGGTGCATGGCGAGAAGAGGTTTTTCATTAACCTGGTCCAGATCACCTTTCACAAACATTACGGCATCACTATCAATTTGATGATGGGATACCGCAAGAACTTTTACTTCAGAGACCGCGGTGGTTTTCAGGTTTTCTAGGATATCTTCAAAATTGCTTACATTTGCCACCGTCAAATTAATCTTTCCGGTTAAGGTCACCACATCCAAGGTTGTCAGATCGGTAAAAAATTTTTCGATCGTTGTCCAAAATGAATTCTCCGCTTTGGTTCTTGCTTCTGCCATTTTTCCCCTCCTTTGTCAGTTAGTAGTTAGGACCAATTGAGCTTGAAAATGCGGTCGCGGGACTGCCAGGGGGCGGTTCCTTCCAGCCGCTGCCTTGAATATACCTTGAGTAATTCGCCGCCAAAGGTGGAGACCCTGGGGATCAGGGGCTTTTCGTATTGGAAATGCCACCATTCTGCCGCGTTGGGGTCTCCATTTTCAAAAAAGCGCCGCCGGGCGCTGATCGGCTGAAACCCGTGTTGTTGGAAGACCTTGGTCAGGCTCATAAACCTGCCTTGGACCTTAAGCCGTTTCTTAAGACCAGGATCATTTCTGATAATGACGTCATCAATTTGCTTTTCCTCGACCTCCTTGGCCTTGCACCGGACAAAGACTTCCAGGGTCCGCTTATCATAATCCAAAAGTTTGATCACGTAAGGGTCCTTGGCCGGGTTTTCCAGCCCGCTCCAGATGAAGAGGTCAAGGGCCAGACCAGTGTAATGGAAGGATGTGGCGCTTCGATTATAGGAAACCAAGGCGTCCAGAGCGCGGATACCGCCGGAGGAGGTGAGGATTCCGCCCCACTTCTTGACCTCTTTTCTGACTTCATCATAGGCCTGCGCCGCGTCCTGGCGAAGGTAGAGATGGGTATAGCCCTCGCCGCACTTGTCCGCCTCGCACTTGCGGAACTCAAGCCGTTGTTCCGTGCCGTCTGTGCTGTCGCGGCCCGGTGAGGTCATTTCCAGGGCATGACACTTATAATCGTCCTCCAGCGCCGCCATGGTTATCGGCCCCACAATCCCGTCAGCATAGATGCCGGCATGCTCCTGGAATCTTACGACCGCCTTCTCTGTTTCCGGACCGAACACCCCATCAATCCCGTTAGGGTGGAAACCGAGATCGGTCAGCATTTGCTGGATTGACTTAACTGCATCGGATTTGCTGCCAAGTTTTAATATCATCTTGTTTCCCTCCTTTCTTCCTGATCAATTCCGCCAAACCGAAAAGGTAAACTGTATCACCATTGACTTCTCGGATGGCAAATTAGCATAAACCGGCCAAGCTTGTCAAGTAAATTATTTTTAGCTTTATGGGGTCAGGCCGCTTGTTACACTTTCCGCTTGGGTCTGAGCCATGCGGAGGAAGAGGCTTGTTCGAATTTTTTGCCGAAGAGTCCGGGCGTGAACCAGAAGGGCGCGGTAAGGAACCAGGCGATGGTTCCGGCGTTGAGCCATGCGAAGTAGGCGTGCTTGTCGATCACATGCGCGAAGCAGAGAACCGAGGACCCGAGACAGACGATGAGCGCGGCAATGGCCAGGAGGCTTGCCAGGTTGATCCAATGCCTGCGCCAGTTCATTTGCCGCCTCCGGAAATTTCAGCCGCGGGAAACTCGGCGCCGAATCTCTGCCATGCCCATGACAGCGGAATATAGAGCGCGAATGCCAGAGCGTATCCGGGCAGCCATCTGAAGAACAGGTTAAAGGGCATGGCCCAGCAGGCGAGAAGCGTTATTGCCCAAGTGATCAGCGCGGGTATGTTGAAAAGCGCCCGGGTCCTGTCCGCGCGGTATTGTTCGAGTCCGAGTTTGGGGAACAGCCAATGCTCGGCAAAGACCACGGCGCCGATGGGCATGAGCACCAAGCCGTAAACCGCGACGAAGTCAAGCAATCTCATGAAGAAGAACGGGAAGCAGGAGAAGATGGTAGTTGCGATTCCCGCGGCGAGCGTTACCGCCCATCTCGGCCAGTTGGGGGTGATGGACTGGAAGGCCAGCCCGGCCCGGTACATGGTGGGGTTGGCGGTGGTCCATCCCGCAAGCACGACCGCGAGCGCGCCGGCCAGGCCCGCGGCGTTCACCGCCATCTGTCCGGGACTCATCTTGAGTCCGACCGCGGCAACCATCACGCCCGAGGCCAGCCAGGCCACGTAATGGCCGGGCAAAACCCCGAACAGGGTGTAAAGTCCGTACCATTTATTTTTGGCGTAGCGGAACACGGCCATGTCCGAGAGGTCCACGTGCATGGCCAGGTTGCAGAACCAGGCGAAGAACATGATGTGCCAGAAGCCGAGCTTTTTCAAGCCTTCGGCCGCGGCCGCGGCCGGGACCACCCCGGTCCAGATTTTGGTCTTGGCGATGGTCCAGAGGTCGGAGACGGAATGGTATTCGCCCAGGTCCGGGAAGACCGCGAGCGCTCCCGCGATGAAGATCATGATCATCCAGGGTCCGCACACGCTTGAGAACTTGGCCAGCTTTTCAAACCCGAGTATGGCGACGGTGGTCACCACCCCGCCGGTGACCAGCGTGATCACCACCCAGCCCACGCTGGTCGGGAGCTTGGACGAGAGCTCGGGGATCGGCACGTTGAAGGCCAGTCCGATGGCGGTGGCCGAGACCGCGATCATGGCCCCGGCCAGGATGCAATAGAGCAGGGCGTTGGCGAGGTTGTAAATCGCGGTCAGGCCGGGACCGCCGATCCGGCGGAGATACCAGTAAAGCGTGAGCCGGGTGCGGACCGCAATCGGCGCGCAAATGAAAGTCCAACTCAAGACCGCGAGCAGGTTCCCGACCAGCAGCCCGACCAAAACGTCAAACGCGCTCACCCCGTGGAGCACGAAGAACGCCCCGATCACAAACTCCGTGCCCGCTACGTGCTCGCCCGCAAAAAGCGACGCAAACTCCCAGCCCTTTTGAAGCTTGTCCTCATGAACCGGCTCCCGGTCAAACTCATAAAGCGCGTCCAACCGGCCGGTGATCTCTTTCCAGCTCAGGCTCATGTCCGTGCCATTCTACAAATTCACCGGCAGATAGTCAATATCATGCTCAACTCCCAACCGGTTGACTGAGCAGGGTTTGTGGCTTAGCATTCAAACCAGAAACCTGGAAACGAGAAACGAGAAACTTCCGGAGGAAAAATGAGTTTTGAACCTCGCAAACTGGTGAAAGACGGGAGAAGCGTCGCGGCCGTGGGCATCGGCGGCGGTTACGGGATCGGCGCCCGGGCCCTGGATGCGGCCTTTGAAGCCGGGATCAACTATTTTTTCTGGGGGCCGACTTTCCCGACCTATTACCGGATGACCCGGTGGCTCAAGTCCAGGTTCAAGACCGAGCGCGACAAAATCATCCTCGGCGTCTGCCCCTATTTCTGGCGCTTTCCGGGCGCGCTCAGCCGGATCATCAACCGCTACCTCCGCCGGCTGCAAACCGACTACATCGACTACTTTCACCTGGGCATGATCCGCACGGTTGACGACCGGGCGTATGAGCAACTGCTCAAGTTCCGGGAAAAGGGAATGATCCGGCACATTGCGATCAGTTGCCACAACCGGAAGCTGGCCGCCAAGCTGGTCGGGCGCTGGCCGGAACTGGACCTGGCCCAGATCCGCTACAACGCCGCGCACCGGGGAGCAGAAACCGAATTCTTCCCCGCGGTGGACCCCGCCAAAATCAACGTGGTCGCGTTCAACGCCACCCGCCACGGCTCGCTCCTCAAACGGCCCCGCGGCTGGGACAAGCCCGTGCCAAGCGCCGGCGATTGCTACCGTTTCGCGCTTTCCCATCCCAAGGTCAGCTTCTGCCTGGCCGGTCCCGGGAACGAAAATCAGGTCAAGGAAATTCTCTCCGCGCTCCAAAAAGGCCCGATGAGCCCGGAAGAAATGAATTGGATGCGCGAGTTCGGCGACCGGGTTTACAAAAGTTAAAAGGTGAAAAGGTAAAAAGGTAAAAAGGCAAGGACGATTATTCCGACCTTTTCCCCTTTTTACTTTTGCACCCTTCCACCTTTTTACCGTTCTACCTTTTGACCTTTGCTCGCCGATTTGCTATAGCTATGCTGTGAAGGTCCTGGTGGTAAGCGACACGCACAAGAGCATTGCCCTGGCGGAAAAGGCGCTCCGGCCTCATCTTCCCGCGGACCTGCTCATCCATTTGGGCGACTACGTTGAGGACGGCGCTGAGCTTTCGTCCCGGTTGGGCATTGCGTTCAAGGCCGTGCGCGGCGACAATGACTTTTGCGCCGGGGATTCCGAGCTTGAGCTTGAGCTTGACGGGCTTCGCGTTTTTTTGAGCCACGGCCACGGCTTCGGGATCGATGACGGTCTTGGCCGGTTTTTTGAGGAATGCCGTCGCCGGGGTTCGCGGTTGGGTTTTTTCGGGCACAGCCACCGGGCTCAGGTTTCGGAGAGGGATGGTATTTTTCTGGTCAATCCCGGCAATCTGTATATGGCGGAAAAGGCGAACAGCCTGGCAATGGTCCGGACTGAGCCGGGTCGGGCGCGGCTGGAGTTATTTGACACCAACGGCGGAGGTGTGATCGATGTTCGAGAAATTTAAACTGGCGCTGGACGACACGCTCACCATGTCCAACGTGCACGACAAAGTCCACCGGGCATACAGCGGCCGGGTGAGCGCGTACCTGGACCAGGGAGACGAGATGCGCTACCGCGCGTTCAACAGCTCGGTGCTCACCTACGATGACGGCCTCAAATTCGTCAACCGGCTGTGCAACGCATTCACCAGGCTGGGGGTCAAGCGCGGGGACCGCATGGCCATCTGCACCTCCAACAAGGTCGACCTGGTGCTCGCGGTGTTCGCGGTCATGCGCGTGGGCGCGATTGCGGTTCCGCTCAACTGGCAGCTCAAGCAGGAAGAGCTGGCATATGTTATTGATAATTGCGGCGCCAGGTATTTTGTGGTGGACAACGAGGTCTTTGACGCCTCGGTCCGGGACAAGAAGGCTTTTCCCGGGGTGGAAAAATGGGTGATGGCCGGGCCGCAGAGCGAGTGCCGGGAGGGGTTTGAGAGCCTGGACGAACTGACCGCGGCCGTGAGCGAGGACGCTGCCCCGGTTGCGATCAGTCCCAAGGACGGCGTGGCCATCTTCTACACCTCGGGCACCACCGGTTTTCCCAAAGGAGCGCTCATGTCCAGCCGCGCGCTGCTCACCGGACAGAAGATCGCGGCCGCGCTGCTGCCCACCAACTCCAAGACCGACTTCGGGGTGCTGTCCCTGCCCATCTCCCACATCATGGGTTTCTGCACCTCGCTCATGGGAATGTTCGCCGGGGTCAAGGGACTGTTCATGAGCAAGTTCAACCCCCGAAGAGTGCTCGAGGCCATTGAAAAATACCACGGCACTTTTTTCGTGGGCGTGCCCGCCATGTATTCCATGATGCTGGACGTGGGCATCGACAAATACGACCTGTCCTCGATGAAGGCCTGGTGCTCGGCCGCGGACGCCATGCCCGAAGAGCACGTCAAGATCTTCCGCAAAAAAGGCGGCCTGATCCACCTGTTCGGAAGACCGATCACCTCCGCGATTTTTATTGAAGCCTACGGCATGGTCGAGCTGGCGGGCATATCCATGATCAAGTTTGAGCTGCCCGGTCTCAGATTCGCCAAGGGCTGCGTGGGCGTGCCGGTGTATCCGTTCAAGGTCAAGGTGATGAAGCCGGAGGGCGGGCGCGCGCGTCCCAACGAAGTCGGCGACATCTGGATCAAAGGCCCGGGCGTGACCAACGGCTATTACAACAACCCCGAGGCCAGCAAGGACCTGATCTCCGACGGCTGGCTCAACACCGGGGACCTGGGAAAAAAGAACCGGCTGGGACTGATCTACTTCGTGGACCGCAAGAAGGACGTGATCAAGTCGGGCGGATACTCCATCTTCTCCGTGGAAGTCGAGCACAAGCTTTTGCGCAATCCGAAAATTTCAAGAGCGGTGGTCTTCGGGGTGGAGCATCCGACCAAGAAGGAAGTGCCGGTGGCGATCATCGCGCTCAAGCCGGGCGAGGCCGCGACCGAGGACGAGTTGATCAGCTGGTCTCATGAGCACATGGCCGATTACAAGGCCCCGCGCGCAATCAAGATCATCCCCGAGGCCGAAATCCCGCTGGGCATGACCCTCAAAGTCCTCAAAAAAGACCTCCGGCTCAAATACCAGGACGAATTTGCGGCAAAAATCAGTCAGATTCACTAAACAGAAAGCCGCTTCTCACCACGGAGACACAGAGGGCACAGAGAAGAAAATTTTGAGTCTTCTGTGCGAGCGACTTTAGTCGCGATTATTTTTCACCGCAAAGTCAGATTCACTAAACAGAAAGCCGCTTCTCACCACGGAGACACAGAGGGCACAGAGAAGAAAATTTTGAGTCTTCTGTGCGAGCGACTTTAGTCGCGATTATTTTTCACCGCAAAGGCGCATCCAGCCTTCGTAGCCGATTCATCCTTCGCAGTAGTACTGCTACGGAGAACGGAAGCTACTTCGGCGGAGTAGGCAAGGACGCGAAGAATTCAGGGGTTGGGAATTCAGGATTCGGAATTCGGGAATCGGAGAATTCCGCGTAGGGGCAGGGCTTGCCCTGCCCTTGCATCAAAACCTAAAACATCAAATTAAGTTCCAAGTAGCGATCTGACCCCAAGGAATATCTCAACGCCGTAAAAGGCTTGGCCGGCAAAAAGCGGGGTGGGCAAGGAGAGAAAATCGCTTGACAAGGCCCTTAAAATGCGTTTTAATTTCACCCAAGAAACTCGTGGCAATACAGGCCAATAAGGAGGTAGTAACATGGCACAGGTTCTGAATTTCAAGGCAATGCTGCTGGTCTTGTTGGGTGTGATCTTTTTCTTTGCATTGTCGCAAAGAGCTTATGCGCAAGTCCCGGGCGAGGTGGTGAAATGCGGATGTTATTGCGGGGTAATGCTCGATCCTCCCTGCAGCGATGACGACTGCAAGCGAGCGTGCGGATACCAGGAAGGGGATCAGCCGTCGCCTTCCCAGGGGAGCGGGGAAAAGAAGTCATTGCTGTGGATGATAGTCATGTCCGGAATCCTCCTGTTCGTGATCTGGCTGGTCCTTTTTGGATTCCCGGTCCCGGCTTCACCGGTGTAGAGGCAATCAGACATCAGTACTGTCCGGGGAAAAATCTTTTGCTTTCTGAGCGCGGAGCGCTCCTTGGAGTGCGGTGGCTTCGGCCACCGCTTTGTGCAACTTGCCAAAACCGCCTTGGCCTGTAATAACGCTCGTTCGACCGAGGTCTCCCGGCTAAAGCTGCGGCCGAAGCCGCAGCACTCCAAAGCGTCGGCGGCGCGAACAAAAAGATACGTGGATCATTGTCCAGTTGACGGGATTTGGCAATTGCAACTCGTCCCGGAGCCGTCAAATGGGGCTACGCGTAGCGCCGACAGGAAATCTCTCAGTTTTTCCCCGGACAGTAGATTGGGGGTTGGGAATTCGGAGATCGGCGCTCTGAACTTTGAACCTGAAACTCCGGACTGTCCGCGGAAGCCTCTTCCAGCTTGAACCTGCCTGGGACGAAGGAGGACCTGTCCTCCGTAGCCTCTACATGCCTGAACTTACCTGGGACGAAGGAGGACCTGTCCTCCGTAGCCTCTACATGCCTGAACTTACCTGGGGCGAAGGAGGAGGTCTGGAGAATAGGGACAGGGAAGTGCACGAAAACGACTTCGCGGCATTTTTTACTTGACAAGCTTTCCGCAAAATGGTATAAAAGCCTTGCAGTTGAAAATCGGGGGAGCAGTAAAAAATTGATATCCTGAATGCCCGACGATTGCTAAATTGCATAGCACTCGAAATATCGGGTGCTCTTTTGGTTCGAAAGGAGGAAGAGAACCATAAGTCAAAAATCAAGGTCTGAACGCAAAATCATGACCCCAAAATCACAAAATCATAACATGAGGAGCGGCGACGATGAAATATTCTATAGAATGCGAAGTAGATTCGAAGATTAAGTTGGAAAAGTCAATAACCATCAAGCATGAGAATAAGGAATATAAATTCATTCCCGATGAGAAAGGCATGCTTGTGTCAATAAGAATAACGGCACCAGTAAGCAATCCAACCAATTTTTATTCTGTTATCAAAGACACACCTGATGATATAGCAAAAAAACAAATAATTATAAATCGAGATATTGAATTTTCGGGACAAATAATCCGGGAGTTTCAACAACTGGAATCGTTTCTAGCTTTCAGAACAAATTTAGATAGAATTTTTTGGAATAAGCCAAAAGATGAAATCATTTGCGAGACAGAAGAAGAAAAAGAAAAAACCAATGTCTTTAGATATTCGTACCAGAAGAATTATCCAGATCCAATTTACGCAGTAGACGAAACATTCTTGATGGAGTTAATCAAATATAAGAATAACTTTTCCGCCTTAGTTAATCCTATGGCGTTCTTTAGAGAAGGAGTTAATGACTTCAAAGAATTCAGATATATCAATTCATTTTTTAATCTCTATTTTGTTCTAGAAGGATTGTATGGCAATGGCAAAACGAAGAATTATGACATTGCAAGAGAATTTGAGAATTCGGATGAATTTAAAAGCATTATCAACTCTGTAATTAAGAGTATCAGAAAAGAGCATAAACATTGGACAAAGTTGGATGAGATGACTAAGTTCAGAAGCAAAAGGATCGATGCTGAAGGTATAATACATTTACTAATATCGACCAGGGGAGAGCTTCATCATTTTACAAATAATCCTGACAGAAAAAAAGGAGGAACTCCTTTTGATCATGAAGAGTTCGAAAGTATTGCATTTTTAAGTCTTCTCTTGGCAGTAAGAGCAATTGCGTCTCAAATGATAGGTATAAATTTGGAGAAACAGGATACAGGAAAATGGATGGTATCAAAAAGAGTCATCTAGCCAAAGGGGTGAACCACCAGCCTTCTTTCAATAAGCAATTGAGGGGTGATAATTGAGGGGTCAGGCCTTGAGTTTTTGATCGGGGCCGAGGATCTTGACATTTGAGATGAGAAGCGTTGGCGACGGGTACCAGGGGACAATTACCTTAGGACTCTTTTGAAATAAAGGGAATTTAAAATGCATCCCGACTCAAACAGGCCAGATGGTCTTGATGAGATGCTCAGACAGGCACCTGATGTCCTCAATTATTTCACAGTGCCTCTAGCATTTTACGAGGATGCATATGAGATGGTTCAAGACCAAGCCCGAATGCCCGACGAGATTGGGAGCGGGACACTTGTTGAGATATTTGATCATCACTTCATATTAAGCGCTGGTCACTGTATCAACAGTTATGAGCGCAAAAACTGCAGTTTTGGAATAAAAAAAGATCCACATTTCTTCATGCCTGAACGATGGCCCAGCAAATATGTTTATCAAAAGGACGATGGTAAGGATTTTGGCTATATTCAAATTCCTAGACATGAAAAAGCAATATTCGATTCAGGCAATCGCATTTTTCTCGGAATCGATAGAATCCAAGCAACAAATGCTGAAGAATTAAAAACTGAAGCTGATTTGATGATTTTGGCGGGATATCCCGGTGCTACTCAACATGAGGACAGTGGCCTTGGAATTTATTATTTTAGGCTTTTTACATTGACTACGGTAATTGAGGGAACAAAAATAAATCAGGATAAAAATGCTCCAGTTGGAAGAGCAAAAAAATCGCATTCATTTGCGGGTTACATTGATTTATATGTTCCAAAATCTGGAATATATTTGGATGATAATGAAAGTGAAAAAGAAATTCCAAAGCTGGCTGGCGCTAGTGGTGGTGGCTGCTGGAACACAAATATCCGTCGCTTAAAAAAGAATTGGAAGTCTTCTGATATCAAATTGACTGGCATTCATGTTGGTTCCACACACGAAACTGATGATAACAATTGGTTTGCACGCGAAAATTTGATTGGCAACCATCTTCGTCTTATTGCGGAAGATTTTCCAACGATAAGAGATAAAATATATCAACGTTGGCCATTCTTGAAAGAATCCTCTTGGGCTATATAGGGTGCATGGCCTTCGGGCGACCTTGTGATTGAGGGTTCAGACCTGAATGGCACTAATTTAAGCTCCTCTTATGTTTCCCCCGGTGCGGGGTCTCTTTGAACTGGTGGCGTGGTTTATTCAGGATTTGATATGGTTTGGGTCTTCGTTTCACCGCCCTAGGCTCGGATCGGCCGGGCCGGGAGGGCAATTGGTCTTTGGCCAACCAGAGTAACAGCGCGTCGTAAATGGCTTGTCTTTTCGCGGCGGAGATATTTTGGCGGGCAAACGCCGGCGCCCATTGTCTCAAGGCGGCCACCGTTCCTTTAAAACTGATGGTTGAGAGCGCCGGGCCGTGTTTGAGTGCGGCTTGCAGCATGACCGCCCGGACCAGGTTGTAGGCAATCACCCTCATGGCCAATTCCTTTTCCAGCATGGCGGGGCTCTTGCATTTGAGGACATCCATTCCCATCACCACTTTTGATTTTGGGGTCAGACTTTGAGTTTTGAGTTATGGCGTGATTTTGGGTTCAGGTTTTGAGATTTGACATTGGCGTTCAAACTTTATGACAGGCAAGCTTGTTTTTCTCTCTCATCCATTGCTGGTCTGATCTTACGCTGGAGGTCTTGACGGGGTATCTGGGGGCTGTTATGCTTGGTTTGGGCGCGAATGGTTTTACGGGAGTCAGGCTTTGTGGGGTGGTTCAGGGTCAATTTCAGGAATTGAAAGCGAGGCATAATGAGACGAGTCGTTATGATTTTGGCGGGGATCCTGGCGGTTATTGTTGTTGTGGGCTGCGTGGAAGGCGTTGAGGAAAACTGCGTTGATTTTGACCACGACCGCCGGGGCGTTAACTGCAGCCTGGGCACGGACCAGGATGACCGGAATCCCAATCTGTGGAGCGAAACCGCAATCTGCGTGGATGCGGACGGGGACGGCTTTTACAGCGGCTGCGACGTTTATGTCACGGTGGTTGAAGACTGTGACGACTCGAATCGCTTCACTCATGCCGGCGCGCCGGAGCTGGGCTGCGATTTGGCCGACAACAACTGCGACGGTAATGTTAACGAGCCGGAGGTTGTTGTTTTTGCGGACCCGAACCTGGAGTCCAAAGTCCGGGCCGCGATCCCCAAGCTTGAGGGGGACCTCCTGAACAGCGACTTCTGCTTTCTCACGGTTCTTGACGCCCGGGCTTCAAACGTTTCCGACCTGGGCGGCCTGGAATACGCCACTGCGCTTGAAACTCTCTACCTGCACGACAACCAGCTCAGCGACATTTCCGCGCTGGCCGGCCTGACCAGTCTCAACTACCTTGGCCTTAACAACAACCAGATCTCGGACCTTTCCCCGCTCGCCGGCCTGACCAGCCTTTTAGGCATAGAAATATACTCCAACCAGATCAGCGACCTCACTCCGCTGGCCGGCTTGACCGGTCTTACCAGCCTGAACCTGTACGACAACCAGATCAGCGACATCTCTGTGCTCGTTGCTTTTCCCTGGGGCTTTGGCGGGGATATGCTTCTTGTCGAAGATAACCTTCTGGATGAAGACGATTGCGGGGATATCAAGATTCTGGCTGGAAAAGTTGCATTATTTTGTTACGGCCCGCAGGCCTCAGGACCATTGAGCTGCCCGTGAATCAATGACCGGGAGGGCTTGGGCAAGCTCAGCCGAGCGGAGTGTCTGTTCCCCAAGCGTTGAGCTCGCAGAAATGATATCGCGACTGAAGTCGCTCGCACATTGAAGAACGAGTGCGGGCACATGTCAGGGCTACGCTCTGAATCGTAGATTTCAGAGCTCAGATTTCAGAATGATGGTTGAGTGGTGGTGGTTGAAATCATCGGGGCTGAAGCCCCTCGCACATTTAAGCAAAGGGCGAGCCCCGCCTGAGCGGGGCTGCCCGTACACATTTTCAGGAGGGGGATTGGATTCTTTTGATGGTTTCGGTTAGTAGTTCTTCGGTCCACTGGGGCAGTCCGGTGATGGTCATGAGTAGATCCATGAGGTTGGGGAAATTGCCTGCGGGCGGCTCGACGATCAATCTGAGCCAGACTCTTGCGCCTCCGTTGTCGGGCTTTCCCTGCAACTGGAGTTGGACCAGGATATTGGCGGTGGTGATGTAGAAATTGAAGAAATTTTGAGGCTCCTGGGGCTTGATGGCGGCGAAGGTTTCGGTTTTCCAGTTGAAGCCCGCGACTTTGACCGTGGTATCGGGGCAGTAGATGAATTCGCTTTTGGTTCCCGGGGCTTTGACCGCGGGGTCCCATTGGGCGCGGTTTTCCGGGGCATACATGCAATCGGTGAAGCCATCGACCTCGGAGCTGTCCATGATGGCGATGAAATTATCCTGCTGCAATCCCCGATTGACGGCCGTTTGGGGGGCCATGTTGACCCAGGTCTCGGACTCGTAGACCGTGAAAGGTTTTTCGAAGAGCTGGCCGCGGAGCCCCTTTTCGGTGAGTTTTTTGGGGTCGAGCGAGGGGTCAAAAATGTTCTGGATCACGGCCATGGCGTAGTCCATCTGGGAAGCCGCGGACTTGGCCATTTCCAGCCCCTCCATGATCTTGGCGGCGCTCTCCGGGACGCTGCCGATGGTGACCATGGTGATCAAGCTTCCGGCGGGCGCGGGCTTGAGCTCCAGTCTCAGTATGGTCCAGCCGTCGCCGGAGGTGAGCATCAGCCATAATTCCTTTTCCGGCTGGTACTTGAGGTTCACGACCCTGCAGGGGACTTTGAAGCCGTAATAACCGAGTTCGGTGTCAACGTATGAGCCGGGCAGAGACATGTCCCGGCCGTGCGACTGGTCAATGATCTTCAAGGATAGTCTTGCGGAAAGGTTGCTGATCCAGGAAAGGTTTTTGATGAAATAGTTTTCAATTTCCTGGGGCGAGGCCTTGACCGCGAAATTCATGCGGTAGCCGTAGGTGCGCACGGTGTATGACCTGGAGATTATTTCCCCGGCCGCGGGCTTGATCACGGGCTTCTTGGGGCAGCCGGTTAGCAACACCGCCGCGGCCGCGGCCAGCAACACTGCCCTGCCGGTCAGATTTTCGCGATTGGCCATGCCCCTCCTCCTTGGCGCACGCATTTACATTATATCATGATCGGGCGGATGTGGTTAATAGCGACAAAAGTCGCTTGCACATTTAAAGCTATCCGTCCCCCTTGAATTCAGCCCTAAATACTAACTGCGAGCTACTAACTACTATTTGATGGTTTCTTTCGCGATCAGCATTCGTTGGACTTCGGAGGTTCCCTCGTAGATGGTTGTTACTCGGGCGTCGCGGTAGATTCTTTCGATGGCGAATTCCTTGGTGTAGCCGTATCCGCCGTGGATTTGGAGGGCTTTGTAAGCGGCTTTGTTAAGGGTTTCGGTGGCGAATAGTTTGGCCATGGAGGCTTCCTTGACGAATGGTTTTCCCTGGTCCTTGAGACTGGCTGCGGACAGGGTCATGAGTTCAGAGGCTTCCAGGCCGGTGGCGATGTCCGCGATCATGTTCGAGATGGACTGGTGGGCGGAAAGGCTCTTGCTGAACTGGGTGCGCTGGGCTGCGTAAGACTTGGCCTCTTCCAGGCAGGCCCTGAGCATTCCCACGGCCTGGGCCGCGATCCCGATTCTTCCAGAGGCCAGGGCCTTGACCACGATGGCCATGCCGTCGCCTTCCTTGCCAATCCGGTTTTCCTCGGGAACCTCGCAGTCCTCAAACACCAGCTCAACGGTGTTGCTGGCGCAAAGGCCCATCTTGTGCATGGGCTTGCCGATGATCAGCCCGGGCGCGCCTTTCTCGACCATGAACGCGGTAAGTCCTCGGGAGGAATCGTCGGTTCGTGCGAGCACAAAGGTTTCTCCGGCGTAGGCGCCGTTGGTGATGAACATTTTGGTTCCGTTGAGGATGTATCGGGAGGCTTTTCGCCGGGCCTTGCATTTGATCTCGGCCAGGTTTGACCCGGCTTCGGGCTCGGTGAGCGCGAAGGCTCCGAGGAATTTTCCGGAGGCGAGCGGGGTCAGCAGTCTGCTTTTCTGTTCGTCGGACCCGGCCTGGGCCAGGGGTTCGCATGAGAGGTTGGTGACGCTCATGGTTACGGCGCAGGACGCGCAGGCTTTGGCAACCTCCATCACCGCCAGCACGTAGGCCACGGCGCCGACTTCGGAGCCGCCGAACTTCTGCGGCACCATCATGCCGCAGAGCCCGAGTTGGGCCATCTTGGACACCAGGTCTTCGGGGAACTCGCAGGTCTCGTCGCGTTTGGCCGCGCCGGGCGCGATTTCCTTGCGCGCGAACTGCTCGACCATGACGCGGACCATTTCCTGCTCGGAGGTCAACGGAAAATACATCTTGTCCTCACGGGGCGTAGATCACGACCAGGAGCCTGGCCGGTTCCTTGCCCGGGTTTTTCAAAACGTGTTTCTGGTTGGAGTCAAAATGGATGCTCTGCCCGTGCCTCAAGTCGGTGGTCTTCCGGCCCACGGATATTTTCAACCGGCCGGAAAGCACGTAAACAAATTCCTCGCCCAGGTGGCGGTAGGATACCTTGCGGTGCACGCTCTCCGGGTCAATGGTGACCTCGAAAGCCATCAAGTGTCCCTGCACCTCCTCGGTCAGCTTTTTGTAGGCGTAGTCGCGGGTGCGCTTGGCCATTTCCTTCTGGCGCTTCTCCGCGGAGGCTTCCGAGGGCCGGCTGCTTATGAAGGCTGAGGGCTCAACTGAGAGGTGGCGGGCGATGGTGATGATCTCGGCCACGGGCGGGAGGATTTCGTCGCGTTCGAGTTTGGCCAGGTGGCCGGGCTTCATGCTGAGCTGGCCGGCCAGTTCCTCAAGCGTCAGCCCCTCGGCCTCCCTGAGCTTGGACAGCTTTTTTCCAAAGGTCTCTTCCATGATTTTTGGCATCCAGTACCCCCTTGCCGATATTTTACACGGTCAGGGCGTTTAGAAGAAATTGATCAGGCGCGCAAACGAGCCGTTGAGCCGGGCGCGGATAAAAAGGTTCACGCTGGTGAGCGGGGATAGCGGGACTATGCCCAGGATGTTGGGCCTCATCAGCCGGACCACCTTGCCGGACATGCTTGCGAGGTCGTTGTGTTCGGGCACGATGAAGATTTTCCGGCCGCGGTATTTCGATTTGAGGTATTCCCCGACTTCCTCCGCGGCGCACGGGCCCACCACCAGGAAATTGCCGTCCAGGTTCTCCAGTTCCTTTTTGTCTATGCCCTTGCCGCAGATGAAATTGAAGCCGCGTTTCCCGTGGTAGTCCGAGCTGAACATGTCGATTGAGATCTCGGTGTTGCCGCGGCAGCCCTGGACGCAGGCGCGCTCCTTGCCGTAAATGCAGCGCACGTTCGCGGGGGGGTGGAGGTCCGGGAGATAGGGGTAGCGGGTTTTGAACCGGTCGAGGCTGCCGATGATTTTGATTTTGTTCAAGTCGGCGCAGCCCAGTCCGAGTTCGCCGGCGATGCGGATGTGGTCAATTTCCGAGGAGTCGTATCCGAAAATTTTCGCGCCCACCGTGTCCACCGCGACCACGTCGTCCCCGCCCAGGACAACCCGGGTGTTGATGATGCTTTTCTCCAGGTCGCGGAGCAGCGGGAAGTGGCCGTAGATGGTGGCGGTGATGCCTTCAACCAGCGTGAATTCGGGCTTGAACTTTTGCAGGATTTTGACCAGGCGCCGTCCGAGGTTGAAGTTATGGTCGCGCATGCGGCTTATGGGCGCGAGCAGTCCCTGCTGGTTTTTGATCCCGAGCGTGACGTGGCTCATGCTGTGGGTCTTGAGCCGGGGCACGCTCAGGTAGAAATTTTCCGAGCGGCGGTCGAGCAGGCGTTCTTGAAGGAACGAGCTGATCAGCGCGGGCGTGTCCTCAGCCTCAAGCATGAGTTCTGAGGTCTTGCCCTCGTCCAGAAAGACCGGCCTGACGTTGAATTTTTTGCAGAGCTTGTCGTAGCCGAGCACGCGATAAACAACCCGGGTCAGGCTGCCCGCGGTGCAGGCTTCCATCAAACAGATCTCGCCCGCGCCCGAGTCGCGCAGAATTGCAAAGAGCGCCTCCAGGAATTTTACGTCGGTGGCCTGCCCGGGTCCGAAGTTCACGGCATTGGGTTTGACCAGAACCTTTCGGCCAGCGATGAGCTTCTTGACCCCGCCGAAATAGTCAAAGACCGCGGCCAGGTCCTGCGCCAGATTTTCGCCGGTGTCTCTCACAACAACATCAGGCATGGCGAAATTGTAGCAGGAAAAGGCGGGAAAGTGTAAAGGGTAAAGTATAAAGGGTGAATTATGAATTCTGAATTATGAAGGATGCCGCGGCTTGTTGCTCTTTCTCTTATTCCTTTTTCGCGGATTTTGCGGGCAAGGTTCAGGGTCAGCTTTGAGACCATTGAGTATCCTTGCGGTACGGATGCAGTTTTCAATTCCTTCCATCGGGTCTTGGGGCGGCCAGACCCCGAGCAGTCGGGCCTCTTTAATCAGGGCGTCGAAAATCTTGAGGTTCTGCCGGTAATTCACGGGCGTGGATTTGATCCATTCCTTTTCCCATTCCTCGAATTCCTTGCGGAATTTGAGCATCTCATTTAATGATATATGAGCTTTGACCGGGTGACAAGCTTGGGCCGGCCTGTTTTTTTCATGGGGCATGTTATATAATGAGGCCAACGAAATGGAGGAGGGCGGTTAAAATGGCAGCAGTCAAAGAGTTCGATAACCGGGTGATGGTGGTTGAGTGCCCGGAGTATGACGTCGCCAAAATCCGCGGCATAGTTGAAAAGGGCATGGCAACTCTTGGTTATGCTCCCAGGGGCAAGGTTGTGCTCAAGCCCAACGTGGTGTTTGCGTATGACCCGAAGATTTCCTCCAGCACGGCCTATACCTCGCTGGATGTGGTGGAAGCCACGGCGCGGGCGCTGGCGGAGAAGAACGAGGTTTCCAAAATATCGATCTGCGAGAACGCCGCGATCGGGAACCCGTCTCGTTTTGTGTTCAAATGGTCGGGCTACCGGGAGCGGGTGGATAGGCTCAAGCCCGAGCTCAAGAAGCCATTGGAGCTGGTGGGGATCGACGAGGACCGTCGGACAGCGGTATTCATCGGCGGGGCGGTGCACAGCCGCGTGCGGTTGAGCAAAACTTTTGTCGCGGCCGACACCAAGATTTACCTGCCCAAGCTCAAGTGCCATTGCGTGAGCAAGATGACCGGCACGGTCAAGCTCAACGTGGGAATCCTCAATTTTGACGAGCGCGCCATCCGCCACGATTTCCTGCTCAACGAAAAGATCGCGGACGTCACCCAGGCCGGGTGGCCCGATTTCGTGGTGATGGACGCGGTCGACGTGGGCGTGGGCAACGAGGCGCTGCCGGCCTCGCGCAGGCTCGGGCTGATCCTCATGGGCAGAAACGCGCTGGCGGTTGACCTGGCCGCGGGCCGGCTGCTGGGCTTAAGCGCGGAGAGGGACGTGCCTTACCTGGCCGAGCTGATCAAGCGCGGGTATCAGCCGTCGCGGCTGGAGGATGTGAAGCTTCTGGGCGACGCCGCGAACGTTTCGGACCTGGACAAGTTCGCGGAGCGGATCAAGCCTTACGACGCGGAGTTCTACCGCTGGCAGGACTGCAACACCGAGTTCAAACGCATGAACTCGCCCTTCCGGCTATACCAGGGTCCGTATTCCGCGGCCTCGGACAAATTGTGCGAGACCGGGTGCGTGATGGGCATCAAGATGTACCTCGCGTTCATGGAGACTTTTGCCGGGGCCGAGGCATTCGCCAAGGCCCGGCCAACCACTTTCATCATCGGCCGGATTGATCAGCCGGTTGACGCCCGGGGCGGCCCGGTGTTCATCTTCGGGAGTTGCTCCCAGGCCAAGATCACCAACGCCAAATACGTTTCAAAGATCGACAAGTGTTTTGTCACCGCCTCGGACATGGCTCTGCTGGTGGGCAACCGGACCGGGATCAAGTCGTTTTTCTTCTCGCCCAAATTCCTGGGCAGTTACGTCCCGGCCCTGCTCAACTCCATTGTCCGCAAGACCTTCAACGGCCGATACCTCCAGGACTTCGGAGAATACCTGCAGCAGAACCTGTTCCGCAAGATCTAGAATTTCTGCTTTGGGGTCAGGCCGCGTGGGGTCAGACCCCAACTTCGGGGTTCGAGCTTCGTGGTTGGGGTCTGACCCGAATGGCGCTAATTTAAGGTTGAGCCTGACAGCCAAGCGCTTATGGTCATCAACCAAATAATTTGACCGGCATTCAATTCTTTCGATAGCCCGGCGCTTCAGCGCCGGGGAACCGGGGCCACCCCCCTCCTGCTTCGGCCCGCGCCCGCGTATTTAATGTTGTAGGGGCATAGCGCGCTATGCCCGCCTCCTGCGATTAAGGGCGAGCAGCGGCTCGCCCCTACGACCAGTGCCGGGCCGAAGCAAAGGGGTTAGGCGGTCGCCGTTCCCGGCCATAAATGGCCGGGCTATCGAAAAGCAATTTCAATCGCAGTCCAAGCATGAATGGCCGGGCTATCGAAAAGCAATTTCAATCGCAGTCCAAACCATGAATGGCCGGGCCAATCGAATTCGGAAACGGCCTTGTCCATCTAATTAGTTGATGCCCATAATGGCCGGGCTAGGAAACGCAAGACCGGGATTGTCCATGAGCTTAACTTAGCGCCATTCGGGTCTGACCCCAGAGTTCGAGGCCAGACCCCTCAGGACTTCAGAAAAATCTGAGGCAATCGGGTTTGGTCTGAGACGATCAGCAGATCAATGCCCGGGGCCGGCAATGCGGTTCGCGCGCATGAACTCCACAACTATTCCCGCCAGTTCCTCGCCCTTGTCTTCCTGCAGGAAATGTCCGGCGTTTTTGATGGTCACGTGCTGCTGGTTGCGCGCGCCGGGGATCAACTCGCGGAAAATCTTGTCCCCGCCCCCAAGGATTATGTCCTTGTCGCTGAACGCGGTTAGAAAAGGCTTTTGCCATTGGCAGAGCCGGTCCCATGCTTGGCTGTTTTCCCGGATCTGGCTTCCGACCAGGAGCGGCATCACCCTGGCGCCTGCCTTGTAACGTTTGTCCGGGAAAGGAGCATCATAGGCGGCCTTGACCTCCGCGGAAAGCCTGCTCACAGTCCCCAGCTCGACCACGTTTCCGGGCTTGAGTTCGGGCGCGAGTTGCGAGTAGAGGAGCCAGGCGGAAAATCCAAAGGCGGTGCTCGGCCCGGGCAGCGCGGCTTTTTTTGAGGTCGCGGGACTTCCGGGCAGAGCCGTGTTGGCCGCGATCACTGCCGCAAACCTTTCCGGATTTTCAGCCGCCACCCGCAGGCCGATCAGACCTCCCCAGTCCTGGCAAAAGAGCGTGATGTTCTTCAAGTCCAGTTGCTTTATGAACGCCGCGACCGAGTCAACGCCCATCTGGTAGGAATAGTCGGACTTGTTCACCGGCTTGTCGGATTTTCCGAAGCCGATCAGGTCCGGGGCGATTACCCGAAAACCCGCGCCGGCAATTATGGGGATCATTTTGCGATAGAGGTATGACCATGACGGTTCTCCGTGCAGGAGCAGAACCACCGGGCCGTTGGCCGGGCCTTCATCCAGGTAGTGCATCCGCAGCCCGTTGAACTCCGCGTAATGCGGCGCGAAATCATATCCGGGCAGATTTTGGAAACGCTCGTCCGGGGTGCGCAGAAATTTCATTGCGGGCCGCGGCGCTTGAGCGCGGGCGCCGGCAAGCGCGTCAATTTCCGAAAGCTTGAAGCGCACGCTCATGATGAAAGGCTGCTCGCCCTGGACCCAGTGGCCGTAAGTGGTGGCGACGAAGGTTCCGTCCGGGAGCAACTCCAACCCGGTGTAGGCGCAGTCGGCTTTGAAATGATTCTTCATGAGCCGGACGCGGTACTGGCCCTCGCGGTTTTGCGCGAGGTCGTCATAAGTGCCGACCCATCCGACCCAATCGCCCCGGGTTTGGCTCTCGCGGGCGGTGTCGCGGAAGGTGATGAAGAGCCGTCCGTCCGGCGCGTATTTCGCCACGTGGCGGTCGCCGGTTAGGGACGCGGGCAGTTCGGCCGGAGCGGTCCAGGTTTGGCCGTCGTCGTTGGAGAAAATTACAAAAGAGTTGAACTTGCGGCTGTTCTCGCGGAGCAGGACCGCGATCCGGCGTCCGTCGGGCGAGAGCACGGCGCCGGGCTCGCAGAGTTTGGCGCGGGCATGGGTTGCGATCACTTCGGGCCTGCTCCAGCTCAGCCCGCCGTCTTGGGAAATGGTTTTATAGACCTTGAACTTTCCGGGGAATCCGGGCTTGCGCAAGAACCGGCCGTCGTCGTGGAACAGGGCCATGTAGTCGCCGTTCTTGAGGCGAATGAGCGAACTCATGGCCACGATCCCGCCGAAATTGCCGATGGCTTTAAGCTCGGTCCAGGTGCGGCCGTCGTCTTCCGAGACCGATTCCCGGATGGGGTATAGCCCGGAGAAAAGGATCAGGCGCTTCACGCCGTTTTTATCCGCCGCCCGGAAAATGGTCGGGGTTTCCTTGGAAGTGGACCAACTCACGGGCACCGGCAGGCGCTCGGACCAGGTCAGCCCGGCATCGCTGCTTTGCTTCATTATGATCTGACCCTTGCCGTGGCCCGCGGGATAAACCGCGATCATGGTCTGGTTGTCTTCCAGCAGCACCGTGGTCGGATGGCCCAGGTATTGACCCGGCTCGCGGTCAACCACCACCTGCCGCTGCTTCTGGCCGGAAAGGTCAACCACTGGAATTGAATAACCCGCGGGCATTTTTGATTTTGCCCCGGCTGCCATTGCCGGCCCGGCCAAGAATAGCATGGCCGCAATTTTCAGTCGGTGGAATGTTCTCATGCTCCCCACCTCCATTGCTACCACCGGTGCTTGAATTCCTCGGCCCAGCCGATCATGTTTATGACCGGGACGGTCTTGCCGTCAAACCTGAGCGTGCCGTTCCATTTTCCGAAGCAGTTGACCCCGCCGGTTGAGAGCAGGCCGAGGCTGAGGCTGGTCTTCTGCGGGTGAAAGGGCGTGAGCGTGAGGTCGATCATGTCGGAAAAAGTCGTGCGGATGCGCCAGGGCTTCATCCAGTCGGCCGGGTCGTATTCCCAATTCAGGTCTTCCATCACCTTGTAGAGCCGGCCGTTGTAGCAGATGCCGTTCTCGTTGCTGCCGGTGCCGGTGGTCCATTTCGCGCCCATGTTCACGCCGATCATATCGTTTCCCTGCTTGCCGGTGGCGACCGCCCAGTTCCAGAACGAGTTGTACGGCCACATGCCGCGGCCGAAGTCCTGGACCCCGTGGCAGGTTTCGGGGTTCATCACGTATGGCTTGCCGCGGATTTGGAAAGTCCCTTCCACCGGCAGGGTGTTGTGCTTGGAGTTCATCTGGAAACGCTCGTTTGACCAGGGCACCACGATGTTGAGCGTCTCATGCCCCGCGGGCTTATGGATGACGAATTTTCCGGAAGCGGGTTTGCCCGACATGCTCTTGCAGGAAAAATTCACCTCAATGTCCCCGCCGTTGTTGAGCATGGAAAAATTCACCGAGCCGCTTTCAAAACTGATGCTCTTCTCAACCTCCTCCGGCATCTCCAGTGCCCCGCCCCGCTTGATGGAAATGGCGCTGTAACTCTCCCGGGTCTTGAAGTCGATGAGCGACAGCGAGCAGAACGAGGCGAAGTCAATGTCCGAGACCGTGGCCGAGAGCGAAAACTCCGGGCTGATCCAGTTCCAGAAATTCCAGCGCTTCTTGCGCGGCCAGTGCCCCTTCAAGTTGGCCCGCACCAAAGGCTTGCGCGACCAGCCGATCGCAGCCGGGTTGAGCAGGCCCCGCTCGTCGCAAAGCAGCACCGGCGCGGTCAGCTCGCGTTCAACGTAATGGCCGACATACCCGGCATCAATCTTTCCCTGAACAATCGGCATGTAGTCCGGCAAATGCTTGTCCCCGGCTTTCACCATGCCTCCCGTAAACATGGCGCCCCCGGCAATTGCCGTGCTCCTGATAAATTCTCGTCTTTTCATACAATTCCCCTCCGGATCAGCTATTGAACAAATCTACCATAGCAAGAGACCCTTTAAAAGAGTCGATGCAGGTTGGAAGTAAGTTGGCGGGAGTCGGGAAAAGCTGGCTCCTCGGGAGGGACTCGAATCCCGTCACGCGGGAAGCGCGACGGGACCAAGTGGTCAAGCTCTTATTGATCCTCCCAAAAAAATCTGGCTCCTCGGGAGGGACTCGAACCCCCGGTCACGCCATAGGCGTGATTAACAGCCGTCTTGCTCTGTCAGGAAACGGCCGATTCCTCTTCCTTTAATCTTCTTTTCCATCTTTAGAGCGCTGGTTTTGGTATCGCATTCCATGGACCAGATCAGAACCCAAGGGCCTTTAAAATTACGGGTCGTAATTGCTCCGGGCCTTGAGGGGTCATTGTGCTGGAGAATTCTTTTTTCCAGGTCAGAGGTATAGCCGCAATAATATCGACCGGAAGATTCACTTTGGAGAATATAAGTGAAATGAGGCATGAGTGAATCTGGCTCCTCGGGAGGGACTCGAATCCCGTCACGCGCAAGGCGCGACGGGACCAAGTGGTTAATTCCTTTTTTGCCTCTCGAGGAATCTGCCGATGCCGATTTTTTTAATGGCCATTTCTTTAGCCAAAGCCTCTTTGCGGGTTTCAAAGCGTTGCGACCAAACCAAAACCCAGGGTCCGGGAAAAACTTTGGTGGTGCGCGTCAATTTATAAGAGGGATCATTATGTTGCCGGATTCTTTGGATAAGGTCTTCGGTTGAACCGCAATAGTTTCTGTGGCAGGTTTCGCTTTGGAGAATGTATGCCAAATAAGGCATGAGGATAATCTGGCTCCTCGGGAGGGACTCGAACCCCCGGCCAAGTGGTTAACAGCCACCCGCTCTGCCGACTGAGCTACCGAGGAAGCCGCAGTTAATGATAACAATTTTCTCTGTTTTGTCAATTTGCCGGATTTTGCGCCAAAAACCCGGTTTGGGTAAAATTCTCTTCCAGGTTGCGGGAAGAATCCGAAAAAATTTCAAGATCCAAACCTGGGTCTTGCATTAAATTCCCGTTCCGCCTATAGTTAGGTTGAAGCTCGGGGTTTGGTTTTGGCGGAGGGGTTTTCAATAAAAGGAGGAGGGATAGTAAGCAATGGCGGAAAAAATTCTGACCCTTGACGACCTTCTAAAAATGAGCAACAGCGCGAGAAAACAGGTGATGATGAACGGTCATCCCATTGAGGTTGACGCGCTTGAGAAGACCATGTACCGGGGCGTTGACCTCAGCCTGCCCAGGATCATGAACATGATTTTGTGGAAGACCTTCCGCAAGACTTTTGTCCGGGACCCCAAGAGCGGGGACATGCGGGGCTGGAACGTGCGGATGGAGCAGACCGGCTGGGAAGGCCCGGGCAAGCCCAAGACCGATTCCAAGGGCAAACAGATTTCCTTCGGCCACTACCGCGTGCGTTCGGCCGCAGGCATCAAATGGCCGAGCGGATGGTCGGGCGCGCAATATCTGGATTACGGCATTGCCGGCAACCACTGGTACGATCCTGCGGCGCCCGGATTCACGCCCCTGGTTGCCGTGAACAAGGGCGGCAACCAGCTCCTGCTCGGATGGGAAATTTTAAAGTTCGGGCCGGTGTTTGTTCCGCTGCCGGATTTCTGGGCGCTCAAACTGGAGGGGCCTCTTGACGTGGTTGAACCTGTGCCCTGTCCCTGACGTCCTCGGTTCCGGCAAGATGTTGAAGTTTGTAAGCGAGGTCGCCTGATGAAGATGCGGGCTTTTGAACTGGAGTGGACGGCCAAGATGATGGATACCATCATCCCGGCGGGAGTGGAAGAGAAGTTTCCGCAGTCCGCGTCCGAAACCGGGGCGGAAAAAATCCTTGAGGAGATAGTGCGCTACACGCCGTTTATCACCGCGTTTGGACTGCGCGCCACGATCTGGCTCATCGAAATTTTCGGGCCGCTGATTTCCGCCGGAAGATTCCGCCGCTTTTCCAGACTTGACCCCGGATCCCGGGAGGAAGTCCTCAACCGAATGTACAAGAGCAAAATCTATTTAATCCGCCAACTGGTGCTTCTGATCAAAATGACCGCTTGCTTCGGGTGGGGCGCGAGCCCCGAGGTCAGAAAGGCGCTTGGCGCCTCTGGCGAGCCCAGGTTCGTCAAGAGGAGCAGCAGGTCATGAGCAACGTCAAAAATATCAGCGACAAGGTTTTTGAGCGGGCTCCGAACAGAGAAATAATCACCGACGCCGATTTCGCGGTCATCGGCACCGGTCCTTCCGGAGCGACCGCGGCCCGGGTGCTGACCGATGCCGGCCATGAAGTGGCTATGATCGAGGAAGGCCGTTGGGTCAAGGCCGAGGAGTTTGACGGCAGTTCCTTCACCGCGCAGAAGAAATGTTACCGCGAGTTGGGCACGGTGGCCGCCATGGGCAAAAACATGATCCCCATCATCCAGGGCCGGTGCGTGGGCGGCGGTTCGGTAATCAACGCCGCCATCATCTGGCGCATGCCGGAGGACGTGTTTGACCGCTGGCTGTCCGAGTTCCAAACCGGCGAAGCCCTCAGCTGGAAGGAGATGGAAGCGGCTTTTGACGTGCTGGAGTCTGATCTGAACGTCAAGCCGGTTTCTCCGGAAGTGCTGGGCCGCAATAATTCGCTGCTGCTGGAAGGCGCCAACAAGCTCGGCCTGGATTCCAGGATCATCGCCCGCAACGAGCGCGGCTGCCAGGGATTGGCGCAGTGCACCTCCGGCTGCCCGGTCGGCGCCAAGCAGAGCACGGACCTGACCTATGTGCCCTGGTCGATTGAAAAAGGGGCCAGGCTTTATCACTCATGCCGGGCCGACCGCATACAAGTTGAGCAAGGCAGGGCAAAGTCCGTAATCGGCCGTTTTGAGGACCCCCTTACCGGGGAACCGCGCGGCAAACTGACCATCAACGCCCGCAAAGGCATAGTTGTCTGCGCAACGCCCATCCAGACCCCGTGCCTTTTGCGGCGTTCCGGAATCGGGAAGTCCTCCGGCCATCTCGGCCGGCATTTCCTGGGCCATCCCGGCGCCGGCCTTATCTGCATCTATCCGGATGAAGTGAGGTTGTGGGAAGGCGCCACCCAGGGCTGGGACAGCGAGCACTACCGCAAGGACTGGAAGGTTAAATTTGAGGCGCTGGGCATGCAGCCTGACCTGCTGACCTCCCGCATCCCCGGAATAGGGGCCGAATTCAAGAAGAACGTCCTTGAAGCCGGCCGCATGGGCAACGTCGGCTGCGCCGTGGTCTGCCAGGCCGAAGGCAGGGTGAGGCCGCTGGGCAAAAGCGCGCAAATCTCGTATGGACTGGGTGATGACGACGTCTTCAATTTGAGGCGGGGGCTGAAAAAGATCGCGGAGATCATGGTCGCAGCCGGGGCTGAATATATTATCCCCAACATTTACGGGCTGCCCCCGAAAATCAGCAAAGACCAGTTGAAATTAATTGACCAAGCGCCGCTTGATCCCCGGTGCTACACCCTGGTTCTTACCCACATGTTTGGAACCTGCAGGATGGGGCCGGACCCGGCCAAAAGCGTGGTCGGGTTGGATTTTCAGGTCCATGACACCAAAGGCGTGTTCATTCTTGACAGCTCAATATTCCCCTCAAACCTGGGGGTCAATCCCCAGCACACCATCATGGCCGTCGCTCACGTGGGAGCCAAAAAAATCGCCTCGTTGTAAGATTTATTTTTATTCCCTCCCAAACGTGCCGCCCCACTCGGCCACTCTGCTCACGGCCGCGAGCAAGTCCTGGTCACAAAGAGATGTTTCAGATGTATTTGTTGATGAAGGTCATGGTCTGCATGCGCTCTCGGACCAGGTCCACGCGCCGGCTGTAATACTTGCTCTTGCTGTCAGGATGCCAGTACCTGGGCAGGGGAAGGGATGCGGCCAGTTGTGCGGCCTCGCGCTCGGAAAGCTCGCTCGCGTGTTTTTGGAAGTAGTGGCGGGAAGCGGCCTCGGCCCCGTAAATCCCGGGCCCGAACTCGGCGACGTTGAGGTAGATTTCCAGGATGCGTTTCTTGGGCAGGGTCCATTCCAGTTGCAGGGTGAGGATCGCTTCTTTCAATTTCCGGGAGTAGTTCCGGGAAGGGGACAGCCACAAATTTTTAACCACCTGCTGGCTGATGGTGGACGCCCCGCGCGGCTTCTCCTGATCCTTGACCGCGTCCTGCACAGCCTCGTTGACCGCTTCAAAATCAAAACCGCGGTGGCTGAAAAAATTGATGTCCTCGGAAACCAGCGCCGCCCGCTTCAGGTTGTCCGAGATTTCAGAATAAGCGGCCCATTTCCATTTAACGTAAGCCTTCTTTCCGGCTTTCTTTTGTTTCGTCTTATACAACTCGATGAAAGCGGTGGCCTCCGGGTTCCGGGTCCTGAGTCTGGACACCTTGGGCCAGGTCCAGGCCTGGTACCCGATGAATCCAACCACGAGCAAGACCAGGACGGTCCTCAAAGACTTTCGGGAAAATATTTTCTTGTGGCGCGACTTCTTCATGAAAACTTCCTGGCCACGTCTTCCGCGCGATCCGCGATCGGAGGTTTGTGATACCATCCGCGAATGCGGGCTTCAAGAAATCCGCGGCCGGCCCGAACTCCCGATGCTATTGTTTCATAATATCGTGCCGGCGCCAGAATTCGCACTTCTCCACGTTGTCCGTGGTCTGGGCCTTGACCGGGATGTCCAGATACATGCGCTCTCTCTTCACCGTGTCGTACTTGGGCCAGGGCGTGAGCCCCGCCGAGGCGGGGTCGTTGGGGTTTCCGGTCTTGGCGAAGTTGGTCCAGTAACCCATCATGTCATTGACCAGCGGCCTTGCGTTCTGCCTCTGTTTCTTGGAGGCGATGAGGTTCGCCGGTCCGCGGTCCAGGGTATCGAAGATGAAGGGGATTTCCACCGCGTGCGCCGCTCCGATCATGTGCGGGAACCGGTGTTTGGTGAAATCGAAACGGTAGTAATAGACCGGCGCATACTTGGACACGCCTTCCGCGGCCTGGTAGCACGGGCAGCCCAAGGCCGCGTCGCCCAGCGCGTCGCCGACCGCGTCCAGCGGCTTGCGGTAATCCTTGTAGGGATAAAGCCGTTCGATCCCGGCCGCGGTGTCCGCGCCCAGGATGGAGTAGAGTTCCTTGGAGATGAAAGACTTGGGGATCAGAGACCTTGCCCCGGGCGCCGCGATCAGGAACAATTTGAATTCGTCCTTGTTGGTCCCCACCATCAGCGGCACCCGGTTGAAATTCCCCGAGCGGATAGCCTCAATCGGGACCGCGTCCAGCACCCAGCCGTCCACCCGGGGAGTCCATTCAAATTTGGCGTCTTCCAAACTGAGCGCCCCGCCCGACTTCTTTCTTCCCTCTTTCTCCATCTTGAGTTTTTCCCTGGAATTGAAAAGGTCGCGCGCAAGCTCGATCTCTTCCGTGGTCTTGCCGCGCAGGCAGGGGATCGGGTCTCGGAATTCGCAGCCGGCTTCTTTGGCAAATTGCTCGCCGAGCTCGTAGCCCTGCTCCAGGGAGGTTGCGACCTGGCAGCCGCCGGATTCGATGATGGCTTTTGAGAAAAATCCCGCGGCCGGCGGAGAGGCCAGCAGGTTGCACACGCTCCAGCCGCCCGCGGACTCGCCGAAAATGGTGACGTTGTCCGGGTCGCCGCGGAACCCGGCGATGTTGCGTTTGACCCATTTGAGCGCTTCGATCTGGTCGAGCAGCCCGTAGTTGCCGGAGCTGTTGTTCGGGTCTTCGGCCGAGAGGTCTCTGTGGGCGAGGAACCCGAGCCAGGCCAGCCGGTAATTGATGGTGATCACCACCACGTCCTTCTGCGCGAGACGGTCGCCGAAATAAAGCGGGATCACTCCCGAGCCGGAGGTGAGCGAGCCGCCGTGGATCCAGAGCATTACCGGGAACTTGCCGCTTTTCTGCGGCCGCCAGATGTTGAGGTAAAGGCAGTCCTCGCTGCGCGGAACGGCCCTCACGCCGGGCATGGCCCCGCCGCCCTGCACGCATTCCGCGGAATATTGGTCAGCCTTGAAGAGCTCGGCGCGTTTCCTGGGAGGCGCCGGCGGACGGAAGCGGAGTTTGCCCACCGGCGGCGCCGCATAGGGGACGCCCTTGTAAACGCACACCGGCTGCTTTTCGTCGGCCACTCCAATCACCTTGCCCTCAGCGGTGATAACCGGCTCGGAGCAAAGGTCCTGAGCTTCTGAACCCGCGGCCAGGAAAAAAGCCGCGAGAAAAATTACCGGAATCACAAAGTTCAAGCGTTTCATTTTCGGCCTCCTCATTCGTCCTGCGGACTGAGAACCACCAAACTTGATTACCTTATCATACTCTCCAGAGCAGAGACAAGCGAGATTTTGTTTTTCAATGTGCGAAGGACTTATAGTTACAAACAATTTAAATGGGCACGGCCGGTCTTGCGTTTCATTAGCCCGGCCATTCATGGCCGGGAAGCGCGCTGCCTAACCCCTATGCTGCGGCCCACGCGGCCGCGTGGGCCGCAGCAGGAGTGGGTGAGCCCCTGCCCCCGGCGCTGAAGCGCCGGGCTATCGAACCCGACAACTCGTCAACATCAGGCGAAGCGCCGGGATATCGGAAATCCGGCATTGTCCTGTCGGCTTCGTCGAGTCCACCGGATTGGCCGGATTTGCCAATCCGGCAACTTTTGATTTTGCTCGACCGGGAATATATCTTAAGATGAGCTTTTGATATTCAAGGAGGGGAAGATGCTGGACCTGCTTTTCAGTTCTTTCAAGATCAACGGGTTGGAAATTCGCAACCGGGTGGTGATGCCCGCGTTCGGTCTGCTCTATTGCACCGACCGCAAGGTGAGCCAGAGGCTGATTGATTTTTACGAGGCGCGCGCCCGGGGCGGCTGCGGCCTGATCATCGTGGGCGGGGTGGGGATAGACTTCGTGGGCGGCGGGCCCATGATGCTCGGGATCGACGACGACAGCTTCATCCCCGGTTACGAAAAACTCGCCGAGGCCGTGCACAAACACGGCGCCAAACTCTTCCTCCAAATGTTCCACGCCGGCAGGTATTCGTTCTCCTTCCTGATCAAGCAGAAGGCGGTTGCGCCCAGCGTGGTCTGGACGCGCTACACCAAAGAGGAGCCGCGGGAGTTGTCCATAGACGAGATCAAGGAGATTGAGCAAAAGTTCGCGGACGGATCGCTCCGCGCCAAGAAGGCGGGCGCGGACGGGGTGGAGTTGATCGGGAACGCCGGTTACCTGATCAACCAGTTCCTGTCTCCGGTCACCAATCTGCGCACCGATGAATACGGCGGCAGCTTTGAGAAGCGGGCCACCTTCGTGCTCGAGACCATTGACCGGGTACGCGAGAAAGTGGGCGCTGATTTTCCGGTGAGCATGCGGATCGGCGGCAACGATTTCATCCCGGGCGGCAACAGCAACGAGGAGATGAGCGAATACGCCCGGATGTTCACGGAGAAAGGGATCGACGCGGTGAACGTCACGGGCGGCTGGCACGAGACCAAGGTGCCGCAACTGCCCATGGCGGTGCCTCCCGGGGCCTACACCTACCTGGCGCTGGGGATCAAGCAAAAGGTCAAGGTCCCGGTCTATAGCTCCAACCGGATTATTGACCCGCTGCAGGCGGAGAAAATTTTGCTTGAGGGCTGGGCCGACGCGGTGTGCATCGGCCGCGGCCAGATCGCGGACCCGGAATGGGCCAACAAGGCCAGGGAGGAAAGGTTTGACGAGATCCGTCCTTGCGTGGGCTGCATGCAGGGCTGCATGGACCGTCTGTTCAGCATGAAGCCGGTGGAATGCCTGGCCAACCCCTGCAGCGGCTGGGAGGCGGAGCGAAAAATCGTGCGCGCGGCCGAGCCCAAGCGGGTGCTGGTGGTGGGAGGCGGTCCCGGCGGGTGCGAGGCCGCGATCATTGCCCGGCTGCGGGGATACGACGTTGAGTTATGGGAAAAGTCAGACCGCATCGGAGGGCAACTCCACATCGCCGGAGCGCCTCCGGGGAGGGAGGACTTCCTCCGACTGGCGCAATTCTACGCCAAGGAGTTGAAGCGGGTGGGGGTCAAGGTCAGGCTCAAGCGGAAGACCACCGCGGCGAAGATTCAGAAGGAAAACTTTCAGGAGATCGTGCTGGCCACGGGCGCGGGCCCGATCAAGATCGACCTGCCCGGGCTCAAACACAAGTTTGTGCGCCAGGCCTGGGAGGTGCTCAAGGGTGAGGTCAAGCTGGGCGAAAGAGTGGTGGTGATCGGCGGCGGCGCCACCGGGATCGAGACCGCGATCTACGCTGCGCGGCAGGGCACCATTTCCGGGGACACCCTGAGGTTCCTGTTCTTGAACCAGGCGGAAAAAATCGAGAAGCTGCACCAGATTTGCAGCCGCGGCTCGCACAGCGTGGTCATCCTGGAAATGATGGACAAGATGGGCCCGGACCTGGGCGTGGCCACCAAGTGGGTGCTGCTGCAGGAGTTGGCTCAACTCGGCGCGCGGAGCCAGACCAGGGCCAAGGTCATCGAGATCAAGCCGGGCGAGGTCATTTATGAGACCGAGGGCAAGCGGGTGAGCGAGCCCGCGGACTCGGTGATCCTCGCGCTCGGCTCGGCTTCGGACCGGACCCTGGCGATTGAGCTGGAGCAGGCGGGAGTGCGGTTCAAGGAGGTCGGCGACGCGCTCAAGCCCAGGAAGATCATGGACGCGGTGCACGAGGGCTTTTTGGCCGCAAGCCAATTGTAATTCAGCCGGCAACCGCTAAATTAAATTAAATGGGCATGGCGCATTACAGTACCCCGCGGACGCCCGCGATTTTCGAGGGCGCATCCGCAACCTTTTACATCATCATCGCCTGCGTGGTGGTTTATTTCGCGCAGGTCTTTCTGCCCAGGTTCACGGTCGAGTGGTTTTCGCTGATCCCGGGCCGGGTGATTTTTCGCGGCCAGGTCTGGAGGCTGTTCAGCTACCTGTTCCTGCACGGCAACTTCACCCACTTATTTTTCAACATGCTCGGCCTGTTCTTTTTCGGACCGGTCCTGGAGCGGACCCTCGGCTACCGCCGCTTCTGGACTTTGTATCTCTTGAGCGGGGTCGGCGCCGGGGCGGTGGCAACGGGTTTCTACTTCGCATTCCATGACGCGGACGCCCATATTATCGGCGCCAGCGGGGCGATCTTCGGAATTCTCGCCGCCTACGGCCTGCTTTACCCCAACACCACCGTTTACATGAACTTCATCCTCCCAATCAAGGCCAAGTGGCTGGTGATTATTTACGGCGCGCTCGAACTCTTATCGACCATACAATATGCCGCCGGCGCCAGGAGCGGCATTGCCAGCATCGCCCACGTTTCAGGCATCATCTTCGCCCTTTTTTACATCCGCGGCGGCCGGCTTGGCCCGCGCAAACTCTGGTTCCGTTACAAATACTGGCGCGCGGAGCGGGAATTGAAAAAATTCCAGGTGGTTCGCGGAGACAAGGACCAGACCATACATTAGCCTCAATTGACGGACAAGAGTGTCCGTCCCCCGGACCCCGGCGCCTTGCAACTCTCTCCGGCGCCAAATATGATTACATAAAGAGGTCAGGCCGGATTTTGATTGAATGAAGGATAAAAAATGGCGGTAGCGATTCTGGTAACGGTTTTATTCGTGGCTTTTTTGGCGGTTCAGATCGGCGCGGTGCTCCTGGAACTGACCGGCCTGGACCGCGAGCGGTCGATGTTCCAGGCGATCAGCGCCTTTACCGGCACCGGGTTCACGACCTCCGAGGCGGAATCGGTGGTGATCCACCCGACGCGGCGCAACATCATCATCGGTCTGATGCTGACCGGCAACGCCGGGATCATTACCGTGATCGGCTCCATGGTGGCCAGCCTCTGGCAGAAGAATACCAAGCAACTCGGGATCAACATGGCGATCATCATCGGCGCGGCGTTCGCGGTCTATCTCATGAGCAAGACCCGGCTGGTGAGGGAGACGCTCCGCAAGAGCCTCAAGTCCAGCCTGGCCAAAAGCGAACGGTTCCACCGCGTGGCCTTTGACTACGTCTTGCAGGAGGCCAAGGGTTACAACATTATCCGGGTGGTGGTGGCCCCGGATTCGCCCATGGTGGGCAAGAGCCTGCGCGAACTGGGCACGCCCAAGCAGAGCCTGCTCATCCTGTCAATTGAGCGCAATGACCATCATATCCCGGTGCCCAAGGGAGACGACGTGATCCAGGCCGGGGACGTGCTGCTTTGCTTCGGGCTGCTGGAGACGGTGGAAAAGGCGCTCTGCATCGGGGACAAAGAATGTCTAAAATCGAATGGCTGAACTTTTTTCTCACCAGCTTCATCTCGCTGTTCGCGATCATGAACCCGCTGGGCAACACCCCGCTCTTCCTGGGCATGACCGAGGGCAGGACCGAAGGGGAGAAGAAGCGGATCGCTTTGCGCGCGGCGCTCACCAGCTTTATCGTTATTCTGGGCTTCATCCTGGCGGGCAAGCAAATTCTGTTTTTCTTCAGGATCACGATCCCGGCGTTTGAGATCGCGGCCGGGGTGCTGATCTTCATCATCGGTCTGACCATGCTTTCGGCTTTCCGGCTCTGGATGAAGAGCACTCCCAACGAGGAAAAAGAGGCTGCGGCGAGAGTTTCCGAGCGGCAGGACGTGGCGATCATTCCGCTCGGGATACCGATTGTCAGCGGCCCGGGCGCCATCACCACCGCCATGGTGCTGGCTTTCCAGCGGCCGGGCATCGAGGCCAGGATCACCGTGGTCGTGGCCGCGGCCCTGGTCAGCATCATCACCTATTTTGTTTTCGCGGAATCGACTTATCTTTTCCGGCTGCTCAAGCAGACCGGGATCAACATCCTTACCCGGCTCATGGGACTTCTGCTCACAGTCATGGCCGTCCAGTTCTTGATCAACGGATTGAAAATGGCTTTCCCTTTCCTGGCCAGGTGAATTGGGGTCAGAGCTTCAGAATTCAGTAAGTTTTGCGCAGAGCCGAATTCAGGTTTTGCTTTTCACTCTGCCCACCGCTTCCAGCCATCCCGCATAAAGCCGGGCGCGTTCCTGCGGTTTCATTTTGGGCTTGAACACCGCGTCGGTTTTTCTGAGCCTGTTGACCACGCCGGCGTCCTTCCAGAGCCCGACCGCGATTCCGGCGAGGTATCCGGCCCCGAGCGCGGTTGTCTCCACCATTTTCGGCCGGTTGACCGGCACTCCCAGGATGTCGGCCTGGAACTGCATGAGGAAATTATTTTTAGACGCGCCGCCGTCCACGCGCAGCTCCTTGACTTTTGCCCCGAGGTCTTGCTCCATGGCCAGTGCGAGGTCGCGGGTCTGATAGGCGATGCTTTCAAGCGCGGCGCGCACGATGTGGTTTTTATTGGCCCCGCGGGTGAGCCCGAGCACGGCCCCTCTCGCGGCCATGTCCCAGTAAGGCGCTCCCAGGCCGACAAACGCGGGCACGAAATACACGCCGTTCGTGTCCGGGACGCTCCTGGCAATGGCCTCGGTCTCCGCGGCTTTGGCGATCACCTTGAGCTGGTCGCGCAGCCACTGGATGGCCGCGCCGGTGATGAAGATCGATCCTTCGAGCGCATACGCGGGCTTGCCTTGAGGGTCGCAGGCCAGGGTGGTTATCAGGCCCGACCTTGACTGCACGAATTTGTCTCCGAGGTAGGTGAGCATGAAGCATCCGGTGCCGTAGGTGTTTTTAGCCAGGCCTTTTTCAAAGCAGCCTTGCCCGAAGAGCGCGGCCTGCTGGTCGCCCGCCACACCGGAAATGGGGATGCCCGCGGGCAGGCCCGGACATGCGGTGCCGGCGAACAGCCCCGCGCTGGGCAGCACTTCGGGCAGGATTGACCTGGGAATGTCCAGGGCGTCCAGCAGCTGGTCGTCCCACTTTTTGCTCTTGATGTTGAAGATGAGCGTCCGGCTGGCGTTGGTGTAATCGGTGACGTGCGCCCGGCGGCCCGAGAGGTTATAGATCAGCCAGGAGTCAATGGTGCCGAACGCGAGCCGGCCTTTGCTCGCGGCCAGCCTCGCGCCTTTGACGTTGTCCAAAAGCCACTTGATCTTGGTCCCTGAAAAATAGGCGTCCACCACCAGGCCGGTGCGCTCCCGGAAGGTCTTCTCCAGGCCCCGGGCCTTGAGCTCGTTGCAGAGTCCCGCGGTGCGCCGGCACTGCCAGACGATGGCGTTGTGGATGGGCTTGCCGGTCTTCTTGTCCCAGACCACCGTGGTCTCGCGCTGGTTGGTGATGCCGATGCCCGCAATCCGCTTCGGGTCCGCCCCGGATTTGCAAAGCGCGCCCGCAATGACCTTCGCGGTCACCCGCCAAATCTCCTCGGCGTTGTGCTCCACCCAGCCGGGCCTGGGGAATATCTGCCGGAACTCGGAATAATCGCTGCCCACTATCCTGCCATGGCGATCGATTATTATCGCGCGCGAGCCGGTGGTGCCCTGGTCTATGCTTAAAATACAATCTCGGGCCATAGCTCCCCTCCCAAAATTTTCATGGGGTCAGGCCTCTTCGATGAAGCCCGGACTGCGATGCTGAGGCCAGACCCCTTATATCGGGTCAGGCATCTACGGGGTCAGGCCCTATCATCGAAGTTCGGGCTTCGGTGTTAGGGCCTGACCCCATTAAGGCCAGACCCCTCAGTGCTCCTCTAAAACTTGAGCAACAATTCAACCGCCTTGCCCCGGTATGACGAAAGATCGACCCTGAGCGCATTGTCTTCCCAACTGATTGCGGCCTCCGGGACTTCCCGGCCGTCAGCCAAAACCCGCCACGGCCTGCGCTCGCACCAGGCCAGAAATTCGCCGCCCTCGTAAAGCTTGACCCGGGCGCTGTTCTCGCTCACCGTTTCCTCCAAAATCGCCTTGGGCGAAATATATTTTTCACCAAGGCCGATTGCGGCGAATCCTTTCCGGACCGGGCGGATGATCCAGATTTTGGCCCCGTCGGTCTCAAGCATGAATTTTTTACGGTCATTGAGACCCAGGTTGTAGAGTTTTTTCCCGAAGTGGTCGTAAACCGCGAAGGTCATCCCGCTGATACCGTGCACGTCCGAGGGCGCGAACGACCCGGTCACGGGCAGGCCGCTTTTGTTGACGTTGAACGCGGCGAGGATTCCCGCTTCTCCCGCTTTGGCGAAGGCCTTGAGCGGCTTGTTTTGGGTGCGCGGGTTTCCGAACAGGGAGTCTTGGGTTGGGAGCGCGGGGAGATCGGGCCGGAGGATTCTTCCGTCCGAGAAAATAAGCGGCCGGAGTACGCCCAGTTTTTGCCGGCCCGGGAGGTCGGTGATGTAAATGGGTCCTCCGGAAATGGCCCGGGCAACCGCGTGCATGAGCGCGCCCGGGTTGTAGGTCTGGAACATGTCGTAGTCCGGGTAGTTGAGCTGGGAGAACCAGAGCGCGTTCATCAGGTTCCGGTGCACGTGCGCCCGGGGGTTGGTAGTGAGCTTGGGGATGTAGTCGTTGGAGGTGCGGCCGATGTTGGCGCCCCAGTAGTTGTAAACCGCGTCGATGTTCATCTCCATGCAGTTGATGAGGTTGAATTCAAAATATTTGCCCGCGGCCTTCTGAAGGTTGTCCTGCTCGCCGGCCATGGCGTAACCGATCGGGAGCTTGTCCTTCACCAGGGTCCGGAGAGTGCCCTGGTTATCGACCTTGACGAAATCCACTCCGCTCTGCTTCATGAACTCGAACCAGTCGGAATAGAACTTCTCGCCCCGGCCTCCAAGCGGGTTGGGGATGGAGGCAAGTTCGTCGATCGGGAAGAGCGCGTCGGCCTCTTTTCTTCCCAGGTCCGAGTCGGTGAGCACGCCGTCCCAGTAGCCCTGCATGGTGTGCCAGAGGCCCACGTATTTCACCCCGGTGTTTTTTACCGATTGCGTCAGTCCGGCGAGCCCGTGCGGGAAAGTGACCTGGTCGGCCTCGAAGTCAACGAGGTAGGCCTTGCCGCTCGACTGCCGCGAGGTGCGCGGGGGCTTGGTCGCGAGCCAGCCGTCGTCAATGATGAAGAACCCGACCGGGAAATTTTTCTGCTTGAAGCTCTTGGCCGCGGCCAGAATTTTCTTCTCGTCAATCGCGCGGTAATAGGCGTTCCACGAGCACCAGCCGATGTAATTGAAGACTTCCGGGAATTTTTTCTCCGCGCGCAGTTTGCCCGGGGCTTTCATCTTGAGCATGGCATAGGCGTAAAGCCGGTCAATCACTTGGTAGGGGTCAGGGCCTTGCGCGATTGCCACCAGCGGGACCTCGTCCGGAATAAAGCTCTCCATCCAGCTTGAGGACTGGATCAGGATGCGCCCGTCCCGGCCGTTGATGACCGAGCGGCCGCCGCCGCCCACCAGCGGGATCATCGCGCCGTAATTGCCCGCGCGGTCCTGCCAAAGAATGAACTGGGTGTCGCGCGGGAGTTTTCTGAATTCCTTGAGGTAATGCGCCTCGGTCCAGAACCCGTTGACGTCGCTGGAAACGCTTATCCGCGAGGCCTCCGGCGCGGGCATATCGAGCACCAGGCCGTTGATCCCTCCGGGAGGGGTTGAGGCCAGGTATTTTACGCCGATGAATTCCAGCTTGACCCCCTGCTCCTCGCTTTGGTCGTAAGTGACTTTGGCGGCCTGGTCGCAACCGGCTCCCACCGCGGCCAGGTTGTATTCGCCACTTTCGAGAAACTTAGGTGCCTGATAGTCACCCTTGCAGTCGCCAGAGCCGATTCTCAGTTGAACGCCGGTCTCGGCCAAGCCCTGAAAAGACCATAAAAGCAGCACGCCGATTAATATTCGCCTTATCATGTCTGTCCCCCCAAAAGTTTTAACAGAATCGCACAAGCGCGCGGCAAGATCAAGCGCGACTTTCCTCGATTGACCGCCCGGAGTTTTTGGGTTAGTTTAAAAAAGAAAATTTGAAGGGCAGGGGAGGTTGTGATGACAGGTAAGAAGTATTCCGGACTCGGGCGCAGGGGATTTATCAAGACCGTTGCCGCGGCGGGCGCCGGGATTTCAATTGCGCGGGCCGGGAGAGGCTTGGCGGACGAACTCGCGGACCGGGACCCGGTCGCGGCTTTGATCACTCGGGAGCCGGGGAAATTGAAGCTGCTCGCGCTCACCGACCTCCACTTTTTCGAGAAGAAAGCCAAGCTCGGGAAAGACGAGCGCACGCTGGAAGACGCGCGGGCAATGATCCGGGCGTTCAACCCGGAGATGCTGCTGTTCTGCGGCGACACCTGGTACGAGGATAATTTCGGCCGGGGATTTAAGCGCTGCCGATGGGCGTGCCGGAAACTGGGCGAATTGGGCGTTCCCTGGGCATTTGTCTGGGGCAACCATGACACCTCGGAAGACCACAAGAAATGCCATAAGATCATCTCCGGCGCGGCCAACTCGCTCTATCGCGGGGCGCTCTACGACGGCAACTACCGGATCGAGATAATCAGTCCCGGCCAGGAGCTCCCGTTCTGGAGCTTCATCATTGTGAATGACGCCATGCCCGAGTCGGGGTTCCAGCAGGACCAGATCAAATGGTTCAAGGCCGAGGCCGGCCGCATCAAGGAAAAGTATCCGGTTCCTTTGCCGGCGTTCGCGTTCTTCCACGTGCCGCTCACCCAGTTCCGGACCGTGGCCTCAAGCGCGTTCGGCGTGAAAAACGAGCCGGTGATGTCCGAGAAGGGAATCCCCGAGGGGTTCAACGCCATCCGCGAGGCCGGCTTCGTGAAAGCCGTGTTCTGCGGGCACGACCATGTCAACAATTATCAGGGCGCGCTTGACGGGATCAGGCTCCAGTACCTGCGCGCAACCGGATGGGCGGGATACGGCGCCGAGAAACTGCCCAAGGGAGGCACCATCATAACCGTGGACGCATCCAATTTCGAGCCGTCGTTCGACGCCGTCACCGTGTTCGCCGACGGCAAGAGCTGGGAGCTCAAAGATAAGTTATAATATTACCTGACGCTCCCGAGGAGGACTCAAACGATGGACGCAAAGAATGAAAAGCGCAAAGCTGTTTCCGAGGCCTATTCCCAGGCGGTAAAGAAGGAAAAATCCCCGGGCTCGAGTTGTTGTTCCGGCCCGATCCCCAAGGGCGTGGCCGCGATGCTCGCGGGATATTCCAGCGAGGAGTTGGAGTCGCTTCCCACGGACGCGGTCAGGAATTCCTTCGGGTGCGGGAACCCGCTGGCGTTCAGCGAGGTGCGCGAAGGAGAAGTGGTGCTTGACCTGGGTTCGGGCGCGGGGATCGACATTTTGCTCGCGGGCAAGAAGGTCGGGCCCTCTGGCAAGGCCATCGGGATCGACATGACCGAGGAGATGATTTCGCGGGCGCGGGACAACATCGCGGCTTCCGGGCTCAAAAACGTGGAGGTGCGCAAGGGGATCATCGAGAAAATGCCGGTGGAGTCAGACGCGGTGGACTGGGTGATCTCCAATTGCGTGATCAACCTCTCGCCCGAGAAGCAAAAGGTTTTCAACGAGATCGCGCGCGTGCTCAAGCCGGGCGGAAAAATGAGCGTGTCCGACATCGTGGTGGAGGAGCTTCCGGCCGAGCTGCGCAACAGCCAGTGGCTCTATAATACCTGCGTCGCCGGGGCGATCAGCGAGAAGGAATACCTCGCCGGGCTTCAGGCCGCGGGGCTCATCGATATCGAAGTCCGCGAGCGGATGGTCTATGACGCGGCCATGCTTGCCGCCCTCGTCAGTTCCGAACTGTCCTGCTGCGACACCGACCCGGCCAAAAACAACCAAGACATGAAACTCGTCCGGAAATACCTGCCCTCCGTGGCCGGCAAAATCTGGAGCGCCAAATTTTTCGCCCGCAAACCCTGATTGGGGTCAGAGCTTCAGTTGTCAGTTGAGGGTTCAGACCGCCTCGATGGTTGAGGGCGGCTTGCCGGTAATGTTGTAGGTCACGCTGACCACGCCCTTGACTTCGGTGGTGATCCTTCGGGCGAGTTTTTGCAGGGTCGGGAATGGGAGCGGCGTTGGGGTTCCGGTCCGGGCGTCGGTGCTCTCCCAGCAGCGCACTTCGATCTGGCTCCCGAAATCGCGTCTGCCGCTGCGCACGCCGGTTACCTTATCCTCATGCAAAATGGCCAGGTATTGGAAAGCGCCTGAGCGCGAAAGCTCTTGCTCCACGATCCTGGTTGCCCGGCGGACGATTTCGACCCGCTCGGGCGTGACCTCTCCGATCACCCTGGCCGCGAGCGCCGGGCCCGGGAAAGGCGGACGCGCGTATATTTCGCGGGGGAGGCCGAGCGCCCGGGCCACTTTTCTGACCGCGGGCTTGCGGAGCCGGACCAGCGGCTCAATCAGCGTGTAGCCATAAACCTTTTTGGTATCGATGCCCAGTTGCGCAAGGATGTTGTGCTGCCTTTTCACACCCGCAACGGTTTCCTCAATGTCGGTGAAATTCGTGCCCTGCAACAGATACTTCGCCCGGCTCTTCCTGACCAGCGGACCGAAGACCGTCCGGTAAAAGGACTGAGTGATGGCCTCGCGCTTCGCTTCCGGGTCGGTGATCCCTCGGAGGGCGCTGAAGAACTGCTTGCGCGCATCGATCAGCTCAACCTTGACCCCCATTTTTCTAAACAGGGAAACGATATATTTCGGCTCGCCTTCGCGCATGATGCCGTTCTCAATGAAGTATGACCTGAGCCGGCTGCCCAGGGCCTTGTGCGCCAGAAGAGTCACCGCGGAAGAATCCACCCCGCCCGAAAGCGCATTCACCGCCAGCCCCTCTCCCACGGTCTCGGAAATTTCCTTCACCTGAGCCCGGATGAACGACCCGACCTCCAGGTCCTTCAGCTTTAATTCTTTGAGTGCCATCTTCTTCACTCCCCCTCTTCTAAAATTCCGCGGTTCGTCCCGCGGCCTGAGGCCATATTTTGCCACCAATCGTTTCCGGCTGTCAAGACCATGCAAAAAAGGATATAAAGGTGGAAAAGTCAGGATGATTTTGAGCGCTGAAACACAGGGATGTAAAGCGACTGTTCGAAAAAAATACATTGACAATAAAAAAAGACTTGACAAACTAAAGTTAGTATCTTATAATTCCTTTTTATAGGGCGAGGGTTGACGCTCGCGCTTTTCGGTTGCAAGGCAAGGTAAAGGAAAAGGGGGGCTTGGGTGGCCAAGAGAGCCATAAAAAAGGCCGGCGGTCGGGGCGGCCGGAATGCGGTCGCAAATTTTCCTGCGGACCGCGCTAATAAGAATTCCGGTCAAACCGGCCATGCCCCAATGCTTTTCAATTCAGTTCCGGTGCGCGATGCCGTGACGCGACTGGGCGCTCACGACCATTTCTGCCTGGTCTATGAGACAGCCCACGAATGGAATGAATCAACCATTCCCTTTTTCGCCGAGGGCTTGCGCAAAAACGAGAAATGCGTGTTCGCGGGTGACGCACAGGCCGCGTCCGAAATCAAGACCGGGCTGCGCCGCCGCGGGTTGGATGTTGAGCGGGCGGAAGGGCTTAAGCAGATGGCTTTTGTCTCCGATCCGAGGGATTTGACCAGAGGCGGCAAGTTCGATCCTGAGTTGATGATCAGGTTTTTGATTGAGGAAACGCGCCAGGCCCTGGGCGATGGTCATCCGGTGATGCGGGTGGTTGCAGAGATGTGCTGGGCGCTGGCCGGCCATTGCAGCCCGGAACTGATCATGGATTACGAGGCCCGGTTGCAAAGCATGCTCTTGCGTCACCACCCCTGCTCCGCGGTGTTCCACTACGACCAGAATAAATTCGATCCGGAATCGACCCGGGCGGTGGTAATTACCCATCCCCTGATGCTCTTCAACGGGTACATGTACCAGAACTACAACTATGTCCCTCCCGAAGATTTCCTGCGTAAAAGCAGGCGGCCCAAGCTTTTTGAATCGTAAATGCGCCGGCCGCAACGCGCTCAAGCGCGGCCGGCTTGAAGGAGGAAAGGCATGAAGTCCAGAACAGCCAACAAGGTTGCCCGGGCTGAACAATGGAGAAAAGAAGCGAGAGGCCGATCCGCGGAAGAATCAAAAGGGGCGATCAACTTCGAGCGCATGGCCCGGTCCCTGCCGGTGGGGGAAGCCACGAGTATGCTCCAGCCTCACCAGCACCTCTGCCTGGTTTACGAGCACGAACATGAATGGAAGGAATCGATCATCCCCTACCTTGTTGCGGGCCTGCGCCGAAATCAGAAATGCGTATATCTTGCCGACGTGCACACCGCCCGGCAGGTGAAGGACCTTCTGGCCCAGGAGGGGGTGGCGGTTGAGAAAGCGGAGTCTTCGGGGCAATTTGTGATTTTGAAGGAGAAGGAGGCCTATACCCGGGGCGGGCGTTTTTCTCCGGAGCATATGATCAGACTCCTGGTTTCCGAAACCGACAAGGCGATTGCCGAGGGATATTCCGCGATCCGTCTTTCCGGGGAAATGAGCTGGGCGCTGCGCGGTTATCCCGGGTCGGAAAGACTGCTGGAATACGAGGCCGAGACGAACCGGTTCTTCCATAATCATGCCGCGCTGGGACTTTGCCAGTATGACCTTAACGAGTTCAGCCCGGAGGTTATCCGGGGAGTGATCCTCACCCACCCGCAGGTGATGGTTGACGGATACCTGCATCAAAATCAGGGGTACCTGGCGCCTGAAGAGTTCATGAAGCAAAGCCGCGGGCGCGCCTGATTCGGGCCTTCAAGCTCCGGCTGATTTGACTTTGGCTTTATCCGCGAAGAAACTATCGGGGATGGAGCGCGGTCATGGTTGATAAGAATTGGCTGGAGCATTTGCGCAGGGACGCGGTTCAGGGTTTTACGGAGTTGATCGGTCTTGAGCCGGTGTCCATCGCTCCGGGGAAAATGGTTACCCGGGTCAGGCTGACCAAGGATTTGTTTCAGCAGGACGGTTTTGCCCACGCCGGCTTGCTCGCGACCATTTCCGACCATACCGCGGGCTACGCCGCGTACACGCTTACGCCCAAGACCCGCCGCATCCTCACCGTGGAATACAAAATAAACTACTTGAAGCCCGCAAGCGGGGATTTTCTCGAATGCCGCGCCCGGGTGATCAAGCCCGGAAAGCAGATCATGGTCTGCGAGGCCGAGGTCTTTTCGGTCAAGGGCAGGGACCGGGTGCTCTGCGCCAAGTCGCTTCTGACCATGGCCTCGGTCCCCGGTGAGAAAGTGAAAAAGATTTTGGGGTCAGGCCGCAAGGATAAGACCTGAACCGCAAAGCCGCAAAGAAGCCAGGATCGGCATTGGGCCGGGAATTCATCATCGGGCATTCATGATTCTTCCGTGCGAGCGACTTATGGTCATCAACTAATTAAATGAGGGGTGGGCATAAATGTTTTGCCTTGGTTTGTGAAATCTGGTATAATTTTCACAAAGCTGACGCGGAGGTTGAAAATGGTTGCGGAGGGTCATACGCTGAT
>Ga0315294_10000122_pt1 | contig 80476 bp, 76 predicted proteins | sample YL17G13_40_MG_FD_203626 | JGI IMG/M metagenome (GOLD analysis project Ga0315294, IMG submission 203626) | Sediment microbial communities from Yellowstone Lake, YNP, Wyoming, USA - YL17G13_40 | ecosystem: Environmental > Aquatic > Freshwater > Lake > Sediment | place: USA: Wyoming | collected... | reverse complement strand
TTAGCATTCTTCCAAGATATACAGGATGTCTCATCTTCGAATATATGTCACTGGTAACAAGCTTTCTAATTTCTTGCGGATGGGATTGCGGTTTTCCTAGAACTGAACAGGATTTTGATTCGAAATAGAAGCTCAAGAGTACTATTGGTGTGCCTATTGCAGCTCTCAGGATTAACAGACCTGCTGTCGCCTCCCTGTAGAACAGGAAGAAGACTAGGTTTACAAAGGCTAGGTTGATTATGTCAAAATAAAGAGGCTTTATGTAAAGCTTGGCCATAAAATCACTTTAATAGTTTCATGAACTTCTCGGGGTTCGAGGGCGTTATCATATAATATTTACCTTTTTTTGTAGTTATAAGAATAGCGTCCTTCAGGTTTGTTATTATCGAATTTACCCAGCCCAGGTTTGGAACATAGAAGGAGCCAGAGTAAAGGCTTGCACCGACTCTAAAGTGCATCGGAACCATCGTCTTTTCAACTTTCTTGATGTCTTTAATATTTACTTTTATGATCATGAAAGGCGACCATGAGTACAGGAAGCCGTCTTTTATTCTGTATTTGGTATTGTAGAAACCCATTGTCGTAATCAAAATTATTAAAAGAACCAAAATCATTGCAGCATTAAAAACACTTTTTAAAAGGATTGCGGCTTCTAAATACACTATGGGATAGAGTAACGCTACAAATATCAATATAGATATGTACATGCCGCCTATCCAATTGCTTACAAGTGGTTTGTTTGTCACCTCTTTTGCCATAATAGTATTCTATTTTTGTATTAAATATATTTCCAGTTCCTTAAACCTTGTAGAAACACAAAAACTAAGATACATAGGATAATCTTAACAATATTTGTTAAATATATAAATCAAATTTTCTAATAACAATAAATGACAGAATATCCTCTTTTTTTATGGATATCCGGTATTATGATTCTAATAGGAGGTATCTTATTAAAAATTCTTGAAGAAATTCCTAGGAATAAAACTACTAAGAAATTAGGTTACGGACCTGAACTATGGTTATGGGGTGGGATTCCATTAGAAGGTACTTTACTACACGGTTTGAGTTGGTCAAAAGAATATTATGATAACACTTTAATAGGGAAGATAAAACCCGAATACAAAAATAAAGTTGATTTATGGTATAAAGAGTATGGAAATAATCAAATAAGATATCGACCCCTCTTGATTTCATCTTTTTTACTTTTTATTATCGGATTCTTAGGAATAGTTTATTATCTTCATCTAGTAACTAGACTTTGAATTAAGAAATAATCCAGCCATATATTTAACATTTTTAATAGAATACTATTAGAGAGGATCTCACGATGCAACAGAAAAGGCAAGCATTAAAAATAGGAAGTTAGTCTTGATCTGATTTTTTCCTTACGCACATCTGCGGATTTTCGTATATGTCAAAGAACCCTTCTATCGCGCCGTTTCCGATATTGTTGTTTCCAAAGTAACAGACATTATGCGCTATGTTAGTCCATCTTGTTATTTCTTCGCACTTTACTTCTTTAAAGAGTTTTTGTATCTCTTTCAATTCGTCGAAAAATTTTATTTTTTCCAAGTCTTTCGAGCTTATTTTATCCTTTTTAATGGCATTTTTTAATTCATTAAAATCTGTTTTAAGATAGACTGTGCAGTTCTCAGCGTAAACGCCTTCAAAGAGGCCGCAGTATTCGGCCAAAGTCCTTAAACTCTCTATGCCAGCTTTTAGTTCGCCTTTAGAATTATTTATGCCCTGATAAACTTCAGAAAAACACAGCGGTGGCAGATTCCCATCCTTTATTACAAACCCTATTGCCGTTTCACCGCCGTTTTCGGTCTCCTTAGAAGAAGCATCAGTCCAGACAGTGAATATATAGTTTTTAGACACTCGATAATTGTGAAAAATGATTTATACGCATTTATTAACTTCCATCATTGTGTTTAAACATCAAAAAATTTATATTTCTTCTTCATTCATAATAATTCAAGTATTCTCTCTCTAAATGTTTTCCAATCCTTGCTCATTATATGAATACCGGCGGCTGGTATGTGACCTCCGCCGCTGGCATTATTGAGGTCCTTTATTGCCCTTTGCGCGACCCTGCCGCAGTTGACTTTCTTATCCTGTCTTCTTAGGCTCATATAGGTCATTTTACCGTGCTTTCTGGTCACAAGCACGGTGTAGTTAGGTTTTTCAAAGCTGATTTTCGTGGAAATAGGGGAACTTATGGAGAATCTCGTGTCCAATTTTAAGATTATTAGTTTCTTGTCCTCTATTATCTCGGCGTTTTTCCTCCAGTTTTTAGCTGTCAGAACAATTTCTCTTTCTATGGCATCATAAAATTTCTTCAACTTTTTCGAGTTAGCTGTTTCGGCTTTCAATATATCAACAGGAGAGGAAGATTCAAGGCATGCTTTGTAGCCTATTACCACGCCTTTGCTCCCAGAGTAGTAATAGCCTGACGTTATGATGTCATTAACCGTCCTAAGTTTGGACAAGGAAATTTTATATTTTTTATAGACTCTTTCCAAGAAGCCTTTCCATATGTCTTCGCTTTTGTCGTTTACAATTCCTATTCCCGCCAGCCAATTCAAATCTTCTATGTTCGTCAGTTTGCTGCAGATGTCATAGACAATCTTGCTGGTGCAATATTTGTAAGAAGCAAATCTAGTTTTCCATAGGTTTGGATTAACGTGCAATATGTTTTTAACGCCGTTCAAATTTTTGTTGATTTGGTGGTGGTCTATGATCAGTATGTTAGCTTTTTTTGCGAGCCTTAATACATAGTCTGGCTTTTCATCAACAGCCGCGTCAACTGTTATTATAACATCGAATTTTTTGCTTTTCTGAAACATCCTTTCGTCTATAAATGATAAACCATGATTTGCGGGCATTGCTTCAGGCATTTTTCTGAAGACTCTTTTCAATGTTTTCGCAAGAATGGACGCGGCTCCTATTCCATCACCGTCGGTATCAAAGATTATCAGTACTTTTTTATTGCCGTTTTCCTTTAGAAATTCAGCAGCTTTTCTTAACATATTTATCTTTTAGAGGAGACATTTATAAATTGAATATAATTTACATCAATGGCAAGTTTAAATTTCTTTTTATGTTATATTTCTATATAAAGTGATTATTTGCCTCAAGAAAAAACCTATTCTCAAGAACTTTCAGGATATCTAGACGAAATACCGCCTATTGGAAATGCTCCTGAAAAGGTTCAACACTGTCCCGATTGCAAAAGCGATCGTTTAAAGAGAGATACTGAGGCAGGTGAAGTAGTTTGCATGAATTGCGGCGTTGTTGTAGACTCAAAAATAGCTGACAGCGGCCCAGAATGGAGGGCTTTTGACGAGGAGCAAAGAGTAAAAAGAACAAGAGTAGGCGCTCCATTGACCTACACTATTCATGACAAAGGCCTTTCAACAATGATTGACTGGCACGATAGAGACATCTATGGAAAAAGCTTGTCTCCTGGTCAAAAAGCACAGGTTTATCGCCTTAGAAAATTGCAACGAAGAGTAAGGGTTTCAGATTATACAGAAAGAAACTTATCCATTGCGCTCGGTGAAATCACTAAAATATCCAATAATCTTAATCTTCCAAAAAATATTATTGAAACAGCTTCTGTTATCTATAGAAAGGCTGTAAAAGAAAGATTGATACGCGGTAGATCCATCAATGGCATTACGGCAGCTGCAACTTATTTGGCTTGCAGGCAATGCGGTTTGCCTAGAACATTAGATGAGGTAACGCAATCTTCAAGTGTAAACAAAAAAGAAGTTTCACGCAGCTATCGTTTTCTTGTCAACGAGCTTGATTGTTATACTCCGCCTATTAGACCGGGTCAATACATATCAAAAATTTCAAACCACCTAACAATGCAGGGAAAGGTAGAAGAGATTGCTTATAAGATTCTATCTGCTGCAAAAGAAGCTAAATTAACAGCAGGAAGAGGGCCTACAGGGTTGGCAGCCGCGGCAAGCTATACAGCTTCTCTGTTGACGGGTGAAAGAAAGACACAAAGGGAGATTGCTAAAATAGCCCAAGTGACAGAAGTAACAGTAAGAAACAGGTACAAGGAATTGAGAGATAGATTAATGTTTAAAATGTCTTTATGATTTTTTCTCTTCCTGTTTTGCAGTTGGAATTATAAATGGAGGCGGCGGTAATTGCAAGTCGTCGCTCAGCAAAATGGCTTTTTTAGAGCATTTATCGCTGACAACCCTTATCACTTGGAATTTAACGTCCTCAGACAATTTCTTGTCCTTCTTCCAACCCTTTAGAATCTTCTCTTGCTCATCGTCAACAAAGATGACATTGCCGTCAATGTTTATCTCGGCCAGGTTCTTGTTTTTTTCATCAATGTACTTGGTCCTATACTCGAACTCGATTGACAAGCCTTTGGTCTTCAAGGCGGGCAGTTCTTGCTCTTCTACATTGGTTATGTTCATGCTGCTGTTTACCTTTACTGCCCCTGTTATCTCCTCGTGCTTTTTTCCTTCCATCATTTTTAGTCCTATCCCGATTATCGGCATACAATCACGTCTTAATAATTGAGACAATAAGTATTTATTTATTAATATTTAAGCAAATTAATTCTATGAAAATAAGAACTCTTACATACAAGAAACTGATAACACAGCACTTGAAAATACTAAAAAGTCTTCAAAGAAGTTCCGGCTTATTCATTGCTTCAAAAAATAGAAAAACAGGTTATAACAAGGCTTGGCTGAGGGATAATTTCTATGAGTGTCTGGCATTTGATATAATTGATGATTGGGTTACAGTAAAAAGAACTTATAGGGCATTGCTTAACATATTCCTCAAACATGAATACAAAATAGACATGGCAATCAAGAAAAGGCCTGAACACGCCTATGAATTTATACATGCGAGATTCAATCCTGACACGTTTGATGAGTATTGGGAAGAATGGGGAAACAAGCAGAACGACTCTATAGGCGCGATACTGTTCATGATAGGCGAGTTGGAACATTCTAAAAAAATAAGCATAATTGAGAATAAAAATGATTTGAGAATAATAAATAAACTTGTTATGTATCTCAACACGATAGAATATTGGCATGATAAGGACTCTGGCATGTGGGAAGAAGAGGAGGAGGTTCATGCAAGTAGCATTGGCGCATGTGTTGCAGGCCTTAAGAATATAAAAAATATTAAAGGTGTGGATGTGCCTGATGAACTTATAAAAAAAGGAGAGATATCATTAAACAATATGTTACCAAGAGAGTCAAAAAAGAAGTTTGTCGACCTTGCTTTGCTTTCTCTAATTTGGCCTTATAACGTGGTAACAACTCAACAGAGAGACGTCATACTAAAGAATGTTATTTATCATTTAGAAAAGAAAAGAGGCGTGATAAGGTACAAAGGAGACCACTACTATAACAAAAATCCGGATAATTATAGCGAAGAAGCTGAATGGGTTTTTGGGATAAGCTGGCTTTCAATAATATTCGATAAATTGGGGGAGAGAAAGAAGGCTGAACACTACTTGAAAAAGGCAATGCCTTTGGTCACGCCTAAAGGTGTAGTGCCTGAACTTTATTTCTCAAACTCTCCTAAATTCGATGAAAATACTCCTTTAGGATGGGCAGAAAGTTTGTTCATTGTTGCTTTGTACGAATTTAATAAGAAATATAGATTGGGGAGATGAATTAGTTTTATGGTCAAGAAAGCCTTAATGGTGATTGCGCCCAACGATTTCAGAGACGAAGAGTTCTTTGAGACGAAGGAGATACTAGAAAAGTCGAACATAGACGTTACTGTTGTAAATTCTACAGGTCAGCCTTCTAAGAGCTCTTTTGGAAAGATTGTCACGCCCGATAAGAATTTTTACGACATTGATGAAAAGGACTTTGATGCTATTGTTTTCGTTGGTGGCTCTGGAACTAAAATCTATCATAATCACAAGAGGACTCTAGAGCTTGCCAAGGAGTTCTGCGACGATGGAAAAGTTGTGGCGGCCATATGCATCGCTCCTACAATTCTGGTGAATGCTGGCATACTGGACGGTAAAAAAGCTACGTCATTTCCTTCTGAGAGAGACAAGATAAAAGCAGTCGGAACCTACACCGGGAAACCTGTCGAAGTCGATGGTAAAATAATAACCGCCAACGGACCTCTGGCTGCAGGGGAATTCGGGAGCAAGATCGTCGAGGCCTTGAAGTGATGGAATGAAATTGTTAATATCTTTGACTCTGGTTATTTTAGTCGCTGGTTGTACAACTTATGAAGACACGGGATTTTTAAGAAAAGCAACTATAGATTCCTGTGTTAATACTTGTAATTCTGTCAAAGGCGCTAGAGACTTGTCTAATGGACCTTGCTTAAGCAACCCTATACCAGACCAGTCTGACTGGGTTTGCGATGTTGCTCATTCTCCTAGGCAACCAACAGATGACTTACCAGAGAATCAGTGCTCTGCCTATAGAGATGGTCAGGCTCATCACTTTGTTGAAGTTGACACTGAATGCAATTTGATAAGAAAAATCTAAAGTTATTTAAACAACCTGGACCTTCGGTAAGGCTGATTTTAGTCGAATTTTAATGTAAAATATGCAGTTTCTAGTCAAGCTTAAATTTTTAACTATCTTATTGTTTTTAGTGATAAAATGAGTTTTAAAGGAGAATATAGTGGAGCTAGAATAGAAAATGCAAAAATTTATGCTATAACTATGAAAGAACATCCGAAATTGTTTAAATTAGCAGAAGATATTATAAGATGTTCAGCTGTAGAAGATGATAGATTAAAAAAACTTGTTGAAAAGATAGGTTTAGAATTTCCTGTTAAAAAAACAGGCATGGGGGGATACTGTCATAAAGTATTTTATACTCAAAATGACGGTGATAAAAACAGTGTATGGCTAAGAAGAGAAGATAATGAACAAATAGGTTTGTACATTTTGGAAGGAGAAAATCTTTGTTCTCCGTATTTAGAAGATGTTGCTTTGAAAAGTGGTGATTTGAGAATTGCTACAACGAGTTTGCTTCCTAGAAGCTTGGAAAGATTCAAAAAAAGAACAGAAAAGAAAAATTAAAAGTTTAAATTGGTTTGCTAACTTTATAATATTACTGTAATTAGTTTTACCAAAAGTTCAGGTTTATTTAAAAACATTCTTCATTTATGAGAACATTATTTATATAATTTCTTAAACATTAAAAACATAGATTTAATTAAACAGCCCCCTAGTGTAGTTTACCACTTATGGTGGTAAATAATCTTCTTCCTATTTTTCGAACCATAGTAAACATATGAATCTACATAAAATGAATAGATTCCCCAGAAGACAGCTTCTAAAACTTCTGGCAATTATAATGTTGAGTGACGGTAACATTCACCTAAGAAAAGGAAAGTTGGTTGGCTTACGTTTAATTACAACCTATAATTCAAAGGACGCTCATTTTCTTTTAAAATGGCTTTGCAAAAAACTTTTTAGAAAAGAGCCTAGATTTTACAATTATAAAGATAAGTTTAATAGAAAATTCAATAAATCTGAACTTTATTCTATAATAGCTGTTAAGAAGTTATTGGAATTATCCCCGACTTACAAAACAACACCTTCCAATGACGCAATGTATCTCAAGTTGCCGCAACCGACGCTTTCGTTTATTTTGGTAGAAAACAGAGCGTTTATTTGGGCTGCTTTGGGGTTGTATTTCGATTTTGATGGGAGCATATCACCTTATTTCAAACTTCGTAGAAAGAAAGACATAAAGAATGGTAAGATTTATCAATACTATCAAGTACAATTCGAATGTGAAATTTCCATCGCAGAAACCAACTATTCTCTAATAAAAGATTTTATAAACATATTTTCAATGCTCGGAATAAAGGCAAGGATAAAGAAAGATAAGCGTAATTGGAATGGGATGGAAGGAATTTCTATATCTGAGCTCAAAAGTGTGAAAAAATTTATTATTATGAGAAATGCCCTAATTGATATGCCAATATCAAAAAGTAAGAGATTCTATAACATAGATAAACAATCTGTTTGTAAAGCAACTTTGAACTTATTAAACTATAAATGGTTTAAAGCTTCTCATTATTTCAATAGTTATCAAGAAGCCAGTCGGTTCAGAAATAAATCTGCTAAGGAATTTCTAAAATATATAAAGGCTACGAATTAATTAGTAGCATAATAGCCCTGTCGTCTAGCGGCCAAGAATGCATTCTTTAATATCAGGAAGCGTTGGTAGGACACGAGGCTCTGGACCTCGGAACCTCAGTTCGAATCTGGGCGGGGCTACTAATTTTAGTTCGAATCCTGCGGGGGCTACCTTTTTTATTGTTCAAACCATATAATATAATATGGTTAAAATCAATTCTTTCCGCTTTGGTTCTTTGACAATAAACAACAAGACCTATGATAATGATATGACAATACACTGGGACGGTGAGCTAGTGCCTAGGGAATCGGACCACAATTTTTCTAAAGGAGACTTGATAGATCTTTTAATCAAGGGTCCTGATACCATAGTCATCGGTACTGGCACGGCTGGCGGTGTGAAAATAGAAAAGGCTGCGGAGAATTTCGCCAAGATGAAAAACATCGAGCTGATTGCCAAGAAGACGCCGGAGGCCATAGACGAATTTAACAAGTTGTCCAAGGATAAGAAAGTAATAGCAGTGATACACGTGACATGCTGAATTGACGGCCAGGATCAAACAATGGGCATATGCTACCATTTAAATCTTTTTCGAATGAATTAAAGTTCATGAAAGTTGGAGTCTTACTGGATCATAATGTGCCTGCGAAATATTTTACAAAAGGTCGCTTTGCCGAGTTTTTCTACTATTTAGAATCTCATCGTGGCCTAGGCGTAATGGCAAACAAGCCTTATGAAGACATCAGAAAATTAATTAGAAAGAAAGCATATGGAGAAAGCTATCTAAGGGCCATGGAAGAGTACAATAGAATGCCGCTTTACGTTGACATACAGGCGCCTAATTTTTCTATTTTTGAAAATCACTTTGCGGATGTGAGAAAATTTTTATTTAATCTAATAGGCGAAAAAAAGAGTTCACTTCAAATTAATATGGGGGCGGTTTCATCCAGATATAGGCACTTGGCCAACGATATAAACCAGCAAAACCCTTCTTTAAGCTCAGAGGAAAGACAAAGCTTAAAACAGAAATTATTTTGTGAGCCGCTGGAAAACGAGGATGTAAAGCTGATTATAGAGGCTTGGAAATTGCCTCGTATGCATAAGTTTATCGCATCTGAAGACAGGCATTTCATAGAGCCGACCATCTCAAAGGCAATTGAAGATGATTATGAAGTTAAATGCATGCATCCTTCAAATTTGCTGCAAGAGCTCAGGGAGCATGAGCCTTTTTAATAGCAAAAAGCAATTCTTTAATTATGTGGGTTGTCAAGGCATCTGGCGAAACAGAGAAGTTTGATCCTGAAAAAATAAAGAGGACCTGCATAAGAGCGGGTGCGTCAGAGGAACTGGCAGACAAGATAATCAAAGAGGTCGCGAATAAGTCTTACGACGGCATATCCACCAAAGAGATTTTGAACATTGCTCTGAAACTATTGAATAAGGAGAAACCACATATCGCGGCAAGATATGATTTGAAAGGTGCCATGTTCAGGCTGGGGCCAGCTGGCTTTGTTTTCGAGCATTTCATAGGAGAGCTTCTAAAGGAATACGGCTATCAGACAAAGGTGCACAATATACTGAGAGGCCACTGCGTTTCCCATGAGATAGATGTTATAGCCACCAAGGACAACAAGAGCTTTATGATAGAGTGCAAGTATCACAACGTTCTAGGCATATACACAGGATTGAGGGAAGTGCTATATACGTATGCCAGGTTTTTAGATTTGCAGGAAGGCTCTAAGCAAGGTCTGTGTCAAGAGTTCGAGCAGCCATGGCTGATTTGCAACACAAAGTTTTCTGATGACAACATACAGTATGCCAATTGCAGAGGTGTCAAACTGATGGGTTGGAATTATCCGGAGGACAATAGCCTAGAGAGTTTTATAGAGAAAAAGAGGCTTTATCCGATAACAATGATTAGGAACTTGGATGCGGACTCGTTGGATAAGCTGGCTTCTTCAAATTTCATACTGGCTATAGATTTGTTGAGGATTCCATTGAAAGAATTGAACAAAATAACCAAGATATCGCTTAAAAAACTGGGATCATTTGCTGACGAGGCAAAAAAGATTTGCTATAGTTAATTTAATATAAATACTGGAAATTTTATATAATTCTCTATGATAGATGTTTTTAGTATATTTACTTTGATTGGAATTACTCTTTTTTTAGGCTACGTATGTTCTATTATTTTCAAAAAGACTCAGATACCAGACGTGATTTGGCTGTTACTCTTTGGACTTTTAATAGGGCCAATTTTTAATTTAGTTGATAGAACAATTTTTATTGCTATAGCTCCATTCTTAGCATCATTTGCTTTATTGATAATTTTGTTTGATGCCGGTCTAGAGATGAATCTTTATAACATGATAAAGCAATTTCCTAGAAGTATTCTTTTGTCTATAGTTGGAATTTCTTTAACAATAATATCTATTGCTCTCATCTCAACATTTTTATTTAACTTTGATTGGATAAGAGCTCTTCTGCTAGGAGCTATAATAGGAGGACCAAGCTCAGCTATAGTTGTATCTATTTTAAAGAAACTTGACGTAAGAGAAGACATTAGAGTAATTCTGGATTTGGAATCAATACTTACAGATCCTATTGACGTAGTTTTAACTATATCTCTTGTGCAAATTTATGTTTCAGTATTACCTTTTTATTCTATAGTCGAAAACATAACAAGCGCGTTCTCAATAGGAGCAGTAATAGGATTTATAGTCGGTATAGTTTGGCTTGTTTTGCTTAATAAAATAAAAGATAACTTTGATTATATGCTGACTTTAGCGATTTTACTTCTGGTTTATACATTTGTTGAATCTATAAATGGCAGTGGTGCAATTGCATCCCTAGTATTTGGTGTTGTTTTAGGCAGCGGAAAAATATTTTCTAAAGCTCTGAAATTTAAAAAAAGTGTTTCTATAAGCCCATCACTAAAGAAATTTCACGAAGAAATAACTTTCTTCGTAAGGTCATTCTTTTTCGTTGCAATGGGAATAATAGTTTCTATAAATTCTAATTTTATTTTACAAGGTATCGTTATTACAATTGCTATAGCTTTGTCTAGGATAGTTGCAGTTGCTTTGAGTACATATAAAATGAAACTTACTCATTTAGAAACTAACATAATGAGAATAGTAATTCCCCAAGGCCTAGCTACTGCTGTAATGGCTTATGTTCCAATGATTTATGGTATAAAGGATGCAGACATTTTCCTGAATATAGCTTTCATTGTTATTTTAGCAACAATTGTTTATACGACTGTAGGTATGAAAATTATATACAGCCGTAATAAACCTAAAAATAAAAAATCAAACCAAGGGGACTCCGGTAATCTCCCTCACTAACAAAATTTCTCTTTAAAAACTAAAGATATTTTCTGACGGGGCAAAGAGGATATGTTACGGTTAATAAGTCATACAAGCTAAATAAACCTACTGTTTTTAGTCAAGATGTTATTCAAAGTTATTTAAAAATTACGAGGTTTTATAAGCATATATAGGTTTATATGAATTGATTAATGAAAAACTGAAGTGCCTACATTAGCTAGAAGAATTCTTTCTCTTTCAAGAACCTGAAGCAAATATCTTCCACCACAATTTCTTCCTTTTTCACTTTTTCTATCTGTTTCAACTAAACCATCTACATGTTCTGCTACATTTAAGTTACTGAGAACCCTTGCACATTCCTGACCAAAAATTCCTTTAAAAAAATATCTGCAAGCTTCTCGTGTATCAGGTTTACAAACTTTTCTTGTATGTTCATCAGTTAGTATATCTTCTGGTTTAAGTTCATACGTTTCCAAGCTTCCAGGTATCGTTCCCAAAATTTGAGGTATTGTATCTGGATTTTTATCATCGCCTTGATAAACTATAGGAACTTCTGTTTTTTTAATAGGAGTATAGATGTGACCTGTATAAAGAACACCTATTTTTCCTGTTTTTGTATTTCTAACTACTATACCTGGTCTTATTTCTTCTTTATTCATGCTTATTATATCAAAGCAAAAAGATTTAAGGTTAATTCAAGTTTAAATCTTTTGTGTTCTTATTATTTTTAGTGATGTAATGGGAGGGGTTGAATCATTATTAAGAGATGCTTTAGTTTTAGAAGAATTAAATAAACAAACTGGGACTTATGTAAGTTTTCAAAGTTTACTTACTGCGGTAAAGTCAAGTCCGCCATTATTAACCAGAAGTGTTGCAAAACTTCAAGATTATGGTTATGTTGAAAGAGGGGAGCAAGGAACTAAAATAACAGAAAAAGGTCAAGAAGCTTTGGCAAATAAATATAGTAGAATAAAAAAACTTGTTGAGCAAAATCAATAATTTGGATTTTTGTACTTCTTATTTCTACTTACAATAGAACCTATTTGGAAATATCGGTTTCACCAAAAAGCAAAGTTAAAATATAAAATTGAAATAAAAGAATCAGACTAAAGGTATGCCTGTGACTTCTTTGGCTATCAAACTTATAGATCTCAAGTCCTCTCTGTTTAGCCCGTGAATGTTCCTTTTGCCGCAGGCGCCCGCCGCCATCTTAACCTCTTCCGTGCATGCATTCAAGAAGTTGGCAACGTTCTTTGCAGCGTCGTCTATTGATAACTTCGCTCTCAATTCTGGATCCTGGGTGGTTATTCCCACTGGGCATTTGCCCTTGTAGCACATCTTGCAATAAATGCAACCCATTGCCACCAAGCATGGCGTTGCCATATAAACCGCGTCCGCGCCCAATGCCAGAGCTTTTGCAACGTCAGCACCCTTGCTGAGTCCTCCTGCCACTATTAATTCTTGTTTTGCATTGCCCATCGCCCTTCTAGCCTTTACTACTGCTGCTAACGTGGGTATTCCAAAATCGTCCAACATTATTTTCGGCGCTGCTCCTGTTCCGCCTTCCATGCCGTCGACTGCTATTGCGTCTGGCTCTGCTTTCATGGCCAGTTTCACATCCTCCTCAACGTTCCCAGCTCCCAGTTTGATTATGATCGGTTTCCCGCCTGTGAGTTCCCTCAGCCATTTTACTTTCTTTCTCAAATCATCCACAGAGAATATGTCAGGGTGGTATGGCGGTGAGTGAACATCCTTGCCCATTGGTACGTTCCTTATCTTGGCAATGTCCTCTGTCACCTTGTCTGCCGGTAGCATTCCTCCACTATTTCCATTTAAGCTAACTTTTCCATTTCTCATTATTATTAGTGTATGATTCTTATCAAGTTCAGGACAATATACGAATCCTTTATAATCATCAATTCCTATAAGAGTTGCTCTTTTTTGCCAGCTTTTTTTCTTACAATTACAACTCAAACCATGCCACAGCTTCCCAGAACGAATGCATATTTCAAATGTATTTTCATCCTTGCTTAAAGAAACAGCTTTTCCCAACTTCATTGCAGTCTCAATCACATTATTCATTAAAGTATTTGATGAGGTAAAATATGTCATCAAATTTTTTCTATTTTTCTTTTTAGAGCCATCTCCCCTAACAAGAGTTTCTAGGAACAAAGATAGATGTTTTTGAGGCAGATTTCTGATCCACTTAGGTATCTTTTTTTCTTCTGACCGATTGCCAAATTCTTTTTCTAAAAATTCGCCTATCTGTTTGGAGTAAATTACAAATCTGTCTTTTCTTTCCTTAAAATCAATACTCATTTCTGATAAAAGACTTTTAATTTCCTTTCTATTTTCTTTTTTAGTTTGAGAAATTTCAATTCTTCTATCTTCACTGAAAAATCCTTCTGAAACAAACCACGCTGAGAGTTGTAACCACTCTTTCAAAGGAAATGAATCATATTCTTTTTGGTGCCAAGTTGTTTTAGGTATTTTAGGAATTTTAATTATAGAAGGTGGTCGTTCTTTCGTACTCCAAAGGAATTTTTTAGAAGTTCTTATTTCGCACATTTCTAAGGCATCTTTTGCTTTTATAAATTTCCATTTTCCGGATGCTCTTTCTTTAATAGGTAAGTTATGATCAGGTGTTACTAAGAAGTCAACAGATTTAGACTTTGCATAAACCATAGGGCTATTATGAAAATATTGATGAAGTTTTACTACTCTAGCTAATTCTAACTCATTTGTTTCGGGATTTACAGACCAAAGTCTTTCTCCTACTTTTATACTATTTACATTCTTAAAACCATTTTCTGTAAAAATTTCATGGTCAGGAGAATAGCAACCAGGCTTTGCGCCTTGGCCAATTTTTATTTCGATCGCGTCAGCAGCCTTTAGAACTTCATCAGTGATTCCAAATCTGCCTGTGCTGTACTGAACGATTAGGATGTTTGCGCTCTCCCTTTCCTCTGGTAGCATTCCGCCTTCTCCCGTGTTTGTGGATGTTCCGGCCAGACTAGCGCCTTTTGCCAAGGCTATCTTGGCTTCCTTGCTCAAGGCTCCGAAGCTCATGGCTCCTATCATTATCGGTATTTTCAATTTCAACGGATGCTTTGAGGACTTTCCTATTATCGTCTCAGATACAATCTCCTCTCTGAAATAATCAACAGGCCTGCCTGTCAATTGCTTTGGTATGAAAACTAGATCATCAAAACTAACTTTATTCAATTTAGTTGTCCTTCCTCCAGAAACAGGCGGCTTGCCTGTCAACGCTCTCTGCTTTACCTCGCTTACCCAATCTTCCATGGAATCACCAATCTAAATTGAGTAGAACAATATTTAAAGTTTTTCCAGAATTACAAGGTTAATCTTATGGGTGTTGTGTTCAAGAAGTTCAAGTCAGTTGAATTGACTTTGGAGGGAGAAGTGGTATAGACGTAAAGGATAAAGTTACCAGGGAGATAGTTAGTATAATTGAACATAATGTTTGGTTCTGCATAACCATTGACACTCTGTGGTCCCCAAATAAGAGCGCCATTTGTCTTATTTGTTATATTCACGGTTGCAGATTTAGGATTGCCTGAAATAGAATCCGTAATTATTACTGGGAAATATCTGTTAATATATTGATCGGATGGCCAAAATCCACCATTCAGTACTTGGAAGGTAAAGTTTCCCTTGACTATAGCTGTTCCTGGTTGTGCTTCACAGCGTATTTCATACATATAAACATTATCAAATGTAGTTTGAGAGTTTCCTCTTATGTGCATATAATGAGGAGCTAGAAATTGAGTATTTTTTATTGTATTTATACTGCTTGTCTGTAGATTACAACCAGACCCGCATTCATCAAATATTGAATTCTCTATGTAATTAATAGTATTTGAAAAGTCAACAGCATGTTGGTTTGGAGAAATATTTAATTTACTGTTTATTATGTTCGTTTTTGTTGATCCGAGTGCTTCAAACGCTGGGTCGCTATCTTTAATTATGAATAAATAACAATTATTTAAATTAAAGGTTGCAGAACCTTGAACACTGACCTTTCCGACGATTGTTATATTTTCTCCGGAAGCGCAAGTACAAGTTGTATCACTGGCTATTGTCCAATCTCCAGACGTTGGTGGTTGAACTCCTGTACAAGTTTGAGATATACTCACCTGTCTAGTAAAACTTTGCACGCTTGCTGATGAAACTTGAATAGTGTGAACCCCGCTAGGTATGTTCAAATTTATGTTAGCGATTGATCCAGGACTTATTGTTCCAGAATATGTTGATATCAATTGAGAGTCTGAATAAATATTGAAATTGCTGGCGGAGGAAGAGCCGCAGTTTCTTACTGTTATATTCTTGCTATTAGGATCAAAGTTCTCAATCTTCAAACAGCCTCCAAGGTTATTTGCAGTATTTTGGAAACTTTGGGAGCCTGAGGCTGATACTGTTGTGAACAGAGTGTTTATGAAAAGCCATAGCATCGCAGCTAAGGCAACGACAATGAGTAGAATAAGGATAATGACTATTATCGATGATACCGCTTTCATACTAATAATTAATTTTTTGTATAAATAAGCGTTGCATTATAGATTTAAGGAACTCAAGCCAAATATTATAATTGGTTTTCATGTATGCTTATGACGTTATTATAATTGGTGGCGGTCCGGCGGGTCTAGCCGCAGGTTTGTATGCTGCTAGAAGGAGCTTGAAGACTTTAGTTCTTTTTCAGTTATTGGGAGGCCAGATGTCATACGCGCCTTCTGTGGAAAACTATCCAGGATCAAGTCCTATACCTGGCATAAAACTGGCCGAGAAAATGAGAAAGCAGGCAAAGAAGTTTGGCTGCAAGTTTAAGATGGAAGCGGTTGTTGGCTTGGATTTAGAGGGCGAAATAAAGAAAGTAAAGACGACTGAAAATGAATATAAAGCCAAAGCAGTTATAATTGCGACAGGCAGCCATTACAGAAAGCTGGAGGCAGAGGGCGAGGATAGGTTTATCGGCAAGGGTGTGTCTTATTGCATCGTTTGTGACATGCCGCTTTTCAAAAATAAGAAAGTTGCAATTATCGGAGGTTCTGACACTGCTGTTAAATCCGCAATATATGCAAGTGAGATAGCTTCCGAGGTTTACTTGATCCATCGCCGAGACCAACTAAGAGCCGAGGAGGCGAATCAGGAGAATCTTAAAAAATCTGCTGTCAAAATAATCTGGAACAGCGTTGTTGTTAAGATAGAAGGAGACAATTTTGTCAATAAGATTATAATCAAGGATGTCAACACCAACGAGACAAAGGAATTGGAAATAGACGGAGTCTTCGTGGAAATAGGCGAGATACCGACAACGGAGATCATGAAAGCCGCGGGCGTTGAGATAAACGAGAAGAACTTCATCAACGTTAATGATAATTTTGAGACCAACTTGCCAGGGGTCTTCGCGGCGGGTGATGTGACAGGCTCGTTCGCCCAGATAGTTGTTGCTGCGGCAGAGGGAGCGGAGGCTGCCACCAATGCCTATTTATTTTTGAAGGGAGGAGTTTACGGTGAGAGGAAACCTGCGGATTATGGTGAGAAAAAATGAGAAGCTCGACTAAGAAACGGATTATAACCATAATAATTTTGGTTGCCATGCTGGGAAGCAGCATAGCTTATGCTGTAATATCTGCATTCCCCTCTCAGAATGAGGCTCAGGCTAGTTGGGGAGCCAGGCTGATAATAGTGATATTCGGCGAGCAGTCTACGGTACCGGCTGACATTGGCGTTACAAATGAGACCAGAGCAAAACTGTTCACGCTTAATTCGGACGGCATGATATACAGGACAGGGACAGAAGACGCCACTTTGGGAGATTTTTTTAAAATCTGGGGCGAGAATTTCAACAGCACCTGCATATTAGACTATTGCAACAATGAGAATAGCTCCATGGCGATGTACGTCTTCCAAAACGGGAAATGGATACAAAATTCTGAATACGAGAATTACGTTATTAAAAATGGAGACAGCATCATGGTTGATTATAGATGATGCGCGCTGGTTCAAATCCTGCCCTCCGCACATCTGATGTTCTTCACCGATTCACCGAGGAGGACAAGAATAGATTTAAATGTTTTATTACTCTATAATTTATCATGGTAAAAACTGTTGACCCTCTTAAGCGATTAGGTGAACTTTTTTTCTTTCCTTTTAAAACAACAAAAGGATTTGTAAAAGAAACAAGATTATGTGATAAAACACATTTAATTCCAGCTAAAAATCCTTCAGGTTATAATCCATTAGCTAAAGTTCGTGTAAAAGAATTTATTGAGGGTAAAAGAGATGATTTGAAATTATGTGTACCCGGTTATTTGGCAAAATTGACTTTAGTCGATATAGGAAAAGATTATAAAGGTTCTTTAGAATTGCCAAAAGGGACAGAGATAATTGAAATTTATGATTTAAACAAAGATGGAAGTCAAGTAATACATTACTGTCATAGATTTCAGAAAGATAAAACAAGACCAAATTTTTCATATTGCACTCCGTTTGCAAATGAGTTTAGAAGTCAGGACAATAGGATAACAATGAAAGATATTATGCCATATGGTGATGATTTTCATAAAGCATTAGTAGAATCATCTGTAAGGCATCAGAGAAGATATTGATTGCTGAACTTGAAGGTAAATATACTGAATGTTCTTGATAAAGCTTCTTCTAAAGAAGCTTTGTTCAAACCCTGCCTTCCGCATCATCTTTGGTTCAAATCTGAAACAAGTATTTAAAATTTAGAGTCAAATTAAACTTATGACCCAAAGGAAAATGTCGAATGAAAGGGAAAGAGGCAAAGAGTTAGCAAACATTCTATCTTCAAATGATGTTTTTGTTAAAGAAATTAACACCAAGAAAGGCTCACAAGAAAAAACTAAATATCTAATGTGTTTTTTAAGGGACAACAAATTATTTACAGAACAGAATCCGTTGACAACCCTATCGGTATCTATGTGTGCCTACACTTTAGAAACAAAGTATAAGATAGATATAGGGTGTGGTGATTGGAAATTGGCTACAGATGAAGATTTTCTGAAAACAAATGAAAATGGCCTTGCAAGAATGATACCTGTCTATAGTCAAGGAAAGAAAAGATAATCTGGTCAGATTTGAACCCAAAGACAAGCATGCCCTCCACATCTGATGTCCTTCACCGCTGATGCGAGGGTATCACTAAAGAAATCTTAAACTAAGGATTATTTCGAAATTATTTTTTACTTCTTTTACTCCAATTCCAGATTGCTGCAAAAACCCATCCTAAAGCATAACCTATTACAAACGTCATGACTATCAACAAGATTGCATTCATTAAATCGAAAGAAGTTATAACCCAGACAGGTTTCAAGGAGTGCAGAACGAACATCCAATCAAGGAATTGCTGCAAGAGCCCAGGTACCAATGCAACAAATAGTGCCCATAAGGCATGCATTAGTGCAAAAAAGATACCGGCAATTAATCCAACTTGATTATTGTTGAGTTTATCTACCATTTTAATTCCTCCTATTTTAACTATTACTAAGCTTCGATTTAAATATTGCAGCTCATGTTCTTCACAGTTGACTCGAGGACGGCAATAAGCATAAATGTTTAACCACCATATACAAAATAGGTGAAAAATATGGCTCCGATTGCTTACGTTTTTACTCAAACTAAAACAGATAAAAAAGAAGAAGTTGCAAATGAAATTCGTGGTATACATACAGAGGAAATAAAGGTAATGGAATCATTGCCTATAGAAGGTAAATATGAAATAGTAAAAGGAGGTTTAAGACTTCAAGAACCTTCTTATACAACAGCCTCAAAAATAGCAATAAGAGATGATTCAACATTAGAGAAACTTAAAAAACTCTTAAATAAGAAAGGTGTTTCAAACCCATTAATTTTAATTGAATATGAGGAGCTTATTCCTTTAAGTTCAGCAGTGCACGGAATGAATCAAGCAATAGGATAGAGAAATGAATGTTCTTGATAAAGCTTCTTCTAAAGAAGCTTTGTTCAAATCCTGCCCTCCGCATTGCACATGTTCTTCACCGCTGACCGGGAGGGCGGCATGCTGATAAGCATTTTTGAGTAAGGATATTCAATTATAAAGTGAGATTATGAAAATATTTATCACGGGCAGTTCAGGATTCATAGGCAAGGAATTGACCAAGCATCTTTCACCAAAACATGAAGTAGTCGGATTTGCACATGATGAAGGATGCGATATTCTTAATTATGAACAACTGAAATCTGCTATGAAAGGATGCGATGTTGTAGTTCATTTAGCTGCACATAGAAAACCTTACGAAGACAAAACATTCAAAGATTATTTTGAGACAAACTGTATAGGAACCTTCAATGTGGCTCAAGCTTGCATGGAAAATGGGGTTAAAAAATTAATCTTCACAAGCTCAATGAGTTATTATGGAATGGAAAAAGGAATGCCTATAAAAGTTCCTGTTGTTGAAGATAGTACAATTTTAACACAAAGAGTAAAAACAGAAGAGTTACCTTCTACGGTTAGAGATTGCGATGTTGCATATTCGACAAGCAAAGTTATTGGAGAACAAATTCTTGCGAATTATGGAATGAGAAAAAAATTTGAAGTAATCATCCTTCGTTTAGGCCCAACAAGACCAAAAGGCGTTTACAAACCATTTGGTGAGCTAAAATTACATGCTAAAATAGAAAATGTATTACAAGCTATTGAGAATGCAATTAATACGAATAAAAGATTATGGTATGAAGCATTTTCTATTGTTGACGAAATAGAAGCTGTTGATATTTCCAAAGCTAAAAAAATCCTGAACTACAAACCAGTTTAATTAGCATGTAACAAAAAATTAGACAAATTGATTGTATGAAGGGAAAGATAATGGAAGAAGAAAAAAGGCACTGCCAAATCTTAATCAATTGCCCCAAAAAAGAAGAGGCTGACAGAATACTAGACTTGCTTCTTGAAAAGATGTTAGCGGCAGGCGGGCTAATCACGCACGGACCCTCTAGGTATCATTGGAAAGGCAAGATAGAAGAACAGGAATATTTTACCATTTCCGCATTCTCCCTATTCAAAAACAAACAAGAAATAATATCCGAGGTAAGAAAAATCAGCTCAGACGAAACCCCGGTTATAGTTTTTCTTGATATAGACGGGAATGATGATTTTCTAAAGTGGATAGAAGATGAGACAAGATGACAAAGGCTATTATTCTTTTTTATGAAATTTCTTAGCTTCTTCTTCCAACGCTTCTAGTCTATCATAATAATCCGAGAATTCGTTCAGATGCGCTAGGGCTATCTTTCCAGTGAGCATCGGGTCATCGTTAGTCACATTTGTTGCGGGGCTTATTTTGCCATGCTCTAGTTCAACGTCCATGCCCATCCTGAACTGCTCGACGCCAAATTCGCTCCAGCCGATGCCTAGTTTCTCCCCTATTTTCTTGGCCTCTTCGGCGGTAAAATGCTTTTTCATAACAAATACATAGAATGCCGAGATTTAAAAAAACAGCAATAGAACATTTTAATATCAGCAAAAAACATTCTATAATAATGACACATCTCACCGGATTCAGCTTTGGCGCGACTTCTGCTGTTGTTACCAGCCTGGCGTTTATAGTCAGCATGAGCAAAAACATCAACCCTAAGCTCACCATCATCGGCTCGTTGCTGGTGATCGCTGTCGCCGACAACATCTCCGATTCGCTGGGCATTCACATTTACCAAGAGTCGGAGCTCAAGAAACCCAAAGTCATAAGAGTTTCCACGTTCTCCAATTTTTTAACAAGATTATTATCAATATTAATCTTTATCTTATTAGTCGCATTTTTGCCTATAAGCTATGCTGTCGTTGTTTCGATAGTTTATGGCATCTCGCTGCTTTCGGCATTAAGTTATCTCATAGCAAAAGAGCAGAAAGCCAATCCGTACTTGGCAATTCTGGAGCATGTTGCGATCGCCGTCTTGGTTATTGCTGTCAGCAGTTTCTTAGGCGGATGGATTACTGACATTTTCAGAGCTTGAATTGCTAGATGATTGTTATTTAGAAGTTCTACAAGACTTTCAGCTAGCTACGCATTCATATCCATTCCAACATTTTCCTTCGCCGCAATCGCAAACCTTTACATCATGACTGTTGTCAGGAGAGCAGCCGCAAGCACCAATCAAACAGGTGTTTGGAAAGTCTCCAGATGATTGACAGCACAATCGAGTTGCAACAGTTCCACCAGACGCTCTGCACAATTCATCTGTCGTTTTATTGTTTGTCGCGTTGCACATGATTGAAGGTGCTAAGCATTTTGGTGTGCTATAATAGCATTTCGGGTTACACGAGTCTCCTTCCAGTATGTATCCTTCTGGGCATTTGCATGATGGACACGGGGCAAGTCTACAATCAGGCGGTACCCTTCCCACAGCGCTGCCATCCGGGCATATCATCGCTTCTTCTGTGCAAGCCCTTGGTTGAGAATTTTGTTGAAACATTATTGCTATGACTGCAACTACGATAACAGCGCCAATGATACAATAGTATTTGTTCATACTAAGCCATTCTAACTGGATATATTTCTTGTTGTTCAACAGGCAAATCGACTCTGTTTATTTCACTCAGGTCGCTCAAATCATTCATCTTTATCATCTTGCCAGATAGCGTGTAGAGAACGTCGTCCATGTAGAGAGATCTCCTTATTTGGGACTGATAGTCATAATAGTAGTCAGTCTTGTTGATAGTCTCGTTCTCATGGGTTATCCTTCCCTTCAGCACAAAGCCGTTGCTCAAGTCAACGTTGAAGACATACGCGCCTTGCCAATTCTGCTGATAATCCTTTTCTGCTAACGATATTGGAATCACCAACAGGTTCTTTGATTTGCTGAACAGGAATGCCTTGTGGTCGCTCAAAGCTTCTGAATAAGTTCCTCTCTCGCCGATAATATATTTTGAAATCTCCTTTGGGTTTGATACATCGCTGACGTCGAACAGCGAGAGTTTCATGCCTTGCACCCTGCCCTGCTCTGTCGCGTCGACTCCTACGCCTATTACGTGGGTCTCGTCATAAGGGTGCAGATAATTCGAGACGCCGGGTATCTTCAGGTAGCCTAGCACTATGGGATTCGCAGGGTTGCTCAAGTCTATTACAAACAAAGGATCAATCTGTCTGAACGTCACCAGGTATCCTTTCTCTCCTAAGAATCTTACAGAGTAAATCTTTTCTCCGTGGGCAAGGTCTTCTAATTTGCCGATTATTTGTAGATTGTTGTCAAGGATGTAAACATGATTTAAGGATTCTGCTTGCCAGTTTCCTGTTGTGGTGGCTATCCTAAAATTATTATTGTACTCGTCCATGGAGAATTGGTTTAATGTGTAACCGGGAACCTCGCCGTTCGTCTGATAGTCTATGTCTCCGTTGCTGATGGATATCTTATGAATTATTGTCTTCTCCATCTCTTTTGATATCTCGACCTGTACTTTCTGAGCATTATCCTGTATGGTTTTCATTACCTGCGCTCCGTTCTCAGGTCCCAGCGAACTCAGGTAATCCTGCAAGGACTTTGATGTCTGTTGCATCTTCTCGTATTTCGTTGCGTTCGAGTCCCTTATGGCGCTTATCTTTACTTGCTCCTGCACTGAAACAGCAGGTATGACCGCCTCGTCGAGTATCCTGTCGTAAAAGTCATACTCGCTTAGCCTCTTTGTGTAGACGACGTAGATGTTTGATGTAGAAACATAAAGGTTCTCGCTGTAGCCCATCAGGAACGTTTTGCTGTTTAACCCCTCATTATCGTTCTGCGTGTTTATCGATATCACGTTCGTAAATACATAGGAAGTGTCCGGAGAGTCAAAGTAGTAGACATCAGAGGCCGCTATTGTCTTTGACACAGAGCCTGACTGTATGACAGGCATGGGTATCGGGTTGGTTCCGCCGTAATTGACAGGATCATTGGCTATCAGGTAAACATAGTCTCCTATCATTCTCGAGTCAAAATAATTACCGTCCACAGAGACGTTCCTAGTTAGTATCGGGTTAGCCCTGTCGGTCACATCATATACATTGACAAAAGTCCTGGGTGAGTAGTATCTTGGAGGCATTATGCCGATATCAGGCATAGCCACGTTATTGTAAGAATAATCTCCATAACCGAACACGATTAGCTTATCCTTGTTTATGAATATTTCCTGCGGTGTTCCATCCAATTCTATTTCAGATACTATCTTGGCATTTTCCGGCGGGTACGCGCTGACAATGACGACTTTATTTCCGGAGACTGTGTAGATGTATTTTCCATCGTTTTTTACAATGTCTGCCTCGTCAACGCCTTCCACCTGTATGTTTGTGTTGGAGTAATCGCCAGAGGCCTGTCCGCCAGATGGACTAGGCGCAAGAGGAGCATTAGTACTTTCAGCAGCAGTTTTCGCTACGCCTGCGGTTGTCATTACATCTGCTCTTCCAAAGTATCCGCCGTAATAAGAGGACATCTCGGTGTTTGATTTTATGAAGTTAGTCAATTCGTCATAGGATGAGAATTTTTTCAGGTTGTTTTCTTTGATTTCCGGACCTTTTTGATAAATAACGCCTACTGCAATGAGTAGCACGAACAGAATTACCAAAACTAAAATAGTTACGCTGCCTTTTCTCATAAAGAAACTTTCTATTGGGACCTTAAATAATATTATGATTATGTTAGGTTTTTACCTAAGGACCAAGGGTTCGCAGGTTCGAATCCTGCCCTACACATTGCTTATGATTCAGTATTCAGAATATACGTACACAGACTTCAGGATTTCCTTGAATAATTTACAATACTACCAGGGAAGGGCGACTTCTTTTTGGTGGTTGAACTTCCCCTGATATCTTACAGGACTCTTGACTGGCACGACATACAGCGGAATTATCATGTCATGATGCAGACCAAAATTCGGATCCGAAGGCAGAATCTCAGTGACTATGACTCCATCGCTTCCAGGCTTGATGAACGGGGCGTAGCATATGGTAGAGTGGTGAATGGGATCGCACTTTGGCAATAATCCAGCATAATTTGGACCGAGCTTGACTCTCTCGCGGGTCCTTCCAATCATGAACCTTGCATAATATTTCTGGCCATAAATGGACAAGTCTATCGGCATAAAATCATACGGATTAAAGTTCTTCCTGTCTATGGTGGACCCATCGAAAGCCTTCACTTTTTGGTGGAGTCTCAAGTCAAGATAAGATGTGAATGGGTAACAACACTGATTGTCATCAGGATTGATTATTCTTGCTGTCAACTCATTAGCCTCTCCGAAGTCTCTTGATGTTTCATCAAACACCCTTAGCTCATCAGTACCCATGATTCCAGCCAACTCCTTCCGGGACAAAACAGTTGTTCCCTTATCATACAGGGTCAGCTGGCTTATGGCATCATCTTCATATATTACATTGTTGGCAAAGCTGAGAACCGCGTCATAAAAATAGCCGTCTATGTTGTCCTGGCTAAATCCCGCGATACCGCATCTTGCGTAGCTGCTCCTCTTTGTCAGGGAATAATCGATATCTTCGTTGAACTTGAAGCGCTCCTTGTAGCGGAGCATGTATGTTCCTGCCGATGCATGCTGATCTGGCGGCAGCTTCCACTTTCCATCGCATGGTTTAATCTCTTGGGATAGGATGTTGTCCAATACTAAAAGTTCCATGGCATTGCTGAACCTGCCCTGCTCAAATGGATTATGCAAGTCATAATGCTCCATCATCAGAAGGTTGAAGTCTTCCAGAGGTACCTTGAAAACCTTGTCGACGCTAAGATCTATCGAAATTTCCCCAATCTTGGGAGTTGGATTAACTTCCAGAGATCCTTTTGAAAGGGCTTCCTTGATTTCCTTTTCAGTCCATATTGCCATATCAGTAAATGTACTGAAAAAAATAAATGCTTGTGCAAAAAAAGATAGTAGGCTTTTATTTATTCCTTTAAGGATTTTTACATTTAGAGTATTTTCACACCGTTCCTCAACCTAGAAGCACACCTCCCGCATTGCCTACGGTTCGGCTCCGACCAAAGAATTCGTAAATTATAAAGATGAACAATCAAAGTAGGAATTGAATCATAAATCAAAATCCTGCCCTCCGCACCTCTGATGTTCTTCACCACTGACCGGGAGGGCGAAAGGCATTTAAAGATTAGTTCCTTATTAAGAATTGTGATTAAGTGGCTGAAAAAGTAAGACAAATTGCTGAAATGACAAAGGCAGAAGTACGTCGTGTTTTACAAGAAATAGATTTATCTCCTCTTGGAGAAGCTAAAAGAATACGATTGGGTATTTATGGAGACGACGGACAAAGAATTAGTTTAGAATATCCAGATTTAAAAGAATTAAAAGATGAAACAACGCTTAAACTTAAATTATCTACAGCTACACTATATGTTCCAAATGTTCAAGCTAAATCTGGTGGCACTGGCGGATATCTATCAATTGATTTAGATGCTGGAAAAATAGTGGATACTCAAGGAGTTCTTAGTGAAGAACAGAAAAACACAATAGAAAAAGATTTAGGTCTCACTGTTTCAAAAGAAAGAATCAAAGAAATGGAAAGGAAATTTAGTCTAATGACTACATAGTCTTTCATAAATTAAAGAAAACACGATTTAAGAAAAGAAAAAATGATAATCATGACTATTCTTGATAAAGCTTCTTCTAAAGAAGCTTTGCTTAAATCCTGCACTCCACACAGTTCATGATTAATACAGTGGATGTGGAGGGTGGCAATAAGAATAAATCTTTTATACGCGATAGTTTTTATATGAGCATAGAATTGACCGGATATGTAAAAGAGTTTGTAGTTAGCGAGCCTGTTAAATCCAAATTAAAGGATATTGTCTTGTATATTGGCAATCAATGTGAAACCGAGGGTACTGCCAGAGCCTTTCCACCGTCAACAGCTTCAAGAACTGAAATGGACTTGTTGGTAGGTTCCAGAATTTTGGAACAGCTAACAGGTAGAACATTTAAATTAACTGAAGAACGCGGCGAAAAAATTTATAAAATACTAAAACTAGAAATGTTCAAAGAAAGCTAATTCAACAGTTAGCCGATTACAACCGTACTTCCTATATTTTCTTTTCATGATAATAATTGGTAGTTATATAATTAATGCAGGCTAGTTAGGTTGGTCTGGTTAGTGTTAGCGGAATAAGGCATAAAGTTCTTTTACCACCGAAAGTGGTTAATGGTGACGTTCCATAATGGAATATTCCTTTATATTGTTATTATAGAAAGTTTATTATATGAGGATTGAAAACATTGAAATAAAAGATTTTAAAGGAATAGATGCATTAGAATTCAAACCAAAGAAATTAAATTTTATAGTAGGTAGAAACAATACTGGAAAAAGCAGTATTTTACAAGCTATCAATATGGTCTTTAACCCTATAAGAGCTAGTTTTTACTCTATGCCTACAAAATTGATTAATTTTCACTCAAAATACTCAGAAACCATTATTCAAACCTCTGAAAAAAAACGTTATAGCATTAAAATAGAAAAGGCTGATGAGAATGAGACTATGTATCAATTTAAAAAGGACTTGGTAGATTCTATAGGTGCAAATTTTCACAAATTAGATAAGAAATTTGACGAGACCCTTAGAGTTGAAATAGAGAATAAAATTAGTGAATCAATAAATAAAGAACTTGTATCTTTTTTGACCAAAGAAAGTATAGCTATAACAATAAACGATAAAAATAAAAAAATATACTATCAGCTTTTCAGAAGAGATAGCAGAAGAGTATTAATAGATTTTATTAAAAGTATTTTGGAATATTTGAAATCTAAGATTCATCCGAACAAGTCAGAAATAAGTCATATCGAAAGAAGACTACTTCTTGACGCTTCATCAATTGCTTTTGGTATTGAAGAAAGAAATATGAAGCATGAAATGAAAGAGAATAATGTTCTGTTAATAGAAGATGCTTTAATGAATTATTTTATCATTGTCGGTGATCAAGAAATAGATAGAATTAACAAAGTTGAAAAATTTTTAAAGGAATATAATATTATTGATGGTTTGGAAAGACTAAGCTTGGAAGAGGTTCTTTTTGTAAACGGGGAAAAAATACCCTTTGAGTTCCTTGGAGATGGTTCTAAAGCCATAATTGGATTATTATGGAGTATCTCTTCTAAGGAAATAAGTGATAGAGTAATCTTATTAGATGAACCAGAAAATCATATGCATCCTGGATATATAAAAGAACTATTAAAGATTCTAATCAGATTTTCTAAAGAATTTAATATTCAGTTTTTCATAGCTACTCATAATATTGACTTTATTAACATGATTTTTGATAAGGACTTAACTCAAGAAGAAAAGGATTACTTACAAAAAGAAGTCTTTGTAATGAGAATGGAAAAAATAAAGGACTACACGTCTCCAGTAAAGTTTAATTATGAAGATTCTAAGAACAATATAGAAAAGATGTCTTCAGATTTGAGAGGAATTTAATGAAGACATTAATTTTTTGCGAAGGTCACAATGATGTTCTTTTTTTAAGGAAACTATTAGGAGCAACATATATCGACGATGAAATAGACTTTTTTGATCAAGGAAAAGCATTGAAGGAAAATAGACCTGGTGCTCAAACAAGTGCACTTAGAAGTTTTATCCAGAAGTCCTATCTTCATAAAGTGTTGATAAAATCAGAAAATGGAAAAGAAGATATTTTTGACTTTTTCATTGATAGTTTATTTCTCTTTTCTCAACATGGAATAGAAATTGTGATACTACTCGATATAGACAACAGTACGGTAGATAAAAAAATTGAATTGCTCAAAGAAAAAATTTCTAAAAGAAATCAATTTAACATAGACATTGAAGAAAGAAACGATATTGATAGAGTCTGCGTACTGAAAAGTTTAGTTAAGATAAATACTGAAGAAATAGGAAAATTTAAATTAATTTTTCTTTCTAGAGATTTAGAAGATATAACAGGTATAAATAACATTGATGATGATGTATCTAAAATTACTAAAATAGATGATTATATTTCTAGAAATAGAAGGATTAAAAATATTTTATATAATTAGGATAAAATTAATTTGGGCTCTGAAATATTTCTATATATAGAAAAATCAGGATTTAAGGATTATTTTTTCTTCAACCTAGATTAAAACCTTTTCTTAATATCTGGAAGGAAAAACAAAATAGCACTTATTAAAAGCAATATTAATGTAGGATTAATTGATAAACTATCTAGAAAATTGAAGAAATCAATAAAATACAAACCTATACCTAATGTTAATGAAAAAACATAAAGAAGATAAATATTTTTCAATGAATATTTGAATATAAATTTCCAATTTTTATTTCTCAAATTCTTTAAATGCGTTTTATAGCCGAAAATTCCAAATAAAAATAAAGATGCTGAAAGTCCTGCTAAAGAAAACAAAGATATCATCTTTTCAGGGGATGAACCAAATTTTTCAATAGTATAATAAGGATTTAAAAAAGAAAAAATAAGAGCAGAACTAAGGCTGATATAAATTCCTACAACTAGAATTAGTATTATTTTTTCAATTTCACTAAATTCTTTCCATCTTTCCCAACCCCACAAATAACAATTACACATTAAAAGGGTAGAACCGGGTAAAATGGTAATAAATAAAAATTGAGCATACTCTAACATTGAATTTAGAGGTGGAAATGGAATTGACATATCAATTATTTAATTTTACAGAATTTAAGGATTGTGGGATATGAACTTTTATGTATAGCCCTTCGGGGGCACAAACTTAAGTATTTTTGAAAACAAAATACTAGCATGAAGCTGTTTCTGACGTCCGCCGGGCTCCAACCAGAGACCACGGAATACTTTCTAGATTTATTGGGAAAGAACCCTAAAGGCATGGACCTATGCTACATACCAACAGCTGCAGACCTTTCAAAAGACAAATGGTACGTGAAGAAGAACAGAGGCAGGCTTGAAGAGCTTGGATTCAAAGTAACGGATGTCGACATTAAGAATGGGAGCGAGGGCTCCTTGAGCAAGAGGATGAACGGCTTTGACATAGTCTTTGTAGAAGGCGGGAACACATTCTATCTGCTAAAGCACGTCAGGGACAGCGGCTTTGATGTTGCTATCAGGAGGTTCTTGAACAGGGGAGGCATCTACGTAGGCTCGAGCGCTGGAAGCATGATTGCTGGGCTTAACATAGAGTCTGCAGAATGGAAGCATCTTGATAAGAACATAATCAATCTGAAGGATCTGACGGGCATGAAGCTTGTCCCGTTTGTGATTTCGGTTCACCTAGACGACAAGAACATAGATTTGATTAGGAACTGTGCGTCAAAGGTCAGCTACCCGGTGGTGGCGCTGACAGACAAGCAGGCACTTCTGGTTGATAACGATAAACAAATGATTGTAGGCGCAGGCGAGAAACACATTTTTAATATTCCAAGCGATTCGTTATAGATGCTGCTGCGGTTATTTTCATCTAACTATCTGTAAAATGCGTGATTTGATGCAAGTTTCACATAGATAGATTGAGTTATGTGGTGGGAAAGTTAAACTTAAATCTTTAATTGACGAAATTTATTTAGGTGATTAGATGGCTGGTGAAAGTGATGGATTGCATGAACCTAAAGAAAGAGTTAAATGTGAAACACTAAGATACTCCTCGCAAAAAGATAGGAAAGCTATATATCATTTTTTAGAATGTCATTTGAAAGACATGGAATCATTACAATTGAATTCTGAAGGTAGAATTAAAACTATAGCTTTTAAAGGAACTGTTTACAAAGTAGAATATTAAACGTCTTTTCAAAGAAATCTAAACTAGTTGTTTTCCATGGATATTTTCATATAACGTATAGAAAATTGCATTTATCAAAGTTTTATTTTTCTGCTTCAACTTTTAGGCTTTCCAGTGCAATGCCATTATATTGCGTCTTGCTTATCTTCTTGTCTTCTGAAAGGATTTTTACTTTGAAGCCTGCCTGCTCAATCTTTTCTATATAATCTTGCTCCAATAAGGCTCCCGCAACGCAACCTGACAGCAAATCCTTGTCATTCCTTTGTTTCTTGCTAAGTTCTTTCAGGAGGACTATGTCAGAAACATACATTCTGCCGCCTTTTCTCAGAACTCTGTGCGCTTCTTTGAAAACTTTGCTCTTGTCAGGAGCTAGGTTTATCACGCAGTTGCTGATTATGACATCGACCGAATCGCTGTCGATCGGCAGATTTTCTATGTCTCCCAATCTGAACTCAACGTTGGTGTAGCCGTATTTCTTGGCGATTGACTTTGACTTCTTGACCATCTCCTCGGTCATGTCAACGCCTATGACCTTGCCGGTCCTGCCTGCTTTCTTGGAAGCTATGAAACAGTCAAGCCCCGCGCCGCTGCCCAAATCCAGGACAACATCGCCTTCTTTTATCTTTCCTAGCGCTGTGGGATTTCCGCATCCAAGGCCCAGATTGGCTTCAGGAGCTGCTTTCAGCTCATCATCTGAATAGCCAATGCTCTTTGATATGCTTTCAGCATCAACTTTACCGCAACCGCATGAACAGCAAGTTCCGCTGTTAGCAGCTATTTTAGCGTATGCTTCTTTGACCGTTTTTTTAACATCCTTATTATTTTTCAGGTGATTCATCTCCAGTAGAATAATATTATAATTGTAATTCAAAAAGCGATATGATATAGTTGTTTGTCTGCGGTTGAAAGCCTAATTCTCCTTAGTAATTCTGAGAATTATTCTCTTGGTTCAGACATTTAAATGCGGCACATCAATTTCAAGCTTAAATTTGTTCCTATTTTAAAGTAACTTATGGTTAATTACATACCAAAACATCTTGCCTTAGTGATGACTGATAGGTGCAACGCGACTTGCAGATTTTGCGGTCATGAAAAAACTGGTTACCAAGACCTATCTAATGAAGATATGCTAAATTGCATAGAACAAGCACATGATTTGGACATGAAAAGAGTTCTCTTTAGTGGCGGTGAACCTACATTAAGATATGAAGATTTATTGCAAGGCATAAGGTACGCAAACTCAAAAGGTATGGAAACTCAAATTGTAACCAATGCTTCTTATGCCATAGATGAAGAAAGGGGACGCCAAGTAGCAAAAGAGTTTGAAGAGGCCGGATTAAAATGGATTGTTTTTAGTTTGGATAAAGATCACCAGGATTATATTCCTTACATCTCTGTTCTAAATGCAACTAAAGGTGCGTTGTCAACTAATATGAATACGCGTTTTAAAACACATTTTAGGAAAAGTATTGTAAAGGATAATTTCTCGCTTCTTCTTAATCTCGCAAAAGATCTAGGAGGAAAGCATGAATTTGAAGGTAAAGGTTCGGTCGATGGTAAAATAACTGTGGGAAATAAAGTTCTACCAGTAGAACAAAGGTACATTGTTAGATCAGGTGAAGCAAAAAAAATTAAGAAAAGTGAATTTAGAGCACGTTATAAGATAAAAGATTATGAACGATGCTGTACAGAGGACATGGTTGTAAAGACCAATGGTGATATCACACCATGCCTTGGTTTTGAAGCTTTTCCATACAATTTTTATGTTGTTGGTAATGTAGCTGACACAAGCTTAAGAACTGCTGCTGTGAGAGTGAATGAATCAATAACAGATATGATGCTTTCTCCTTATAGTTTTTTTAGAATTAAAAGTTTTCTGGAAAAATCTGGAAATGAAAAAGCAAAGAAAATGCCAAATAAAAGATATAGCACTTTCTGTGAGTATTGCGTTGGCGTATTTTCAAAGCCAGATTTGAAAGAACAGATTGTTGAAGAATTCAATAAATTTAGAAGAGTTAAACCAGAGGTTATGTTTGAAAAAGATATAGGACCAGCAAGGAAAGCAAAAGTAATTGTTGATGGCAAGGAGATTAATCTTTCAGATTATTTAGGACCATTAAGTTATAAAGATTTTTATACAAAGTATTGCGAACATATCTTAAATTCTTTAGAGGACAAAAAAGAGAAGCGGGCAATTAGAGATAAAAAACTATTTGAAAAACAATTAAAGATTGTAAGTGAAATGGAAAATGCAGAATATTAGAATCAAGATTTAGTAGAATTAGATGTTCAACTCGATCTAATCTAGTTGTTTCCCATGGATAATTTCATTTACCAGCAAGAAAGTTAAATATTCCCATTTTCACTAGATTCGGAGACCTTTCCATAAAGGTTCTAATGCAAGTGAAAATAAGAAGTTCAAAAATATTATTGATTTTAAGTTTAAATCTTTATTGATTGACTATTGATATTATGAAGAAAAAAGAATTAAATGAAAATACAAAGTTATGGACATCTACATTAGATATAGTTTTATCAATAAATGATTTAGATATTCCTAATTTTCATAAATGGGTAAATTGGAATGGTTATACACAAAGACATACTGGATTTGATTTTGCAGCCTACCTAACAAAAAATGGAAAATGTATTCTTGGATTGTCGTCTGAAATTCCTGTTAGAGCAATTGCGGATGGAGTTGTAAGGCAAGTTTCTCAAGGCCTAGCTGAAGGTTACGAATATGCTACCTTCATTAATATTGAGCATGGCAAAAAAGATGGAGGTATGTTTTCTTGTTATCATCACGTTAATCCTCTCATCAAAGATGAACAGTTTGTTAAAAAAGGTGACATGATTGCAACTTTATACAAAGATTTTGGATATGAAGAAGGAAAATTAGTACATCTTCATTTTGGGTTAACTAATGCTCGGGATGTTAAAAAGAGAAATGTAGACCCAGTTTCCATATTTCCTATTATTGGAAAATATAAAGCAGAACCTCAAGGAACAATTGATTTTCAAATTCAAGATATGAAGAAGCAGCCAGAAATATGCATTGCCAATTTCAAGAGATTGTTGGTCAACAATAAATAAGTATTAAACTTTTTATTTACACAAACCTTAAAACTTCTTCCATATAAGATTCATTTTTTAAACTTCTCAAACACTTCCCTACCTTTTTTCAGAGGTCCTCCGCCCTTGAACTCGTTCCCAGAACCTCCGGCAGAACCGCCCATTATCTTCGCAATCTCCTTCACAATCTTCCCAACATCTTCCTTGCAATCCTTTCCTTTGATGCCAAAGACCACGCCGTTGCCTATGATAATCGAATACTTGTCAGCCTCTTTAACGCTCTCTTTAGCAACAGTCTCTATCTCTTTCATATCCTCAGTATCAACATAATTAACTCCCAAGAGTTTTTGCGATTCCTCTTTCAAATTTCTTATCCTGCTCTTCTCTTCCAATATTTCCTTCTCCTTATTTCTCAACCTCTCCTCAGCTAATTTCTTTTCAATCAGCAATCTCTCCTTCGTCTTCTTAACTAAATCTTTTCCAGCTACGTACTCTATGCGTATGACCCCGTCCTGCATCTTCTTGGTGTTGAAAATAAAGACTTCTTCTATCTCCTCGGTGTTGTCAACATGCAAGCCACCGCAAGCCTCGGAGTCGATACCATGAATGCTTATTATTCTCAGCATAGTCTCGGGGATGGAGCCGCCCTGATAGATGACGAAACCATACTTCTGCTCCGCGACACTCCTCTGTAAAACTTCTTTCTTAACCTTTACCTTCTTCTTAATCAGGTCGTTTGCAAATTTCTCAATCTTTCTAGTCTGCTCCTCTGTTAAATTCTCATAGTGGGTTACGTCTAAGTGGGCTTTGTCAATATCTTTTTTAGAGCCGGCTTGCCAGATATGATTTCCCAAAAGAATTCTCGCAGCCATGTTTATGAGGTGAGTAGCAGTGTGGTGCTTCTTTATCTGTTCCCTTCTTTTCGAGTCAACTTTGCAGATAATCATATCGCCAACTTTGAAGTTCGGGTTCTTGGCCCTGTGGAAGATAACGTTATCATAAGGCTCGACGTCGTATACTTCGCAACCGTTGATAAAACCATGGTCAGGCTCTTGTCCGCCGCCTCTCGGATAGAACAATGTCTGGTCTAGAACAACATTCTCACCGTCTATCTTCAGAACTTTCGCCTTGAACTCATACAACTTCTCATTGTCATAATAGAGCTTTTTCGTTTTCGATATTCCTGACACGTCTGCTTTTTCTTCCTCCTTCCCTCTCCTCTCCTGTAAGTGTTTTTCAGTGACCTTCGAATAGAAATCTGCTGGTATATTTATTTCTGCTCCAGACTTCTCAGCAGTTTCCTGCAACATCTCTGGCGTCACCCCATGGGAATCATAAAGTTCTATAATCTTTTCCGAACTAATTGTAGTTCTAGTTAACTGCGATATTATTAAGTTATCTAAAGTACTCTTCATCTTGCTCTTGGTCTCTTTATACTTTTTCTTCTCGATGTCCAGTATTTGGTTGACATGGCCAAGGTTCTCCATTAGCTCTGGCTCAATCTTCTTCAGATATTTCGCGTGTTCTTCAATAACCCATTCAATGTCAAAAGGATAATTTAATTTCTCCAAGAAGTTGAGAGCTCTTCTGAAAATGACTCTAAGATTGTAACCGCCACCGACGTTCGAAGGCAAGCCGCCATCAGACAAAGCATACAACAAAGCTTTCGAGTGATCAGCAATCGAGTAAAGCGCAACAAGGGGTTGAATCTTCTCCATTAGACTTTCCGTTGAGACGCCGAGTATTTTTGCGACCTTTGCCATCTCTGCCTTCATGTCAACGACCTCGTCCATATTCAATGCTCCAGAATATTTCGAGTACTCCAAAAAGAATTTTTCATCGTACCTGATTCCTGATTTGTTTTTCATCTTTTCAATAACAGGACCATACATCACATCGTAGTTCGTCGGCGTCCCCTGAGTAAGCCAGCATAATCTTTGCTGACCTGCTCCCATGTCTATAACTTTTTCTTTCATTTCTTTGAAATTATTAAGGTCGCCCTCGAATTCTGTGAAGACCGCATTGCCAGTCTCAAGACCCTTTACAAAATACTCGAGAGAATAACCGAATGCTCCGTAACCAATCCATGCATCCTCTATGAACGTTATATCATCTTTCTTTATTCCGAATGATTCTGTTAATAACCTGAAATCCAAGTCAACGCATCTGTCCTTCCAATAGCCTTTCTTGCCGTCCCATAGTGAGCTTTGCTGAATCATGTCAAAACAAGTGTTGTGCCTTCCTGTGACGCCGACATTCGGTATGTCATTAAAACGCAAGCAAGGCTGAGATAGTATAACAGGGTTTGCAGGAAACTCGAACGTTATCTTGTCGTTAGCGATTCGATAGAAATCAACAATGCCTGCCACAGTAAAGAACAGCGGATACCATCTACAAATGGTGGGATATCTTTTGATTGATTGGTGACCGTTCTTGACAAAAAACTTCTCGATTGTTTTCCAAGTCTCTATATAGTCTAGCTTCTTCTTGGTCGGTGGATTGCCTAAGAAACCATAAGGAACGCAAGTGCTGTCTCCGCATAATTCAATGTCGGAATCAAGGGTCCAGAAGAATTTGCCGCAGTTCTTGCACTGCTTTCTGACAAAGCCTTTCTCCTTGAAAAAATCTAGGTTCCAGTATTTCTTCCAATCCCTCTGCAGTCTTTCAATCAGAATCTTTTTCTCCGAGCCCATCGCCATCACATTATAAAAACTAAATAGAATTGGGACTACAAGAATTTAACTATTAAAGTTAGCAAAACCAGAGATTTGAGAATATTGAGGAAAATTCTAAGAATGTTTTGCAAGTTCGTAAGCAGGTTGTTTGTCAACTGTTGTCTCATTTATCTTGTTATCTCTTTTATACAATTGTGCAATCGCTGCAAATGTCTCTGTTCTTGTTATACCTTGTTTTTTGAGTTCTTCTTCTATTGCAGTTAAACGAACAGGTTTCTTACTTTCCGTTAATCTTTTCATTATAAGATTCTTGACCATCTCTGTTTCATATCCTCTAAATTCTTTAAGCTTCTCCCCTAATTTTTCATGAATTTTTGCTGCATCTTCTAAAGTCATTAAACCATATAAACCCAAGTCTTCGCCTTCCATCATTTGAGCTTCAATTCCCTTCCCGTCTTCACCGTCTACTGCAAAAAAATTAACTTTGTATGTATGCCAATCTCCGTCTTTCTTATATGGGTTTTTATCAACTTTTATGCTCATTCTATCACTAAAATAATTATCTCAATAGAAATTTATCCATATGTTACATCTTTATGTTTCCAATTTTCTTCCATTGTTTCTTGTTGTTTAGACTTTTGTCCTTTCTTTTCATCTACATATTTAAAAAGATTTGGGAGGCCATTGCCAACTTCTTCTCCAATAGTTAAACCCCAGTATGGAATAAAATATAGCGGATTTCCTGTAATTATTCCTGCTGCCAAGCCGCCTGTACGGACAGTTCCTGTAGCTAGAGTAATGGCAAGTCTAGCCTTTTTTAAATCGTCGCTTGGAATAAAATCAGAAAAAATCCAATCTCCAACAAAAGGAACAAGCATCGTAGCATATTTCACTTTACCATGAGTTGCCTTTTCAGATAAAGTTTTCAACCATTCAGGTTTTTTCATAAGAAATTATTAATTAGATACAAATTTAAATCTGATTTCAACCACACCAAACTCGTGATTTGATAGAGGCGTTTAAATCTTTTTCTAATCTATGTGATTCCATGGAAAAAATCAGGGTAAACGCAGTGGTCTTCGATTACGGTAACACTCTGGTCATGGACCCGTTCGACGATATACTCAGATGCAAGTCTAGGGATATTCAGAAAGCGTTGGAGGAATTTGGATACGAGGTCACGAGAAGGAATATCGTAAAAGGGTGGGGCACTGCAAACGATAACGTCAATTACCCTCACATATCTCATTTTGCTCAGGAAAGGCCTATAACTGAGGAGGCGCTAAAGGAAATAGGTGTAAAAACTTCTGACATGCCTGAGCTTTCAAAAAGATTTCTTTCCATTTACAGGGACGGCTATGATAAGATATATCGTGGCAATCCAAGAAAAGAGGAGGTCAAGGACACGTTAAGCTGCCTGAAGGAGAGGAAAAAGAAGCTGGCTATTTTCAGCAACGGCAGGCAGTTCGACGTTGATACTGCTATGAAGCTGTACGGTGTGCACGACCTTTTTGATTTCATACTTTCATCGGAAAATTTGTATATTGAAAAACCGGATCCGCTCGTATTCCAAACAATAGCTAGGATGATAGAGGAAATTCCCAGCAACATAATGTATGTTGGCGACGATCCGCTAAGGGACATAAAACCATCTAAGCAAGCGGGAATGAAAGCAGTGCTCTTTGTGCCGCCGCCTAAATACAGAAAGGTAAAGCCATGGAGAAAATACGAAACCGTTAAGGAAAAACCAGATGCTGTGATAACAAAAATTTCACAGTTAAAGGATATAGTGATATAATTTTCTAATAGAATAATTCTTAGGCGGCATCAACAAGCTCAGAAAGATATCCGGTGCCTTCGGAGTCCCTTTATGAGATGAAAAAATTTATTAATAGATAAATCTAAGAAAATTTAAAATAAAAAATAAAAAAATCACTTTGGTTTTCTGAACCACAATTCCCAAGCTATTAGCACTAAAGCCGCGACTGCCACTATGACTATGCCAAGATTTAGAAGATTCTTTGAAAATCCTAAAAGACCTGTTGGAGATGTTCCTATGTTTAGACTCATTGCCTTTGTCGCTGTTGCTCCTTCTGTTGAGGTTGCAGTTATGTTAATTTGAGTTGACTCTGTTTCATTCGAAGGAACGCTTATCACGACGAGGAAGTCTCTTGAGGTTCCAGAACCGATTGTAATATTAGCAGGATAAACTGTCATCCAATCACTTGGAATGTTTTCTGATGACAGGCTAACGTCAGTCAAATCTTTTGTTCCAACATTGTTCACAGTTACTATGAATGTCTCGTTTGAACCAGGGGCAATTGTTATAGAATCTTGGGTGTTTATGTTCATCTCTTCTAAAGGTGCTAGTGTCGGTGTTGGTGTCGGCGTAGGAGTTGGCGTGGGTGTAGGCGTTGGCGTCGGAGTAGGTGTTGGCGTCGGAGTCGGTGTGGGTGTCGGCGTTGGAGTGGGAGTTGCACCAGTTGAAATAGTCAATGTAGTTCCACTGGTCAATGTGTTGTAAGATGCTGCCACAGTCCATATCCCTTCGTTCTTGGCTGTGTAAACATTCATGTTCCAACTTCCGCCAGCTTCCTTGTCTATGCTCCACTTCGTATTGCCGGTGACATCGTTTTTGTTTCCGAACTTGTCCCTTGTCATTGCAGTGTAAGTCACTGTTCCGCTAGGAGCCGCCTGAGAGTTTTCAGGAGTTATATCCAAAGCAACAGGGCTTCCAGGTTGAACCTTTGTTGTAATTGATTTCTGCGTGATCTTTGATGCCAGGTCGTTGACGTTGAAGGTCTGGTCTCCTGCTATCTTGTAAGTTATCAAAAAGTCTTTGGAGCCTTTGTCCGAAGCCGTGAATGTGTAGCTGCTCGGTAGTATTGCCTTTGCGTCGTTTGATGTGAAGCTCACTGTTCCTCTGTAGTCAGTCTTTACGTTGTTATCCTGCCCGTAGGCCTTGACTGTTACCTTTATCGCTGTTCCAGCTATCGTGTTGATTGGGACTCCGAATATCTTGAAATATGACATCTGAGCCAGTGAGACTTTTGTCACGGAATTTCCAGTGTTTATTCCGCCGTTGACGTCCGTCGTAATCCAGTTCCATTGATAACTTCCAGAAGCAGGCGATTTTGCTGTGAATCCAAAGTCTACAGTGTCTCCTGCTTTTATTCCACCCGCAGATGCAGTCCATACTATTTTTTTAGAATACTGTTGATATTTCCATCCTGAAGGTTGTCCTACATCAGATATGGCGTATATGGGGTTTTGGTTAGAGTCTAATGGAACACCTAACTCTACTGTTACGATGTTGTCTCCGTTGGTGTTCTTTATTGATAGATACAAATCTTTTTCAGTGTTGGCAGCCCACTCAGAAGGATTCAATAAAACTTCTGGTACATGAGCAGCTTTAACTAGAGTCGCTGTAAGAACTAGTGCCAAAATCATTATTGGTATTAATTTGATTAATTTCATACTAACTATTAACATGGCAAAAAGATTTAAACTTTGTTGAATCTCAGAAGTGTAATTGATGTACACTACGGAAAAGCTATAAATTCTTTTTTCCTATATTTATCTTATGTCCATAGAATTACTGTCTCAAGATAACGAGGTTTACGGCGACCACAACTCGCTCAGGATAGAAGATTTGGAAGACAGAAAACGATGGAAAATAGTTACTTACACTGATCCTTGTGATGTCAGAAAAACATGCACGTATTCTGCTCTTAGAGAGGCAATTGACAAAGCTCAGCCGGTAACGACATTACCAAGATTACCTTCTGATATGATTGATTATGTTTTTATAAAAGATGTGACTGAAGGCTTGGCAGGCGAAGAAATTTCCATAGAAAAAATCGTCCCTCTGCTTAAAAGGAAAGGAATAGACAAGGAGATTATTAAAAAAGTAGATAATAACCTTACTAAAACTTTTACAGATTATGAGAGAAAATTCAAAAAATGATTAAACTTTTACAGGCTTGTACAGTTCTTTTAATTTTTTCTTTGTCCCGCTGTTTGCCTTTACAACGGTATCGATGTCATATTGAATGTCGCGAGGTGTGAACACTCTCAGCTTTTCAGATTCCAATTTTTCTTTCATTACGAGAGGACTACAGATTATAAATATTAATAGAAAAATCTTTAGAGCTAGCTTAGAAGATTCAGCTGATAATAAAAAATATCAACCGAACAAACCAGCTAAACCTTCTATGGCCTGCTCAGACCTCTTCTCTGCGTCTTCTTCTTTCTTCTCTTCTTTCTTTTCCTCTTTTGCTTCTGCTACTGGTGCAGCTGCTACTGGCATTGCCGCCTTAGCGATAGCGTCGTCAATGTTCACGGTTTCTAGAGCGGCTATCAATGCTTTGACCTTTGTTGCGTCTGGTGTTATTCCGGCTGCTTGCAAAACCTTTGTCAAATTATTTTCATCTATTGGCTGTTTTGCCGAGTGAAGCAAAAGTGCCGAATATATTAAATCCATTTTTTTACACCTCATTTTATTATACTGTCAACTTTTTTCTTTAATTCCTTTTCTTTATCATTTTTATAATAACCTTCTATCTTACCTATCAATTTTCCATCCTTGAAAAATAATAGCACCGGCAACTCCTTTACGTCGTAATTTTTAAGCAAAGGGTCTCCGTCGCCAACGTTTATTTTCCTGTATTTGACATCAACACCTTCAAATAAACTTTTGATAGGTATTGAATGAAGCAGGCATTTTATCGAGTTTTTACTGAAAAATTCTACTGCTGCAATTTTAGTCGATTCTAAAATTTGTATATTAAACTTGTCCTTATCAATAAGGAAAGCAAGAGAGATAGGTTCTGCACCATATCTGTCTACGAATAAATCTGAAACTTTTCTCGGATCCTTTTCAATATCTTTCTTTATCTTATCATACTCTTTATCATTCTTGGCAACTTTTATCGCCTCAACAGGGCATGATTCTTCGCATTTTCCGCAGCAAATACATTTAGAGTTGTCAATTTTTATAGTCTTATTTTTTTCATCCCAATAAATAGTTTTAGTAGGACACACTGTTATGCCGTTGCAGTCTTTAGAGTTGTCACAAATTTTAAAGTTTATTAATACGGTCATATTTAACCCTCTATCTTCGTTTCTGTAGCTAGTTGCTTTGCACTCAAATATGCCTTTGAAATCATGAATCCAATAGTCTCTTTCGTCGGGTAATCGGAATTGATAGACAAATTAAACGCATTCTGAATTGCCCTTTGGATATCATTTAACACCTTTTCCTCGTCCACAATCAATTGCTCTGCCTTGTAAACGATTCCTTTCTCCTCCATGATAACGACATTCAATCCAACTTCCATCGGCTCTAGCTTTAATAATTGCAGAGCGGACGCCATATCCAAGGAGACAACCTCGCCCGCTTTGCAAACCACTTTATCCTTCATGATGGCAATCTTTCCTCCTTCGACTTTGGCAGGAATCTTTACTTTTGTTAGCGTCGAGATGGCAGGACCAGGCATTAGGTCTGTCGGACCGGCCTTGACTTCAATATCCTTAATCGCAACGTCTCCTGCTTTCGCGGTCGCAGGTATCTTTCTTTTGCGCAAGTTATTATAAATCTTGAACGAATCCATGTTTGTTAGAATCAGGGCAGGATAGCCAACTATAAATTCTTTTAGGTTTTGTTTGCCGGCTTTGTCCAAAGCAAGCAGGACAATGCTCTTTTTTGAAACTTTTATCACAGCCTTGCCCCTAAAGGCAGTTTTTATTTTTTGCAGGGCCGACGCCGGAGTTTTATAGAGATTTAGAATTCCTATGACATCGTAGCTATTGATAAGTTTGGACAAGTCTTCTACTTTCTTTAGTTTTTTCGGATTTACTTCTTTCCTTCCCCTCTTCTCCATAAAATCACAGTTTGAACTTGACAGGCTTGCCCATTGTCAGCTTGACGACATAATTTTTAACCTGTTCTTTTCCCTTGGGCAACTTTGATATGACATTCTTAATAATAGCATCAGCATTCTCGGCAATTTTCTGATCGTCCATATCCTCCGTCCCGATAGACACGTGTATCGTTGGCGAATCTTTCAGCTGCATCTTTAGCACGTTTCTCTTCTCGTCAACCATTCCTGATAAATTAGCATTGGCGGGAATGGGCATTGGCATCAGGTTCCTAGGTGCTAGAACGGGTCCTAAGAATTTTCCTACCATAGGCATCAGAGGTGCTTCTGCCAAAAAGTATTTGCACTGCTTTGCAATATTCTTAGCCTCTTTCTTGTTCTTTCCAAAACTCTCCAGTTTTTCCTTTCTTATGACAACTATGTTTTCTATGTTCTCCGTCTGTGTGAATAAAGAATCGACGATGACTCCTATTTTGGTTTCTTTTCCTATACCATTCGGTAATTTTAATTCAGTCTTGATTTTGTTCTCTGGTTTTCTCAGGTCTATGTTCTTCATATTAATGGCTAGATCAAAACTCTGCTTGAAATTCCTCTTCTTATTGTCTCTAGCTTTCTTAATAGCATTGACTATCTTTTCATCAACCATACAAATCGACTTCGCACCATGCTACTGTCGAAACAGTGTAGATTAATTATTTTGATAGATATTTAAAATTATCATTTTTTAATTTCTCAATGTTATTTAAAAGCTCTGGAATCTTGGTAAGATTAATTCAAGTTTAAATATTTTATCTAAGAATCTACGTAAAAAAGTATTTTTCTCTTTCCATCCCAAATAAAATTTCCTGCAAAAGGATCTAAATCGGGGCATTGACGAACCATTTCTCGATATTGCGGTGATATTAATTTTCTTCTTTGAAATGAATTTTCATAAAAACCTAATTCATTTAAATCTCTACCCTCAATCCTTTCCTGAATTACCCAAAGAAAAGGTTTTCCACTTTTATTACAAGCTAAAACAAAAGAAGTTTCAGGTATATGTGCTGGTATTTTACTATCAATATGATGGTGTTTTCTTACTAAGCTTATACCATCAATATCTTTTCTAAGAATTTTTTTAACGATATATGGTTTTCCTTTTAATTCGTAAACTTCCTTTTCACCACAACATATTTCTTCCATTTCTGAAGTTAACCAATTCAAATTTTCCATATATATAATTTCAATAAAATCTTTAAATTTATATACTTTGAGAATTTATTTTTCCTCTTCCTCTTCTTTCAATTCTTCCTCGTCGACGTATACCGATTCTCCGATAGGAATAGTTTCCTCAGGCTCGTATCTCTCAATTTTTTCCAGCCTGCCTCCAAAGTTCTCCACATGCTCGGCCAAGCTAAAGCCGAACTTGTTTATATTCTCCTCCAATTCCAGCATTTTCCTAGACATCTTGTCCAATAGGTAGTTCACCTCATCCTTCTGCTTGCCTACGGCGCCCTCTATCCTTTTGATTATCGAGTCCTCGCCAGTGCTGTTGAGCAGGCTCTGGCAAACTTTCTCTATGTTCTCGATTTTTGCTGTGATCTCTGCGCCAATCTCATTCAAGGGCTTTTTCTTGCCGACCTCCACTATTATTCCCAAGGCTATCAAATCAATGACGAGAACGATCAGAACAGAATTAAGAAGGTCATAGCCTCTTAAAAACAACAGCATAGTTAATACGGTCCACAAGAGCAGAAACCAAAAAACAATTTTGTACATTACGATATTGTAAAAGTTAAAAAATTTAAGCTTATCTTAGCCTCATCCTATTTAAAAATCTTTGTATTGCGCCGTCGAATTTGTAGTTTTCTCCTATCAGATTAGAGGCTAGCTTTATTATTTCCTTGCTTGCGGCAGTATAAGGTTTGTACGTAACTATAGGCGTCTTCAAAGCGAGGCTCTTATGGACGTTAGTGTCAAAAGGAATCTTGGCTATCACTGGCAATCTTGTCAGCTCCTCTATTTCCTTGTTGTTCATCTCATATTTTTTGCCGTGGACCATGTTAAGGACTATTCCCAAAGGCTTCACGCCAATCTCATTGACAATTTCCTGATTCCTTACAATATCCATTGCAAACGGTATGTATGGATTCGTTACATAGAGAATCTCGTCGCTTGCTCTCAGAGTTGCTATCGCTTCCCTACCTAAACCAGGGCTACCGTCTAAAAGTATGATATCGTTCTGATCAAATATCGATTTTATGCTCTCTCTTATCTCCGTCACGTCTATTCCCTCTAAGTCTGATAGGGACAGCGACGCGGGTATTATTTTCAATCCACTGTGATGTTGTTGAACAGCCTCTTCAGCAGTGTATTCGCCTCTCAGAACTTTGTTCAGTGTTATGGGACAGTAATACATACCCAAGTATAAGCCTAGGTGGGATGTAGTTACGTTGCAGTCGACGATGGTGACATTCTTCTTAAAATGATGAGCCAAAGATGCTCCTAAGTTTAAACCAATAGTAGTCTTGCCGACACCGCCCTTGCCAGATACGATACCAATTATTCTTACCATTTACGCACCTTTGTGTTGTTTACGTAGCCTCTCCCTCTACTACTTTTTTATCAGGAATCTTTTTAAACATACCACCTAGGCCTCCTCCGGTCTTTTTCTTTAAGAAAGGAAAGCCTGTTACAGGATTCTCCACTACCATATAGCCTTTGGGCAAACCATTGATAGAGCCTCTGGGGTCCTTTGAAAAATAATAGAGTGTCAGCTTGCCTCTCTTGGTCGCGTGAAGCCAGAATTTCTTGTTGTTTTTGTTTTCGTATATGTAAGGTCCGAATAATCCCATAAATATATCCTCCCTGTCATGTTTTTAACTCTATGTCTCCTCTTCTGTGAATTCCCTTATCAACTTCGGTCTCCTCTTCTTTCTCCTCCTGTACAGGAAAATCAGTATCAATATAGCTATTATGATCATTATCACTAGCATCAATACAAGGAACGGGTCGTATGCGGGGTAGATGTAAACGTTAACAGATATAGCGGCTAGCTCGAAGACAACGTTCTCCAAATCTCTCCTGACGCGATCTAACATGTCCTTCGCGTCATCATACTTAGTTTCGTTAAAATAGTCTTTTGCGTTTTGTAGATTTCTCTTGGCATTGTCCAAGTATATCTCGGCTCTAGAAGTGTTAAATCCTTTTATTGATGTTAAATATATCTCATGGTCAATCTCTGTTATAAGGTATTCATAATTCAATATGGTGTCATGCACCTCGTCTTTTATAGGCTTCTTGGCTAAAGGCGTAACGTTTAGTTTTATGTTTCCAGTTTTCCTTACTTCAAGTCCTAGTACCTCAAAGGAAAAATCATATTCTCCAGGAGGAGTGCCTTTTGATAAATTCAGAGAAACCAAGAATATTTTATATTCGCCTTGCTTGAGTTCGAATATCTCTTTTGGATTAATCTCAAAATTTATGTTTTCGGTGGTCGTTGAATAGAATTGCAAGTTATGCAGACCTATCGTTCCTGTGTTGTTTAGGCCTATGCTTGTCAAGGTATTCTGTCCAGGATAAAGGTCCAAACTGTCTTTGTAATTCAAATCCAGACTGGTTATTCCCACCTCCTTCTGCCCGGGTATTGTTCCACCGCCGTATGATATTGGTACGAATATGACTTGAGGCGTTTGAAAGTAAACGTAGTTAACAAAAAAGCTTCCCCACAGCTCTGCTGTCTTTGCATCGTATGGCACTTTGACCCTTATGTAATATATCCCCAATCTGTTTGGCAGAAAGGTTGTCGTAAAACTTTTTCTTTCTCCTGGCAGCAGAAAAGCAAGGCTGTCGTAGTAATCTGCCTTTTGGTCCAGGCCTCCGCTTGTGTTGTTGTACAAGTAGACTGTTATTTCTATCCTCTCAGTATAATTTGAAGATCCCGTGTTAACAAATTCTGCTGTTATGTCCTGTTTGCTCGTCAGGTTGATGGTCGTGTTATAATTTAGAAGTATTGCACCCTTTGTAGTTTCCTTTATGGAGATATCGACAGCATTAAAACCAGTCATCATATTCAAGCCGTAGCGGGACAAGAAAAATGCACATATCAATAACAAAATGACGATCAACAAACTCTTGTCTAAATGTTTGACTCTCGGCATAAATTTCACTTTTTATAGATTATTATTGAAAATAAAACAATCATAGCCAATGCAATAAAATAAAAATATTTCTTATCATAGGTATCGCTAATTTTCTCATCGCTTTTTTCTTTGCTCACGATATTATATTCAATGTTGTTTCCAGCAGGAGCTTTATAGTTATCGACAGATGATGCAGGACCTTTCAGACTGACTTCGAATTTGAACAGCCTTTCAGGCACAATCGTTACGCCGTTTATTTCGTTTTGTTTCAATATGGTTTCTGCTTTTACAACAACAGAATAATCACCAGGCTTGCTGTCTTTATCAGGTTTAACGTATATATTCACTACCTTGGCCTTCACATTCTCGTTGCTGTAGGGCAAGCTTACATATTCCTCGCCGACTGATTTGTCTAAAACAAATTCAGCAGGGTCGACTATGACTATCCAGTCTTTTGGGTATTCTTTTACAGACAGCCTGACATCATAGGACTTGCTTTCAGCGTTCCAAAAAAGCATTGTGAATTTTGTAGATTCACCGCTTGATGTTTCAGCAAAATTATTTTTTGCAACACTTCCAAGGTTTATTGCATATGCTTTTGAAGCTAGCAAAATTAAAAATAAAATAATTACTGAAATTTTAAGGAGGATTTTGACCATTTTTAACACCGAATATATAAATCATTCCGTTATAATAACCAGCATAAACAGGAGGGACGTTTATCCAGTACCACGTTGTAAAGTTCGTACTTTGAGAAACGCTTGACTTGAGAGCACTAACCGTAGATGATAAATTAAATGATTCACTATAGTTATTGCTGGTATTACTCCATGTAACATTCTCTACACCAATTATAGAATTTAGAGTTGTATTTGTTAAGTCAGTTCCATTTATATAAAAATCCAAGTCGCAACTACCAGAATTGACACTTATGTTATACTCATTATTTGAATTCCCAGAAGCGTTGTTTGGTCCTGAACTAGGATTTAATAGGCCAAACTTTATTGAAGACCAAGTTAAGTTAAAATCTTCTGTACATGAAAGTATAGAAACTGTTGCATTTAGCGTATTATTAGGTTGTATGCTTGCGTATGAAGAATTGAATAAAACTCCAATCTTCCAAGCAGTATTTACATTTCCAGTAGCATTAACGGTCCACGTGATATTACAGAATTCATCTTTTACTAAAGGATTTGTTGGACAAGCTTTCATTGCCAAAGGAGTAGATTCTTGTATGTAAAATGGTTTATCTCCCTGAGTAACGTTAATAGGTGTGTTAGGGTTCAAAGATGAAAGATTATACATTACAGTTCCATAAACATTTTCGCAATCACTATCTCTGCAATAAACTGTTGCATTTACAGTGAAAGTTTTATTTTGAATTATGTTTGTTATACGAGAAGTATCTGGAATAAACAATAGTGTTTCCAGATGAGAAACACAGTAATCATTTAAATATCCATCTACTACATTTGTTTGATTAAAGCAACAAGGAGAACTATCGTTTCTGGATATATTAAAATATAGAAAGTTTGGCAAAGTAGCACCAGACACTTTTGTGGTGACATTTCTTTGTGTTAAGTTCCAATCAATGAGTGTGATATTTAAATTGTTAAATGAAAACGTTGAATTAAATTTTATTGGAGAATAATCTGTATCATTTTTAAATCTTACTTCAGTTGAATCAATTTCAATCTCTTCGAATACAAAAGTTTTTTCATCAAAAGACATATTTCTGTCATATGCAGAAAGAGTAATTACCAAGCTATTTGGTTCTATTTGAACTCCTGGAGTTATATCTGCAGCAATCACAAAAATAATTGTAAATAATAAGATTAGAATAGATAATAAAAATAAAAGGATGTTGTATTTTTTCTTCACATTTAACTACCTTTACGTTGGATCGTATTCAAAACTCCAACTTACAAAACCCGAACAAGTTCCTGCAGCCTCATCAAACCATACTTGCAAGCAGTCGTTTGCAGATACACTTGGAGTATGAGTAGTATCGCTGCAACTTTGTACAGCATCTACCATAGAACATAGGAGAGCAGTGTCTGCAAAGGCGGCCGTACAGCTTCCTGTCGCTTTTCTTATAACAAATCTACATGTATCTCCAGCACCTTGGACAACGCTCATGTATCCTACCAAATTCTTGATGTTTCCAGCAAAAGGTACTTGTGCACCTTCCGTAGCTTCTGAGGTTCCTGCTCCTACGGCTCCGTAGGGGTGCAGATAAGAATCAGCAGTTAAAGATGCCGAACTTCTGCCAGAAAATACAAACTTCGGGGATATAACTGCCGAACAGGCGAAAACTCCGGTTGATGCTAAAGCACTGATTTTGTCTGTTCCACTACAAGTTATAGTTTGTGGAAATCTATTTCCATTTTCAAAAATTCTCGATCCGTTAATGTCTCCTGTTGCATTAAGGTTACCTGCATACACAGTTCCGGTTGTGTTTATTTGTCCTGTTGCATTAAGATTTCCAATATTGTAAATATCATTTCCAAGCATGTCAATAAACGTTGAAACTATTTTTATCAAAGCATCTGCTCTTGAAGATATAATCAGAGTGCTAACAAAGAAAAATAACAAAACAAACACGATTTTTCTACTTTTTAAACCACGGTTTTTATTTTTAAAGCTTTTCATATTTTTGCCTCCTAATTTTTTTCATAATACTTTCTATAAACCCAAGCTTTTTGTATTCAACTCCAGCAATTTTTGCAGCGATTTCAAAAAATTCTTTGCTTGAAGAAGAATTTTTATCAGATAACGTTATCAGAGTTTTTTTATTTGTACTTTCCAAAATCTTTTCATTTTCTGCTATAGTTCCAATTATTGGTGATTCTGTAAACTGTATTATTTCGTTGTTTTTAATTTCATAACTTTTATTTTTAACTCTATTAACAATTATTCCTAATACAGTTGGTTTATTCTCTAATTTACTAATTACTTGGTTACATTTTGATATATCTACTAAAGAGGGGATGCTGGGGTTTGCAACATATAAAACTTCGTCGCTTGTTTGTAAAGCTATCAGAGCTTCCTTTCCTAAACCTGGTGCAGAGTCTAGTAGAACTATATCAAAATCAGAAAAAGTGTTTTTTATCAGATTTCTCAGGTTTTTGGTATCAACATTTATGATGTCTTCGAGTTTTAGAGAACCTGGAACGATTTTTAAGCCTGAAGGATGACTGTACATGGCATCCTCCAATCTAGCCTCGCCTCTTAGAACATTGTTTAGTGTTATAGGATTAGATTGTATATCAAAATACAGACTAAGATGAGACGTTGTAAAATTAAAGTCAATAACCGCAGTCTTCTTATAAAACTTCTGAAAGGCTATACCCAAGTTAGAAGCTACGACAGTCTTGCCTACACCGCCCTTGCCAGAGCATACATCAATTATCCTTGCCATCATCACTACCTGTTTTAATTAACTTTTTAGAGAAATTCAGAAAGTTAGGAAACTGAGTTAAAATCAACTTATCATAGATACTTTTTTCATTACTTTGAGGTCTCAATCTGGTTTCATTGCTTTTAATAGTGCCTTTAATTTCAAACAGAATATTCTTAATATTGTCTCTGCTTCTTTTGGTTGTCTTCCTCTTTTTCAGTATTATTGCCGAAGAAAAGCATGCGACTGCGAACAAAGCTATGAAAGCTATATCCAAATAATTAATATCAGGAAGAGTGAAACCGCTGGCAAGTCCTGTTGTTGGAAGAGTTTGGTTGCTGCTTTCATTCCTTTCAACTATATTCAACCCGAAAACCTTTTCCTGGCTTATTTTATTCCCTTCAATCTTTAGCGTAGCGCTGGAAACTCCGATTTCTGCATAAAAAGGAATGTTAAAATCTACAAAAAGTGCCTTCTGCTCTCCGGATTCCAAACTTATGTTTTCAGAAAACTTGTAATAGCTTTCTGGCATGCCTTCAAAATAGACCTTTAAATTTTCAATGTCTGCTTGGCCGTTATTCAATAAGCTTAAATTTTGGGTAAGATTTTCCCCTTTAGCTATTTTGATAGTGTCTGGAAAGTCTATAAGAATTGACTTGCTTTTAATCACTTCAAAATTCTTATTGCCGTTAAACTCCCTGTAAGGATTCTTTTTGACTTTTAAAACCAATTCATATTTTCCTTCGTCTTTTGGTGTTTGAATTTCCAAAGAGAATATACCGTTCTCGTCTGCAGTTGCCCTGTAATTTATTCCTGTATTTTTAATATATGCTTCTATGCTGGCGTTACTGACGCTGTTCCTATCCTCATCCTTTGCAATCCCTCTTACTAAGATTTTGTCATTAAGGCCGTATATCTCTTTGTCCAAGCTAAAATCTACGCTTATACCTTTTATTTCACCTATTACAAAGGCCGAGAGCGTTGTAGAGTTTATCCTTGCCTTGTTCCTCACAATGTCTATATCTCCGTTTATCTCAGACCAGACGCTATTGCATATCTTTCTGCCAGGGTTCCAATTCGAGCATTTGAAAATCTTCAGGTTATTCTCATTTACCATGTTTTTTTCAGTGTAAATCATTTCTATTCTTGCGCTTGAATAGGACAACGCTATACTATAGTCATAGAGGCCATGATTCCTTATTCCTGGTAAGTCGAATTCATCCGAATAAAAGTATTTTATGGGGTCGTCAAAGTTGCTGATTGAAATGTCATCCAAATAAAGTGTGGACTGGGGGAACTTTATTTCAAGGTCATAGTTGTCAGGCGGTATAGACCCTGAATAATGACCATAAGAATCCGTTGTCATACTTAATTTCGTGACGTCATTTTGAATGAATCTCAGCTGAACGCTCATTGCCTTGCTGTTGGCATCAATCAAGGTTCCTCCAATAGACACTATGTAATCTATTGGTTTGCTGTCAGAATAATAAGAGTCTTCATGATCAAGGTAAGCATCTAGTTCGTATCTTCCTGCAGACAAAGTCGGTGCTATGATTTTTACGTCGACTAAATTATCATGCTTGGATATGGTAGTTATCTCTGCATTGGCAGAATTTATCTTTATATTAATGTTATTTTTGTTTAGATTAATGGCATTACCTTTTTCCAAGGCACGCAGTGTAACTGTTATATTGTCATTGCTATTGACCCAGTTCTTGTCTATGGATTCTATATTAAATTCAATGTTGTTTCTGACCTCAACAGAACTGTAATTTATTACTTTTGTCCTGTCATAGAATGCAACCACCTTTATGTCATAGATGCCGGGCTCGGAGGGCGGATTCACTTTTAACAGCCAACCTTTGTTATTATCGTAAGCAGGCGCAACCTTTAGAGCCTTAAGCTGATTATTCACCGATACATTGAAAATCACGTCAGAGGATATTTTTGCATCGTTCCTCTTAACTATAAAGTCTATTTCCATTGTTTCTCCAGTATAGGCAGGATAGGGATTTATTCCGCTTATATATCCTGTAAGTTTGGAAACTGTGAAACTTGTTAAATTACTCGTTTCATTGCTAAGATTGTTTTGGCAGTATATAGTGGCGTCAAACTGTCCCGTCCTATCAAGATGTTCTTTGCCAACGAATATCTCATAATAATTTTCGTTGGAGCTTGCGGGATATAATGTAGGCAAGATAACGTCAGGTCCTACAACATTGGCATATACCTGACCTATTGTATTGTTTTCGTTATCAAGACAATTTAGAGAAATAACTGCATCTTCTCCTAACCAAAGATGTGGTGGTTGAACATTAACATTCTGAATCATTGGCACAGCTGAGACCAGAGGAATTGCTGTTAAAAACAAAAGCATTGAAAAAAAGATGACTCTATTCATTTTTTAACCTCTTAGGAATGGTATAGACGTTAGATTTACCGACCTTGTGAAATTCCAGTTTTCCTTGATTTTTCAAAGCTTCACAATAGCCTGTGACAACATCCCTTCTCATGCCTAGTTTTTTGGCGATCTGAGAGACAGACAAAAGCTCTCTGTTTATCAAATCTAGAATTTTCTTCTCAAAATTATTGTCAGTCAGTCCTTCGCTCAAAAAGACCCTCTTTTCTATTGCAGCTATATAGATATCATATAGAATTCATATATAAATATTTTTGTATCAATATGGATTCAATATTGCAGCAATAGATTAAGAAAAAGCTATCCTAACCCTGTCTATTATGTAATAGAAAAGCCCTACTAGACCCTCATTTTTTTTCATCTCAAGCGTTTTCTCGGTATAATATTTTCCTTTGCCAGCCGCTATTGCTAAACAGACATTTGAAGGAATCCATAGGCTCGGATAATAATTGATTACTACAGTTTTTGGGGTATCCTTAGTTATGTTCGTAATTTCTTTCTGTTCAAATATCCAACCGAGGGGATACTTGTTAGGCATAACTATTAAGTTGTTCAAATCTTCCTTGCTTTGCACATCAAATATTATGTAATCATCATAGGTTCTAAAGTTCTTGATTTCAAAAATATCTTCAGGTTCTAAATTCCTATTTATCCGTAACTCAAACTTTCCGTATTCCATTATTTCATTGCCAAAATATGCCTTTAATTTCACGAGATATGCGCCACTACTTTTGTTGTACCAATAAATATCAAAGACTTTTTTATCTCCAGGCATGAGTTCCCTCTCTTTACTCCAGCCATTGAATACAGTTTCGTTGTCATCCAGTATTTCAGCTTTAATCCTAGCCTTGTATGGAACGCTTCCAGTGTTATAAAACTCTATTGGGAATTTGACTATGTTCGAAGCGTTGTCATAGACCAAGGAATTTATTTTTCCCTTCAGGCTCTCGGGCACGCCAACTTCTATGAGAGAAGAATAAACGATACTAATTGAAGTTAAAAGGCATATAAATAGGATTAAAGCTATTTTTTTCATTAATCAACTTATGGGTAAAAAATTATAAATAGGTTTCTGAGCAATTACGTCTATCTCACCGGTGTAATTTCCCGCCTTAGTCTTATTGCTGAACAAAAATATGTCAATCGCCACTTTTTCACGAGGTTTTAAAACAAAATTATTCTTGCTAAAGAACACCAAGGGAGTTATATTTCCATAAGCCTTTAAAATAATTTTGCTGTCTGTTCCTTTCTTATTGGTAAGTTCCATGCTTCTTGTCACGAAAGTTCCGTTACCAGGAATCACCCCAAAATTGATGTTCCAAGGATCGGTTACAAAACCTATAAGGGCAGTTCCATTAACCTGTTCCGTAGACCTTATTTCGACATTAGAAGGGTATCTCGTTATCTCAAAATTGAAAAACGAGGTAGAGTAATTAGTAAATGTTTTGTTTTTAACGAAATCTTTAGGCTCTACAGGCTCTTGAAAATTGCTAAAAATAAATAAAGAAATAATAACTAAAATCGAAACAACCAAAAATGCTTTTTCACTTTTTTTCATTGTATTCTCCTGTAAATTATTATTGCGGTTATTATGACTACTATTACAACTATTATTAAAATTATGAATGTTTCGTTTTTTTCAACTTTTGTTGCCAAAATTGTCGGCGGAGGCGTGGTCAATTTTATAATCGAGCTTTTTTCTGCTTTGCCCGTGATATAGTCAACAATCGTATAAACATCATAGTCTCCTAGGGAGAGCCCTGTTGTTGGCAATGAGGTTCTTAAAGTTTTTATTTCTTTGGGCTTCACATATTCAGTTATAGAAGAAAGCTCTTTTACGACTTCTCCATCCTTATTGTATATTCTTTGGGTCGCGCTTGCGGAAATTGTATCCGTTCCAGTATTTTGAAAATAAGTTTTTATTTCTAGTTTGTCATCAACATATTTTCCAGTTTCCGTGTCTAGAATTACCCCTTTTCTAATGGCGTTTCCAGAAACATTAAATATAATGCCAATGGAGGTTATTGCAACTACCCTGCTTCCAACAACTCCTACAGTCTCTGAAGAGGCTGATGGTATAGGTTTTATGTAGAGCATATGGTAACCAGGCTCTGCATTTTTAGGAATGTCTATTAAAAAGCTTATCTGTTCTTTACCTCTTATCAAGCCGCCTGTTGCTCTTAATGTTTCATTGCTGGGTCTGATTTCCACAGGGTTATTTATCACCTTTACCCAGGGAGTTGCGTCCTCCTCAGAATAATTATAAATAAAATCTTTGTAGCTTGGCCTGCTAAAGAAATCCAGGTTGCCTTTTTCAGCTTCCAATTTTACTAACAGAGCTTCTTCAGAGGGAGTTATTATGTAAAAGTCTACTAATTTTGTAGAGCCTACTTCTAAATTTCCCAAATCTAAAGTTCCAGGAGAAACGCCCACGTTAAAACTTCCGGCTGCAAAAGAAATTACTGATGATAGTACAGAAAAAATGATAAAAAATGTGACCAAAGGGCTAATTTTCATGTTATTTATATTATCTACTGAAATATAATAAAGCTTATATATGGAGTCCTTTTAATTATTAATTACAATTATAAGGAGGATTATAAATGGACGGCAAATTATTAATTTTTAGTTTAATTTCAGTAATTTTGTTGATTTTTGCAGTTGGCATAACAAATATAAAGCCAGCGTTAGCAGACGTTAACGACAATGTGACAATAGATGTCAATGTTTCAGTAACCGCATCTATAACAGTATTGCCTGATGTGCTAAATTGGACAAGCGTTATAGCGGGAACAGCGTCAACAGACACGAAAAATCTGACAGTAAAGAACACAGGCTCTATAAATGTGTCAAACATTTATGCGTATGTTGACACTTTGGTAACAGAACCGGTGAGACCATATGGTTTGGCTTATCCAAAGAATTATTCAGCAGGTGGGGTCATAGCGCTAAAGAACGAGACAGATCCTCAATTTTTCTTGGCAGGAAGGATAGAGTGGAACTGGACGCAGGACATACCCAACCACGACTGGACAGCCGTAGATATTGCAGATGCTAAAGCATGGGGTTATTTCAGAAACACAAGCAACGAATATGTCTGGGTCTTAGGAAATGGCACTGATGGTTTTTGCAATATGTCAAATACAGAATTCGCCATAGAAGATGATAGAGACATAGGTACTTTTGCAACAAGAACGCCAGACAAAACTTCAATAACCTTGGCTGGTAATGATTCAACTTGGGCTTACTTTAGAGTTGACAGAGCCACAGCACCTTTGAACTTCTCATGCGTGGCAACATACTATGATTGCACAAAAATATACCTTTACAACTATGATAGAAGAGCAGGATTTTCAACATGTGGAGGTGCGGATAATTTATTCTATGGAAACTTGGTTCCAGGTTATTCATTCATAGTTTTGGTCAGCCCTTGGGTTCCATTGGGTTATCCAGCAGGATTCTTGAACACAACTACGCTAACATTTTACGCAACGTCAGCATAATTTTTTCATTTTATTTTTTTATTAATTTCATCTAGTTTTTCTTCCAAGTTTTTCTTCATATTCTCATAGCTTGTAGAACTTATCAGTCCTTCATTCTTTTCCCTTTCTAGTGCTGTCAACATTCTGTTTATGTTTTCTCTTTCATTTTCTAATTTGCTTGTGTCAACTTCTTTTCTTTTAACAGATTCCACGAGTCTGCCTAAGGGTATTATATAGGATCTTATCTTTTCTATCCTCTTTTTCTTCCAAAGGTAAACAAAGACGACTATGATTGCAGCTATAAGTATTATTACAACAAAGATTATCCACATCGGGAAAACTCCAGTTGGCACTTTAATAACTTCTAAACTGCTTAGCAAGTCTCTAGCCTTTTTGATCAGATTTATAGCATTTTGCGTCTTGTCCATAGCAGACTCGGTGTTGTTTTCCTCAAGGTCTTTTTCAGCGCCGTCTATCTGGTTCTCAGTCTCATTGACAATCAGAAGAACGTTTGAGACGTCCTTGCCGTCTTTTTCTGCTAGCTTGACGTCAACTTTTAAATCTTCAAGGTCGCTCTTCAACTTTTTAATCTCTTCTTTCAAGAGCTCCTCTATGCTCTCAAATATCGTTACTTTTATTGCTTTTTGATCAGTTGCCACTCCAGAGCTTGCTATTATGTTAGCGTCATACTCACCCGTTTTGGCGTCTTTTGGTATGTTAAAGTTAATCAAGAATATAGAAGAGTTATGAGGTGCTAGCTCTGCATATTTTTCTGGCGTCACGTTGAACCAGTTTGTTGGTATCCCTATCAAAAAGAGGTTCACGTTAGTTAAATTAGATATGCCATTGTTTTCAACAGCCACGCTCTCTATTTTGGTAATGCCTCTGGCCAAGCTCATGTTGGTGTTATATTTTGTTATTAAAATGCTGGACTTTATTTTCTCAGTTGGGGCTGGCGGATATGTAGTTATAAAGCCGCCTACTGGTCCATAGATATATATTGGTGGTGGGGCAGGTGGAACTGGTGGGAATACTGGCTTTTCTCCTGTCACTACCAAGAAACTCGTGTTAGCGACAATAGGAGCCGTTACAGTAGAGTATGTTACCCTTACGTTTAGAAAATAGTTTCCAACTGGTTGACTAGAATATATAAAAGCGCTTCTGGTAAAGCTTTGGTTGGTAAACTGCGGCGTTAAAACAGATTCTGCGTTGTAATAATAGGTTACGTTGTTCGATGATGTGACCCAATATTCGACATAAACGTCTTGAGTAACCTCTCCTTTGTTTTCTATGATGAGCGCAAAATCCATGTACTGACCTTGCGGTATTTCATTTTTAAAAAGATTTATCCTAACGTCGTATGGACCTCCCTGAGAAACTCTGAATGCTTTAAGTTTCATTGTGTTGAATGTGCCTTGAGATATGTTTAAGACAGCCAAATACATGCCGGCGGCAGTGCCTGCTCCCATGGCATAAGAATACGTGTAATAGCCTGTTGATTGCCTGGACATTTGAGAAATATTGACAATGAAATAAACGTTGTAAGCAGGGTCGTAGACAGTCATGTTCATTGCGTCAGGGTCTACAGGCCTTCCTTCTCCGTTGTAGACTAATATGCCAAATCTCATCACGTTATTCGGATACCAGTTAACAGCGGTTTCTATGTCAGCGAAAAGTCCTGTGACAGTTACTGTTCTTGCATTGACAAGGAAAGTACTGTTCTTCTGTATGTATATACTCTGGTTTATGACATCATCGTAATAAGTAGAGTTTGAAAACAGGGTATAATTTCCAACGGGAGCGTCTGTTGCCAAAACAAAAGTGGGAAGAGGATAAACCGTTCCTTCGGAATTTGTTTGGCTGTTCAAAATGTATGTGGTATTGCCGTTGGAATTCTTTATAGAGAAAGTTACATTTATACCGCTTAGACCAGTTAAGCTGGCGTTTCTTGCTATGTAATATATCGAGCCGGTGTCTCCTTGCAGATAGGTGCTTGAAAGAGTTGATGAAACTATTGAAAGTTTAGAATAGACTGAAAAGTTTTTGGTTAAATTACCGATATTTCCTATGTTATCCTCAGAGGATATTGTTATATTGTAAAAACCTCTAAGGTTTGTGCCGCCTAGACTGCCCGGGTATGTGAAATTCCATTGAGAGAAGTTACCGCTTACGTATACCAGTAGCATATTTGTTTGGTTTGATGTTCCATCTGGTTTTGCGACGGTTATGTTAACCCATTTTATGCCAACATTTGACCTGTCTGTTATGTTTGCAAGAATAACCACCGAGCTGTTCTGTTCTGTTGTGTTCGGTGTTATAGTGAAATCAATTATAGGCGGTATGTAGGGATATAGTGTCACGTTTAACGTCATGTTGTCAGGATTAGAATTAGACTGGTTGGCATCTACGATGAAAATAGAATTATAAACAGCCTGTGAAACGTTAGTTACATTATAAGTCACACTAAATGTGTAGTTTGAAAGTCTGTTTATATAGAAACTGGTCGCATCGACCTTTGTGTAATTTCCCTGCTCAGGAGACACTGTGAAATTTATTATATCGTTTCCCAAGTTTATTATCATTATCCCGCAGACAGTTCCTTCTTCAGGCGTCTCGCTTCTGCTGCATGATGTTGTGTTCATCGTCCAACTTCTGTTAGAAGGTACGCTTACGTTCAGAGTGAGGTTCTTGTATCCATCATTCTCTGCAGATATGTTTACAATGCCGCTGTAATTGCCCACGGCATAGCTCAGAGGCACGCTCACGTTCACAGCCACAGAATAGTTGCTGCCCATGCTGAGGTTAGAGATATTCACAGGACTGAAACCGACAGCAAAATCACTACACACCGTGCCAGAATAACAATTGAACGTAACATTCCTTGCAGCGTCGTTGCCAATAGACATCACAGTGAAATTGCCTATCTGATTGTTCGTAGAATCATTGACAGTTCCTGATATGAAACTCTCGCTAACATTAATCTTCGGGTTAGAACTCACAGTCACATTCAGGACAGTCCTGTTTGTTCCCATTGTTCCGTCAGGATTGGTCCAGTTAGTGCTGACATTTACATAATAGTTTCCAGGAACAGTCCCGTTCAATATTGTTATATTAAAATATTTCAGACAGGTTTGATATCTGGTTAAGTTATTGCAGTATTCTAGTGTTGAATTAGATGAAAAATTAGAAGGCAACGCCAAACTTATGTTAACGTATCTTGCGCTTCCGTTATTTATGTTAATGACAGTTGAATTAAAAATAAAACTTTCGTTATCGAATTTTGTTATGTTGTGTGAATTATAAGTTGAAGGCGATAATGCTATGCTGACATTTGTTTTCAAAGCTAAACTTACATTCAAAGTCAAATTCTTGTATCCATCATTCTCTGCAGATATGTTTACAATGCCGCTGTAATTGCCCACGGCATAGCTCAGAGGCACGCTAACGTTCACAGCCACAGAATAGTTGCTGCCCATGCTGAGGTTAGAGATATTCACAGGACTGAAACCGACAGCAAAATCACTACACACCGTGCCAGAATAACAATTGAACGTAACATTCCTTGCGGCGTCGTTGCCAATAGACATCATAGTGAAATTGAACACTTGTATGTTAATGCCGTCTCCAGTCTCACCGGTTAAAATATTTTCTAAAACATTAATTTTCGGATTTGAGCTCACGGTCACATTCAAAGTGGTCTTGTTTGTTCCCATAGTTCCATCAGGGTTAGTCCAGTTAGTGCTGACATTTACATAATAATTCCCGGGAACCGTTCCGTTAGGTATCGTGATGCTAAAAGACTTGTTGCAGTATTTAGTCTTATTCACATTCCCGCAAAATTGTATTGTGCTGTTTGCGCTCCAACCACTTAAAATTTCTAGACTTATGTTAGAAGAATATGCAGTGCCGTTCCCCACGTTAGAGACGTTGACAGTGGTTGCAAAGCTTTGGTTATCGTACAAAGTTATGTTTTCCAATGTAACATTTGAAGGTTGCAATTCTATGCTGACATTGGTTTTTGCAGCCTCTGTCGTGAAACTGTCATAGTTGTAACCAGTATTATTGTTTTTAGTAGCATTGCAGGTTAGGTTAAAGTTTCCTTCTAGACTAGGAGCGGTAAAGTTTATCGAATAGTTGCCGTTCGATATTTCGGTTTTATTAGTTACTTGGCTACTGTCATAACTACAGTTTATTGTGGCTCCGGAAATGTTATTGTCGTTTCTATAATTTTTAACATAGACGTTAGCAAGTACAGTCCTATCTACCAAGCCTGTGGGATTTGCTACGCTCACTGTGACATTCAAAACATCAGTCACGTTAAAAGTGTAGATGGTTGAATTTAGATATTTCGAGTCATTATAGTATGTCGTAATGTTTATAGTCCATATGCCCATATTACCGTCATTCGGTATCTGAAAAATATTAGCAAAAACTTTGTCATTGGGCACCCCGTCTCCATGGCTTCCATCGTCATACAATATCATGGTTTGGTCGTCACCAGTAGAAGCAGTGCCCATATCAATGGTAGCATTCATATACTTTGTAAGGTTGTACGGATCTCCAGAGGAAATATTCCCTCTTATCAATGCAGTTTCGTTCCTGTTGTAAATGGTTTCGTTTGTTGACGGTTCATTTTTTACATACCATACTTCAGGTAGGTATTGAGTGATTGCTATAGGTGTGGTAAATCTTTCTCTTATGTTTTCAAATTCACTGTTTCCAGGACCTCCGCCATTTCCAAAGTAAACTATAGAACTTTGCTCTATTGAAGAACCAGAATTTAGCGTCGTGCTGTTTAGCTGTATTCCTATTCTTCCATAATCTGTATCGTTTGCGGCAAAGTAATTAGAGGTCCCGCTCTGGTTGAGATTTATTATGCCTGCTATTTCGTTAGCGCTAATACTGTTGGCTAGAGCCCACGAAAAAGGATTTGTAGCGTCTGAATACTGATTCAGGCCACCTAAAATGGCAGAGTAAAGAGTTCTGTTTGTGTCAAGAGCCAAAGCACCGACAGTCGTAGAATTTCTTGTTATGGCATGGCTTGCGTTGTTGGAGAATTTTTGCCAGATTTTAATAAAGGTGCCCCACTGTTGGTCTCCCGCCCTGTCATAAATGTAGTATCTCTTGATTATTTTTCCTTCGTTTGTTTTTTTGCTTGTATTTCCAAATACAATTTCGTCTCCTCTTTGTTCTATTATAAGTCTTACAGTACCGTTTACGAAAGTGGCATTGTTCCTCAGGTCAAAGGTGAAATTATTGGTTCCATTAGAATACTCAATATATTCTGCAGTTCTATCGGCTGCATCGCCATAGATAATTTGGTTTATACCTGTTACATAATACAAACCAGAAGTGTTTTCCCCTCTGTTTGTGTCTATGCCCATTTGTAAGAACGAGTTGTTGATATCAATCAATTCTCCATCCCAATTATAACTTACGTAAACAGGATAGTTCGGATTCTCCTTTGCCCCGTTTTCTATAGAGTCGTAATAAACATAAAAAGTTCTGTTACTGTTTACAACGGTAGTGCCGTTCATCATAAATACCAGAGTGCCTGCTGCGTTGGTTGTTGAGTTAAAGTCCTCATCAGGTTCGAACTGGCTTGGAACCTCATACAGTCTTGTTCCGATCGAAGAGTATTCAAAAACTCTGGTGGAATTCATGTCAAATGTTCCTGAAGGTAACAATTCTGTGAAGTTCATACGCTGTTCCACGGGCCAATCAGATATGTTGTTGTACTGTGCACTATACTGTGTGAAGTTGATTTCTAACCTAGTTCTGTAATGCCAGGATATGTTCCACCATTCGGCGTTCTGCGGGGTTCCAAAGCCGACAAACAACCCTATAGATACGCCAATTAGATAAATCGAGATAAAAGAGATAAATAAACCTAGCAAAATTTTACTCTTTTCCATAATTATTATTTAGCAATCGTATATAATAATAGTCGGATAAACTGGTTCTGTTAAAACAACGGTTGTTGCCTCTATATGTAAGTTTTTGTTAAAAATAGGTTGATAAGTTTTTGATAACACATGCTAAGAAAATTTTCAATTTATAAACAATTAGAAATCTTTTTCTTTAAGAAAAACAAACTCTTTTTATGTCAACCTTTTTAAAAGAATACTTTCAGGTTTTTTTATATTTCATGCTCTTTAATGCGTCAATTTTATCCGTAACTCTTACTTTGCATGAAATGGGACACCTTTACATAGGCACTTTAAATGACTGTACAGGAAGAATTGTGTTGATAGACCTTAAAAGCAGCAAGACTTACACCGAGATAGAATGTGACAAACCTGTTAATGATTTTATATTATCTCTTGGATGTTATTTGTTTGTTATACCATTAGCTATTCTGTTTTTACTTTTAAATATGCCAGAAAGAAACTTTTTTTATGTAATTCTTGGAATAGGTTTGTCAACTTCATCTTTAGATATTATGGGTGTGTTAAATAATGACATAATCTTCTATATTTTAGTAACTTTAGGAACATTTCTAATAATTTATGGGGAGTCATTATTGGTAAACAGTCGTATTTTTAAAATAGAGGAAATACCAGTAAAACTTTAAGTCTATTAAATGCTTATTATAATTATGAACTATGTTTTTATAGAGCCTATATCAATGACAAGTTTATTTGTTTTGTTTATAGCCTTTTTAGTGATTTTTGTTTATTTAACATACCTATTTTATAGAAAGGTAAGAATTTCCAATCTAAAGAAAATACCAACAGCATTTGTGATAGGTTTTTCCAATTCAGGAAGATCTTTTATAATAAAAGAGTTATGCAAGTGTAAAAAAGGATTTTCTGATAAAATATTAGATATCAGTTATTCTGATTTAGTACATGAAGGGATAATTAAGTTAAAGGTAATTGATCACCAAAACTCTTTTAATAAAGACGGAAAAGTTGATCATAGAAGTGTTGATGGCTTAAAAGGAATCAACCCACGTTATATAATAAGTATAATAGATGTTTCACCTTTTTCTGAGCCAGTAGAAAATCAGATCAACTTCGCAAATAAGATAAGTGAAAAATTTAAAGAAAAGAAAGTTTTCATAGTTGCAAACAAAGTTGATAAAAACAGTAAAAATAAACTAAAGAAGATTGAAGAAAGTTTTGGAAAGAATTTTTATAAAATAAGAATTAATAAACCAAGCGATGCTGGAAAATTAAGAAAAGACCTGATAAAGTTTTTGGAAACAACCTAATCACTTTCTTTCAGCCCTTTTAGGTTTATCCCACCATGCATTGTGGCAATTCGGACAAACACGAGGACGATTTTTTTCCCTTAGGTATCCATTTATGATCACACCTCTCGCATTTGTAACCTTTCTTTACAATATCAATCAATCCCATTAAAACGCGTTTATCATTTTATTTTTCTATATTTATAGGTAATATATTATGAAATTAAATGAAAGTGATGTTCTAGTGTTTAGATTCGATTTTAAGGTGGAAAACGAGGACATTGAAGGAAAATTGTTTTTATTAACAGAGGAAAAAAAGACTGACATGATTCTAGAGGAAATCAGCAAAAAATTAAAGATGGCTTGATGCAATCATTCCTCTAACAAAAGCTTCCTGTCTTTTAGAAAGTCAAATGAGAGGTCTTCTTTGAAATAAGAGGACGCCATCGAGTATTCTCCAACGGTTATCAAAAAGAATCCGAATGTTAGCAAAGGATAAATTATGGCGTCATAGTTCAAAATAAAGCTTATATCCAAAGAACTTAGAACTACAGAGACGCCTAACGAAAGGAAAGACATTTTTCTTTCAATGCTATCTAAAAACAGAAAACTTAAGCTAAAAACAGACGTAATCAATAGACCCCCTATATAGACCAGAAATTCGTTTATTCTGCTGCCGCATATTAATTCGGTGTGGGGGCCGTTGAAGTTGTTGTCGAACAGTATGGCTTTTTCATGCTCGCAGCCCAGGCAAACACCCAAGATGACGTGGCTAATTTCATGGATGGCTATCAAAGCAAAGAACAGCATTATGTTTACTAACACTATGTTTAGAATCATCCTCTTCAGAGAACTCATTATTATCAATTAAATGCGAAAATTTAAATGCTTCATCTAAATTTTGTTTTCCGCCATTGTCTTTCGTATGCTTTCATTCACGCTCTGCATTTTGGCAATGGTTTCGTTTATTTTTCCAACCAATCTTTTTCTTTCGTTCTCTAATAATATCTTATTCTTGCCATAAACATCCTTGGAAATCTTACCGGAAGAAAAACTGCTCTTGTTATCCTTTATCTGATTCATCACGTCTTCGTATTCCTCTTGGAAAAGCTTTGTTTGAAAGGAAAGGCCGACTATTTCCTTCAATCCGTCTTCTATTTCATTCAGTTTTATGTTTTTTATTATTCCCACTTTAACTACCTTGTTGCAAGTTTTCTACGGGCGCAGGCTGGGCCTGAGCAACTGCGGCAGGCTTAGCCTTTCTCTTCTTTCTTTTCGCTTTCTTGGCCTTCCTCTTCTTAGGCTTGCCCTTCTTCATCTTACCCTTTATCTCGCTGATCCTGTCCCTCTTCTTTTCTTCGGTCACTACTTTTTGAGATTCGATCTCTTTGTTTATCTTGTTGATCAATGAGGTTGTAATTTCAACCGAATCATTAATTTTTTTAATCATCTTGGCGCTTTCTTTCTTCATCCTGTCTTCATTATAATTGAACATATCCTTTGATATCTTGCCTTTTCCAAAGTCCGCAGAATTTTTTTCTATAGCGACCAGCATCTCGTTCAGTTCTCTCTGCAGCATGCTTATGTCCGAGCAGATTTCATAAAACTTTTTGGTGTTTTCCTGTATTTCTTCCAAATTAATTATCTTTGCCATAAAAATATTTCCCCCTAATTCGTTATTAAAGATTTGCTTATATTTTCATCCTTTTAATATCGTTTAAAATCTTGATCTTGCCTATATCTTTCTTGTCCACGGTCTTGGTTTTCTTCTCGGCTTCTTTTGGCTTTGTTTTCTTTGAATGGTTGGCCTTCTTCGGTTTTTCAGCGTTCTTAATTTCCTTTTTGATAGGAACTTTCTTAACCTTTTCTTTGGGTTGTTCTATAATTTCTTGCTTTTCAGGCTCTTTCTTTTCTTCCTCCTTGGGTTTGGCTTCTTCAGTTTTTTCCTCTTCTGGTTTTGGCTCTTCCTTCTTCTTTTCAAAAAGTTCCTTTACTTCCTCCATCTTCTTTTTTGCTTCCTCGCCCTCTTCTTTGGCCTCCTCCTTTTTTCTCTCGTTTTCAACTTTAACCTCCTCGGCTTTCTCCTCTTTTTTAACCTCCTCTGTTTTCGTTTGCTCCTCTCTGCTTTCGGTTTGTTCAACTGCTTGCTCTGAAGTCTTCTCTTTGCCAGAGGACTTTGTCATTCTTTCAACCTTTTTCCATTCCTTTTCCAGCTGCTTGTCAATCTCTTCCATTCTTTTCTGATTGCCTTCCTTGAAGCTCGTGTATTCTGATTTGTCAATTTTCTTGTTCTCGTACTGTTCCTGCAAAGAGCTGAGTAGGAGCAGAATATCCTCCCTTTCTCTTCTCAAATCAATTATTTCCTGAGGCAGTTTAACGTCCACCAAGGGCAGAACCTTATTTACACTCTCTATCTGTTTCTTGATTAGCATCATATCTTCCCTGAACACGTCCAAGTCTTTTTTGCTAACATATCCTTCGAATTTGACATTCAGAGCGTCAATTGATTTTATTATTTCTCTCAGGCTTTCGTCAAGATCTTCCTGCCTGGCCTTGAACATTACCAGGTCGTCCATGCCCCTGCTGAGGTCCATGAACTCTTTCTCTGATTTAGCGCCTATCCTCCCTATGTATTTTACAGCTTCCTCGACCTCCTTCAGCTTTTCCTGTATCTTCTTGTTTATGTCAACCAGATTTTCTATGCCGCCTATGCTTTTTATCATATCATACATTTTGGTTAGCTTCTCGGTGGCGTCTTCCAACTTTGTTTGCATCTTTTCTATTTCCAGGTTGTATTTTTCGTGCTGCGCGTCAATATCTCTGAACTTTTTAGTAATCTCCTTTGGTTGAACTTCAGAAACATCATCCTCTATCTTTTCCATCTTAACCATGGTTTCTTTCAAGCTGGCATCGGTTTGAAACACCAAGGACCTCAGCTCGCCTATGTTCTCAGAAATGGCCTGTATGGTTTCCTCAGTGACATGGCCGGTCTCCCTTACAGTCTCTAATATCGTTTTCAATTTTTCAATCTCCACTTCAAGATTTTCAATCTTCTTAGTGGTTTCAGAAATATGAGTTTTTGTTTCCTCTTCTGGTTCTTCTTGCGTTTGAGGTTCTGATGGTGCTTCCACTGGTGGGGCTGGCGCTTCTTCGACTTTCCCTTTAGGACCTTTATCCTCCTTCTTCTTTCCTCCAAACATTTTGCTAAAGAAGCCGGGTTTCTTATCTTTCTTTTCTTCTGTTTCCGCGCTTTCAGATTGTTGGCTTAATTGGGTTGCCAGCCTTTCTATTACCTCTGGCGTAATTTCTTCTATCTCCTCTTCCTTCTTTCCCTTGTCCTTTTTGGCCGTGTTATCACCAATTCTATTTGAATATTTTTCTTTTAGCGCCTTATAATCTTTTTCTGATATGCTTGCTTTCCTATATTCGTTTTCTAAATGATCCAGCATATACTTTGGCTCTACCTCTCTGTTGCTATTTTTCTTTTTATGATTATTGTTCTTATGATTTTTTTTCATTTGACTCCCATTTTCTCTAGTCTCTTTTCAATTGACTCCAGATATGTCTCGGCCATTCTGAAAGCGGCAGTCTTGACTTTGTCCTTGGCAATGTTCAGTTCAACCTCTATGTCATAAGTGTCGACCTTCTTTTCCTTCAACTTCTGCAGCTTGCCTTCGATGTCCTTTACTTTCTTGTCTAACTTAACGTAGGTGTTAACTTCATCGTCCGTCAGCGCGAATGGAGAGTGCAGCAAAGGCCTGAAGCTCAGGAACCATGGCCTTCCGTGGTTGAACTCCGGGTTCTGGAACAGTCCTGTTCCGATGGTAAGCCTTGTCACCTTAGAAGCATAATCAATGCCGTATTTCGCCTTTACTCTTCCTATGTCTCCTTCATACTTTGTTCTTAGTTGTATTTCGTTGGCGATGTTGGCCCTTATCGCTCCTTTGAAGTCCAGCAACACCTGCGATATCAGGAATATGCCGATGCCCCACTTTCTGAACTCTCTGCATGCCCTCTCTATTGCAATGTAACCCTTCTTGCCTCCGTACTTTGGCAGCAGTCTGTGCACCTCGTCGTATACCACCAGCAATTTTATTTCCTTTGATTCCGGAGGCCTCATGTCAAATATTGCCTGTATGCTTCTTTTGACAAAATTATCCAACTTCTCTGCAGGCAGCCTGTTCATCACGAAGACAGTCATCTCTCCTGGTTTCATGCATCCCTTTATGTCAATCGGCATTTCAGAATCTTCCACCAATATTATGTTGGTCTTGAACCTGGTGGCGTCAGTTGGTTTCATGCCGAACTTTGCATACAAGTCTAACAGCGGTTTCAGCGTGCAAGGTTTCATGAATCCTGTCCACTGCGCGGTCGGATCGAACACTACTATTGGAACCTTCCTCTTTAGCAATTCTTCTGCGGTTACCATGGCGGATACTGTCTTTCCGGATCCGGTTCCGCCAGCTGCTATCGAGTGCATCAACAACTGCGGGATGTTCAAATAGGCTTTCACATCAGTCTCGGCAATCTTACCGACCAGCAGCGATTCTGGTCCGGCCTGCGGTAATACTTTGAAGTCTAGAGGAGCTATGTATCTGGCTTTGGCGACTTTGGATGCTCTAACAGCAGAATACCATCTTATGCCAATTATTAATGCGGGAACTCCTCCTAGAAGGACAACATAAGTCATCCAGTTCATGAACAGCGCTTTCAACAACAGCAACGGCAATGGCAATGTGGTTACATCAAAGTTGTCGGCGGACGAGGCAAACTTGTTTCCATACCAATAGCTTGCATTGGCTTCTATGATGTATTTGTCTTCTGGCGCGTCTTTTGGAATTTCAATTGTTCTTCTGATAGTGTTAGCGTTGTCTACAGCCAAGGTTTCTTTGCTAGTGGATATTATATTTGTCTGGTTATTTATTGGTTTGACAGAGTATGTTATGGTTATGTCCTCCACTTTTGCTGTTTCGCCCATGTTTAACAAAGACAATTCAAAGCTTAGGTTTGATTCGGGATTGACTTCTTTGGTCAAAACCTTTACCTTAACGTCCAGCAATGGTATCAGCACAGCTTTAATCGTAATGGTTATAGGTATCCTATGCACAATATTGCCAGACTTGACGACCAGTTCGCCTGTATATATTCCTGGCACAGAACTCATGGGCGCTTGCGCTTTAATTTCAATAACTTCTGTCGACTTGGAATTTATTGTCACTGCTGCTTTCTGAATGCTCAACAATGCGAATGCAGGTCCTTCAACAGAAAGTGTTGCTGACGTGGCGCTGTCTAGATTATTTGTTATGTCTATTGAGAATATTTTCTGTTCCCCAGGAACTAGTGTTGTTTCTAACAAAGTTGATTTTATTTCTATAGGCACTCTTCCTGGTTGTACCTGCGTTATCGCACCTGCTGCCCCTCCCGCGCCTCCGGCTCCACCACCTGCTGCACCTCCGGCTCCTGCGCCTGCTCCAGCACCGGCACCGGCGCCTCCAGTCCCTCCTGTGCCTCCGTCGCCGGTCGTTGGTGGTGTATATGGTAAGGACGGACAGTCCATAGGACAATTATTAGTGCTTTCTCCAAAACTGTTCTGGCATTCACCATCACCGCAAATGAACTCAGCTAATATGTATGCCCCATTCAAAGATGTGACAGTGGCACTAACTGAAAGACTTGTTAGGTTAACAGAATTATCTGCATTATCACCATTCGTATTGGTTATTTTTGTCCACAAAGTGTTTTGTGCAGAAGTGATTTTAGGTGTCCAGTCGCTACTATATTTGTATATAGCCAAGTGCTGAGGACTGTAAATAGGAAGACCGCAACCATTGCTCAAGCAATCTGAAAAATCCATTATGATTTTCATGCTGGAAGATGAAAGATTGCTGTTAATGTATAAGCCTTTGAATGCGCTTGTGGTCGTTCTGACATTTGGGATATTTCCAAGGGTTATTGGATTGTAATAATCGTTTGTAATATTTATGTTATTGAATCTAATATCATTTTTAAAACTTTGATTTACAGTCTTTATGTTCAAATCATAACTTCTAACATCTATGGTTTGGTTATAATAGCCGTCGGTTAGATTACTACCGAAATTAAACCTTACAGTACTCGTGTTGTAATTATAGAATGTAAAGTTAACGTATATCGGAGGTTCGTCTATAAGTTCTAAATTCTTTGCATAACCGCTAAATAACACAGTTGGATAAATTACAAACGATGACGAAGTCAAATTACAGTTACCTGTTAAATCGCATGCCCTTACATTTACAGTATAACTTCCTGTCTGTGCTGTTTTAGAGAAGTTGTTTTCATACATATACACATCAAAGTATTTTGATAAAAGTGTCAAATTAATAGATTCGTTTGAACTGTTCGGATAAGTTATGCTTGCGGTTATGTTCTTTAATCCTCCAGATTCTGTTACGTTTATTCTTATGTCCACAATTTGGTTGACTGGAGTTCTTACAGGGAGTATAATATCTATTAGAGGCGCCACCGTGTCATTGTAAACTATAGAGTTGTATTCAATGTCATACCTTGTGTTATTGTATAGGCCTGTATGATTTGCAGTAACATTAAGATTGTAAACTCTTCCTATGCTTATGTTTGGGGCTGCTAGGTTAACATACCAGAGATTTTCCAAACCGCTGAAACTATAACTCGTAATGCCTACTGGTGCAGATACAGTGTCATTAAAAATAATAGCTGAGAACATAACATTTGAAGAAACTATACTTCCGTTCTCAGTAACGTTCATCTTTGCTGGTATGTTATTCCCTGGGCTGATTCCTAAAATAGGATTGATTTGAGTGGGATATGTTATGTTTACATCATAAGGAGTTACGAATAAAGTTGCAAACGTTGATACTTCTTTTATTGTTGAATTTTCCCTCAGGATTCCAGTGATGTTGCTCGTTATAAAGCCTGTATAATTCGTGTTGTAAACTATGCTTGGAGACGAATAGTTTAAGTAAATTGTTCTTGTTTCTCCATAACCCAATGTTATATTGTTCTCGCTCAAATTTAGGTAAGGAGCAATAGTTCCATTGACAATTAGATCTAATGTGGTATTAGCATTGCCAGTGTTGGTTATATTTATCTGATCATAACTTCCAGTCTCATTTTCATAAACTCTTTTATAAGATGAAGCAGGACTTTGTATCCAAGAAACGTTTGCTGGTACCAATATACTAACAGGAATTTCCTTTGAATAATTCTCTGCATAGTTGCTATTGTACCAACTAATACTTAAATTTCCTGTATGAGTTCCTGTCGGATAGCTTACTGGTACTGAGAACGTTATATTAACATAGCTAATGTTGTTTATAGGCATCAACGATATATTTTGCGGGTTGAAGTTAACTCCAAAGTTATTACAAACCTCTCCAGAGGAGCAATTCATGCTGATATTTGTGGCATTATCATTACCTACCGATATTAGGGTAAGGGTAGCGTTGTCTGAGGTACCTTCATAAATTACTTTGTCTATGCTATTCTCCAATGTGTTAATTTCAGCGTTGGCAGTAACGTTTATAGTTATACTAGTTATGCTTGAATTCACCGTGTTATTAAGATTTTTCCAACTAACAGTGAGATTAACTATGTAAATTCCAGGTACTGTTGAGTTTATTACAGTTATTGTTGTTAGGTTGTATTTCGATTCTCCTCTTAAAATTTCTCCGAATGAGAAATTCTCAGGAGATACTGTTATATTGCTTGGATATAAAATTGACAAGTTAGTGTCTTTTGCCCTTGAACCACCGATGTTATTAATCGTAAGGTTAATTGAAAAATTTTGATAGCTGTTTATTGTTATTTCTGTAGCGTTAATCAAAGTCACATTCGGTGCTATCAATAGTTGGGTGGTATCAGAGCTTGTAACATTTGTTGGCGTTGTACATGACACTAGAGATGCAGTATCGTTGGCACATATTTGAATTTGGTGAGTTCCAGCTGCAGGATAAACATAAGTTATGTTGTATATGCTTCCGGTGAAGTTGTCCATATATAAAATGAAACTACTTCCGTTGGGTGGCGTTATGTTTATCCAAACCTTATCTACTGCAAAGTTATCTTTTGCATTGGCTTGTATTGTTACGTTCTCATAACCCTGCTCAAAGAACAACGGATTTATTCTAACATCTGTTATGTTTGGAGGCACGTCAGTAACGTTTAGGCTAATGGTAACGGTTTGACTAGGCACGCTCAATGATGAATTTCTTATATAGATTGTTATATTGTAAATTCCTATTGTTGCCGTAGCAGGTATAGAATACGTGACATTTAATTGTCTTGTTAATAACTTTTCAAGGTCAAAACTGAAAAAGCTTTGTCCATTTACTCCTGTGAAGCCATAAAGGTCGCCAGATTTTATGACTTCAAACGCCATTTTTAGGTTTCCAATGTTTGTTATATTTATGTATCCTATCAAACCGCTTGTGTTTAATGGAGCCAAGACTGTGCCAAAGGTTGCAGGTGTTCTAATCCAAGAATCGTTCAAAGGTACTGTTAGATTTAATAGGGCTGTGTCATTACCAGCATTGTCTGACATTGCAATTATCTTTGCAAGATAGTTTCCTAAAGGTTGACCTGCAGGTACGCTTATATTTATATTAGATGTAAAGTTAGCACCTGCTAACAACAAGGTTTCTTGACTAGGTCCTATGTAAAGCAAACAAAATGGACAATCTAATGCTAAGTTTTTAGAACCTAATATGCCGCTCAATCCATACCAAAGTAAATTGACGTTCCTAATTTCATCGTTTCCGGCTGATATTATTGTGATATTTCCAATATATGTGGTTTGGTCATGGGGTATATTATTTACGATTTCATCTTCATTTATATCTATTATTGGGTTGGAGTCTACACTGATATAAGTTACATTATTTATAGATTGGTAAGTGTTGTCAGGGTTTCTCCATATAGCATTCACACGTGTCGAAATTAAACCAGGCGGAGTTGCTACAGGAACTGTAACATTAAAGTTCCATGAGCAAGTTTGATTTGGTAGTAAGGAATTGCAGTTATAGTATCCTTCGCTATAAATCAAAGAGCCTGTTGGATCTTCTGAATGAGTCAGGTTAACATTGTATGCTATGGCAGGTCCTAAGTTTGTGAAGTTTGACTTGGTTTCAAGTGTGAAACTTTGAGTTTGAGAAACGAATGGTGCGGTTATTTCAGAATCGCAGTCTGTTAAATCTCCGTCATTGGTGCTGTTGACGCATTGAATGATTGAGCCATTTACTTTGCCCCATACGCTTATGCTATAAGTCGCTGTGTTGTTTACATTACTTTCTGGAGTTGCATCTCTTGCATAAATAGTTATGTTATAAATACCTCCTATCGGAGGAATAAACGTGAGGTTGTAAGTTGCGTTATAGTTGCCAAATCCTATTTGTGGAACAGTAAGATTCGTTAGGGTTCTATTCTCAAAAGTTTGGTTTGGATATTTTATGTAAGCCCAAACAGAACTGATTTGATAATTATCAGAGACGAAGGTAGTTATGTTGGTATAATTAAGATTGGCTTCTATGCTGTCGTTAGGTATTATGGAAACATTATAAATCTGAGGAGGGCTCATATCTTTAACCCAGAATGTTTGTGTAACAGTGTCATATGGTGGCGTAATCGAATAATATCTGCTCACATTATTTCCTATGGTACAATTGAAAGTTATGTTTCCTTTTTGGCTCGGTGTGAAATCGTAAAATGCATAACCGGTTGAATTCGTTGAGTAAGTTCCGTTGAATATGAAGTTTGATGACGGTTCCCACTTGTAAGAGAAGTTAACTAAATATTCATTTACACCTTGTTGAGAGTCTTCATCCCTAACAAAACATGTGGGATAGAAATCATTGGGATAAGGAACTATACCTGTTGGAGAATTCCAGTAAACATGGACAATACCGGATATGTTAAATGTGACATTAGCTATTCCATAATCATAGTTGTCCTTGGTTGCAACAGCCATGAAGTTATGATTACCAGTTTGTTGTTCTGCGACTTTTGTTGAAGACAGAATTATATTTACACCTCCGGTGGTTACAAGCGAAGATTCGTTGTACCATGAAATGGACGGGTTAAGAGTGGTTGAATTTTCTCCGTTCTCGCTGAAGACTCTGACCGTTAGGTTAATTGCTTGAGATTTAGAACAGTCATAACCGCTTGCACCGCAATATAAAGTGTCAGGCGGAGATATCACGCTGGTATTCAGTATTCCTTTTACTCTCAGCAATGTTGTATTAGTTTGAGAATTTTCATTTTCAGGTCTGGTGGCATTTATATAAATTGTAATAATGTTGGGATTCAAACTGTCGCTTGGATTATAATTTATCAAAGAGCACCAGCCTGTTGGGTCTGTTGTGCAGTTTCCTAAAAAGTTTGTAGAATTATAAAATGTTACATTGGCGCCATTTGCTGAAGATCCCGTGTTGGCGTCATTTACATGAACGGTTATATTTATTTGGTGAGGGTTGAACGAATCGTTTCTGTAAATCCAGTTGCACACGGTGTCTTGTTGGCAAATAGAACTATCCATCTTTATCTGATTTATCATGAGCGGTCTTTCTAACATTACCCAAGTTTCATTTTCTGGGACAGAAGTGTTATAGAACAAAGTAGAATTATTATTTATTGAACAGCTCAAGTTATACCATCCTGCTGATTCACCGCTTGTGCTCCAAGATTTGTTTACAAAACCATTGGGGTCTGTGTTGTTGCTGTTTAATATAGAACTATTTTTATAGATTGTGACGGGATAATTTTGTAGAGACTGAGTAGTGTTAATGTCTTTGACAAGGCATGCTATTGGTACATCGTCTCCATAGGAATAGTGAGTTCCATTTAATGGTGTTATATAGCTGACAGTGCTCCATCCGTAAATGTATATCGGTGTGCTGTTGGTGTTATAATCATAATAAGTTTTTGTTGCATTTGTTGTGATTGTTTCAGGGCCCAGCTTATAGGTTATAGGAACATGCCAGGTTGTATTATAACCGGCTGATAAGATGTATGAACTAGAGTTAAGCCAGTTGACAGTTGCGCCAGAAATGCTTTGGCTGCACTCATCTTTTATGCTTGCGTTAAAATTAGCAATTTTGTCACGATTTATTATAGAACCGCTTGTCGGGTTTGTAACAGAAACATTCAATTGACCATAAACAGTTAAGGTCGTGTTGGTAGTGTTCTTTACTTCGTAACAGGCGTCCATAGTTCCGCCTTTCCAATATTGGGTGCCTGCAGTAGAGTTGCAATCAGGGTTATAATATGCAGAAACGTTTCCCGAATAGGAAGTATTCGTTACGTTATATCCATAATCAGTTCCGTTCAATGAAACCCAAATGCTGCTATTTACATTAGTCGGATAAAAGTTACCATAATCATCGTCTCTTATTGAGAATCTTAGTAATGCTATATTATTTCCTATCCTCCTTACGCTAGAGCTACTGGATGAATCCAATGTAACAGTTACGTTGTCAGTTTCTAAGGTAAAGTTATCTACCGGAGTTTCAGCAGTATAACCATGTATACTTGTTGTGTTGAATTTGAAATAGACTGTTCCATTCGTCGCATTGAAAAGATCACCGCAGGTAAATCTGTTCTTGAAAGGCTCTATGTCATTGAACCTCACTCTCCATGTTGCTGTTGTAGGTGTCGTATTGGTCGTGTTTATCAGATACCAAGTTACATTATCAAAGCTTTTCCACAAGCTTACGTTGTTCATGCTTGAATCGGAATCTGATAGCGTCGCTTCGAAGGTACGCAACTTGCCCCATCCATCAGATCTAGGAGTGACATCAGGATTAGTCTGATAACCTAGTGTGATGGAAGGTTGACTTGCTATGAAATGAGTCTCAACTCCTTGTGTATAACGCGTTGTTTGGTTGGAAGTCGGATAAGTTCCATAATACTGTTTCACTGCATTCATTTGTACTCCGTGCCAGCCATATTGTGATGTTGCAGAATTGTAGGTGCAGTTGTATGTTCCATTTCCCATATCGGTAGTAGAACCGCAAGGAGTACTTCCGGCTAAGTATCTATCTCTAAATGTTACGGTAGCATTGGAGATATTAAAACATTCATCATAGACTCTTCCTATGTATGGTATCTGAGAGCCCTTGAGGAAGGACTGGCCGCTAGGATAATTAACTTCCAAAGCGATATAGGTCATTATAGTTAACGAATAATTCTGCGTGTAATTATACTTGTAGTAGGCATCTGGTATCACTGCTCCATACCAATGTTGAACTCCAGTTGAATAGAGACAATCTGGATCAAAATTATATTGAGCTACTCCATTTTCATCAACACTAGTTGTTGTTCCGCTGTCAAAGCTGCTTGCATTGCTGTTGTTAGTTGTTATAAAGAACGTCATGTTCGCTCCTTGTGCCGGTAGGTTCTGATCTAAATCGGTTACGTTGAATTTAAGAGATGTACTTTGTGTTCCGTTTCTCCATGTAGTGTTGCCATCACCAGAAACTAACTGAATAAGAATATCGTTTTTCTCTATAGTGAAATTGGTGTAGTTCGAAACAAGACCATTATTGTCAGTATCGTTAGCGAACACTCTTACTTGCCAGACATTCTGATAATTCTTAAATGGTGTGTACACGAAGGTTAGGTTAATGGTTTTATTCAGAGGACCTCTCAAATCTGGATTATTGATATAACTGGTCTGATTATAATTAGACATATCCATCCAATTAGAAGGTATGTCAGGGTCTGTGTATTTTTTGACTTCGATAGTTATTGTGACATTATCCTGGTCCTCGTCTGTAATGTTTATCATCGTCGTCCAATTTTCTCCCCATCCTCCAAGGTCATTTCCATTCTTGGATATCATTATTGGCGAGGTCAGTTGGGGTGTGGTTTCCACGTAGAACGCATTCGGTCTAAACAGATAACCGTTGTTATAGTAAGTTTTATTGGAAACAATGCTCAGATTGTACCAGCCAGCATTTATCAATGAAGTGTTTATCGTGCAATTGTACCAACCGCCACTGATTTCTTTTACACTGTTGCATGTGAAATTCTTTCCGTACAATGAGTTGATAAATGTAATATTAAGAGTTGCACCCTCTGCGCCAATGTATTTGTCGTCTTGAACGTATACTTCTAATGTAACATTGTCTGGTCTAAGCACGTTTTCTCCTTCCGCATTAGGTGAAATATAGCTTACGCTGTTGCCCAAATCACCTTTAATGGTTAAACTGTAATTTTCTGTTGTATTAGAATCATAATAGCATGAATCGTCATAAGTTCCGCCCTTCCACTTATGCAACCCCACATCAAATTCCCATCCAGGATCAAAGTAAATGTTCAAATAACCAGAAGAGTTTGTAGTATTTTGTGTCCCACTTTCATTAAATGTTTCTTGGTCTGTTGTGACAAATATTCTTCCTGTTGCATTTGGAGTTGTAGAACCAACATATTTCTTAGAGTTATTATCAAATATTCTTAGTGTTAACAAGTCTGTTTGTGTTCCATTTCTATTCACTGTGGTGTTATTTCCATCTGTATAACTTATAATCATAGTGTCTCTAGTTATACCAGGCGCTGAGAAGTTCGAGGTATTAAGTAAGTTTGTGCTGTCATTCAATTCCCATCTGAACCAATTTGTTGTCGTGTTTATGTCGTTGCATGTAAAGTTCGTGACATTAACAACACAAGTTCCTATACCCATGCTAACATTATTACTTCCCCTATAGATCCAGGAACCTGAAGTATATGTGAATAACTTACATGAAACGTTGTCATATTGTGTATCGTTTATATCTATTCTAAAACTAAAGTTGGAACCCCATCCTCCACTCGATGGAGATACAGAAGCATTATCATTTATTGGTGCTGTGTTATTGAGATATAACCAGTTATCAAATATTGTAGAATTGGAATAATAGTTCGACTTGGTTGCGTTTACTCTTAGGCTCCAATTGCCTCCTTGATGGAACGTGGTATTCCAACTGCTGTTATAAATTCCATCAGCTTCATTTACAATTGATGATATGTTAGCCAGTTCCCATATACCTAATGGCGACCTTGCTTCATGAATTACATCAGCGTTGCTTATGTTTTCTAGACAATCAGAACTTATGTTTGATTTAAGAGTTGCTATACTTCCTACAGCGAAGACAGAATCTTTTGTAGGTTGTATTACAGAATTTTTTAACTGACCTACAACATAAGCACTTTGGTTGTCTGTGTAACTGTCAACATAGCAACTATCATTTATAGATATTTTCCACCACTGTGTATTAGCTGAATAATTACAGTCAGGGTTGAAACTGAAGTTGAGATAACCATTGCTTTGTGACTGGATGCTGTTATAGTAACCAAAGTTAACTCCGTTGTTAGTTACCCATAAACTGCCATTTACATTAGCAAAATCTATTGTAGCGCCTTTTATGTCGTCATAGAATATTCCTGCCAAATAAGTGTTTGAATCCCCTTCCCTTCCTACTGAATTGCCATCTCCGACCGCAGATATTGCAGACGTTTGGTCCTTATTTATAGTGAAGATTCCCGTCTTTTCGTTCGTATAGTTGAAGTTGTCAGTAACATTGACCTTAAAGCTATGGATGCCTGTATCGCTGTACGTTCTGTTGCACATGAAGTTTATGTTAGTAAATGCTAATGAACCTCCAGAGCAATTTCCTGGAGTGGGTATTTTGCATATTTTAGAGCCATAAAACTCCCAATTACCAGTTAAGTTTATCCATAGAGAAACGTTTATTGTGCTTTCTAGTTCTCCGCTCATGTCAGCATCTGTTATGTCAATAGGATTAGAAGAGTCTGAGAAAGACCATGAATCTCCCCAAGCCGTGCTTCCAAAATCAAATTGACCGTATGGAGTGCCTACGTCATCAATCACAGGCCTTGAAGAAAGATAATAAGAGTTAGTAGTTAAAATAGTTTGAGAAGCGTTGTAGTACTGTTTTTCAGCAAAGACACTTGCATTCACATACCCATATTTCCAATCATCGTTATCGGCATGAGTTGTGTTCTTGAATGTGCAGTTGTATCTTCCCTCGCCTTCATATTTTACTTGTTCATTGTTTGGAGATTCTGTACAACTTTTGTCTGTTGGATTTGTTAGCATTTGTTGAGAAACAAAAGTTAAATTAGCGCCTGCCAAAGCGCCACAGTCATCAGAAATGTTGGCCTTTAAAGTTACGTTTTCTATTCCTTTCAAGAATAATTTTGCATTCGTTGGTTCTAAGAAGTTTATTTGTACTGGATATGTTGTTATGTTTAATGTGAAGTTAGTGCTGTTTACAGTTTTATAGGCGCTTGAACTTGTAATTCCGCCTTTCCATTTCTGTGGCCCTGCATCAAAATGATAAGTTCCGTCACCCTTTGAAGGACCACAGCCAGGATTAAACGTTACGTTTATCCATGTTCCACTTGCTGGATTTACAGCTCCTGGTACGAAAGTGTCTAATGTATCGTTTGTTATCCAGATATTTCCTTGGAAATTAGATGTAGAAGTTCCTTTGTCTGTATCATAAACCCTTAAACTTAATAATTGTTCTCCGGAGGTTCTGTTAATTACAGTATTGTTACCATCTGTAAGTATGAATGCAACATCGTCTTTTTGAATTGTAAATGTTCCATTTGAAGTCTCGTTTATATTCTGTGGGAACTGGGTTTCCGAGTTTTCACTGACATTAAACTTGAACACGTGAGGCGCTATCCCTGGATTTGATGATGTCCAACCAAAAATAGTAAATGTTACAGTAGTGTTATTGCCCCACACTGTATTGTTAGAGGTTGCAGTTGCGTTTGGACCTTGAGACCAATCGCCTGTAGTTGAATTCATCCACATTTTTACAGTTAATGTATCATTATCCTCGTCAGTCGCATTGACTCTGAATGTCCATGTCTCACCCCAACCACCATCACCCAGATGTCCTGTAGAATTGTACGATTGATATGAAAAATCAGTGGTTAAAACTGGTTTTGTCTCAATCCAGAAACCTCTTTGACTTGATAAGTAAGTTTCATTCGTCTCGTTGTAATTATAGTTTTCTCTAGAAGCGTTCATTTTCATATCCCAACCTTTGGCTGAGAAACCACTTGTGTTGAGACTGCAATTGTAACTGCCGTCCCCATTGTTTATGAGAGGATTGCAATAATTTATTATAGTTGTCCTAATGGCAGAGAAATTAACCATTGAATTATTTACAAATTGATTGCACTCATCAGTTACATTACCTTGAATAGAAATATTTTGGCCATCATTATAATTTCCTCTTAGATACTTTTCACCTTTTGGTGAAATAATAAATGGCCATAAATCACCGGTTATGTTGAACGTAAAGTTCGTTGTAGTGTTCTTATCTTCATAACATGAGTCAACGACACCGGCTATCCATGTCTCTGTTCCAACCGAATGCGTGCAGTTGGGATCAAACCAATACGAGGCGTTACCCAACGTATCAGTAGTGTTATCCTTCTCAGTTCTATACGTAGTCGAATCATTCGTAATCCAGAACTCGACGTTAGCACTAGGTGCATAGCTCAAATTCTCATCGTCACGAACGTTGACGCCCAGTCGTCTGACCTGGTTACCACCACTAGTTCTGTTGAACACAGTGTTATTCCCAGTAATGTAAACAACAGTGACATTCGATTGATTAATTATAGGTCCTTCAATCGGCGTGGTGTTCCATGCATGGTTCGGATTGCCATTGACTATTTCCCATAAGAACCATTTCTGCTTGCCGTCTGCGTCGATATCACCGCAAGTGAAGTCATGTATCTCCTTGTAGCATCTGCCTTCTGTAGGTGTTCCTGGACTACCAGCAACTATTGATGAGCCTTTGTATTCCCAAGTGACTTGATTGTCTCTTGATATGAACAGCGAGCAGTTGACAGTGTCACCCTCTTGGTCGTACACATCCATTGTATAATTGTATAATCTTGTCCATCCGCCTTGGGTAGGATTGACTGATGGCGAAGATGTATTAGAAACGTTCCAGTTCAACAGGTTAAACCAGTCCGTGTATGCACTCGAATTGCTAGTGAAGTTAGTCTGGGTAGAATTAACTCTCACACTCCACAGGCCTTCTGTCTTGTTCGTACTGTTCCAAGTACAGTTATACCAGCCTGCATAAGAGTTATTTGCGTTACAGGATTGCCAACTCAAACCGTCTTGACTCAATTCAATCGTATACGAGGTAACGTTGATAACGGGATTCTCGTCTGCCCTGTCAGCAGAGCATTCACTTAGTGTGGTAAAGTTGACAGGAATCTGCTCAGTGACGTTATGATTGGAGTTATGCACAGGCAGCGTCAAGTTATTCTTCAACTGTCCTACAACTTCGTATGGCTGCGCTGTCATATTACTGGATTGTTGGTAGCATGAGTCAGCACTTATAACGCTTGCAGTCCAATAATGTTTGCCAGTGGAATAATTGCAATCAGGCGTCAGCGTGTAATTCACGTAACCAGTTGAATTAGGATTGCGTGGATATGATATGTTATATTCAGTGAGGTCTCTCACATAACCAAAGTAAATAGAAGCATTCGTAGAGAGGTTAGTTACATATGTATTTGTGTCAGTGTCTTTTATCATGAACAAGAACAACCCAGAATTAAGCCTATTTACGGAATCAGGATCTATCGAGTCGTCTGCAGATACACTGACATCATCTCTTTGAATAGTAAAACCATGCGGATTGGTCGTATTCGTATAGTTCCAGTAATCGCTGACATTGAATTTATACTGTTTGTTGCCTACGTTGCCGCAATTAAAAGTGTTTACAAATTCAATAGGATTGTCCCCAAAGCAATCAGTGCATAGGCTAGAGTTGGCCAATTGCCACTGGCCTGTCAGGTTGAACCATAATGACACGTTCATTGCTTCAAACTGTGAAAAGTCGCTGGCATCAAGGTCCCTGACATGTACGGAGAACTTCCAAGTCTCACCCCATCCTCCAGCATCACCTGATATGTTGGTCTGTTCTCCCCACATCTCTGGATTACTTACTATCCAGAACGAATTCAC